>Ga0157369_10002630_pt1 | contig 21467 bp, 16 predicted proteins | sample C25metaG_FD_113461 | JGI IMG/M metagenome (GOLD analysis project Ga0157369, IMG submission 113461) | Corn rhizosphere microbial communities from Kellogg Biological Station, Michigan, USA - C2-5 metaG | ecosystem: Host-associated > Plants > Roots > Rhizosphere > Soil | place: USA: Michigan...
CCGCGAGTTCAGCCAGGGCGACCTGCAGTCGCTCGACTACAGCGTCGTGAGCGCGCGCGACCGGACGATCCTGCGCGTGACGCCGGTCGAGAAGCCATGGGGACCCGGCTACCTGCGCTTCGGCCTCAACCTCGCGTCGGATTTCCGCAGCGAGTCGGACTACAACCTGCGCGCGCTCTACCGGCGCACGTGGGTGAACCGCTACGGCGCCGAGTTCCTGCTGGGCGGGCAGATCGGTTCGGAGCAGAGCCTCGCCACGGAATTCTTCCAGCCGGTCGACGTGCGCCACATCTTTTTCGTGCGCCCGTACGCGCGCACCGGCCTCGCCAAGATGCCGATCTACCAGGGCGTGGATCGCATCGCGGTGTACCGCGTGCAGGACACGCGCGGCGGGCTCGCGGCGGGCATGAACCTCGGCCTCGATGGCCAGGTGTCCGTCGGCTGGGTGGAGCGGCGGCTGGGCTCCGCGCTCGACACGGGACCGGACTCGTTCCTCAACCTCACGCAGACCCTGGGGGGGCCGACCGCCACGTTCGCCCTCGACACCTACGACCAGCCATTCTTCCCGACGCGCGGCGTGCGCCTCGACGCCACGTATTTCGATGCGCGCCATGCGACCGAGGCGGACACGTACACGCGCTTCGAGGCGCGCATGGGCGGTGCCATCTCCGCGGGCCGCTGGTCGCTCCTGGGCGCGCTCGAAGGGGGCGACACGACCGGGGGCCAGGTTCCTCTCGGCGACGCCTTCACGCTCGGCGGGCCGCGACGGCTCTCGGGCTTCGCCAACGACCAGCTGCTGGGCGGGCGCTATACCTTCGGCCGCGTCGATGCCCAATACCGGCTGCACTACGCATCGCCGCTCTGGGGTCTCACGCTGATCGGCGGCGTCACCGCGGAGGCGGGCCGCATGCAGAAACCGCTCGTGGCGGACTCGCTCACGGGATGGCAGCGCTCGTTCGGCGCCTACCTCGCGGCGAATACGTTCCTCGGGCCGGTCTACCTCGGCGTCTCGGATGCGAAGAACGGGCGCGGCCGCTTCTACCTGTTCATCGGGACACCGTGAACGGTTTCACCTCGACGCGGTGAGGTCGTGCCCGCACTGCCAGCACAGGTCGAACGACGCGGGATTCTCCTCGCCGCACTCGGGGCATTTCACGGGCGCGCCCGTCGGTCGGGTGCGCAGGAAGGTTTCGATGATGTCCTTCGCGCGCGGCGCGTCGGCGGGATCGTCGACCCAGATCTGCGGGAGCGATGCGTCGATCGGCAGCTCGCCGGCGAGGCTCGCGGCGTTCGCGTTGAAGATGCGTGCGCGAACGCCGCGATGGGCGAGGAGGTCGACCAGGAGGTGCGCCTCGGGAAGGTTGGTGGCGGCGTGGACGCGCTTCAGAACTTCACCGAGACCGTGACCCCCAGCCCCTCGTCCTTGATGCCCGTGCGCGACTGCGTCGTGTAGAGGTTGAGCGCGAGGCCCACGCTCCGCGAGACGAACCCGCTCACGCCCGCGGCCGCGCTCCAGAAATCGCGATCCGCGTTGTACGCCGGCAGGTCGTAGCTGTTCCCGGTCGCGGCCATGGTGATCGGCATCGCGGTCACGAAGCGCACGTCGTCGCGGCGCTCGCGATCCACGGTGAGGCGCGCCCACGGCGTCCAGCCACGGAAGTCCGCGCTCGCGGCCACGCCGATGCCCCACACCTCGGACTTGCGCGACTGCGAGGCGATGTGCAGGTCGACCGATCCGCCGCCCGACTCGTCGAAGGCGTTCACGTCGTACTGGCCCGTGGAAAGTGTCACGATCGGCCCGATGCGCGCGTGCCCGAGGCGGAAGTCGTAGCCCGCGGTCAAGAAGGCCGACGAGCTCGAGCCCTCGGGGCTCGCGGTCGCGCTGCGCATGGCCGGCCCGAGGAAGACGTTGCGCTGCACGTCGTAGAACTTGAGGTTGCCGACGCTCACGACGCCCGTGCCGTAGAAGCCCGCCCAGTCCACGGCGCCGAAGAACGAGAAGGCGCGATCGCGCGTCTTGAAGTTGCCGGCGTTGGCTCCGAAGGTGCCGTCGAGATTGCCCTGGCTCAGCGCTGCGCCGAGGACCACGCTGTCCGATACGCGCGATACGATGCCCACGGCGACCGCCCGGTTGTCGCTGTTGAGCCCGGAGATGCCGCCGCCCTCGTCGACGTCGAATTTGCCCCCGCTCACGTTGGCGAACACGTGCATGCCGCCGACGGGACCGCGCCGGTACGCGAGCATGCCGTCGTTGATGGTGCGCGTCACCGCCTGGCGCACGGGGATCGCGGACTCGGCGAGCATCGAGTACTGGATGGGGCCGTCGATGAACGACTCGGCGAATTGCGCGATGATCGCGTGGGTGCCCGTGGTGGGGTGGACGCTGTCCGCGTACACGTAAGTGCTCGACGCGTTGGGAGCCACCAGGTTGGACCCGTTGCAGAAGAGCGACGTGACCGTGGCCGCGGTCGTGATCGGCGGGAACGGCCCGCACGCCATCGACGTGGTGTTGCTGAAGCCGTACGCCGAGGGATGCGCGGCGATCTCCGCGCTCAACGCGGCCACGTCGACCGGGATCACGCGGATGCCGGCGCTCGCGAGCCCCGAGAAGAGCGTGGTGTTGTAGCCCGCGGAGAGCTGCGACACGGCCGCGCCGGTGGCACCGGTGCCGGCGAAGGCGGGTGTCGCGCCGATGTCCGGCAGGTTGACGACCATGATGTAGCGCGCGCCCGCCGCCTGCAGGCGCCCGATTTGCTGGATCTCCGCGGTGGCCGCGCCGAGGACGTTCGCCTGGAGCTGCGCCTGGTTGATCTGCCCGGCCTGCAGCGCGCCCAGCTGGTAGAAGATGTCGTTGGCGCCGGCCCACACCGTGTACAGCGTGTTGGGATCCGCCGCGCCGCCGGTGCGCGCGAGATATTCGCCGATCTGCGTGGCGACCGAGCGCTCCGGCATCCCGGGCGGCGTGCTCACGCCCGGCGTGCTCGCCACGCGCGCGCCCCCTTGCGCGAAGTCGTTGCCGCCCGCGTTGCTCGGCGTCGCCGTGGTGCCGCCGTAGTACTGCGACACCAGCTCCGCCCACACCGGCCCGGGGTTCGTCGTGAAGCGCCCCATGCCGGCGACGACCGAGGCCGGCAGTCCCAGCCCGAGCAGGAAGGGACGGAAGGTGCCGGCATCCGAGAGGCTGTCGCCGAACACCACCACGTTGTCGAAGACGCCGGGGTTGCCGGCGCGTTGCGCGTAGGCGGACGGGGCGGCGGCGAGGACGGCGGATGCGACGAGGGCGGGCAGCAGGCGCTTCTTCGTTCTCATTTCCTCTCCTGTGGGCGGGGCCTTGTTGTATTGCGCCGGATTATAGGCCGCGCGGGAGTGATGCGGGCAAAATGCATGGCCCACGGATAAACACGGATAAACACGGAGGGAGAAAGGAGAGTTTCGGGTCCGTGGCCTTCGTCAGCCGCGAACATGCTCACGGCTTCCATCCGTGTTTATCCGTGTTTATCCGTGGACCTCTTCTTGCCCGGCGAGCCGCCGTCGCCTCAATAAACCCGCCGCACGAGATGCGCCTCGTGCAGCATGTGGGTGGCGATCTCCTCGATCGACTTCGTGGTCGAGTCGAGATAGGGGATGCCGGCCTGCTTCATCAGCTTCTCCGCCGCGGCGACCTCGTAGCGGCAGTTCTCGACCGAGGCGTAGCGCGAGTCGGGCCGGCGCTCGCTGCGGATGTAGTGCAGGCGCTCCGGCGCGATCGAGAGTCCCCAGGCCTTGTTCTTGAGCGGCGCGAGCGGCGAGGGCAGGCGGTTGGCCTCCAGGTCCTCGGGGATGAGCGGGTAGTTGGCCGCCTTGATGCCGAACTGCATCGCCATGTACAGGCAGGTCGGCGTCTTGCCGCTGCGGGAGACGCCGATCAGCACGATGTCGGCCTCCTCGAGCCCGCGGTGCGTGACCCCGTCGTCGTGCGCGAGCGTGTAGTTGATCGCCTCGATGCGGTGGTTGTAGTCCTTCACGTTGGCCACGCTGTGGCTCTTGCCCACCGCGTGCATCGAGCGCATGCCCAGCTCGTTCTCGAGCGGGACGATGAAGCGCTCGAAGACGTCGAGCACGAGCGCGTCGCACTTGTTGATCTCCGCGCGCACGCCGTCGTCGACGATGGAGCTGAAGAGCAGCGGGCGCTGGCCCGAATCGCGGTGCGCCTCGTTCACCTGCGCCACGACCTGGATCGCCTTCGGGATCGTGTCGATGAAGGGCAGGGTGATGCGCAACGTGTCGAGGTCGTTGAACTGGGTGAGGAGGGAAGAGCCGAGCGCCTCGACGGTGATGCCGGTGCGGTCGGAGACGAAGAACACGCGCTTGCGGGACATGGTCTATACGGAGTGGGAGGCGGCCGGATGGTGCGGCGCAACATTGTCATCCCGCGACCGATATAATGGCAAATCCCCCGGGGCTCCCCGCAACTCGACCAACAACTCAGAGACTTCCGACCATGGCCGATCGTTACGTCCTCCCCCTCGAAACCCTGCGCATGACCGACGTGGGCAAGGTCGGCGGAAAGAACGCCTCCCTGGGCGAGCTCATCAGCCAGCTCTCGAGCGCCGGCGTGCGCGTGCCCGGCGGCTTCGCGACGACGGCCGCCGCCTTCGACGACTTCCTCACGCACAACAAGCTCGCCGAGCGCATCGAATCGCACCTGGTGAAGCTGAACGTGGACGACGTCCAGGCGCTCGCCAGGGCGGGCAAGGAGATCCGCGGCTGGGTCGAGTCCGCCGCGTTCCCCCCGGAGCTGGAAAAGCAGGTCCGCGCCGAGTACGAGCGCGTTGCGAAGGGCAATGAGAAGGCGTCGTTCGCGGTGCGCTCGTCGGCCACCGCGGAGGACCTGCCGGACGCGTCCTTCGCCGGACAGCAGGAAACCTACCTCAACATCCGCGGCATCGAGCACATCCTCGATGCGATCCGCCGCGTCTTCGCCTCCCTCTACAACGACCGCGCCATCGCCTATCGCGTGCACAAGGGCTTCTCGCACGCCGAGGTGTCGATCTCCGCGGGCGTGCAGAAGATGGTGAGGAGCGACCTGGGCGCCGCCGGCGTGATGTTCACCATGGACACCGAGAGCGGATTCCGGGAGGTGGTCTTCATCACCTCCAGCTACGGCCTGGGCGAGATGGTCGTGCAGGGCGCGGTCAACCCGGACGAGTTCTACGTCTCCAAGCCCGTGCTCGCGTCGGGCAAGCCCGCGATCCTGCGCCGCAGCCTCGGGACGAAGGCGATCAAGATGATCTTCGATACCGCCGCCCAGGCGGGCAAGTCGGTGAAGGAGATCGACGTGGCGCAGGCCGACCGCGACCGCTTCTCGCTCACCGATGCCGAGGTCGAGGAGCTCGCGCGCTACGCCGTCTCCATCGAGAAGCATTACCAGCGCCCGATGGACATCGAGTGGGGCCTCGACGGCGAGGACGGCCAGCTCTACATCCTCCAGGCGCGCCCGGAGACGGTGAAGAGCCAGGAGAAGCGCCGCGACACGCTCACGCGCTATCGCCTCGGCAAGCGCGGCGAGGTGCTCGCCTCGGGGCGCGCGATCGGCGCGAAGATCGGCCAGGGACGCGTGCGAGTCATCATGAACGTCTCCGAGATCGGGCGCGTGCAGGATGGCGACGTCCTCGTGACCGACATGACCGATCCCAACTGGGAGCCGGTCATGAAGCGCGCCTCCGCCATCGTGACCAACCGCGGCGGCCGGACCTGCCACGCGGCGATCATCGCGCGCGAGCTGGGCGTGCCCGCGGTGGTGGGCTGCGAGGATGCGACCGAAAGGCTCAAGGAGGGCGCGGAGGTCACGATCTCGTGCGCCGAAGGCGACACCGGCTACATCTACGCGGGCCGGATGGCTTTCGAGCAGATCGAGGTGAAGCTCGACCGCATGCCGGCGATCCCGGTCAAGATCGCGATGAACGTGGGCAACCCGCAGCTCGCGTTCGACTTCTGCCAGCTGCCCAACGACGGGGTCGGCCTCGCGCGGCTGGAATTCATCATCTCGAACACCATCGGCATCCACCCGCGCGCGTGCCTCGAGTTCGACCGCCTGTCGCCGGACCTCAAGTCCCAGGTCGCGCGCCAGTCGCGCGGATACAAGTCGCCGCGCGATTTCTACGTCGAGAAGATCGTGGAAGGTGTCGCGACCATCGCCGCGGCTTTCTGGCCCAAGAAGGTCATCGTGCGCATGTCGGACTTCAAGTCCAACGAGTACCGCAACCTCATCGGCGGCGCGCAGTACGAGCCGAACGAGGAGAACCCGATGCTCGGCTTCCGCGGCGCCTCGCGCTACATCTCGACGGCGTTCGCGGAGAGCTTCCGCCTCGAGTGCGAGGCGATGAGGAAGGTGCGCGACGTGATGGGGCTCACCAACGTCGAGCTGATGATCCCGTTCGTGCGCACCCTCGTCGAGGGCGAGAAGGTGCTCGCGATCCTGAAGGACAACGGGCTCGAGCGCGGCAGGAACGGGCTCAGGGTCGTGATGATGTGCGAGATCCCGTCGAACGCGATCCTCGCCGACGAGTTCCTCAAGCACTTCGACGGCTTCTCGATCGGCTCGAACGACATGACGCAGCTCACGCTGGCACTCGACCGCGACTCGGGACTCGTGATGGAAGCCTTCGACGAGCGCGACGCGGCGGTGAAGCGCATGCTGCACCTCGCGATCCAGGCGTGCCGCCGGGCCAACAAGTACGTGGGCATCTGCGGCCAGGGCCCCAGCGACTACCCGGACCTCGCGGAATGGCTGATGTCCGAAGGCATCGAATCCATGTCCCTGAATCCGGACACGGTGGTGGAAACGTGGCTGCACCTCGCGAAGGCGGCGCAGAAGCCCGTGGCGCAGGCGTAGAAACCGGGGACGCAGTCGGAATTGGGCACTCGCGCGACGACAGCGCGCGACTACGCAATTCCGACTGCGTCCCCGGTTTCTACGCCTGCGCCGGCATGACAAATAGTATCCTTGACGCCCTATGCCGCACTGGCGTTTCGCCCCTTTCGACAAGCTCAGCCCGCGCGACGTGCACGACCTGCTGCAGGCGCGCTCGGACGTCTTCGTGGTCGAGCAGAGCTGCGTCTTCCCCGATGTCGACGGGCGCGATCCGCAGTGCTGGCATCTCCTCGGCCGCGACGGCTCGGCGCCCGATGGCGCTCTCCTCGCGTACTGCCGCCTCGTGCCTCCCGGCGTGAAGTACGACGAGCCGTCGATCGGGCGGGTCCTCACGACGGCCGCGGGCCGCGGGCAGGGCGCGGGGCGTGAGCTGATGGCCGAGGCGATCTCGCGCGTCGAGGCGCTCTGGCCCGGCCGCGCGATCCGGATCGGTGCCCAGCAGTACCTCGAGAAGTTCTACGCGAGCTTCGGCTTCGTGCGCGTCGGCGAGCCGTACGACGAGGACGGCATCCTCCACATCGACATGGTGCGCGCCGCGCGGCACCAGCAACAGGCCTGAAGGACGACATCCATGGCAAGGCAGCTCGCGGGCAAGACCGCGCTCATCACCGGCTCCACCAGCGGCATCGGCCGCGGCATCGCGGAAGCCTTCGCGCGCGAGGGCGCGAACGTGGTCCTCAACGGCTTCGGCGACGCGAAGGAGATCGAGTCGCTGCGCGCCGCGCTCGAGAAGAACGGCGTGAAGGCGGCCTATGACGCCGCCGACATGACGAAGCCCGCCGAGATCCGCTCGATGGTCGAGAAAGCGCAGAAGGGCTTCGGCCGCGTCGACATCCTCGTGAACAATGCGGGCATCCAGCACGTGGCGCCCGTCGACGAGTTTCCGGTCGACAAGTGGGACGCGATCATCGCGATCAACCTCTCGTCGGCCTTCCACGCCACGCGCGCGGCGCTGCCGGCGATGAAGCAGGCGAAGTGGGGGCGGGTGATCAACATCGCTTCCGCCCACGGCCTCGTCGCCTCGCCTTTCAAGAGCGCCTACGTGGCGGCCAAGCATGGCGTCGTCGGCTTCACCAAGGCGCTCGCGCTGGAGGTGGCCGAGCAGGGCATCACGGCCAACTCGATCTGCCCCGGCTACGTGATGACGCCGATCGTCGAGCGCCAGATCGACGACCAGGCCAGGGTGCACGGCATCCCGCGCGAGAACGTGATCCGCGACGTGATCCTGGCACCCCAGCCGACGAAGCAGTTCGTGAAGGTCGACGACGTGGCGGCACTCGCCCTCTACCTCGCCGGCGACGCCGCCGCCCAGGTCAACGGCGCGTCGCTTTCCATCGACGGCGGCTGGACCGCGCGCTGATGCTGCGCCGCCGCCACAAGACCCCGAAGCCCGGCTCGGCGCGGGAGGCCACGGCTTCGCGCGAAGGCGGCACGCCGCGCACGCAGCGGTCGCGGCGCCGCGCGCGCGAGGACGCGCCGGTGCCGCCCGATCTGAGGATCGAGCCGCATCAGCGCGGGGCATCGCCGCCGCAGCCGGAAGCGCCCAAGCCTGCCGCGAAGGCTTCGCCGAAGCCGCATCGACCCGCGGAGGCGAAAGCGCCTGCCGCGCACAAGCCGCGCGCGGGCGGGATCGTCCTCGTGACGGGCTTCGAGCCGTTCGGCGGCGACGAGACGAATCCCTCGTGGGACGTTTGCACGCGCCTGGCGCGCGAGATCGGCGGCCTGCGCGTCGAGGTCTGCCGCGTGCCGTGCGAGTTCCGCCGCGCGATCGAGGTGGTCGCCGCGGCGATCGAGAAGCACCAGCCCTCGATCGTGCTCTGCCTCGGGCTCGCGAGCGGGCGCACCCACATGGGCGTCGAGCGCGTCGCGATCAACTGCGACGATGCGCGGATTCCCGACAACGGCGGCGTGCAGCCGATCGACCAGCCCGTCGCGGCCCACGGCCCGCCGGCCTATTTCGCCACCGTCCCCGTGAAGGCGATGGTGGCCGCCATGCACGAGAAGGGCGTGCCCGCGGAAGTCTCGAACACGGCCGGCACCTTCGTGTGCAATCACCTGATGTACGGCGTGCTCCACTTCCTCGCGGCGAGCGCGAGCGCTGCGCGCGCGGGCTTCATCCACGTGCCGCGCGCCGAAGGCATGGCGCTCAGCGAGCGCGCCGTCGCCTCCATGTCGCTTGCCACGATGGCGCGCGGCGTGGAGGCCGCCATCGCCGCGGCGCACGCCCATTCCGAGGACATCGCCGCCGCCGGCGGCACGCTGGACTGATTTCGCCATGACCACCGACGCACCGCTCTGGAAACCGTCGCCCGCGCAGGTCGAGGGCTCCACCATGACGGCCTTCATGCGCTTCGTGAACGAGCGTCACGGCACGAAGCTCGCGGACTACTTCGCCCTGCACCACTGGTCGGTCGAGAACCTGGAGAAATTCTGGGTCGCGGTGTGGGACTACTGCATGGTGATCGCGGACACGCGCGGCGAGCGCGTGCTGGCCGACGGCGACAAGATGCCGGGCGCGCGTTTCTTCCCCGACGCGAAGCTCAACTTCGCGCAGAACCTGATGCGCCGCCGCGACGACGCCGATGCGATGGTGTTCTGGGGCGAGGACAAGGTGAAGCGGCGCGTGAGCTTCCGCGGACTGCACGAGCAGGTGTCGCGCATGCAGCAGGCGCTCGCGGCCGCCGGCGTGGGCGAGGGCGATCGCGTGGCGGCCTTCATGCCGAACATGCCCGAGACGGTCGTCGCGATGCTCGCCACGGCGAGCCTCGGGGCCACGTTCACGTCGTGCTCGCCGGACTTCGGCATCCAGGGCGTGGTCGATCGCTTCGGCCAGGTCGAGCCCAAGGTGCTCTTCTGCTGCGACGGCTACTTCTACAACGGCAAGACGAACGAGACGCTCGCGCGCATCGCGCGGATCGTGGAGCAGCTGCCCACCGTGCGGCAGGTGGTCGTGGTTTCCTACGTGAACGCGAAGCCGGACGTGAAGGCCGTGCCGCGCGCGCTCCTTCTCGACGACTTCGTCGCGCGCTTCCCGGCGCGCGAGGTGACGTTCCGGGCGATGCCGTTCAACCATCCGCTCTACATCCTGTACTCGAGCGGGACCACCGGCGTGCCGAAGTGCATCGTCCACGGCGCGGGCGGCGTGCTGCTCATGCACTTGAAGGAGCATGTCATCCACTGCGACCAGCGGCCGGGCGACCGCGTGTTCTGGTTCACCACCTGCGGCTGGTTGATGTGGAACTGGCTGGTGTCCGCGCTCACCTCCGGCTCGACGCTGCTGCTCTATGACGGCTCGCCCTTCGCCGCGCGCGGCACGATCCTCTTCGATTACGCCGACGCCGAAGGCATGACCCACTTCGGGACCTCGGCCAAGTTCATCGACGCGGCGGCCAAGCTCGGGCTCGACCCGATGCGCACGCACAGGCTCTCCACGGTGCGCGTGCTGCTGTCCACCGGGTCGCCGCTCGCGCCCGAGGGCTTCGACTACGTCTACCAGCACGTGAAGCGCGACATGCAGCTCGCCTCCGTGAGCGGCGGCACCGATCTCGTCGCCTGCTTCGCGGGCGGCACCACGGTGCTGCCGGTGTGGCGCGGCGAGCTGCAGTGCCGCATGCTCGGCATGGACGTGCAGGTCTTCGATGACGAGGGGCGCGCGCTTCCCGCGGGCGAGAAGGGCGAGCTCGTGTGCACGCGGCCCTTCCCGACGATGCCGCTCGGGTTCTGGAACGATCCCGACGGTTCCAGATACTTCGCCGCGTACTACGAGAAATTCCCCAACGTCTGGCGCCACGGTGACTGGTGCGAGGTCACGCGCCACGGCGGCATGGTCATCTACGGGCGCTCGGACGCCGTGCTCAATCCCGGCGGCGTGCGCATCGGCACGGCCGAGATCTACCGCCAGGTGGAGAAGCTGGACGAAGTCGTCGAGTCGATCGTGATCGGACAGGACTGGGAGCGCGACGTGCGCGTCGTGCTCTTCGTGCGCCTGCGCGAGGGCCTCACGCTCGACGAAGCGCTCACGAAGCGCATCAAGGACGTGATCCGCGAGAACACCACGCCGCGCCACGTGCCCGCGGTGATCCTCCAGGTGCCGGACATCCCGCGCACCAAGAGCAACAAGATCGTGGAGCTCGCCGTGCGGGCGGTCGTGCACGGGCAGCCGGTGAAGAACGTCGAGGCGCTGGCGAACCCTGAGGCGCTGGAGCACTTCAAGGGAAGGCCTGAGCTGCAGTCGCAGGAAGCGTCGGGGGTGCGCGCATGAGGCGTGCGGCCGCCAGCGCGATCGCGGCGCTGGCGCTCGCGGCGGGGTGCGCATCGATTCCGGAGGATCCCTTCGAGGCGGGCCGCATGGCCTTCACGCGCGGCGACCTGCGCTCCGCATACGCCAGCTTCCGCCAGGCGGCCGAGGCCGGCGACGCGCGCGCCGCGAAGACACTCGGCACCATGCTCGACAAGGGCGTGCAGGTCGCCGGAGGCCAGAGCCTGGCGGCGAATCCCGCCGAAGCGGCGAAATGGTACCGGCAGGCCGCCGACGCAGGCGACGCGCAGGCCGCCAACCAGCTCGCGGTGATGTTTACCTACGGGCGCGGCGTCCCCGTCGATTACGCGCAGGCAATCCGCCTTCTCGGCCCGCTCGCGGGCAAGAAGGAATACGACGACCTGCCGGCCGGGGATCGCGACGAGCTGTACCTGTGGGCCCACTCGGTGAAGATCGAGATGTACCGCCAGCTGCACACGCTCATGCACAACTCGGTGCATGGCATCAGCGTCGAGGTCATCTTCGCGGGCAAGGAGCCCCACGTCACGCTGAAGACGGAAGATTCCAGCCGTGCCGTGGATGCGGTGCGGGAGATCGCACAGCGCGCGGTCGCGGCCGCGCCGCCCACGCCGGCCGCCGTGCGCCGCAACTTCAAGTTCTCGGAAACGATCGACTTCAGGTAGCGCGCGGCCCGGACTCGCTACGAGGCGTGCGCCTCGAGCGACGCCGTCTCGTCGGCGGGCGAGGCCAGCTTCTGCGCGACCAGCTCGCCCAGGAACTCCGCATCGTAGGCGCCGAGCAGGTGCGGCTGGTGCCGCGGCAGGTAGTAGCGCAGCTGCTCGCGCACGTCGGGCATGGCCGAGAGCTCGGCCCAGGTGCGCTCGTCCCACTGGAAGCGCAGGCCCAGCTCGCGGAAGGCGCGGTTCACGGAATGGCGGTCGGCGATCATGCGGTATTCCTCCTCGTATGCTTCCAGCCTAGCGCCGCGGGTCGTTAAATAGAAGTAAAATCCTTTAAGCGATTCATTAAACGAAGGCTTAATGAAGAACGCGACCCTGCGGCAGCTGCGCGTCTTCGAGAGCGCGGCGCGCCACCTGTCCCTCACGCGCGCGGCCGAGGAGCTGCACCTCACGCCGCCGGCGATCTCGATCCAGATCCGGCAGCTCGAGGGCCATGCTCACGCGGACCTCTTCGAGCGTGTCGGCCGGGGCCTGCGCCTCACGCAGGCCGGTGTCGCGGTGCTCGCCCACGCACGCGAGATCCTCGGCCACATCCAGGCGTCGGAAGAGGCCATCGCGGGGCTGGCCTCGCTCGACCAGGGCCTGCTCGACATCGCCGTCATCAACGCGGGCGACCATTTCTTCCCGTGGCTCGTGAAGGAGTTCCGCGAGCGCCATCCCGGCATTCGCGTGCGGCTCGCCGTCGGAAATCGCGACGAGCTACTGGAACGCCTCGCGGCGCACGGGGTCGACCTGGCGGTGATGAGCCATCCGCCGAGCCAGCACGATTTCGAGGCGCACGCGTTCGCCCCGCACCCGCACGTGATCGTGGCGCCTCCGGGACATCCGCTCGCCGCGCGCCGCTCCGTGGCGCTGGAGGCGGTCGCCGCGGAGCCGCTCATCAGCCGTGAGCCCGGATCGGCCACGCGGCTCGCCATGGACCAGGCCTTCGCGGAATCGGGTATCGTGCCGCGCATCGACATGGACATCGCGAGCAACGAGACCATCAAGCAATCGGTCGCGGCCGGCTTCGGCCTGGGTTTCCTGTCGGCGCACGCCGTGCAGCAGGAGCTGGCGCTCGGCACGCTGGTGGTGGTGCCCGTGCGCGGCTTCCCCGTCATGCGCCAGTGGTACGTCGTCACCTTGCGCGAGCGCCAGCTGCCCGCGGTCGCCGAGGCGTTCCGCGGCTTCGTGCTGAAGGAGGGCGCGCGCCTCATCCGGAAGCGCTCCGCATGAAGATGCGCTCGCCGACGTTCTATGCGTGGCTCTCGCTCGCGACCTCGGCGGTCACGATCGGGCTCAAGTTCTCGGCCTACTTCCTCACCCATTCGGTGGGGCTGCTCTCCGACGCGGTCGAAGCGCTCGTGAACATCGTGGCCGCGCTCGTGGCGCTGGCGGTGCTCGCCTATTCCGCGGGCGCGCCGGACCGCGAGCACAACTTCGGCCACGAGAAGGCGCAATACTTCTCGAGCGGCATCGAGGGCGCGCTGGTGTTCGTGGCCGCCGCCGCCATCATCTGGACGTCGGTGCCGCGGCTGGTGCACCCGGCGGAGCTGGAGCAGGTCACGCTGGGCCTCACGCTCTCGGTGCTGGCCTCCTTCGCCAACGCCGGATGCGCGTGGGTGATGCTGAAGGCCGCGCGCGTGCACCGCTCGATCACGCTCGAGGCCGATGCGCGCCACCTGCTCACGGACGTGTGGACCACGGGCGGAGTCGTGATCGGCATCCTGCTCGTCGAAGGCACCGGCATCCTGCGCCTCGACCCGATCATCGCCATCGCGGTGGCGATCCATATCCTCTGGACCGGTTTCGAGCTCATGTCGCGCTCCTTCCACGGCCTCATGGATCGCGCGATCCCCGACGCCGACCGCGCGGCCATCGTCGAGGTGCTGGAGAAGCTGCGCCACCAGGGCGGCGATTACCACGCGCTGCGCACGCGCGAGTCGGGCGCCAAGAGCTTCGTCGACGTGCACATCCTCGTGCCGGGGCGCATGAGCGTGCAGGAGGGCCACGACCTCGTGGAGACCCTCGAGAACGAGATCCGCGCGCGGCTGCCGCACGTGGAAGTCCTCACGCACCTCGAGCCGCTCGAGGATCCGAGGAGCTGGGACGATCCGGACAAGCCGCTCGCCGGAAGCTAGCGGCGCGCTACGGCACGAACGCGAAGACCAGGAACGCGGCGAAGAGCACGAGGTGCACCGCGCCCTGCATGATGTGCGTGCGGCCCGTGCCGAGCGTCACCGTGCTCACGAGGAAGGTGAGCACGAGCATGGACATGTCCTTCGCGTCGAGCCCGAGGACCAGCCGCATCCCGAGGGCGAGGGCGGCCGCGATCACCAGGGGTATGGTGAGGCCGATGCTCGCGAGCGCCGATCCGATCGCGAGGTTCATGCTGCCCTGCAGCTTGTCGGCCCGCGCCGCGCGCACCGCCGCCGTGCCTTCAGGCAGCAGCACCAGCGCGGCGATCACGATGCCGACCACGGCCTGGGGCGCGTGTACGGCCGCGACCGCACGTTCGACGACCGGCGACAGGACCTTGGCCAGCCCGACGGTCGCGACGAGGGAAACCAGCAGCAACGCGGCGCTGCCCCACGCCTCTCGCTTCGTCGGCGGCTCGACATCGGCGGGCGCGTCGTTCTCGGGGATGAAATAGTCGCGGTGCCGCACGGTCTGCACGAAGATGAAGATCGCCCACAGGACGGCGGAGCTCACCGCGACGAAGAGCAGCTGCGCGCCGCTGTACGTCCCCACGCCCGAGGTCGTCGTGAACGTCGGGAGCACGAGCGTGAACGCCGACATCACGATGAGCGCGGCCAGGCCGCCGCCCGCGCCCTCGATGCGGAAGGACTGCTCGCGGTGCGCGATGCCGCCCGCCAGGATCGAGAGGCCCACGACGCCGTTGCAGATGATCATCACGGTGGCGTAGATCGTGTCGCGCGGCAGGGTCGCGGCGCCATCGCCGCCCGCGACCATCATCGAGAGGATGAGCGCGGTCTCGATCGCCGTCACCGCCAGCGCCAGGATGAGCGTGCCGAGCGGCTCGCCGGCGCGATGCGCGACGACCTCCGCGTGGTGCACCGCGGCGACCACCGCCGCCACGAGCGCCAAGGCGCACGGGATGTCGAGCCACGGGCCCATCCGCATCGCGCTGGCGGCGGCGAGCAGCGCCGTGGCGAGCAGCGGAACGAGCCAGGTCCACATAGGGTCAGGCCGCCTGCCAGCTCATGTCGGGATCGAGCGGGAAGATCGGCCTCGGCACGTGGCGGTAAGGCACGCGCGACAGGATCGGGGTCGTGAGGCCGGGGGCATCCACCTCGACGATGCGATCGTCGGGAAACAGCAGGTCGAACGCGGCGCGGAAGTGGCCGCGGGATTTCACCACGAGCGAGCGCGTGGCCGCGACGTCGATGCCGAAGCACTCGAACATCGCGAGGTCCTTCGCCTGCTGGCGCACGCTCATGACCGCCACGCGGATGCCGCCCACCTGCAGCAGCGCCATCTTCCCCGTCTCGATGGTGTGGCCCGCGGAGATGCCGCGCTTGCCGATGATGGGACCGTCGTTCAGCGCCACCACCTCCGCCTCCGCCTCGAAGCGCCCGGAAAGCGGGTGCGATTCGTCGCGGTTGAAGCGCGCGCGGAACCGCGCCTTCCGGCCCTGGGCCTGCGCTTCAGCCGCGAGCAGCGGGTCGTAGAACGGCCCGAGGAGGCACCCCTGCACGCCGGCCTTGTGGAAGGCCTCGAGGATCCACACCGTGTTGCCGCGGCCGCCGCCTCCGGGGTTGTCGGCGACGTCGGCGAAGAGCAGCGATGGGCGCGACGCGTCGCGCCCGCACTCGAGCGCCATGCGCGTCGCATCGTCGATGCTGGTGAGGCGCGGCACGTAGCGCGCGCGGTCGTCCCAGGTCTTCTGCGCGATGTCGCGGGCGAGGCTGCGCGCGAGCTTCGCATCGCCGCGCGTCGTGACGATGACGCTCATGCCGTTCTTCGGCGTGTCGCCGAGGGAGAAGCCGCTCACGACCGAGACGTTCATCACGCGCGCATCGAGCTTCGACTGGCCGTACGCGATGATGTCGGCGTAGGGGCCGCTCTTCGTGTTCTGCGCGACCGAGGGCGGGATGAACGGCAGCTTCACGAACGCCGCTGCCGCCTCCACCCCGTCCAGCATCTCGCGCAGGAGCCGCGCGCATTCCGCGCCCCGCTCGGCCATGTCGACGTGGGGGTTGGTGCGATACGCGACGAGCACGCTCGCGTTGTCCACCATGCGCTGCGACACGTTTGCGTGAAGGTCGAGGGTGGCGAGGATCGGGACCTTCGGCCCGACGAGCTTGCGCACGCGCTCGAGCAAGACACCCTCGGGATCCGGTTCCTGCGTGCCGATGGCCGCGCCGTGGAGCGCGAGGAAAACGCCATCGACGGGAAGCGCCGCGGCGAGGTGCTTCTCGTGCCCCGCGATCACGTCCAGGAAGAAGCCGTGCTCGACCGGGCCGCTGGCACCGGCCGTGGCGCAGAAGAGCGGCACGGCGGCCCAGGGGCCCGAGCCGTTCATCGCTTCCACGAACCCGGTGAGCGTGACCGGGGCCTTGGGGTGCGGGCCGTTCCAGTCGCGCTCGAGCGCCGCGCCTTCGGACACGAAATGCTGGGCGAACTCCTCGCGGGTCGCGACCGGCGAGTGGCCGTTGGACTCGAGCATGAAGCCGCCGACGGCAATGCGGGGTGCGGGCATGGGAAGGACCGATAGAATGGCGCATCCATTCTACTGGGAGCACCCGATGCGCCGCCTTTTGCTCGGCATCGCGGGCCTCGCCCTCGCCTTCGCGGCAGGCGCGCAGAACCTGGTCCTCGGCACCAAGCTCGAGCTCAACACGCTCGATCCGCATTTCTTCTCGGCGTTCCCGACCAACTCCGCGATGGAGTACTTCTTCGACAAGCTCGTCCAGTACGACCAGGACCTGCGCATCGAGCCGCAGCTCGCCGAATCCTGGAAGCTCATCGACGATCGCACGTGGGAGTTCCACCTGCGGCGCGGGGTCAGGTTCCACGACGGCACGCCCTTCACGGCGGACGACGTGATCTTCACCGTCGAGCGCATCCCCAACGTGCCCAACTCGCCCAACTCGTTCGCGCAGTTCACGCGAGGCATCGAGTCGATGCGCAAGGTGGACGACGCGACGCTCATCGTGAAGACGAAGGCGCCGTACCCGCAGCTGCTGTCGGATTTCGCGAACATCTTCATCGTGTCGGCGCGGGCGGCGAAGGGTGCGACCACCGCCGACTTCAACTCGGGCAAGGCCGTCGTGGGCACGGGGCCCTACCGGCTGGTCGAGTGGGTGAACGGCGAGCGGCTCGTGGTCCAGCGCAACGATGCCTACTGGGGGCCGCGGCCGGCCTGGGCGCGCGTGACCGAGCGCGTGATCGCGAAGGATCCGACGCGGCTCGCGGCGCTCCTCGCGGGGCAGGTCGATGCGATCGACGCGGTGCCCATTCCCGACCTCGAGCGGTTGAAGCGCGAGGGGCGCTTCGCGCTCTTCCACGGGCCGGCAGCGCTCGTGCATTACGTGGCCCTCGATTCGGCGCGCGACGTGTCGCCGTTCGTGACCGCGAAGGACGGCAAGCCGCTCGCGTCCAATCCGCTCAGGGACCGGCGCGTGCGCAAGGCGCTCTCCCTCGCCATCAACCGGGAGGCGATCGTGCAGCGGATCATGGAGGGCAGCGCGGCTGCGGCGGGCCAGATGCTGTCCGGGCAGTTCCCCTCGGCGAGCCATTCGCTCAAGCCCGATCCGTACGATCCCGCGAAGGCGCTGGCGCTGCTGCGCGACGCGGGATGGGGCGAGGGCTTCCGGATCGTGCTGCATGCGACGAGCGACCGCTACCCGAACGACGCCGCGGTCGCGCAGGCGATCGCGCAGATGTGGTCGCGCATCGGGCTCAAGGCCGAGGTGGAGGTGCTGCCGGGCTCGGTCTTCTTCACGCGCGCCTCGAAGCAGGAATTCAGCGCGTTCGCCGCGCAGTACGGGGCCGAGGATTCGATCAACAGCCTGCGGGCGCTGGTCGCGACCGCCGACCCCGCGCGCGGATACGGCACCGCCAATCGCACGCGCTACTCGAACCCGAAAGTCGACGAGCTCCTCACGCAGGCGCTCACCGCGATGGACGACGCCGACCGGCAGAGGAAGCTCGAGGGCGCGATCGATGCGGCGATGGCCGACCAGCCGTTGATCCCGGTCTTCTTCCCCATCCACGAGTTCGCGGCGAAGAAGGACCTGGTCGTCACCCCCCGCGCGCAGCGGCGCTTCAACGGGTTGATGGTGGCGCCGAAGCGCTGAAACCGGGGACGCACCCCGATCTCGCGGAATGAAATCGGGGTGCGTCCCCGGTTTCAGCGAAATTGGGGTACGTCCCTAATTTCGAAACCGCGCGCCCGCGGCCCGGTCGAACGGCCGTGCTGATCGAGCCTTCCCCGCGCGGCCTCTACTGCCCCGCCGGCGACTTCTACATCGACCCGTGGCTGCCGGTGGAGCGCGCGGTGATCACCCACGCGCACGGCGACCACGCGCGCATGGGCAGCGCCGCCTATCTCGCGGCGAAATGCGGCGTGCCGGTGCTCAGGATCCGCCTCGGGCCCGACGCGCACATCGAGGGGCTCGACTACGGCGAGACGCGCGATATCCATGGCGTGAAGGTCTCGCTGCATCCGGCAGGCCATGTGCTGGGAAGCAGCCAGGTGCGCGTCGAGTCGCGGGGCGAGGTGTGGGGGATCTCCGGCGACTACAAGCTCGATCCGGATCCGACGTGCGAGCCGTTCGAGCCGGTGCGCTGCCACACCTTCGTGACCGAGTCGACGTTCGGGCTGCCGATCTATCGCTGGCGCGCGCCGGCGGCCACCTTCGCGGACATCGAGTCGTGGTGGCGCGCGAACCAGGTCGCGGGGCGTGCGAGCGTGATGTTCTGTTATGCGTTCGGCAAGGCGCAGCGCATCCTCGCCTCGATCGACGCGGCGATCGGACCCATCGTCGCGCACGGGGCGGTCGAGAACCTGAACGAGGGCTATCGCGCGTGCGGCGTGAAGCTGCCGCCGACGCGCCGCGTGCAGGAGAGCGATACGAAGCAGGACTACGCGGGCGCGCTCATCGTGGCGCCGCCCTCGGCGCAGTCGACCCCGTGGCTCAAGCGCTTCGGCGACTACTCGGACGCTTTCGCCTCGGGCTGGATGGCGATCCGCGGGGCGCGCCGGCGGCGTGCGGTCGACCAGGGCTTCGTGCTCTCGGACCACGCCGACTGGCCCAGCCTGAACCGCGCGATCGAGTCGACCGGCGCCGGGCGCATCTTCGTGACGCACGGCGCCATCACGCCGCTCGTGCAGTGGCTGGGCGAGCGCGGCTACGAGGCCCACGCCATGCGCACCGAGTTCCAGGGCGAGGCGGGCGCCGAGGAGGCGGGCGCGTGAGGCAGTTCGCGCAGCTCTTCGAGGCGATCGATTCGAGCACGAGCACGAAGGCCAAGACCACCGCGCTCGCGCATTACTTCGCCACCGCCCACGCGCGCGATGCGGTGTGGGCCGCGTGGTTCCTCACGGGCCATCGCCCGCGCCAGGCGGTCCCGACGCGGCGCATGGCGACGTGGGCCGCGGAGATCGCGGGCATCCCGGAATGGCTCTTCGGCGAGTCGTACGACGCGGTGGGCGATCTGGCCGAGACCATCACGCTGGTGCTGCCGCCGCCGCGAGCCTCGAGCGACCTGCCGCTTTCGCAGTGGGTCGAGGAGCGCCTGCTGCCGCTGCGCGAATGTCCCGAGGCCGAGCAGCGCGAGCGGCTGGTGCGCTACTGGAACGAGCTCGACGGCACGCAGCGCTTCATCTTCAACAAGCTCATCACGGGCGGCTTCCGCGTCGGCGTCTCGGCGCTGCTCGTGATGCGCGCCATCGCGCAGGCCTTCGGGCTCGACGCGAAGGTGGTGGCGCATCGCCTCGCGGGTGAATGGTCGCCTTCCGAGGCGCTCTGGGAAAGCCTCAAGAGCGGTGCCGCGGGCGAGGTCGACGCGGCGAAGCCCTATCCGTTCTTCCTCGCGCAGCCTCTTGACGTCGAAGCGCACCAACTGGGAGATCGCGCGGAATGGCTCGCGGAATGGAAGTGGGACGGCATCCGCGCGCAGTTGATCCGCCGGCCCGGTGTCACGGCGCTCTGGTCGCGCGGCGACGAGCCCATCGGGGGGCAGTTTCCCGAGATCATGGCCGACGCGCCGAAGCTCCCCGAGTGCGTGCTCGATGGCGAGATCCTCGCGTGGAAGGACGGCCACGTGATGCCGTTCGCGGCGCTCCAGAAGCGCCTCGGGCGCAAGAACCCCGGGAAGAAGGTGATGAGCGAGTCGCCCGTGATCCTGCTCGCCTTCGACCTGCTCGAGTTCGCGGGCCACGACTGGCGCGAGCGGCCGCTTTCGGAGCGGCGCGCGAAGCTGAAGGAGATCGTGCACGCGATTCCCGGCGGCTCCTGCTTCGATACGTCCGCGTCGGTGCGCGCCCCGGATTGGGAGACGCTCGCGATCGCGCGCAGCCGCTCGCGCGAGCTGGGGACGGAGGGCCTCATGCTGAAGCGCCTCGACTCCGCCTATGGCGTGGGGCGCCCCAAGGGCGTCTGGTGGAAATGGAAGATCGAGCCCTACACGCTCGACGCGGTGCTGGTCTACGCGCAAAAGGGCAACGGCAAGCGCGCGAGCCTCTTCACCGACTACACGTTCGCGCTCTGGAGGGAAGGCGAGCTGGTGCCCTTCGCCAAGGCCTACTCGGGCCTCACCGATGCCGAGATCCGCGAGGTCGACGCTTATATCCGGCGCAACACCCTCGAGCGTTTCGGCCCCGTGCGGACCGTGAAGCCGGAGCTGGTCTTCGAGCTGGGCTTCGAGGGCATCCAGCGCTCGGCGCGCCACAAGTCGGGCATCGCGGTGCGCTTCCCGCGCATGCTGAGGATGCGCAAGGACAAGGCGGCCGGGGAAGCGAATACGGTGCAGGACGCCTTCGAGCTTCTGGACAGGCATACGGCCGGAACGGCCCTATAATCGCTGGCATGGCCGCCGTCAGCCCCGCAAGCAAAGCCGACCGCAAGCTGCAGATGCGCGAGGTCCTCGACTGGATGCTCGAGGACGGGCTCATCGACCGGCCGACCGCCGAGAAGCTGCTGACGGAGTCGCGCTTCGGCAAGGGGGGCTCCAGGCACCCCGTCTATTTCCTGTCCGAGGCGCGGCTCAAGTCGCTGAAACCGCCGCACGTGCAGCTCAGCGCCGAGGCGCTCATCGAGTGGCTGGCGGCACGGCTGCGGATGCCCTACTACCGCATCGACCCCCTCAAGATCGACCTGCGCGCGGTGACGCAGGTGATGTCGGGCGAATACGCGCAGCGCCGCGGCATCCTGCCGGTGGAGGTGAGCGGGCGCGAGGTCACCATCGCGACCAGCGAGCCGTACGTCACCAGCTGGGAGGCCGAGCTCGGCGAGATGCTGCGCCTCTCGATCAAGCGCGTGCTCGCGAACCCGCTCGAGATCGAGCGCTACCAGGGCGAGTTCTTCAACCTCGCCAAGAGCATGAAGCG
>Ga0157369_10002632_pt1 | contig 21465 bp, 21 predicted proteins | sample C25metaG_FD_113461 | JGI IMG/M metagenome (GOLD analysis project Ga0157369, IMG submission 113461) | Corn rhizosphere microbial communities from Kellogg Biological Station, Michigan, USA - C2-5 metaG | ecosystem: Host-associated > Plants > Roots > Rhizosphere > Soil | place: USA: Michigan...
CGGTTTGGAATTCGGCTGATATAACCGCTCACAGGCGCTTTGATCAGAGAGAAATCTGCATTTAATTGTGAAGATCCTAAAGCCGCTTTTGCCTGAGCAACCTGGGCAACGGCAGCTTCATAATTTGCCTGAGCTGTTTTTAACTGCATATCAGAAAAAACTTTTCCGTCAACAAGCGGTTTGATTTTTTCTACTTCAAGTTTAGCATTTGACAGATTTGCCTGAGCACTTTTATAAGCTGCACGGCTGTTGTTTACCTGTTCTGCATAAACATCTCCTTTAATTTTAAAAAGAGACTGGCCTTTGTTTACGTAATCTCCTTCTTTTACATAAATCGCTTCAAGATATCCTGAAACCTGCGCTTTTATGTCAACGTTTACTGTACCTTCAACAGTTCCCGGATATTTTTTTTCTACTTCACCTGTAATCGATTCTGCCTGAAAAAAGTCTACTTCAGGTTTTGGGGCAGCTAAAGCTCCGGCATCGGCCCCGCTTTTACCACAAGATGAAAAACTGATGATAACCAATAAAACGGCTGCCTTACTGAGTGTTTTATAATTTTGGAAAAATTGTTTTGTCATTTTACTTCACTTTAATGAATTCGTCTAATTTGACGGCAAAATAACATCTCAAAACACCTTTAAAATGGGATAAATTTACCCAAACGTAATTTTTCGATACTGAAACGAATGGGAATGATAATGCAGCAAAGACACAAGGAGATAAAGTTAAATTTATTGAATAGCCTCCAGTTTTAACTGGAGGTATTTATTGGCGACAATACAAAAGGCTTTAGCCAAACTTGTCTTTTGGCTAAAGCCCTTGATAATGACTTTATTTTTCCTCCAGTTAAAACTGGAGGCAATTAAAAAAACTTTATTATTCTACTCTTAAAGCTTAGCAGCTTATTATCTTAGAACCTTAGAACCTCAGAAGCTAAACTACCGATCCATCCACTGTTTAAAAAAAGGTGCTTTTTCCCTGCTGATAATTACTTCGCGTTCAGGATCTGCTTTCAGCTGAATTTTTAGTTTTGCATTAAAATAATTGGCGATCGATTTTATGCTTTCGGCACGAATAAAAAACTGCCTGTTGGCACGAAAGAAAACATCAGGATCTAATTCCTGCTCCAGTTCTTCCATTGTCTGCGGAATCGGAATTACTATACCCGATTTGAGAACCAAATTTGAAGTTTTAAACTCCGAGTATATAAAATCAATATCGGTTACATTTACGCTTTTATAACCGTCGCGGTAGGTAACCAGAAATCGAAGCCGAAAAGTAGGTTTATTGATAAATCCCTTTAAAATTCCGGCAATGTCATTGTAAGAGTCGGTTTTAGATAAAGTTTTGAATTTCTGCAAAGCAAATTCTAGTTCGCTTTTATCAATAGGTTTCATCAAATAATCGATGCTGTTGACTTTAAAAGCCCGCACGGCATATTCGTCGTATGCTGTAGTGAATATAACGGGACTGGATATTTTTATTTCTTCGAAAATTGAAAAACTGATTCCGTCTGCCAGACGAATATCCATTGTAATTAAATCCGGTTTTTCGTTTGATTTAAGCCATTTTACAGCACCTTCGACTGTATCAATAATATCCAGAATCTCGCAATTGGGTTCTAATTCTTCTAACAGTCTTTTGAGCCGGCTGGCATTAATACTCTCATCTTCAATAATCAAAATTCTCATACTCACTATATTAATGGTAAACGCACTGTAAAACTTTCTAACGATTGTGAAAAAACAGGTTTTTTGTTGAATAAAATTTTATATCTAAACTCAATGTTTTTACGTCCTACGCCTGTAGACACTAAAGTTTTGCCGGATGTAGGCTGTAAATTATTCTTTACGATTATATTTTTTTCTTCAGAATAAATCGAAATAATCAACGGACTTGATAAAGTTGCCATGTTGTGTTTTACGGCATTTTCGACCAATAACTGCAGTGACAAAGGGGGTAAATGCATATCAAGGCAGTCACTGTCTATTTCTAACTGTAATTGGATTTTTTCGCCTAAACGTTTCTTCAACAAATAAAAATAAGCATTTAAAAACTCTATTTCTTCTCTTACTGTGATAATATCCTTATCTAAGTTCGAAATCATGTAGCGGTAAACGCGGGTAATATTTTCTAAAAATGAAGCTGCTGCCTGCTGGTCTTCGTGAATTAATTCTGTTAAGGTGCTGAAATTATTGAATATAAAATGCGGATCAAGCTGCAGTTTTAAGGATTCTAACTGTGAACGTGTTACGGCTTCCTGAAGTTCTGAGGCTTTTATTTTAAGTTCGGCCGCTTCGTTTGATGTTAAGCGCCAGCGGTTAAGCAAAAATATTCCGGTATGTACAGAGCTGATAAACAATGATAGTATTGCGGCCATGATATTGGACTGCCAAATAATAAGCAGTTCATTTTCTTCTAAACAGGTTTCGGGATATAAGTAATTCCACAAGTGGGAGAAAATAAAGTTTAAAAGAATATTTCCGCCGATAAGGCAGATAAATTGAGCAATTGCCCTAAAAATGGGGTTGTGTTCCCAGCGTATTAATCTGTTTAAACTGCGTCCTACGAAAAGGCTTAATTCTGTCAAAACGCCGCAGTATACCAGAATAATAAAGATGTCAAATGACTTGTCGAATGATATTAAGGAATCTTGTTCGAAATTCTGGTTGGGATTTAAAAGATAGTATGATGACAAATACACCAAAAAAACCACTGGAATTACTATAATTCTATAGTATTTGTAGAAAAAATTCTTTCCTGTAATTTTATTTTGAATACTTGAACCCATTAACTTTTTTAAGAATTGATAATTTATTTTTTGTTATTTTAAACACATAGAAACATAGTTTCGAAATCTAAAAAAGGCTTTTCACCTGCATCAATAACATAGCTAAAAGCGTGCTTTCTTTTAAATTCTTTTTAACCAACAATAAAACTATGTTTCTATGTGTTTAATTTTTTATTACAACTATTTTATTTTTAAAAATTTACGATAGCTGCGGTTCTAAAACCTCCCATGTATTGCTGCTTTTTACCGCTTTTTGAGATTTTCTTTCTCTCATAACTCCCCATTTTAAGCAAGTTGCACCCCAAGAGAATCCGGCGCCAAAAGTAGTAATTAACAGGTTTTGACCTTCTTCGAAATCTGCTGCAAAATCCCATAAACATAACGGAATCGTAGCCGATGTTGTATTGCCGTATCGGTCAATATTTACTTTTACTTTCTCTGATCCAATATTTAAACTGTCGCTCACGGCATTGATAATTCTCAGGTTGGCCTGATGCGGAATTACCCAGTCAATTTCATCAGAATCTAAACCGTTGCTCAATAGAACATCTCTTGAAACGCTAGACATTGCTGCAACTGCTTTTTTAAACACAAACGATCCGTCTTGTTTAATAAAATGCTTTTTGTGAACAATGCTCTGCATACTGGCCGGAAATTTAGAACCTCCCGCCGGAACGACTAAAGAAGCTGTACCGCTTCCGTCAGTTCGCAAAATGCTTTTCATTAGTCCGTATTCAGTTTCAGTTTTTTCCAAAAGCACCGCGCCTGCTCCGTCTCCAAAAAGAATGCAGGTATTGCGGTCTTCATAATCTACAATTGAGCTCATTTTATCAGCTCCCACTACAATAATCTTTTTATAGCGTCCGCTTTCGATCATTGTGGCACCCATTTCAAGTGCATACAAAAAACCGCTGCAGGCACCATTCATATCAAAGCCAAAAGCATTAGTAAGTCCGCTTAATTCGCAGATTTTACTTGCTGTTGGTGCCAAAAGATGATCTGGTGTTGCAGTTGCGAGTATAAGGGCATCGATTTCTGAAGGATCAACCTCGTAATTACTCATTAAATTTTCGATCGCTGCGCTGGCAAGGTCAGATGTGCCTTTGCCTACTGCAATTCGTCTTTCTTTTATTCCGGTTCTTTTTTCAATCCATTCTTCTGTAGTTTCAACAGTTTCTGAAATTGTTTTGTTATTAAGGATCGAAGTGGGTACAAAACCGCCGATAGCTGTAATCACTGCCTTCATTTTTGTTGTTTTTTTGTTATTTTATTTTTCTTTAAACAGAATAGAAAATTAGCTTTTTTCACCGTATTGGAGGGTCGGATTTTCAATAATTAACAAACAATTAATATAAAAAAGCATAAATTTCCAAAAAATCTTACCGCACAATCTTAAAGGTGTTTTTATTTTTTCCCTTAATTCTTCGGAATAGATAGTAACGGAATATCTAAACCTGCTGCCATGATTCTGGTTTTACTTTTATGAACTAATGAATCCCAAAAACCATATTTTTGAGGAACCATTACTAAAATATCAGCTTCAAAATTTTTGATTTCTTTTCTTATCTCATTGATTACCGCATTTGAACGTACGTTTTTGTAAATATATTTTACGTCTTCAAACTCTTTTTCAATCGAAGAATTCAGTAAAACTTTTCCCTGCTCCTCTTTAATTTCGTCCAGTTTTTCATCAACGCTGAAAAATTCAATTTCAGAACCTAAATTTCCAATCACGCGTCTAATCCAGGTAAATCTTTTTATAGAAGATAAACTCAGCGTATCGCAGGCATACAAGATTTTTTTAGCATTTAGAAAACGTGCATTCTGCGGCACAGCCAAAACCGGAATATTCAGGTTTTTTATAACTGCTGTAGTCGAATTTCCCATTAAATCCTGTTCCAGAGAACGTTCTGCCATTCCCATAACCACTAGATTAGCATTCGTTTGTGTAATGATCGAAGGAAGTTCGTCTTCCAGAAAAGAATAACTGCAGATACTTTCTACCGAAATTTTAAACAAATCAGCGATTTCTGCTCCAAAAGTCTGAAGTCTCAGTGCAGCTTTATCCATTTGTTTCTGCATTGACTCGGCAGTAATTAAAGAATTAGCGCTGTGAACGCTCAAAGAAAATGAATTAAACAAAATAAGTTTAGCACCTGTTGCTTTAGCAAGTCCAGCGGCATAAGTAACAGCGTTGTTGGCAATTGAAGAAAAATTTGTGGAGGCGATTATAGTAAGTGGAGGAATCATAAATATATCTATTAAACATTTTAATTGTAAAAATGTCCAATTAATCTTTTCAGTTTATTTTAAAGTTACTGAATAATCATTTTTTAGGTCTCAACCGTAAAATTTAGCAGCCGAAAAATGACTGAATAAATCAAAAATATCAGATATTATCTTTTTCTTAGTTCTAGTTTGCATTTATCAATTCTTAAATAGGAATTAGACGTAATTTCATTGTATGCTGCTTAAACTTTCAAAAAAGGTTCATTCACACATCAAACCTAACTAATTAAAAATATTTATGGCTTATCTGCTAAAACGGGTATTTTTACTTATATTAATTTCCTGTTTTTTACTTATTTAAGTTATTTCCTCTTATACAAATAACACCATCAAAACTGCCTGTAAACTATTTTAAAGAAATATAAAAGCACAAAAAACCTGATGATAAACAAAGTATCATCAGGTTAGAAATATTTTTAGGAAGGAAATGCGCTTGAAGTATTAAAAGCAGTGATACCTTTAATAGGATAAATTCTAAAAGAATAAATATTTGAATTTGTAACACAGTACAAACTCTAAACAAATGAAGCTGATATAATATAGCATTATCAGGAAAAGATATTATTTCTTTAAATCCTGATAACCAAGAGAGTCTATTTCACCAATACGCTTATAGTGTTAGTTAGGTTTTCTTTTATGATAAAGTCCTGAATGAATTCTTTAACCTCGTGACTGGCTTCAACTTTAGTTTCAAATGAATTAATATGAAACTCATCATCCTGATCGCTGATGTGGATAATTTCGGTATAACCTTTAGATATTAAAGTCCCTTTTAGTTTAATTATGTTTGACTGCTGCTTGCCGTCCAGCTCTTTGCGAACTTGTAGTTTTATAGCTCTTTCCATTTGTAAATATTTTTAAATAGTTAACTCTCATTCAATTATTAAATTTATAATAATTAGTAATTCGAAAAAATAATTTAACACACCCCACAACCTATTATTTATCAACACCTTATGAACATTTCTCAAAACTGCCCAAAATAAAGGATCGAACTATGTCTTTACTAATTAAAACATCATTATAATTAAATAAACAATCCCAAAAATGCTATAAGACTCCCTGCCAGATATATGATTATTTTTGAATTGAAACTTATATACGATAAATCAATTAAAACAGATTTTATATGACAGCAGATACTAACCGATTTTATAATCAGGACGATTATAATTTCACAGATGATAATCAGAGTTATGTTGACCAATATCAACAGGAACATATGGGCGACGAAAATTTAGAACAGGAAAAATTATTAAATCAGGATCAGAATTATCTGGATAACGAATTCTCGAATGCGCTTGACAGAGATGAAGATGATGAAATCGAACCGGAATATGACGAAGACGGTCTGGAAGAAGATGGTCTGGAAGAAGATGACTGGGACGAAGACGACGATTTAGATGAAAGCGATCTCGACGATGATCTGGTTGAAGATTATGATGAAAATGACCGCGAGATCGAAAGCTTTTCTGATGATGGATATAAAATCGATTAATGAACGTCATTTACACTTCTCAAAAAAAAGCTCCAGCGGAGCAAAATATGTATAGCATAATTTATTCACACCTAGCTACATATTTTGCTCCGCTGGAGCTATTTTATACAATGTAAAATATTAAAATGGCAGTATTTAGTTATTTAAAGCTAGTTTGGTTTTATTAAATTTTCTGTCGTAAACAATTACGAATCCTATCCAGATTACCAAAAGAGCCAGAATTACCATTAATTCTTGTTCGTGAACTCCTTTTACAAAGAAATTGTTCAGCGAATGAACTCCCGCAACGGCAAGAAGTGAACCTGTTTTAGAATATATCTTACCAATTCCCCAGGTTCCGAAGAAAATAACCCCAAGAAAAATTAGGTTTGAAGTTGTCATATCAAGATTTAAATGCCATACAAACCAAAGAATAGCAATAATAGCAATTGAAGTAAACTTTGGAAGCCCTTTTAATTGTTCCTGCAAAAATCCTCTCCAGCCAATTTCTTCTAAAAGTCCATAAACTAAAACGGTAAAAGCAAATACAATTGGGAACTTTCCGTATATAAAATAATATAAGGTTGTAATAGAAAGCGCAGGAAGCAGCCAAAAGACAACAAAAGGCAGAATATAATTGCTGTATATTCCTTTTAAAGACATTGGATTTTGAAGTGAGAATAATTTTATTGCGGCAAAAGCTCCCAGAGCCGGCCCCAGACCTCGAATTAAAATAAATACATAATCATTATGTTTAACTCCCTTAAATAAATCTGTTTTAACAGCTATAAATCTGCATATAACAGCGATGATGTAAAAAACTGCAATTGCTCCGTAGTTAATTTTTGGTTTCATAAGTTATCTTTTGATTAGGTTGAGACAAACTTAGTAATAGGAAACAAAAATAAAATTGACTTTGGGTAAGAAATTACTTCTCAGTAATTCTTTTTCGAATGCGGCTTAAACTTTCTGCTGTTAATCCTAAATACGAGGCAATTATCTTTAAAGGAGTGCGCTGAAAAATTTCTGGTCTCGATTCTATCAGTTTTAAATAACGATCCTGTGGCGTAAGCGTTAAAAGATCAATTTGCTGCTGTTGTTTTTGTATGTACAGCATTTCTGAAACTGCTTTTCCTACCCTCAAACCAGCTTGAGACCGACTGTAAAGTTCTTTTAGGTCTTCATGATGAATTGACCATAAAGTAAGATCTTCCAAAGCTTCAACTTTAATAACAGAAGGTTTTTGATTTAAAAAAGAAAGATAATCACTTATAAAAGACCTTTCATAAAGCAGGTTAATGCAGATATCCCTGTTCCCGTCCCACACAAACAATCCGGCAGAACCTTTAATTATTATATTCAAAAACTTTTCGACCTGATTGTATTCCTTTATAATCTGAGATTTTTTAAATCTTCTGACTTCTATCTTATTAGAAAATCCGTCCCAGATATTGGTATCTGAGGCGTAATATGAATCAAAAATCTTTTTTACATCTTCTGGAGAAGGATTTTGGGGCATGGTTTAGAAATTTCGATTTACAAAAACCAAATTACAAAACAAATTTTAGTAAAATCTTTAAAAAGCCTTTTTTTCTTCATCTTTTTTTGAAAAAATTAAGAAATCCATACTTCACAAATGACTATCTTTGGCCATCAATTATGAGCCCTTTTTAACAAAACAAATTTATAATCTTCGAATTCAGTCGATGAAAAACACTAAGTTCACTTGTATAATTTTATTATTCCTGCTTCTCTTTATTAAGAGTACGGAATCTAATAAATATCATGCTGAACAAGACGTGTGCAAAAATCTCTGCGAACTTACTACGTCAGATATTCCGCAGTTTTCATCTACGGATATGCACAACAAAGAAATCCAGATTCATTATGTTGTAAAAAAGAAGATGAAGTTTAGAGCAACGACTCTGGACAGCAGTACCTTAAGACCGCCTTATTACAGCAATCTGATTAAATTCAGAAATTACAAAAGAAGCTTATTTTATGGAATCGCTTCTATATACCAAATTCAGCGTCACACTTACCTGCACCTGTATCAATTATTCTAGTTTTTAGAACCCCGTTTTTATTTTTACAAAAATGCAGTTTTTCAGCTGCAGTAATTTTTTGTGTTCCTAACCAAACACAAAGAAGCGTGTTTTCTATTTGTAAAAATATTAACCCGCTCGAAACAGTCTGATAAGACAGTATTCGCAGCATTTCCATTTATTTTCTAAACCCAATTAAAAACTCCCTGTAGGATGTCTATAAGGGAGAGAATCTATTTATTTATTATTATAACAAATTAATCATGAGCATTAAAAACAATTCATTTTTCATCTCTATTTTATCACTGTTCGTTCTGGTCTCGTGCGGTGATAAAGCCAAAAAAAATTCAGATAAAATCAAAACACTGCCCGTTTATAAGGTAACTTTGAGAGATACCGTGGTTTCTAACCGATTTGTTGCCGATGTGCACGCCAAAAACAATGTCGAAATTCACGCTCGTATTCCCGGATTACTCGATAAAGTATATGTAAGCGAAGGACAAAAAGTAAAAAAAGGACAAGTCCTGTTTAAAATAAGTGATGTAGAACTTCAAATACAACTTTTAAAAGCCGAAGCTGTTTATAAAAGCAGTATGGCCGATTTAAGAATCGCAACCGTTGAACTGGAACAAGCCCAGACCCTTTTTAATAAAAAAGTAATTGCCGATAAGGAATTAGAATTATCTAAAGCAAAACACGATGCAGCTTCTGCTAAAGTGGCTCACGCATCTGCAGAAAGAAAAGCGATCAATCAGCAGATTAGTTTTACCACAATTCGCGCTCCATTTGACGGAACGGTTGACCGAATCCCGTTTAAAGAAGGAAGTCTGGTAGAAAACGGTTCTCTTTTAACCAACGTTTCACAGCTCGATTATATTTATGCTTATTTCTCAATTCCTGAAAATATTTATTTCCAGATGATGACAGACAAAAGCCTGAATACTCATGAAGATATTCAACTGGTTCTGCCAAACGGAATTGTCTATAACCAAAAAGGAGAACTTAGAACCGCCGACGGAGATATCGACCGACAAACCGGTTCTATTCAATATAAAGCAAAATTTGAAAATCCACAGGGATTTATCAAACACGGAACATCTGGAAAACTTATTATTTCAGAACCCAAAACCAATGCGATTATAATTCCGCAAAAAGCAGTTTTTTCTATTCAGGACAAACAATTCGTATTTCTGGTAAATAAGGAAGGCAAAGTAAAAATGACCAACGTTACTATTGGAAGTACTCTTGATGATGTATACATTCTAAACAAAGGTTTAAAAAACAACGATTTAATTGTTCAGGAAGGCATTCAGTCTTTACGTGACGGCGATAAAATCAATATTAAAGAAACCCAGAACGTAAGCCTGTAATTATACATTATTAAAAAGATTTCGAAATGATAGAAATGTTTATCAAAAGAAAAATATTATCATTAATCATCTCGGTTATGATAGTACTTTTAGGATTACTGGCTTTGTTCCAGCTTCCTATTACACAATTTCCGGATATTGTGCCTCCGTCTGTAACGGTTACGGCAAAATATACCGGAGCTAATGCAGAGGTTTCTGCCAATGCCGTAGCGCTTCCGTTAGAACGAGCCATAAACGGTGTTCCGGGAATGACGTATATGTCTACTGTAACTTCAAACGACGGTTTAACACTGATTCAGGTTTTCTTTGAAGTAGGAACCGATCCTGATTTGGCAGCTGTAAACGTTCAAAACCGTGTAACAACAATACTTGACGAACTTCCCGAAGAAGTTATTCGTGCCGGAGTTACCACAGAAAAGGAGGTAAACAGTATGCTGATGTACCTGAATATTACAAGTACAGATAAAACTCAGGATGAACAGTTTATCTTTAACTTTACGGATATTAATATTCTTCAGGAATTAAAACGTATTGATGGTGTCGGCCGAGCTGAAATTATGGGTCAGAAAGAATATTCGATGCGTGTCTGGCTGGATCCGCAAAAAATGCTTTCATATAATATATCGGCAAATGAAGTCATCAATTCCCTTCAAAAACAAAACATTTCTGCCGCTCCGGGTAAAGTAGGTGAAGGATCCGGACAGCTTGATAATCAGTTACAATATGTAATTAAGTACGGCGGAAAATTCTTTGAACCGAAACAGTATGAGGAAATTCCGCTGAGAGCCAATCCAGACGGAACTATTCTGCGTTTAAAAGATATTTCGAACATTGAATTTGGTTCGATGAGTTACGGAATGGTTTCTAAAACCGATGGAAAACCTTCGGCATCCATTATGTTGAAACAGCGTCCGGGTTCTAATGCATCTGAAGTTATTGCCAGTGTAAAAGAAAAAATGGCAGAACTAAAAGGAACTTCTTTTCCTCCGGGAATGGATTACAACATTGCGTATGATGTTTCGCGTTTTCTTGACGCTTCTATCGACGAGGTTTTAAGAACGCTTATCGAGGCTTTTATTCTGGTTGCATTTGTAGTTTTTATCTTCCTACAAGACTGGCGTTCGACTTTAATTCCGGTTTTAGCCGTTCCTGTTGCCTTAATTGGTTCGTTTACATTTATGTCGATGATGGGATTCTCGATCAACTTGTTAACGCTTTTTGCTTTGGTTCTTTCTATCGGAATTGTGGTTGATAACGCAATTGTCGTCGTCGAGGCAGTTCACGTAAAAATTTCCGAAGAACATATGGAACCTCTGCCCGCCACAATCAGCGCGATGAAAGAAATTACCGGAGCAGTAATTGCTATTACCATTGTTATGGCGGCCGTATTTATTCCTGTTGCCTTTTTGAGCGGTCCGGTTGGGGTTTTCTACAGACAGTTCTCTTTAACTATGGCAATTAGTATTGTAATTTCGGGAATCAATGCCCTTACGCTTACTCCTGCTTTGTGCGCTATTATGCTGAAAGCACATGATCCGAGCAAAGAAAAAAAATCTTTACTTGATAAATTTTTCCACCGATTCAATAAATGGTTTGATAATGTAACTTCTAAATACATTAAAGTATTAGTAAAATTTGCCGATCGTACTTCGATTACGGTTGGATTATTGGTTTTATTCTGCTTATTTACGTGGGGAACGAGCAAGTTTCTTCCTTCCGGATTTATTCCGTCTGAAGATCAGGGAATGGTATATGTAAACGTAACTACGCCTCAGGGAGCAACGGTAGAACGTACTGAAAAGGCATTAGACGAAGTAACGCGTCTTGCTAAAGAAATTAATGGTGTTGACAACGTAACTACACTTGCGGGATACAGTATTGTAACTGAAATCGCCGGAGCTTCTTACGGAATGGGAATGATCAACTTGAAAGACTGGAAAGAACGTGATATTTCGGTAAACGAATTTATCGCCAAACTAACTGAGAAAACAAGAGGCATTACAGATGCACAAATTGAAATTTTTGCACCGCCAACAGTTCCCGGATTTGGTAATACGAGTGGTTTTGAACTTCGTTTACTCGATAAATCCGGCGGAACTATTAATAATACCGATGAAGTAACTAAAAACTTTATTAAAGAACTTAATGCTTCTCCCGAAATACAAAACTCTTTTACCAGTTTTGATGCTACTTTTCCGCAGTATTTAATTCATATTGATTATGATCTTGCGGCCAAAAAAGGAATTTCTGTAGACAATGCCATGGCAACTTTACAAACCATGTTAGGTTCGTTTTATGCAACCAACTTTATTCGTTTTTCTCAAATGTATAAAGTAATGGTTCAGGCAAGTCCGCAGTTTAGAAAAAATCCCGAAAGTATTCTGGATATGTATTTAAAAAATGATGCAGGCGAAATGGTACCGTTTTCGACTTTTATCAAATTAGAACGTGTTTATGGACCAGAAGTTTTAACGCGATACAATATGTATATGTCGGCTATGATTAACGGAGAACCGGCAGAAGGCTACAGTTCTGGAGAAGCTATTGCTGCTGTTGAAAGAATTGCCGAAGAAAAACTCCCTAGCCGATTTGAACTGGAATGGTCGGGAATGACGCGTGAAGAAATTCTCTCTGGAAATCAGACTATTTACATTTTTGCTTTGTGTATTCTGTTTGTGTATTTACTGCTTGCGGCACAGTACGAAAGTTTACTGCTTCCGTTTCCGGTATTATTAAGTCTGCCTGTTGGAGTTTTTGGTTCTTACCTTGCTCTTTTAATGGTTGGTTTAGACAACAATATTTACGCACAGGTCGCACTCGTCATGCTGATTGGTCTGCTCGCCAAAAATGCCATTTTGATTGTAGAGTTTGCGATGGCACAAAACAAGTTAGGACGAGACATTACCGAAGCAGCGATAGAAGGTGCGAGACTTCGTTTCAGACCTATTCTTATGACATCTTTTGCTTTTATTTCAGGATTGATTCCGTTGTGTATTGCCACCGGAGCCGGAGCAGTTGGAAACCGTTCAATTGGTACTGCCGCGGCCGGAGGAATGCTTATAGGAACTGTTTTCGGACTTGTAATCATTCCGGGACTTTATATCCTGTTTGCCAAATTAGAAAAAGCAATGAATAAAAATTAAAACATGAAACAAGAAATAAATAGATATATAATCTTCGGAGGCGTTTTACTGCTTACAGCCTGCTCTGCTCCTAAAATCAACAATAATTTCGCAGCAAAACAACTGCCTGAAAATTTTGATTTGAAAAGAAAAAAAGCAGAAGACAGTCTGCAGGATTTTATTCCGCTAAAAACAGAAACGTATTTTAAAGATGCTAAACTGGAAAACCTTTTAAAGAAAGCCATTGCCCAAAATCCTGACTATTTAATTATGCAGGAAAGAATTTTAATTGCCAATTCGCATTTAAAAGCGGCAAAACTGGGGCTTCTTCCTTCTTTGGATTTTGTGGCTGATGCTTCCGGAACGCATTATGGAAAATACACTATGGACGGTGTAGGGAATTTTGATACCAATTTTTCGCAAAATATTAATGAAAAACAAAGGATAAACGAAGATGTAACCCCTAACCTATTTTTAGGCGGGAAAGTTTCGTGGGAAGCTGATATTTGGGGAAAACTGAGCAATCGAAAAAAAGCGGCTCGTGAACGTTTCTTTGCTTCTCAGGAAGGAATGCGTTTACTGGAAACCCGATTGTTAAGCGATATAGCTGATTTGTATTATAAACTGATTGCTTTAGACAAACAGGCCGAGATTTACGATAAAAACCTTAAAACACAGCAAAAGGCGCTTGATATTATTTCGGCACAACGATCTGTGGGAAAGGCAACCGAATTGGCTGTACAGCAGTTTAATGCACAGAATAATAATATTTTAGCAGAAGCCGAGCAATTGAATTTAAGCATTGATCAAACCGAAAAAGCTTTATTAAATCTTTTAGGAGAATATGGCGGAAAAATCGACAGAAGTTCTGATTTTCTTTCTGGTCATCTTGAGGTGTTAAATCAAAAAATAAGCGTAGATTCGATTATTCATAAAAGACCCGATGTATCTGAAGCGTATCATGAACTTCGTGCCTCAAATGCCGATGCTAAGGCTGCACGTGCTGCCTTTTTCCCGACTTTAAACTTGGGAGGTTATGCCGGATTTAACTCGTTTTCTTTTTCAACTTTTTTTGATAACGGATCGTTTGCCTGGCAGTTGCTTGGCGGATTAACGGCTCCGGTTTTTAATAAGGGACAAATAAAACAGGAATTTTTTGTATCTAATAAAAGACAGCAGATTTCGTTTCTGCAATATCAAAATACGATTACAACAGCGTATAACGAGCTGAGTGCTTTACTGCACAGGACAGAATCTTTTGTTGATGTTTTGAAATATAAATCGAAGGAAATTGAACATCTGGAAATTGCTGTAAATGTTTCAAATGATTTGTATTTGAGCGGTTATGCCAATTATCTGGAAATTATTAATGCCCAAAAAAACAAACTGCAGGCCGAACTTGACTTTGTCGACATTCAATTAAAAAATGCAGAGTCACAGGTTTTATTGTACAAGGCTTTAGGAGGAGGAATTAACTAATCTTGAAGCAGCTACTGGTCGTAAACTTTTGAATTAGTACTTAAAAACTGCAGTTATAAATCCCACCCGTTTTAACGGATGGGATTTTTTTATTTTTAAGAGTTATTTTGAAGTTAACTCGTTTACATTCAATTTCAAAATACTGCCATACGCAACAGCCGCTTTGTGAACCTGAACAGTCCAGTCTTCAGCAGCATTATCATCGGCTCCGTCAGATATATATTTTAAACATAAAAACGGAATATTCTCTTTCATGGCAATCATAGCCAATGCATACGATTCCATATCCACAACATCATAAATCGTTTCAGAATGTTTCATTTCAAAACTATCTCCCGTACCACAGATTCCTATTGGAAGATCCTCCATTTCTAAACCGTATTCTAAAACAGGCGGTAAACCAGATAACGGCGTTTCATATAATTCAAAACCCAATCCGCGGACGTCCATATCTCTCTGAACAAATTTGGTGCAGCAAACCACGTCACCCTTTTTAAAACGTGTACTTCCCGCCGAACCAAGATTGACAATTAATGAAGGTTTATGTACTTGTATGGCTTTCGTTAATTCGTAAGCAGCATTGACTTTTCCAATTCCGGTTATAAGCGCTGTATGGTCTTTAAAAATTTCTGCAGCTTCAGAAGCTAATGCAAAAGTGAAAAGAACTTCTTTAAATGGGTATGTATGTTTTTCGTTGATTTTTATCATAAAAATTAGAAGTGTTTTTTTATGATGCAAATATCGGGGATTATCTACTTATAATTTTTTAAAATGGTTTCAATATTTTTATCATCTGACAAATCCCAATACCACCATTTGTATATGTCTTTTTTCTCCGTTTCAAATCTTTTCAAATAAGCGATTTTGAATAAGCTCAGAAGTAATATTAAAGATTTATTAAGTTCATTTTCCGGAAGTTCTATAAGGCTTTTAAGGTTATGAATTCCCACACCTTTTTTGATAATCACACATGGTGTATAAGTTCTTCTCAATTTACTGTTTTCAATAGCTGGTTCTATATCCTCATCTTGAGCTTTAGATTGTAAAATAAAAAAAAGCAAATCATATAAATACTTCTTTTTATCAACGAGGCTGAATGAATTAAAAACAAGTATCAAATCTTCAATATCTGTAATACTTTGTGCGTATTTGTTAACTAATATTTCATTTTCTAATTTCATTAATCTATAATTTCTAAATCCGTAAAATTATCTAAAAACTTCACATTGTGCTTAAAATCTTAATATTCTTGCAGTGCTTTTTATTCCTAAACCTTCGTTAGTTAATTGAATAATATTCTCATTTATATCTACTTAATATGCCAGATATAAACAATTCTCAACTCTAGTTTTCCGCATACTCTGCAAATATATCTTTGATTACCTGCCTTTGTCTTTCTGTACTTTATCATTTTTCCAATATCACCAACACATCAACAACACCTAGTCTTGTTTGAGCTCATTTTTTTGATTTAAGGCATTATAAAATAAAAAAACAGCCCGAAGGCTGTCTTAATTTTATGCGATATTACTATAAATTATTGATAATCTGTGTTTTTTTTAATACAAAATTAACTATTAACACATCTGATACATTAGCAAGATCCGTTAAGAAAGCTTTGAGGAATTCTTTTGTCGAATTTGCCAAAGTTGGGTTAGGAATTGGAAATAATGATCCCACAAGTGCACCTGTAACTTGACTAGTAATTTCAACGGCAGTATCATGAGCTGCCATTTCTCCATCGCCAGTAATTGCATTTGTAACTATCTCAATTGTTTTACCAACCAAGGTCATATATCCACCAATTTCTGCCACTTGTAATCCTGGTGCAGCACCAACACCTTCAAATGGTGACCCGCAGCGACAGCGGCTAAACCTGTTGTAGTAGTATTATCACCCATTTTTTGTATTTCCTTTGAAAATCCAATAATCTTACTCTTATTTTTATTAACTAATTGCTGGCCTTTTTCCAAAGATTCTCCAAATTTTAATACTGCAAATTTTCCTATATCAGTATTGCCTGTCTTTGGATTATATGATTCTTGCCAGGCAGTCCTCTTTTTGTTAGGTGGATCAATAACATCATTTGGAGCCATTCTATCAGGATCAATAAAGCGTATGGGGTTATCAAAAACATAATTGTAAGGGCTAAATCTTCTCATTTTCTCTGTTAATGGATCAATATTCGTCCAACGTCCTAATGCAGGATCATAATTTCTTGCTCCAAAGTCGTAAACCCCAAGTCTCAGTTCATCTTGAAATTCTTTCCGTTGTACTTATACTTATAAGGGTTTGCGCCTATTTTTACAAGTTTTTACCTATTAAAAACAATATTTTTAAGAACATGATTTTGCAGGATAAACTTACTGTTTTACTGCTTAAATCCAAAAATAAATCTTTAAAATAGCATTAAAAACAGCTAAACTTCTGCTGAAACAGATTGTACGTCTGTTGAGTCTTTTCAGATGAGTTCTGAGCGTCAGATTCTTTCTTTCAATATGATTAGTTCCGAAGCGCTTAACAGAATGCATCTTCTCATCAAGCAGATATCGATAATTTTTCAATCTGTCAGTAAATATCTTTTTTGCTTCTGCCAATTTCAGAGTTTCCAAAACACGATTCAGAGTTTTATTAGTTCGTTTGCCTACATTAAAACTAACCACATTTTTAGAATTCTTTTCCAAAGCATAAACCAGCCAGATATAATTTTTCTTGTGTCTGATATAAGTGCACAGCTCATCTACTTCATAGGCTTTGCCTCTGCTGATAATTGGTCTGATTATATTTCTCGCGATGGAGACAATTCTTTTCAATAATGTTGTGGCTGATATTTCCCGTATTCTTGCAGTGCTTCTTATTCCTAGTCCCTCTTTGGTAAATTGAACAATCTTTTCATTAATATCTAATTTGCAAGCTTGATTTGTATAATATTCTATAAAACGGTGAGAGCACATTTTACAATAGTACTGCTGTTTATTATTTTTTGTTCTCCCATTTTTAATAACCTTTTGCTCTTTACATTTTGGACAATTCATACCATCACTAACTTTGTAACACTATGTCGCATTTTTACTCATTTTAGCTCATTTAAGGCAATATTAAAACAAAAAAGATGAGCATTACTGCTCATCTTTAAATTATTTATCTCTAAAATTTGTTCGATTTCAAAAGGTTAGAATTTCAAAATCTTATATCACTAACTTTGAAACACTACCCAAAATCTCATATCACTAACTTTGAAACACTACCAAATTGCGCAAAGTCAGAGACATTTGCGCAACTTTTTATAAGTACACTTCGGAGAGCGGGGTTAAATTATAAAAACACCTAATCTGTAACACTACCCCCTACTTTAATGTATTCAATAATGGCGGAGGTGGGGGGGGAATTAGACTTTCAAGGCTATTATAAAAAACTTTCTTTTTCTTTTTACTAGAAATTTCCTCAATATATAAAACTAAATTATCAACTAATTTTTGTTGCTTACAAATACCACTAATATATGTGAGACTGTCGATTTTATTATTAATAATCATGAAATATCCCATACGACTTAAAAGATGCTTAGATAAAGTATCACACTTTATTAATGCACTTTTATTGACTATATTTTTAATATTATTCATTTCAGTTTGATTAAAACTTACTTTATATAATTTTGATTCTTTTTGTAATTTTTCCACTAGAATAATTACATTGCCATCTTTTTCAATTTTAAAAGACTTTATTTGATGTCTATATTTTACGCTTAAATCTATACTTTCAAAACCATTATCATCATTTTTGTTACATGTTGCAAATAATACAGCTAGTATTAGTGCTAAAAATATATATTTGTTTTTCATCTTTTAGTTTAATTAATGTGGATAAGTGGATACATCATACTTTATTTCTGCATCTGTTTTTTTTATCTTCGCATTTTTATAATACTCTTTTAATATTGGGAATGTTTTTTTGATAAAAATTTGATGCCTAGTTTCCTGATTATGATGTGCTGCATTATGACGATATCCCTTACGATTTTTAGGGTCCTCTTTTATCCATGAGTCAATGCCTTTAACGATATCTTTATCAATATTTGATAAATTAATGTTTTTGTCAGGATAAAAATCTTGTGCATAAAAATCAACATGTCTAAATGCTTCATGAGCTATATCTTCAATAAAATCACCAACATTGGAAGCTAAATTGGGATTATCCTGTATTCCAATTGTAATTTGTAAATGATCTCCTTTAATCTCTTCTCCTGTTTCTGCACTAGATGATGGATTATCTGTTTTTCTTTCAAAATTTAAGTCTATATTAGCTTTATCATATTTACCACTTTCTCCTTTAAATTTCTCTCCTGCAATTGTTTGTCCTTTATGAGCAAAATTAGCTAAAAAAGCAGATCCTGTTTTAGATTTAGCAAATATCTCCCAAGCTTTAACCATAGATGGATTTTTATATTCCCCTTTATGCTTTCCACTAGTATATTTTTGATAAATATATGAATCATCTACATAATTACCGTCAGGGTCAATAAATAGCACAGGATTATTTAATGTATATGCATAAGGACTTATTCCAACATATACTTCAGACAAAGCATCCATATTCATCCAACGACCAAGTGCAGAGTCATAATTACGTGCACCAAAGTCGTACATCCCAAGCCCCAGCTCGTCTTGAAGCTCCTTGCCATTGTATTTATACTTATAAGGGTTTATGACTATTTTTACAAGTTTTTACCTGTTAAATACAAACCTTTTAAGAACATGATTTTAAAGGATAAACTTACTGTTTTATTGCTCAAAACCAAAAATAAATCTTCATAACAGCAGTAAAAATAACCAAACTTTTACTGAAGCAGATTGTCCTGCGGTTGAGTCTTTTCAGATGAGTTCTCAGCGTCAGATTCTTTCTTTCAATATGATTTGTCCCAAATCGCTTGACAGAATGCATTTCCTGATCAAGCAGATATCGATAATTTTTCAATCTGTCTGTAAATATCTTTTTAGCTTCTGATAATTTTAAAGTTTCCAAAACACGATTCAGCGTTTTATTGGTTCGTTTTCCAACGCTAAAACTTACGCTGATTTCCGTTAGATTGTAATCCATTTTTTATGCATTTACCATTGCAAAAATTACATTTTATTTTCATGACCTAATTTGAAACACTAAGGTAAGGTAAAAGCATTTTAAGGATTATTAAAAGACAAAAAATGAAAGAGACGACCATCAGGTCGTCTCTTTTTCTATTCAATAATTTAATTGTAATATTCTTTTTCAGTTAGTTACATGGATATATTATCAAAACACCTAATCTGAAACACTACCGAGAGCGGGTAAATTAAGCTTGATATAAAACTTTGCGTTCTAATACTCTCCATTTACCATTTTCTTTAACAAGAAAAACAACATATGTTGTTCCGTAACGCTCAACAGACTCAGATAAAATCAAAATAGCTTTATCTTTATAAAATTTTAAATTTTCAATGTCAATTCTTCCGGCGTATTTAATTTTATCGTCAATCTCTTTTTCATCAAAATAAATGCGATATTTCCCAATTTTTTTAGGAAAATTTGAGTCTATAGAAATTTCAGAATTAATCCCATGGTCTAAAACACTTTGAAACATCAATTTTAATTGCTTATTATCCTCAAAAAAACCAGTTGTAATTTCATCTACCTTTTTGTTATAATCGATTTTCTGACTGAACCTAACAGCTAATTCTGGATATCTAATAGTATCTTTAGGTAATGAAACAAATGTTCCTTTGCTATAAGCCAAAGTATCAACAATTTCTAAAAAATTATCTTCTATAAATTGTTGGTCTAGTTTTGTTTTATTGGTACATGATACAGTTATCATGATTAATAAAAAAACGATTTGTTTTAACTTTAAATTATTTGTCATATTTTAATATTTAAAATTCCAGTCATATGTTTTATACATTCTATTCATATTAGCATTAGTTGTAGATTCTCCAAATACTCTAAGTTCCCAACCCCAACCCATTTCATCTTTTTCCTTTTTTCCACCATCCATATTATTTGCTTTTCTACCAGCGTGAACAAATTCATGTAGTACTGTAACAGCAACGAAAAATGAAAAAGCCTGAATTTGTTCATTTGTTTTAGCCTTTTCTAAATTATCTGAATTGGCAATTTCAAGCCTAATATCTTTAGAACTTATAGTTATTCCATCTGGATGACGATTATCCCAAAGTAAACTTTCAATTCCTAAAATCATTTTTCCTTGTTTATATTTTAATTGCTGTAATACTTCCATTGAAGAGTAACCCGAATATTCTGATAAAGTTTGCAAAACACTTGGATGGTTTTTTACATAGCTATATAATTGTTCAATTACTTTAGTAGTTCTTGGTCTATTTTTAAAATCGTTCCCTCGTGGATGAATGTCACTACTATTACTACTATCTGTTATATTTTCGTTTGACGTCTCATTACTACTTTCTGTTGATTTTTCACTACCATCTGTATTTAAACCATAACTTGCCATTGCTTCTTCAAAAGTTACAGTTTTATTTTTATCATTTTTATAAGTACCCGTCTTCTCATCATAATGCTCTCCAGACATTCCACTGGGGTCAGCCCAATAAATAGGATTTCCATCAAAAGCACTATAAGGAGACTGGCTATTATGAACTATCGGGTCGTGAATTACCCATCGACCTATTGCTGGGTCATACTGACGCATGTCCATATCATACATATTAAGCCCCAGCTCGTCTTGAAGTTCCTTACCGTTGTACTTATACTTATTACTACTTTCTTGTAACGCAACATAACCCTCATGTTTTAATCCAAATGGATAATAATGAGTTTCGTCAATAATCTCAAGACCGTTTTGTGCATTTTTAGTATAACTCAAACGTATATTGCC
>Ga0157369_10002637_pt1 | contig 21445 bp, 19 predicted proteins | sample C25metaG_FD_113461 | JGI IMG/M metagenome (GOLD analysis project Ga0157369, IMG submission 113461) | Corn rhizosphere microbial communities from Kellogg Biological Station, Michigan, USA - C2-5 metaG | ecosystem: Host-associated > Plants > Roots > Rhizosphere > Soil | place: USA: Michigan...
CGAGTCCCAGGCCCGCGGCGATGTTGAGCGACATCTGGTGCCCGCCATGCGGGATGCAGCGCGCCGGCGACCAGCCGTGCGTGCGCAGCATCTCCAGCGTGCGCAAATATTCGACCAGCCCGTACGAGAGCGCGCAGTCGAACTGCAGCCAGTCGCGGTCGGGCCGCATGCCGCCGTAGCGGATGAGGTTCCTCGCGTCCTGCATCGAGAAGAGGTTTTCCCCCGTCGCCATCGGGTTCGGGTAGTAATCGCGCAGCACTGCCTGCAGCTCGTAATCGAGCGGATCTCCCGCTTCCTCGTACCAGAAGAGGTCGTACTCGCGCAGCGCCTTCGCGTAGGCGATCGCGGTATCCATGTCGAAGCGCCCGTTCGCATCGACGGCGAGCTTGCGCCCTTTCGGAAGCATGGCGAGCACGGCCTCGATCCGGCGGCGGTCTTCGTCCAGCGGCGCGCCGCCGATCTTCATCTTCACCACGCTGTAGCCGCGGTCGAGATACGACTGCATCTCGCGCTCGAGCGCGGCGTAGTCCTTGCCCGGATAGTAATAGCCGCCCGCGGCGTACACGAAGACCTTGCGGTTCTCCTTCGCGCCGTAGCGTTGCGCGAGCAGCCGGTAGAGCGGCAGCCCTGCGATCTTCGCCGTCGCGTCCCACACCGCCATGTCGATCGTGCCGATCGCGACCGAGCGCTCGCCGTGGCCGCCGGGCTTCTCGTTGGTGAACATGCACGCCCACACCCTGTGCGGGTCGAGGTTGGTGCCGTCGTCGGAGACGAGCGACTTCGGGTCCGCCTCCAGCACGCGCGGAATGAAGCGGCTCCTCATGAGCTCGCCCTGGCCGTAGCGGCCGTTGGAGTTGAAGCCGTAGCCCACCACCCGCTTGCCGTCGCGCACGACGTCGGTCACGACCGCGACCAGGCTCAGCGTCATCCTGCTGAAGTCGATGTACGCATTGCGGATGGGAGATGCGATGGGAAAGGTCCGTTCCCGGATGTCGACGATACGCATCGTGACATTCTAGACCGCGCCCGGTGGTATCTTCCCGCTCGTCCACGACCCGGGAGGCCCCGCATGGAGCTCGTCATCCGCGACCTGAGCAAGCGCTACGGCAACGGCGTGCAGGCGCTCGACCGCATCTCGCTCACGATCGGCCCGGGCATGTTCGGGCTGCTCGGGCCGAACGGCGCGGGCAAGTCCACGCTCATGCGCACACTCGCCACGCTGCAGGAGGCGGACTCCGGCAGCGCCATGCTGGGCGCCATCGACATGCTGCGCGACAAGGACGCGGTGCGCCGCGTGCTGGGCTACCTGCCGCAGGAGTTCGGGGTCTATCCGAAGGTCACCGCGACCGAGATGCTCGACCACTTCGCGCGCCTGAAAGGCCTCACGGATGCGAAGAGCCGCAAGGCGACGGTGGACGCGCTGCTCGAGCGGGTGAACCTGGCCGCCGTGCGCCACCAGAAGCTGGGCGGCTTCTCCGGCGGCATGCGCCAGCGCTTCGGCATCGCGCAGGCGTTGCTCGGCTCGCCCAAGCTCATCATCGTCGACGAGCCCACGGCCGGCCTCGATCCCGAGGAGCGCGTGCGCTTCCACAACCTCCTCGCGGACATCGGCGAGGACGTGATCGTGATCCTCTCCACGCACATCGTCGACGACGTGGCGGACCTCTGCCCGCGCTTCGCGGTGATCAGCAAGGGACGCGTGCTGCTCGCCGGCGAGCCGCGCGAGGCGGTCGGCCGCCTCGAGGGCCGCGTGTGGGAACGCGTCGTGGCACGTGAGGACGTCGGCGCGATGCAAGCCTCGCTTCCCGTGATCTCGACGCGCCTGCACGCCGGCCGCACCATCGTGCGGGCCTTCGGCACCGAGCCGCCGGGGCCCGGCTTCGCGCCTGCCCGCGCCGAGCTGGAGGACGTCTACTTCAGCGCCGTGGGCGGGCACCTCGCGCCGGAGCGCGCCGGAGCGGCCGCGTGAGCGCCGCGTCGCTCGGCGCGATCGCACGCTTCGAGGTCGCGACCAAGCTGCGGCGCATCTCGACGTGGGTCTATTTTTCGGTATTCGCGGCCGTGGCCCTCCTGTGGATGGCCGCCGCGGGCGGCGCGTTCCAGTCGGCGAACGTCATCTTCAGCGCCGACAAGGTGTTCATCAATTCGCCGTATGCCATCGCGCAGACCGTGACCTTCCTCGGCATGCTCGGGACGGTCGTGATCGCCGCCTTCATGGGCCGCGCGGTGCAGCAGGACTTCGAGACGCTCGCCTTCCCCTTCTTCTTCACCAGCCCGATCACGAAGACGCAATACCTCTTCGGCCGCTTCATCGGCACCGCGCTCGTGCTGATGCTGATCTTCTGCGGCATCGCGCTGGGCGTGCTCCTGGGCACGCACCTGCCCGGCGTGGACGCGACGCGCGTGGGCCCCTGGTCGCTCGCGGCGTTCGTCGAGCCTTATCTCGTGATGCTGCTGCCGAACGTGCTCCTGCTGGGCGCCGTGTTCTTCGCGCTGGGCGCGCTCGGGCGGCGCATGCTGCCGGTCTACATCGCCGGTGTCGTGTTCCTCGTCGGCTACCTCATCGCGCGGAGGTTGATCGCCGACATCGATAACCGCACCGTGGCGGCGCTGATCGATCCCCTGGGATCCATGGCGCTGGGCGTGCTCACGCGCTACTGGAGCCCCGACGAGAAGAACCACAGGCTGGTGCCGCTGGCGAGCGAGCTGTTGTGGAACCGCGCGTTGTGGCTCGCCGTGGGGGTGGCGGCCTTCGCCACGTGCTTCGCACGCTTCCGCCTCGCGCAGCCGGGCGACGCGGCGCGGCCGCGCGGCCGCAAGGCGCGGGCGCTGGAGCAGGGCGCGGCCGAGGCGGCGGCGCCTTCCGCGACGCGGGCGCTTCCAACCGCCCTCGTGCGCGACGGGGGACGCGATTACGCGCGCCAGCTTCCGGGCTTGATCACGCTGTACCTGCGCGAGACGGTCAAGAGCCCATACTTCGTCGCGATCGTGCTGACCGGGGCGCTCTTCATCCTGGGCAACTCGCGCGTGCTGGGCTCCCTTTACGGGACGAACACGTACCCCGTGACCTACCAGGTGCTCGAGTTCGCATCGGGCACCTTCGGCCTCTTCATCCTGATCGTCACCGCGCTGTATGCGGGGGAGCTCGTGTGGCGCGAGCGCGATGCGCGCGTGGCGCAGATCGTCGACAGCCTTCCCGCGCCGACGTGGCTCTCCTTCGCCGCCAAGCTCGCCACGCTCTTCGTGCTGCAGGCCCTGCTGCAGCTCGTCGTCATGGCGTGCGGCATCCTGATCCAGCTCTTCAACGGGTACACGAGATTCGAGCTCGGCCAGTACCTGTACCGGCTCTTCGCGCTGCAGCTGCCCGAGTACTGGATGATCGCCGCCCTCGCGCTCACCGTGCATGCGGTGGTGAACCACAAGTATCTCGGGCACTTCCTGGTGGTGCTCTATTACGTCGCGCTCGTCGCGGCGGCGTCCTTCGGCTTCCAGGACAAGCTCTACCTCTTCGGCGACGCGCCGGCGGTCCAGTACTCGGACATGAACGGGTACGGCCACTTCGTTCCCGCCGTGCGCTGGTTCCAGCTCTACTGGGGCGGTGCCTCGCTGCTGCTGCTCGTGGTCGCGCGGCTCGCCTGGGTGCGCGGCACCGATGCCGAGTGGAAGGCGCGGCTGCAGCGCGCGCGCTCGCGCTGGGGCCTCGGGACCGCCGCTGCCGTCGCGCTGGGCTCGATCGTGTTCATCGCGACCGGCGCCTGGATCTTCTACAACACGCACATCCTCAATCCCTACGAGGACGAGAACACGCAGCAGGCGCAGCGCGCCGAATACGAGAAGCTCTTCAAGCCTTTCGCCACGCATCCGCAGCCGAAGGTCGTGGCGGTGCGCGTGCAGGCCGACTTGCGCCCGCACGCGCACGAGGTGCGCTTCCGGGGCGAATTCCTGCTGCGCAACCGCAATGCGCAGCCGGTCACGGAGCTGCTGGTCAACCTGCCCGAAGAGGCCATCGTGCACTCGCTCACGGGCAGCGTGCCGCTCACGCTCGCCGAGTCGCGGCCGAAGCTCTCGTGGCGGCGCTACACGCTGGCGCGCGCGCTTGCGCCGGACGAGACCCTGACGCTCTCGTTCGACATCGAATATGCGGCGCGCGGATTCGCCAACTCGGGCGCCAGCAAGACCGTCGTCGACAACGGCACGTTCGTCAACAGCACGTTGCTGCCGACGCTGGGCTACCAGGAGCGGATGGAGCTTTCGCTCGATCGCGAGCGCAAGAAGCACGGCCTCGCGCCGAAGGAAGACCTGATGCCGCGACTGGAGGCGCCCGGCGTGCGCGATCGCAACTACATTTCCAACGATGGCGACTGGATCACGTTCGAGACGACGGTGAGCACCGAGCCCGACCAGGTCGCGCTCGCCCCGGGCTACCTGCAGCGCGAGTGGACCGGGAACGGCCGGCGCTACTTCCAGTACAAGATGGACGCGCCGATCCTCGACTTCTATTCCTTCCTCTCCGCGCGCTACGCGGTGAAGCGCGACGTGTGGCACGGCCCGCAGGGCGACGTCCCGATCGAGGTCTACTACCAGCCGGGCCACGAGTACGACCTCGACGCCATGATCGCGGGCTCCAAGGACGGGCTCGCATATGACTCCGCGAACTTCAGCCCCTACCAGCACAGGCAGCTTCGCATCCTCGAGTTTCCGCGCTATGCGTCGTTCGCCCAGTCCTTCCCCAACACGATCCCGTTCTCCGAGGCCATCGGCTTCATCGCGAAGGTGAACCCGAAGGATCCGAAGGACATCGACTATCCGTACTACGTGACCGCGCACGAGGTCGCGCACCAGTGGTGGGCGCACCAGGTGATCGGCGCCTATGCGCAGGGCGCGACGATGATGTCGGAGACCCTTGCCCAGTACTCGGCGCTCATGGTGATGAAGCACAAGTACGGCGACGCGAAGATGGCGCGCTTCCTCAAGTACGAGCTCGATTCCTACCTCGTGGGCCGGGCCACGGAACGCAGGAAGGAGGAGCCGCTCTACCGCAACGAGAACCAGCCCTACATCCACTACCGCAAGGGCAGCCTCGCGATGTACGCGTTGCAGGACGCGATCGGCGAGGATCGCGTGAACCAGGCGCTGGCGGCGTTCGTGAGGAAGTGGCAGTTCAAGGGCCCGCCGTACCCGCTCTCGACCGACCTGCTCGCGGAATTTCGCGCCGTGACGCCGCCGGAATACCAGGGACTCCTCGCGGACCTCTTCGAGAAGATCACGCTGTACGAGAACCGCGCCATCTCCGCCACTTCGCGCGCGCTGCCGAACGGCCATTTCGAGGTCACGCTCAAGGTCTCGGCGCGCAAGCTCTACGCCGACGAGAACGGCGCACAGAAGGAGGCTCCGATGGACGAGCTCGTCGACATCGGCGTCTACGATGCGAAAGGCGAGGCGCTCTATCTCAAGAAGCAGCGCGTGAAAACCGGAGAGTCGACGTATACCCTCGAGGTCGACGCCAAGCCCGCCAAGGCCGGCATCGACCCCGTCGTGAAGCTCGTCGACCGCCGCCCGGAGGACAACACCATCGCGGTGAATTAGGGACGTACCTCATTTCCCTCAAAGCTCGCGCACCCTTCTTGCCACGAGGGCGAGGAACCGCGCACGCTCGCCGTCGCCGATGGAGTCCATCGCGTACTGCGCGAGGAAGAGCTTCTTCGCGCGCGGATGCACGAGCCGCCCGATGCCGCGCATGAGGGCGCGGCGGTTCGGATCCCCCACGAGCGTCTCGTTGATCGAGCGCGGCGCGCCGTAGGTCGTCACCGCGGCGAAGCGCACGATGTGATGCAGCTGCGAGCGCGGCTTGCCGTCGACCATCTTGAATGCGATGCCGGGAAGCCAGACGCGATCGAGATATCCCTTGAGGATCGCCGGCATGCCGTAGAACCAGGTCGGATACACGAATACCAGCCCCTGCGCCTGCCGCAGGCGCCGGATGTGCGGCTCCACCTCCGGATGCGGGGCGCCTTCGTCGTTGTACTTGCGGCGCTCCTCGAGCGACAGCACGGGTTCGAAGCCCTCGGCATAGAGGTCGCAATCGTCGATGTCGTGGCCGTTGCCGCGCAACACCTCCACCGTTCGACGATGCAGCGCCGCATCGAAGCTTTCCGGGTCGGGGTGGGCGAAGAGGACGAGGAATCGCATGGCGAACGAATGACCGCCGGGGCTCGACAGCGTTCGGGATGGGCCGATGGAATCATCAACTTTCGCGGGGGCGGGCTGTCCCCCGGAGACGAACCCATTCCGGGAATTGCCATGAAGCTCGCCACCGCCCTGGCGGCCCTTGCCGCCGCCGCACCCTTCGCCGCCCTCGCGCAGGTCGTCTATCCCGCGCACCCCGCGGTGGTCTACGACATGCCGCGCGAACTCTACCAGGACTGCGCCGCGCGCCAGGACGCGCTCGCCGAGCGCCGCGCGAACCTGGAGCAGACGCGCATCGCCCTCGACCGCGAGAACGACCGCCTCACGCGCGAGAGCCAGCGCCTCGCCGACGAGCTGCGCCTGCTCGACAATCGCGACGTGGGCGCGGTCAATCGCTACAACGCGCGCCAGCAGCGCTACAACGAGCGCGTCGCCGACCACAACCAGCGTGCCGCCGAGATGAACCAGCAGGCCGCGGACACCAACGCCGACATCCAGTTCATGCTGAACGATTGCGTGCCGCGCGGCTTCGTGTGGCGCGATCGCGACTGGTGGGAGCGCGACCGCATGTACTACACGCCGGGGTATTGGGACCGGTACCGGCTGCGGTAAAGAAACTGGGGAAAGTCTGGGGTCAGACCACGGTCAAGATGTGAAACGCGCGTTCCTCCGGCGCGCGGGGTTTCACATTCTTGACCGTGGTCTGACCCCTGTCGTTACCGTTCAAGCTTTGCCAGCGCGAGCGCCATCGCCGTCTGGGGCTGCGCCGGGCGTGATTTGGTGCTTCCCTGCGTGCCCGCATCGCGCCGGTGCCCGGGCGCCGCAGGCTTGTCGTCGAGGCGCAGGGTGAGCGCGATGCGCTGGCGCTTCACGTCGACGTCGAGCACGCGGACCTTCACGATCTGGCCTGCCTTCACGACGTCGTGCGGGTCCTTCACGAACTTGCTCGAGAGCGCGGAGACGTGCACGAGCCCGTCCTGGTGCACGCCGACGTCCACGAACGCGCCGAACGCCGCGACGTTCGTGACGACCCCTTCGAGGACCATCCCGGGCTCGAGGTCCGCGAGCGTCTCCACGCCTTCCTGGAACACGGGCGCCTTGAATTCAGGGCGCGGATCGCGGCCCGGCTTCTCGAGCTCGGCGAGGATGTCGCGCACGGTCGGCGTGCCGAAGCGCTCGTCGGCGAAATCGGTCGCCGAGAGGCCTTTCAGCAGGGCGCCGTTGCCCATGACGTCACGGATCCCCTTGCCGATCCGCGCGAGGATCTTCTCGACGACGGGATAGGCCTCGGGGTGCACCGAGGAGCGATCGAGCGGATTCGCCTCGCCGCCCTCGGCCTGCACGCGCAGGAAGCCCGCGGCCTGCTCGAACGTCTTGTCGCCCAGGCGCGGCACGCGGCGCAGCTCCGCGCGATTGGCGAACGGACCATTCGCGTCGCGGAACTCGACGATGTTGCGCGCGAGCGCGGCGTTGAGCCCCGACACGCGTGCGAGGAGCGGCACCGAGGCGGTGTTCACGTCGACCCCGACCGCGTTCACGCAGTCCTCCACGGTCGCATCGAGCGTGCGCGCGAGCCCGCGCGGATCGACGTCGTGCTGGTACTGGCCCACGCCGATCGCCTTCGGGTCGATCTTCACGAGCTCCGCGAGGGGATCCTGCAGGCGGCGCGCGATCGAGACCGCGCCGCGCAGGCTCACGTCGAGCTGCGGAAATTCGCGCGCCGCCAACTCGGACGCCGAGTACACCGACGCTCCGGCCTCGCTCACGACGATCTTCGCCACCTTGCGCTCCGGATGCCTGGCGTGCAGCGCCTTGAGCAGCTCGGCGGCGAGCTTGTCGGTCTCGCGGCTCGCCGTGCCGTTGCCGATCGCGATGAGCTCCACGCCGTGCTGCACGGCGAGACGGGCGAGCGTCGCGAGCGACCCGTTCCAGTCGCGCCGCGGCTCGTGCGGGTAGATGGTCGCGGTCTCCAGGAGCTTGCCGGTCCTGTCGACGACCGCGACCTTGCACCCGGTGCGGATACCCGGGTCGAGGCCCATCACGCACTTCGGTCCCGCGGGCGCCGCCAGCAGGAGCTCGCGCAGGTTGCGCCCGAAGATGCGGATCGCCTCCGCCTGCGCCGCTTCGCGCAGCCTCGACATCAGCTCCGTCGAGAGCTGCCACGACACCTTCACCTTCCAGGTCCAGCGGCACACGTCCGCGAGCCACGCATCGCCCGCGCGGCCCTCGTTGCGGATGCCGAAGTGCGACGCGACCATCGCCACGCACGGATGGGGAGTGATCGCCTCCTGCTCTTCGCCCAGCGTGAGCGCCAGGTCGAGCACACCGAGCGTGCGGCCACGGAAGAGCGCCAGAGCGCGATGCGAGGGGATCGCCTTGATCGGCTCGGAGTAAGCGTAGTAGTCGCGGAATTTCTCCTCCTCCGCGGCCTCCTTGCCTTCGGCCACGGTGCTGGCGAGGATGCCTTGCTCCCAGAGCCGCGCGCGCAGCTTCTCGAGCAGCGGCGCCGTCTCGGCGAAGCGCTCCGAGAGGATGTCGCGCGCGCCGTCGAGCGCCGCCTTCGCGTCGGGCACGTGGATCGCATCGACGTCTTCGGAGGCGGGGACGACCTTGACGTACTTCGCGCCCTCGGCCATCGGATCGAGCTTCGGGTCCGCGAGGAGCGCGTCGGCCAGGGGCTCGAGCCCGGCTTCCTTCGCGACCTGCGCCTTGGTGCGGCGCCTGGGCTTGTAGGGCAGGTAGAGATCCTCGAGCGCCTGCTTGGTCGTCGCGGATTCGAGGGCGGCGCGCAAGGCGTGGTCGAGCTTGCCCTGCTCGTCGATCGAAGCCAAGATCGCGGCGCGCCGCTCCTCCATCTCGCGCAGGTATCCGAGGCGCTCCTCGAGCGTGCGCAGCTGCGTGTCGTCGAGGTTGCCCGTGACCTCCTTGCGGTAGCGCGCGATGAAGGGCACGGTCGAGCCCTCGTCGAGGAGCGCCACGGCGGCAGCGACCTGCTGCGGCCGGACGGCGAGCTCCTGGGCGAGGGTGGCGACGATGCGGGGAAGGGCGGATGCGGCGGGCGAAGCGGAAGCGTTTGCGGTCATTGCGTCGAAACGGAAACGGAAGCCGAGGAATTCTAGCCGCCGCGGGGCGCGCGACCCAAGGTCCGATCGGGCATTATTTTTCGCGTGCGCGGCCTTGCGCCGCGGCGCGAGGTACGATAGCGCCGCCCCGCAGAGAGGGCGTTCATCGAAGGAGACTCGATTGCTGAAGCGCTGGATGGCCGCGTGCGCGGCCGCGATGCTCGCCCTGGCCGCGCACGCGGCGGACGATTATCCCAACAAGCCCATCCGCCTCGTGGTGCCGTTCCCGCCCGGCGGCGGCACCGACATCATGTCGCGCGTCGTCGCGAAGAAGCTCTCGGAGGCGAACGGCTGGAACGTCGTGGTGGAGAACCATCCCGGCGCCGGCGGCAACATCGGCATCGACACCGCCGTGCGCGCGCCGAACGACGGCTACACGGTCGTCATGGGTCAGACGAGCAACCTCGCCATCAACCCGACGCTCTACAAGAAGCTCACCTACGATCCGCTCAAGGACCTGGTGCCCGTCGTGCTCGTGGGCCAGGGGCCCATCGCCATCGCGGTGAGCGCATCGTCGCCCTACAAGTCGCTCGCCGACCTCGTCAAGGCCGCGAAGGCGAAGCCGGGCCAGATCACGATGGCCACGCCCGGCAACGGCACGGTCGCGCACCTTTCCGGCGTGCGGCTCATGAACGCCGCGGGCGTGAAGTTCGAGCACGTGCCGTACAAGGGCGCGTCGGCCGCGCTTCCCGACCTCATGGGCGGACGCGTCGATTTCTACATGGCCTCCGTTCCCAGCATCCAGGGGCACGTCGCGAGCGGGCAGCTGCGCGCGATCGCGGTCACTTCCGCCAAGCGATCGCCCGTGCTGCGCGACACGCCCACGATCGGCGAGACCTACCCCGGCTTCGAGGCCGTCACCTGGTTCGGCATCCTCGCGCCCGCGGGCACGCCCGCGCCCATCGTCGAGAAGCTCAACGCGAAGATCAACGAGGCGCTCAAGGATCCGGACGTGCGCACGGCGATCGAGAAGGAGGGCGGCACCGTCGAGGGCGGCACGCCCCGTGAATTCCAGAAGCTCATCCGCGACGACATCGCCGCCTGGGCGGTCGTGGTGAAGCAGTCCGGGGCGAAGGTGGATTGAAGATTGTCGCGGGGGCGGCGCTACCGTCGCTGCGACTCGAAGTACCGCTTGATCGTGCCGGTGATGAGCGTGCGGCCGTGGTGCGTGCGCTCGAGGAGCCCGACGTGCCGCTCCACGTCGACGCCGGGCAGCTCGATGGCCGTGAGCGCCCGGTCGCGATCCCACTGCACGTTCGCGAGCTTGGGCACGATCGACACGCCGAAGCCCTGGCGCACGAGCTCGATGATGGCCTCGATGGAGTTGAGCTCCATCTCGTCCTTCACGCGCACGCGCGCCTGGGCGAGCGCGCGCCGGATGAGCTGGCCCGTCCAGGTCTGGCTCTCGAACCGGATGAAAGGCGCGCGCCGCAGCACCTCGAGAGGATCCTTGGGCACGGCGAAGTGCGCGCGGCGCGGCACGATCAGCACGAGCGGCTCCGTGTAGAGCCGCGTCCAGCGCAGCGTGGGCGAGAGCCGCTGGGGCGACTGCGTGACCACGGCGGCGTCGAGCTCGCCCGCCTCGACGCGGTACGCGAAGTCGCGCGAGAGGCCGGCGAGCAGCTTCACCTCGAGCTGCGGATGCTCGCGCTTGAGCCGCCAGAGCGCATCGGCGAAGGCGCCCATGAGCGCGGAGACGAGCGCGCCCATGACGACCGTGCCCGAGAGCGCGCCCGCATCGCGCCGCGCGACCATGGTCTCGTAGCGCAGCACGAGGTCCTCGACCTGGGGCACCAGCTCCCGCCCCGCGGTGTTGAGCACCGCCGAGCGCGGCCCGCGATCGAAGAGCACGGTCGCGACCTCGTGCTCGAGGGTGCGCATCTGCAACGCCACCGCGGCCGCGGTGAGGCCGATCTCCTTGCCGGCCGCCGCAAAGCTGCCGTGGCGCACGACGGCGAGGAAGGTCCTGAAGTTGGCGATCGAGGGCATCGCGGGGGCTCCGGAGCTGCGAAAGAAAATCTTTTGCTCACCCCAATAATAAATAGCTTTTCTTGCTTGCGCCGGACGGCGATAATCGGAGGGTTACGCCGGGCCGCGCCGCGCGCGCGGCCGCCAGCCATCGAGATCCATGCCCGCGAAGCTCACAGTCAAGGTCTGGCGCGGCCGCGAAGACGGCGCGTTCCGCACCTATGAGGTCCCGCGCGAGGAAAGCCAGACCGTCCTCGACGTCGTGACCTACATCCAGCGCTGCCTCGATCCGTCGCTCGCGTACCGTTATGCGTGCCGCGTCGGCATGTGCGGCTCGTGCGCCATGACCGTGAACGGCAAGGCACGGTGGACTTGCCGCACCCACGTCGCGAAGGTCGCGCGCGGCGACACGCTCGAGATCGCGCCGCTCTCGAACCTGCCCGTCATCAAGGACCTCGCGACCGACATGACGGACTTCTTCGACAAGTGGACGCGCGCGCGCGGGCGCTTCGCCGGCGCCGGGACGCGCCGCGACGACTTCGCGCGCGTGGAGCCCGCCTCGGCCGAGCGGCGCGAGGCCGACGCGGGCATCGAGTGCATCGGCTGCGGCGTGTGCTACGCCTCGTGCGACGTCGTCACCTGGCGCCCCGATTTCCTGGGGCCCGCCGCGCTCAACCGCGCATGGACCCTGGTGAACGACGTGCGCGACGTCGAGCGCCGCGAGCGCCTCGCCGCGGTCGCGGGCGACGCCGGGTGCCATGCGTGCCACACCCAGGGATCGTGCACCGAGCGCTGTCCCAAGGCCCTCGAGCCCACGCGCGCCATCGCGGGGCTCAAGCGCCTCGTGGCCAAGGCCGCGGGAAGGGGCGAGCTGTGACGCCGGCCGCGCGCGAGGCGCGCCTCTGGTACTGGCAGCGCGCGAGCGCCATGGTGCTGGCGCTGTGCGTGCTGGTGCATCTCGCGACGATCATCTACGCCGTGCACGGCGGCCTCACCGCGGGCGAGATCCTGGCGCGCACGCGCGGCAGCTTCCTCTTCGGCGCCTTCTACATCGTCTTCATCGCCGCGTGCGCCGTGCACGTGCCGATCGGGCTCGCGGCGATCCTCGAGGAATGGTTCCGCATGCCGCGGCGTGGCGCGCGCATCGTTGCGGGCCTCTACGTCGCGGTCGCGATCGGCTTCGGCGTCGCCGCGCTCGAGGCAGTGGTCTTCTCGTGAGGCGCTTCAACGACGCGCGCGCGCGCGCCCACCCCTCGTACTGGGCCTTCGTGGTCCACCGCGTCTCGGGGCTCCTGCTGGGACTTTTCCTCCCCCTCCACTTCTGGGCGCTCGCCCGGGCGCTGCACGGCGAGGCCTCGCTCGACGGCTTCCTGCACGCGGTGGACCGCCCGCTCTTCAAGGTGGCCGAATGGGGGCTCGTGGTGCTGCTCGCGCTGCATGCCGCCGGAGGCGTAAGGTTGTTGTTGATCGAATTCGGAAGCTGGTCGGGCCTGCGCAAGGACCTGATCGCCGCCGCGGCCGGCTTCGGCGTGATCGCCGGGCTCGCGTTCGCGCTGGCACTCATCTATTAGCACGACAAACCTCGGAGGAATCGAATGCTGAAGCGCCGCATGCTGTTGCAGGCCGTTGCCGTCCTCGCCGCCGCCCTCGCGGCGCCGTGGGCCGGCGCGCAGGACAAGTGGCCGAGCCGTCCGGTCACGTTCATCGTGCCGTTCTCGGCCGGCGGCACGACCGATATCGTGGCGCGCCTCGTGGGCGCGAAGCTGCAGCAGATGTGGGGCCAGCCGGTGGTGATCGAGGATCGGCCCGGCGCCGGCGGCAACATCGGCGCCGGCGTGGTCGCGAAGGCGCAGCCCGACGGCTACACGCTGCTCGTCCCCTCGGGCAGCATCCTCACGGTGAATCCGCACATCTACAAGGACATGGGCTTCGACCCGCAGAAGGACCTCGTGCCCATCACCAACCTCGCGTCGGGCCCGATGATCGTCGTGGTGAACCCGAACGTGCCGGCGCGCAACCTCAAGGAGCTGATCGCCCTCGCGAAGAAGGAACCGGGGCAGCTCAACTTCGGATCCGCGGGCATCGGCAGCCAGGTGCACATGGCGGGCGAGGGCTTCGCCGACGCCGCCGGCATCGACATCAAGCACATTCCCTACAAGGGCGAGGCGCTGGGGCTCAATGACCTCATGGGCGGTCAGGTCCAGCTCATGGTCGGCAACATCGCGGCGGCTTCGGGCTTCGTGAGGAGCGGCAAGCTGCGCGCGCTCGCGGTGACGAGCAAGGACCGCTCGCCGATGATGCCGGACGTGCCGAGCGCCGACGAAGCGGGCCTGCACGGCTTCGAGAGCGTGGGCTGGTTCGGGCTCATGGCGCCCGCGGGCACGCCGCGCGCGATCATCGACAAGGTCCAGGCCGACACCGCAAAGGCGCTGCAGGATCCGGAGGTGAAGGCCGCGCTCGCGAAGCAGGGCATGGAGCCCGTGGGCAACAAGCCCGAGGAGATGGCGCGCGCCATGGCCGAGGAATCGAAGAAATGGGCCCGCGTGGTGACGAACCGCCACCTGCAGGCGCATTGACGCAGTCGAGCCGTCGAAAGGAAGCGCCATGCAAGTCGACCTGAAGGCCGTCGAGAACGCCGCGAAGGACCTCTACATCCGCGCGCTGAAGGTCCTGCCGGACGACGTGAAGCAGGGCCTGCAGCGCCTCGCGCAATCGGAGACGAACGCGCGCGCGAAGCAGGTGCTCGGCACGATCGTCACCAACATCCGCGTGGCCGAGGAGAACGACAACCTCACGTGCCAGGACACCGGCATCCCGATCTACAACGTGACGATCGGGCGCGGCGTGCAGGTCGACGGCGTGGACCTCGAGGCCGCCATCGTGCGCGGCTGCACGCGCGCGACGCGCGAGCATCCGCTGCGCTCGTCGGTCGTGCACCCGATCACGCGCGAGAACGAGCACACCTCCGGCGGCATCCGCGTGCCCGTGATCAACGTCCAGTTCTCGCAGGAGCGCGACCAGCTCACGCTCGAGATGGTCCCGAAGGGCAGCGGGAGCGAGAACAACACCTTCCTGCGCATGGCGATCCCGGCCGAGGGCATCGCGGCGATCAAGACGTTCGTGGTGGACTGCGTGCTGTCGGCGGGCGGCAAGACGTGCCCGCCCACCATCGTCGGCGTGGGCATCGGCGGCTCCGCGGACCTCTGCGTGCACCTCGCCAAGATCGCCGCGACCAGCCGCCCGCTCGGCAGCCACTGCGCGGATCCCGAGGGTGCCAAGCTCGAGCGTGAGCTCACCGCCGCGGTGAACCAGCTCGGCGTCGGCCCCCAGGGGCTCGGCGGCGATTCGACCTCGTTCGCGGTGCACGTCGAGCTCGCCGCGACCCACATCACCATGAACCCGGTCGCGGTGAACATGCAGTGCCACGCGGTGCGCAGGGCCTCGGCGACTTTCACGCCGTCGGGCGTGAGGTACCACTGACATGGCCCATCACGACGTGAACATGCCGGTGGATGAAGCCACCGTGCGCAGCTGGAAAGTGGGCGACACCGTGTCGCTCAACGGCACGCTCTACGGCATCCGCGACCGCACCCAGATCGAGATGTTCGACCGCAACCGCCGCGTGCGCTTCGACATGAACGGGCATGCGGTGATCCACACCGCGCCCAACGTCCGCAAGGTCGAAAAGAGCGCGAAATTCCCCGCCGGCTACGAGCCCATCTGCGTGGGCACCACGACCTCCGCGCGCATGGAGCGCTTCACGCGCCCGCTGATGAAGGAATACGGCGTGCGCATCGTGATCGGCAAGGGCGGGCTGCAGGAGGATTCCGCCGCGGCGTTTCGCGAGATGGGCGGCGTGTACCTCGCGATCATCGGCGGCGCCGCGGCGCTCGAGACCACGTGGATCGAGGCGATCGAGGATGTGGACCTCGACGACGTGAACCCGGAGTCGCTCTGGAAATTCCGCGTGAAGGGCTTCGGCCCCTTGCTGGTCGGCATGGATTCGCACGGCGGCAACCTCTACGCCGAAGTGGCGCAGGAATCGCAGTCGCGCCGCGCCGCGGTGCTGGCCTCGCTCGGCGTGACGGCGAAGTGAGCTGATGCGCACGATCAGGACCGACATCCTCATCCTGGGCAGCGGCGGCGCCGGGCTCTTCGCCGCGCTGCACGCGCACCAGGCCGATCGCGACCTCTCGATCACCGTCGCGGTGAAGGGCTTGCTCGGCAAGTGCGGCTGCACGCGCATGGTGCAGGGCGGCTACAACGTGGCGCTCGCCAAGGGCGACTCGGTCGAGCGCCACTTCATGGACACGATCGAGGGCGGCAAGTGGCTGCCCGACCAGGAGCTCGCCTGGACGCTCGTCACGAAGGCGATCGAGCGCATCCACGAGCTCGAGAACGAGCTCGGCTGCTTCTTCGACCGCAATCCCGACGGCACGGTGCACCAGAAGGCGTTCGCCGGGCAGACCTTCGATCGCACGGTGCACAAGGGCGACCTCACCGGCATCGAGATCATCAACCGGCTCTCCGAGCAGGTGTGGTCGCGCGGCATCCAGCGGCTCGAGGAGCATCGCGCGATCGAGCTGGTGAAGAGCGCCGACGGGAGCGCCCTCGCGGGCGTGCTCATGATCGACATGCGCACGGGCGAGTTCGTGTTCGTGCAGGCGAAGGCGGTGCTGCTCGCGACCGGCGGCGGTCCCACGATGTACAAGTACCACACGCCCTCGGGCGACAAGAGCTGCGACGGCCTCGCCATGGCGCTGCGCGCCGGATTGGCGCTGCGCGACATGGAGATGGTGCAGTTCCATCCGACCGGCCTTCTCGCGGGCACGCATACGCGCATGACGGGAACCGTGCTCGAGGAAGGGCTGCGCGGGGCGGGCGGGTATCTCCTCGGCGGCGACAAGCAGCGCTTCATGGGCCGGTACGACCCGAAGCTCGAGCGCGCGACGCGCGACATCGTGTCGCGCTCGATCTTCCGCGAGATGCGAGCCGGCAACACGACGCCCAACGGCGGCGTGTACATCCAGATGAGCCACCTCGGGCCGGACAAGGTGCGCAAGCAGTTCAAGGGCATGGTGGAGCGTTGCGCCGACTGCGGCTTCGACCTCGCCGGCGGGCTGGTCGAGGTGGTGCCCACCGCGCACTACATGATGGGTGGCGTGATGTTCCGCGTCGACGGTGCCACGCAGCTGCCCGGCCTCTTCGCGGCGGGCGAGGACACGGGAGGCGTGCACGGCGCCAACCGCCTCGGCGGCAACGGCGTCGCCAACTCCACGGTCTTCGGCGGCATCGCGGGCGAAGCGATGGCCGCGTGGGTCGCGCGGGAAGGGCAGCTCCGCGATCCCGACCGGCGCATGATCGATGCCGCCATCGGCGAGCACGAGAAGCCGTTCGGCCAGAAGCCCGGCGACCTCGGCGCGATCCGCGAGGAGCTCTACGCGTGCATGTGGGAAGACGTCGGCATCCTGCGCACGGCCGAGGGCTTGAAGCGGGCACTCGCGCGCCTGGCCGCCCTCGACGAGACGCTGGCACGCACCGGCGTTCCCGATGGCGACCGGGTCTTCAACCTCACGTGGCACGACTGGATGAACCTGAGGAGCCTCATCGCGGTGAGCCGCGTGATCGCGACGGCGGCGCTGTCGCGCGAGGATTCGCGCGGCGCGCACTTCCGCGAGGATTTCCCCGAGGCCGGCCCGCTCGCGCAGTCCGACTACACCGTCGTGCGCGCGCGCGGCGCCGCGCTCGAGCTCGCGCGCGAGCCGGTGCGCTTCACCCGCGTGAAGCCGGGTGAGACGCTGATCCGCGAGATGGCGCTGTCCTGACGCGATGAGCCCCGCGAAGCACCGTGGTGCCGATGCGCTCGCGCGAGCGCTGCGCGCGGCCGGCGTGCGGCGCGTCTTCACGCTGTCGGGCAATCACATCATGCCGGTGTTCGACGCGGCGCTCGACGCGGGCCTCGAGCTCGTGCACGTGCGCCATGAAGCGGCCGCGGTGCACATGGCGGATGCCTGGGCGCGCCTCACCGGCGAGGCCGGCATCGCGATGGTGACGGGCGGGCCGGGGCACGCGAATGCCGTGGGCGCGCTCTACACCGCGGCCATGGCCGAGTCCCCCGTCGTGCTGCTCTCGGGGCACGCGCCGCTCGCGCAGCTCGGGCGCGGCGCCTTCCAGGAGATGCGCCAGGCCGAGGTCGCCGTGCCGCTCACGAAAGCGTCTTGGACCGCGCAGCGCGCCGACGGCGTGACGCATGACGTCATGCAGGCCATCGGCATCGCGCGCGGCGGCCGTGCCGGGCCGGTGCACGTGAGCCTGCCGCAGGACGTGCTCGAGGGCGCGGTCCCTGTCACCCCGGCGCAGGCCGGAGCCCAATTTAACAAGGCGGGGGCCGCCTCTTCATTCGACGCCGCGCCCTTCCTCGAGCGCCTGCAGCGCGCGAAGCGCCCCCTCATCCTCTGCGGCCCGTCGTGCATGACGCGCGAGGGCCGCGCGCGCATGCACGCCCTCGAGCAGGCGAGCGGCGTGCCCGTCGTGGGCATGGAGAGCCCGCGCGGCATCGCCGATCCGGCGCTCGGCGCCTTCGCGCAGGCGCTCGCCCAGGCGGACGTGGTTCTCCTCCTCGGCAAGCGCCTCGACTTCACGCTCAAGTTCGGCGCGCCGCCCGCATTCGATGCCGCGTGCGAGTTCCTCCAGGTCGATCCCGAGGCCGCGGAGATCGAGCGCACCAGCCGCGCCGTCGGCGGCCGCATCGCGGCGAGCGCGGTCGCCGAGACGCGAGTCGCGCTCGACGCGCTCACCGCGCGGGCACGCGCTCCGGGCTCTGCGTGGCGGGGCGAAGTGCGCGATGCGATCCGCTTTCGTCCCGCGGCCTGGGATGGCGCGCACGCCTCCGCCCCGGGACGGCTGCACCCGGTCGAGGCGCTGCGTCCGTTGCAGCAGCTCCTGGATGCGAACCCCGAAAGCATCCTCGTCTGCGACGGCGGCGAATTCGGCCAATGGGCCCAGGCCTGCCTCGACGCGCCGAGCCGCGTGATCAATGGGGTCGCCGGCTCCATCGGCGCGGGCCTGCCCTTCGCCGTGGCCGCCCGGCTCGCGCACCCCGGCGCGCCCGTCATCGCGGCCATGGGCGATGGCACGTTCGGATTCCACTGCGCGGAGATCGATACCGCCGTGCGCTACGACGCGCCGTTCGTGGCGCTCGTGGGCAACGATGCGCGCTGGAATGCCGAGTACCAGATCCAGCTGCGCGATTACGGGCCGGATCGCCTCGTGGGCTGCGAGCTCCTGCCCGCTCGCTACGACCAGGTCGCGCAGGCGTTCGGCGGCCACGGCGAGCTCGTCACCGACGCCGCTTCCCTCCTGCCCGCGGCGCGGCGTGCCTTGCAATCCGCCCGCCCCGCGGTGTTGAACGTGATGATCGAAGGCCTCGCCGCGCCGAACGTGCGCCGGTAGGGGCTCTGGCAGCCGCGGGCGCGGCGTGGAATACTGCGCTCGATCCCGTTGTTCTCCGTGCGACCGGCCGGGCCCCGGCGGCGCACACCATCCACATCACACAAGGAGAAATGCAATGCGAATCGCGACGCAAACGGGAATAGGCCTCATGGTGGCCCTGCTGGCAGGCTGCTCGTCGATGCACTCGATGATGGGCGGGGGCGACGGCGGCGAGTCGGTGAAGCTCACGGGCGGCAACGAGGTCCCGCCGGTGATGACGTCGGCCACGGGAACGGGCACCGTCACCGTCGGCGACGACTGCAGCGTGAAGGCGAGCATCAAGGTCTCCGGCATGAAGGCCACTGCCGCGCACATCCACCAGGGTGCCGCGGGCGCGAACGGCAAGGTCATCGTGCCCTTCGTGAAGGAAGGCGAGGACACCTTCGTGGCGCCGGAGGGTGCGAAGCTCGACGCGCAGGGCTGCGCCGACTACAAGGCGGGCAAGACCTACGTGAACGTCCACAGCGACGCGCACAAGGCCGGCGAGATCCGTGCGCAGCTGAAGGGCCCGGGCGGCGCGAGCGGCTCCTGAAGCCTCGCGCGATGCGTGCGGCGATCGGTTGCATGACCCTCGCGGCCGCGCTGCCCTGCGCGGCCGCGGGCCCGGTCGTCGACGAGCCCGCGCTCTCCACCGACGGCGCGCTGCAGGCCGCGCAAGCGGCGCTCGCCGCGTGCCGCAGGGAAGGCCAGCACGTGAGCGTCACGGTCGTCGACGCGGCCGGACGCACCAAGGTCTCGCTGCGCGACGACGGCGCCGCGCCCCACACCGCCGAGCACAGCTACCGCAAGGCGTACACGGCGTTGAGCTACCGCATGCCTTCGGCGGATTACGGCAAGCGCGCGCAGGAAGCGAAGGGCATCGCGATCGGGCCGCAGCTCCTGCCGGGCATCACGACGGCCGCGGGCGGTGTGCCGATCAAGGCGGGGAATGCCACGATCGCGGCGATCGGCGTGTCGGGCACGCCTTCGAGCGCCGGCGGCGGCGAGGGCGACGCGCGGTGCGCCTCCGCGGGCATCGCGGCGATCGCCCCGGGCCTCGCGGCGAAGTGACGCGCCGCGCCCCCGGCGCGGCTTCAACTCAGCGGGGAATCGGCGAAGGCGCTTCGTCTTCCGGCTCGGGCGCGGCCCGGACCGGGTCGCGATTCACCGCCGCGGCGACGAGCGCGATCACGATGACGGCGATCGTGTCGAACACGATCTGCTTGGCGACGAGGGCCCGCGGCATGGGCTGCACCGCGTAGTAGATGAGGTACGTCGGCACGACGGCATAGAAGGCGAGCGCGATGCCGAAGCGGATGCCCTGGCCCGCCCAGGGGCGGTCGCCGCGGCCGCCGCGATAGAGCCACGTGATGCCGATCGCCATGAACGCGTGCGCGAGCAGCATGAAGGGAAAGTAGCGCTGGCCGTCCGCGGGCGGGCGGAAGAGATGCGGCGTGAGCGCGGCATAATCGGGCGCCAGCAGCACGCCGTGCACGACGAAGTCGAGCGCCAGGGCGGCCACGAACACGACCACCACCGAAATCCAGAAACGCGGGCTCATCCGTTGCCTCCTCGTGGGTGAAAGCGGGCGGTGCTCCGGGATCCGGGCGCGATGATGCGCCGCGGCGGCGAGGGGCGCAACTCGCGGCGTTGCTTGCGGTCCCAACGCGATTCCAGGAGGGCATCATGAAGAAGCGCACGCTGGGCGGCCGTCTCGAGGTCTCGCAGGTCGGCCTCGGCTGCATGGGCATGTCGGATTTCTATGGCGGCCGCGACGACGCGGAATCGATCGCGACGATCCACCGCGCGCTCGAGCTCGGCATCGACTTCCTCGACACCGCGGACATGTACGGCGTGGGCCGCAACGAGGAGCTCGTGGGCCGCGCCATCCGCGGCCGGCGCGACCGCGTGGTGCTCGCGACCAAGTTCGGCAACGTGCGCGGCGAGGACGGATCGTATCGCGGCGTGAGCGGGAAGCCCGAGTACGTGAGGAGCGCGTGCGAGGCGAGCCTCCGGCGCCTGGGCGTGGACGTGATCGACCTGTACTACCAGCATCGCGTCGATCCCGATACGCCCATCGAGGACACGGTGGGCGCGATGGCGGACCTGGTGAGGCAGGGCAAGGTGCGCTACCTCGGGCTCTCCGAGGCCGCGCCGCAGACGGTGCGCCGGGCGCACAAGGTGCATCCGATCACCGCGCTGCAGACCGAATATTCGCTCTGGAGCCGCGATGTCGAGGACGACATCCTCGAGACCGTGCGCAGCCTCGGCATCGGCTTCGTCGCGTATTCACCGCTCGGGCGCGGCTTCCTCACCGGGCGCTACCTCTCACCCGAGGACTTCGATCGCGACGACTGGCGCCGCAACAACCCGCGCTTCGCCGGCGGGAATTTCGCGAAGAACCTGAAGCTGGTCGACGAGGTGAGGAAGATCGCCTCGGAGAAGGGGTGCACGCCGTCGCAGCTCGCGCTCGCGTGGGTGCTCGCACAGGGCGACGGCGTCGTGCCGATTCCGGGCACGAAGCATCGCAACTATCTCGAGGAGAACGCGGAAGCGGTGAACGTGCAGCTCACGCGCGCCGACCTGGATCGCATCGAGCGCGTGTTCCCGCACGGGGCGGCGGCAGGCATGCGATATCCGGAGCAGGGGATGCGGTCGGTGAACCGGTGATCGCCATTTTCGACCTCGAGATCGCTACG
>Ga0157369_10002641_pt1 | contig 21400 bp, 22 predicted proteins | sample C25metaG_FD_113461 | JGI IMG/M metagenome (GOLD analysis project Ga0157369, IMG submission 113461) | Corn rhizosphere microbial communities from Kellogg Biological Station, Michigan, USA - C2-5 metaG | ecosystem: Host-associated > Plants > Roots > Rhizosphere > Soil | place: USA: Michigan...
CACTTCTGTATCCGACCTCCGCCGCAAACTAATGACCTATATTCGCGTCTATGCCAAGCGTGCTTGCCCAATACGTTGGACTTATACCGATCCCCAAAAGCGGATCCCCGCTAAGCGAATCGCTGGGACGGCCCACTAGGCGCATCGGTCTGTTTATAGCAAGTGGTCTGTACGTTTTGAACGGGTGGACCGAACCGCGTTCGTATTGCCTCCTCTACGCGGGAGAACTAGGAGAAAGAAGTCCCGGGCGACTTGTCGGTCACTCGTCGATTGGAGCACGAATTGGTCAAGCTGGCGACTAATGTGCGTGCGTTATCCGAGAGCTGATCAGTTAGCACCCTTTACTGCAACTACGGTCTCCGTTATGCGGACGTGAGCATCGGTGATGTGAAAACCGTACTTTTCAATGTCGTCCAAACATTCGTCGGTATTTACGCCAGGCACCGATTCTCCATCTCGGCTCAATTCTACAGTTTTAAACGCGCTCCAAGGGGCAAATTGCGACGGCAAGTTGACTCCCGTCGCGTCTTCAGTACAACCAAACACGCGGCCTGGACCCTTAAAAATGTGAATTTGCATATCCTGTATCTTTGATCAAGTTTATCGCCTGAGAAACTCCAGGGTTGATCTGCTGCCGGGTTCCGGCCGAAGACGGACCGCTGAGCGGCTCGGGGGCTGTTCAGCTCCCGAGCCGAATCAGAGGATCGCCGATCCAGTCCACGAGTTCAGGCGAGATCGAAACGATCCAGGTTCATCACTTTGTTCCAGGCAGCCACGAAGTCCTTCACAAATGCCTGTTGTGAATCGGCACAAGCATAGAGTTCCGCGATTGCCCGAAGCTGGGAATTCGAACCGAAGATAAGGTCGAAGCGGGTCGCGGTCCACTTGATTTCGCCTGTCGCGAGATCGCGGCCCTCAAACACGCATTCGTCGATGGCGGAGGCCTGCCATTTGGTATTCATGTCGAGCAGGTTCGCGAAGAAATCAGAAGTCAGGGCTCCCGGCCGGTTGGTGAAGACGCCGTGCTTGGACTGCCCGACGTTGGCGCCCAAGACGCGCAGGCCGCCGATAAGAACCGTCATCTCGGGGGCCGTCAGCGTCAGCAATTGAGCCCGATCCACCAATAACTCCTCCAGCGGTCTTTGTTGTCCGTTCCGTGTATAGTTTCGGAATCCGTCAACAGCGGGCTCCAGTACGGCGAATGAGAAAACATCGGTCTGGTCTTGCGAGGCATCCGCGCGTCCCGGCGAGAAGGGAACCTTCACGTCTTGTCCGGCCCGTTTCGCAGCTTCCTCGACGGCAACGCAGCCGCCCAAAACAATCAGGTCAGCAAGAGAGACCTTCTTGCCGGCGGTCTGAGAACTGTTGAATTCTTTCTGAATCGTTTCCAGCTTGGTCAGAACCTTTGCCAACTGAGCGGGCTGGTTCACTTCCCAGTTGTTTTGCGGCATCAGGCGGATGCGCGCCCCATTGGCGCCCCCGCGCTTATCGGAGCCGCGGAAGGTCGCAGCCGAGGCCCACGCCGTCGAGACCAGCTCGGAGATTGACAGTCCGGATGCGAGGATCTTGGCCTTGAGAGCAGCGTTGTCCTGCTCTCCGATGGGTTCGTGATCTACCGCGGGAATAGGATCTTGCCAGATCTGCGGCTCGGCTGGAACGAGCGGTCCAAGGTGCCGGATAATCGGCCCCATGTCGCGGTGCGTCAGTTTGTACCAGGCTTTGGCAAACGCGTCCGCAAACTCCTGCGGATTGTCATGGAAACGCTTCGCGATGGGCGCATAATTCGGGTCCACCTTTAGCGCGATGTCGGTGGTGAACATGATCGGGGCGTGCCGCTTGGATGGATCGTGGGCATCCGGAACCGTGCCCGCCGCGGTGCCGTTCTTCGGGGCCCACTGGTTGGCACCGGCCGGGCTCTTCACCAGCTCCCATTCATAGCCCAACAGATTTTCCAAGTAGTTGCTGTCCCACTTGATAGGGTTAGTGGTCCATGCGCCCTCCAATCCGCTGGTAATGGTGTATGCGCCATTGCCGCTGCCGTAAGTGTTTTTCCAGCCGAGGCCCTGCTCCTCGATGCCGGCGCCTTCTGGCTCCGGTCCAACATATTGGCCCGGATTGGCGGCGCCGTGGGCTTTGCCGAATGTGTGTCCACCGGCGATGAGAGCGAAGGTCTCCTCGTCATTCATCGCCATGCGGCCAAATGTCTCGCGAATATCTCGCGCGGCAGCGACCGGATCCGGGTTCCCATTGGGTCCTTCCGGATTCACGTAAATCAGGCCCATCTGTACGGCGCCAAGAGGGGTATCGAGCTGACGATCGCCGGTGTAGCGCTCGTCTCCGAGCCACACGCCCTCAGGACCCCAGTAAATGTCTTCTTCCGGCTCCCAAACATCCTCGCGACCGCCGCCGAAACCGAAGGTTTTCAAACCCATCGATTCCAGGGCAACGTTGCCGGCGAGAACCATGAGATCGGCCCAGGAGATTTTGCGGCCATACTTTTGCTTGATTGGCCAGAGCAAGCGGCGCGCTTTATCCAGGCTGGCATTGTCCGGCCAGCTATTGAGTGGAGCAAAACGCTGCGTGCCTGAGCCTGCTCCGCCGCGGCCGTCACCGATGCGGTAGGTACCCGCGCTGTGCCAAGCCATGCGAATGAAAAGCGGTCCGTAGTGGCCGTAGTCCGCCGGCCACCAGGGCTGCGACGTTGTCATCAAGGCATGGAGATCCTTAATTACTGCGTCAAGATCGAGGGTCTTGAATTCTTCGGCGTAGTCAAATTCCTTGTCCATCGGATTGGACAAAGAGGAGTGCTGATGCAGAATCCTGAGGTTCAACTGATTCGGCCACCACTCCGCATTGGTTCGAGGCGCATTGTATCTCGGAGCGCCGTTCGAAAAGGGGCATTTGCTTTCGGATTGCGAGCTATGCTCGATGTGAGCGGCGCCTGGGGTCTGTCTTGTGGGGGTATCGATGTTATCCATGTTGTTTCGTCCTTGCAATTTGATTCGCGCAATCACCGCCCGATGTGTCTGGCGGCGAGCGCCTTTAACCTCGTATTCACATGCCTACGACACTGAACGGAAGGAGCGCCGCGGAGCACATTTCTCGCAGAGCCCCCGGAAAATCAGTTCGCATTCTCGAAGAACCCGCTTGCCCAGGGAGCCTCGGGCAGGCGCCGGCACTTCGTACCAGTCCATGTCTTCCACAACACTGCAGCGGTCGCAGATAAAGTGATGATGCCGCATGCCTTTCGCATCGAATCGCGCGGCTCGGCCTTCGACGGCTACTTCACGAACCAGACCCGCCTGGACCAAATCCCGCAGATTGTTATACATGGTCGCCCGGGAACAGCGCGGGTCCACACGATTCACGGCTTCGAAGATTTCCGCGGCCGTGGGGTGGCTGGGATGTTTCATTAAGAAAGCCATCACGGCGTAACGCTGGGGCGTGCAGCGCAACCCGCTGCCTCCCAACGATTGTTTGATGGCCTCAGGGTCCAACAAGTTTTTAGACTAAGTCTAATATGACAGTTTGTCAAGGGTTCACGCAGGGCGCCCGAAAATGGGCCGCTTAAACCGCGAACCAGCGTTCAGGGGCTAGATATGCGGCGCGCGTTCGTTCATCTCATTTCTCTGAGCAGAGTGGCGGAATCGGCCAGCACGGTGTCGCTCAGAAATTCCAGCGTCTGCAGCGCGCGGTCGGCAGCGTCCGGATGCCCGGCTCCGCAGGCGTCGCGGACAACAATCGGCACAAACCCGAGGTCCGTCCCGTGACGGGCCGTTATATCGATTCCGATTTCCATGGCGATGCCGGCAATTAGAAAGCTTTGCATGCCACAGTCCCGCAGCGCCATGTTGAGAGGCGTGCCTTCAAAAGCCGACATCGCCAATTTGTCGAAGATTGCCTCACTCGGAAGAGGCTCCAGTTCCGGCACAATCTGAAATCCGGGGCTATCCCGCAGAAACCACGGCTGCACCTTTTCCGGATCGTCCACGCGCTGCCAGGCCATCGCCATCCGGTATTGAGCGGCGCCCATCAATTGCTTCGGCAGCGAAAGATGTCTGGTGTAAAAAACGCGCATACTCGCCTTGCGAGCTGCATCCAGGACCCCTTTCACTCTCGCCGTGACCGCGAGACCGTCTTTGACCTGCCCGACGATCCCCACCTGCATGTCATATACGATCAAGGCGCAACGTTTCGGGTCTATGAGCTCGCGAAGAGAACCAGGAATTTCCAGACCATGTGTGGTTTTCATGTCACTTGATTTTCGTTGAACCGGCCGACGAGGACGTCGGCTGCGGATCGGGAGCGGTCCGCCCGACAAAACTAAGTACCTCCTATAGGACCAGCTCCGGCCGCTGCCGGATTTCCAAACAGCCCTTGCCCGTAGGCAGCACCTTGCCCGGATTGAGCCGGCATTCCGGGTCGAACAGGCCTTTGAAGCGCTTCATCAGATCCAGCGTTTCCTCGGGAAAGAGATGCGCCATCATTTCCATCTTTTCCATCCCTACTCCGTGCTCGCCGGTAATGGAACCGCCGACCGAGATGCAGTATTCCAGAATTTCGTCTCCGGCTTTCTGCGCCCGTTCCAAATCGCCGGGCTTACGCGGATCGAAGGGCAGAATCGGATGCATGTTGCCGTCGCCGGCGTGGAATACGTTGCTGACAGCGATGCCGTACTTCTCGCCGATCTTCCCGATGGCTTCGAGCGTGTCGGCCACGCGCGTGCGCGGCACTACGCCATCCTGCACATAGTAGGTCGGACTGACGCGTCCGATGGCGCCAAAGGCGTTCTTGCGGCCCTTCCAAAGAAGCGCGCGTTCTTCTTCGGAATTCGCAACGCGCACATCACGCGCGCCGCACAGCCGGCAGACTTCGTCGATGCGGGCAATCTGCTCGTCCGTTTCCTCGATGAGCCCTTCCACTTCAATAAGCAGCACCGCCGCGGCGTCCAACGGATAACCGGCCTGCGTGGCCGCTTCCACCATGCGTATCATCGGGCCGTCCAGCATTTCGAGCGCCACCGGAACGATACCGCGCGACGTGAGGCTGGCGACCGTCTGGCCGGCTTCGCGCACCGAATTATAGATGGCGAGCATGGTGCGGATGGCTTCCGGTTTGCGCATGAGACGCACGCCGATCTTGGTCACCAGCACCATGGTGCCTTCCGAGCCCGTCAGCAACCCAGATATATCGTAGCCGGGCAAGTCCAATTCCGCCGCACCGAATTGTGCAACCGTGAGATCCGGGAGCACGACTTCGAGACTCACCACGTGATTGGTGGTAACACCATGCGCGAGCGTATGCGGACCGCCCGCGTTCTCCGATACGTTGCCGCCAATAGTGCAAGCGCGCTGGCTCGAAGGATCGGGCGCATAGAAATAGCCGTACGGCTCAACCGCAAGGGATATGTCCAGATTGACTACTCCGGGCTCGACAATCGCACGTTCGTTTTCGATATCGATTTCGAGGATGCGGTTCATGCGCGCGAAAGAGATAATCATGCCGCCGGAACGCGCAATCGCCCCGCCGCTCAGGCCAGTGCCCGCGCCTCGGCCCACAATCGCCATATTGTTCTCGCGCGCCACGCGCACCGCCGCGACCACTTGTTCGGTGCTGCGCGGGAAGACCACGACTTCCGGCAGAGCTTTGTCGACGCCGCCATCGTATTCATACAGCTTCAGGTCGGCCGGCTGCCACAAGACGCCTGCCTTGCCAAGCGCCGTTTCTAGCGCTGCGCGCACATCGGCCGCGATCGCCATGACTACAACAAACTCTCAACGTATTGGGTCATATCGTCGCTCACCCAGTTCTCGGCGTTGCCGAACTTCCGCTGGATGCGCCCGTCCTTGATAATGTAGGTCTCTGGAAATATGAACGTCCCGTAGCGGGTGCTGACGTCGGCGTTCGGGTCACGCGCGGTAGCGAAATCGACGTGAACCTTATTGAGAAACGCTTTGTACTTTTGCTCGTTCTTGTCGATGCTGACGGCGACGACGACTACGCCATCTTTGGCGAATCTTTTTTGAAAGGCATCGAGTGATGGTATTTCCTCTATGCAAGTGGGGCACCAGGTGGCCCAGAAATTCAGCACCAGCACTTTGCCGCCGAAGGAAACCGGTGTTACGGTCTTGCCCTGATCGGTGGCAACCGAAAACTGCGGCGCCTGGCTGCCTTCTTTCGCCGATGTATCGCGCAAACTGAAAACAATGATTCCCGCAAAGGCCACGCCCAAAATGGCAAGCAGAGCGCGCAAACTGTTATTGATCGTCACAGGGGTTCTTATTCCATTAAATTACATTGGCGCGCAGGATACACAATTTCCGGCACAAGCGAGCCAGATACCGGGTCCGGGAGAGGGAGCGGCGGCACGAGCCGCCTGGCTCACGGATATTACGCGTTGGAGGCATGAGCGGCTCATTCGCATTGGCTACCACGACGAGGAATACAAGCGGCCGGAACTCGCCTGGGCGCAGCATAACTTCGTAGCGCCGCAGGTGATGGTCGAGGAACGCTATCTGTACGATCCGCAGACCGGCAAATACACCGTCGACCGCTATCTGGACGATCTCGAAAAGCGCTATGGCGGCATTGACAGTGTCTTGCTCTGGCCGGTCTATCCGAATATCGGAATTGACAATCGCAGCCAGTGGGACCTGACCCGCGACCTGCCCGGCGGCGTTCCGGCACTTCGAGAAGTGGTACGCGATTTTCATCGCCGCAATGTGAAGGTGTTTTTTCCGGCCATGCCGTGGGATGTAGGAACGCGCGATCCGGGAGTTCCCTATCCCGTGGCGACCGCGAAACTGTTGGCCGAAATAGGCGCGGATGGTATCAACGGTGACACGTTCGCCGGTCTGCCACGAACCTATCGCATGGCGTCGGACGAGATCGGGCATCCCTTGGTGTTGCAGCCGGAACTGACCCCGCAAAGCGATGAGATGCTGATTTGGAATAACCAGAGCTGGGCGTATTGGAAGTTTCCATTTGAGCCGATGATCAGCAAGCTCAAATGGCTCGAGCCCCGCCACATGCTGGATGTCTGCGACCGCTGGGCCCGCGACAAGACCGACAATTTGCAGTTCGCCTTCTTCAATGGCATAGGCTATGTGAGCTGGGAGAATATTTGGGGCATCTGGAACGGCATTACGCCGCGCGACGCCGAAGCGCTGCGGCGGGTGGCGGATGTGGAACGCACTTTTGCCAAATTGCTCGTCAGTGCGAACTGGGAGCCCTACTATCCGGTGTCACCCTACGGTGTGTTCGGCACGAAGTTCCCGGGCGAGGGTGCGACGCTATGGACGATCGTGAATCGGAATGAATATGACGTGCGCGCCGTTCAGTTGCCCGTTCCCGAAGCGGCTGGCACTCGATTTTACGATTTGTGGCATGGCCGCGAACTGAAGCCGCAGGGCACGACACTTTCCATCGACATCGAAGGACACGGCTTTGGCGCGGTTCTGGCCATTCCTAGCGCGGCGCAGTGGCCGGCACTCGATGGCTTTCTGAACCGAATGCGCGAGCAATCGGAAAAGCCGCTGGCGAGTTTTTCGCATGAATGGCATTTTCTTCCGCAGCAAATTGTAGACATACCGGCGACACCCGCAACCTCCAAGCCCGCCGAAGACATGGTCCGCATTCCGGCGGGCGAGTTTGAATTCCAGGTAGCGGGCATCGAAATCGAAGGCGACAACTGGAGCGGGTTAGACGTGCAGTATCCCTGGGAAGATTCGCCGCGGCGGGCACACCACAAGACCCTCGAGATCAAGCCGTTTTATATCGATCGCTATCCAGTAACCAACGCAGCGTTCAAACGCTTTCTCGACGCAACTCATTATCGGCCGGCCGACGACCACAATTTTCTGAAGGACTGGGTCCACGGAACCTTTCCTACAGGATGGGAGAAGCGCCCGGTGACATGGGTATCGCTCGAAGATGCGCGCGCCTATGCGCACTGGGCCGGTAAACGCCTGCCACATGAATGGGAATGGCAGTATGCGGCGCAGGGATCCGACGCACGGCTCTATCCGTGGGGCAACAGCTGGGACGATGATGCCGTTCCCAACCCATACCATGGGCGCGATCTACCCGGCCCTGCCGAGGTGGACGCGCATCCGCGCGGGGCAAGTTCGTTTGGAGTTATGGACTTGACAGGCAATGTCTGGCAATGGACCGATGAGTTCGTGGACCAGCACACCCGTGCAGCCATCTTACGGGGCGGTAGTTACTATAGACCGGATGGGTCGCGCTGGTACTTTCCCCAAGCAACCAAACTGAATGAGCATGGAAAGTACCTTCTTATGGCGCCATCGAAGGATCGCGCCGGGACATTAGGCTTTCGCTGCGTCATAGACAGCATGGCGGGCATCCAATAGGGAGAAGCAAAGGAGAAGATGGTTATCACTCGAAAGGCCGAGTTTTCCGCGTCGCACGTGTGCCGGATCGATTCGCTGAGCGACGCCGAGAATCGGAAGCTATTTGGGGAAGAGGCGAACCCCAACGGCCACGGCCATAACTATATTCTCGAAGTGAGTATCGAAGGCTCGGTGGATCCGGTTACCGGAATGGTGATGAACCTGAAAGAACTGAAAGACATCCTTGATGAAGAAATCGTGCAACCGATGGATCATCGGTTTCTCAATAAGGAAGTGCAGCCCTTCGATACCGTAGTTCCGACCACCGCGAACCTGGCGCAGGAGATCTGGCGACGGCTCGAAAATCGCCTTACCGGAAGCAACACCACACTGGTTCGTGTGCGGATTCACGAGACACAAGATTTATACGTCGACGTGACCTCATGACGACCCTGACCCGGCGGTATCATTTCTCCGCTTCCCACCGCCTGGATTCCGCGGCATTGAGTCCAGCGGAAAACGAGCGCTTATTTGGCAAGTGCAACCATCCATTCGGGCACGGCCACGATTACGTACTGGAGGTAACGGTCGCGGGAGAGCCGGATGCGGTTTCGGGCCTTATCGTGCCCCTCTGGCGGATCGATAACCTTGTTGCGGACAAGATCCTGCGGCTTTTTCATAACCGCTACATCAATTTGGATGTGGAGCAGTTCGCGCATTTGGTACCAACGACCGAAAACGTCACGCAGGTAGTAGCGGATTTGTTGAGGCGAAATTGGCGCGAACATATGGGGGAGAGTACCGCGCGGCCGGCGCGAGTGTGCGTTGAGGAAACCGGCCGAAACAGTTGCGAGATATGTCTAAATTAAAAGCGTCCGCGAAGAAGAGCCCGGTCATCGAAATCAAGCGAAAGCCGGAAGGCATGATCGCATCCCGTATGCGCGAAGTACTGGCGGAACTGGGCGAGGACACCGGGCGGGAAGGTCTTGTCAACACTCCGCAGCGCGTCGAAAAAGCGCTACGCTATCTCACCAGCGGGTATTCCGCCAACCTGGATCAGGTGGTCAACGGCGCGCTGTTCGACGTAAAGTACGACGAGGTAGTTATTGTACGCGACATCGAGTTCTTCAGCATGTGCGAGCATCACATGCTGCCGTTCTTCGGCAAAATTCATGTGGCATATCTGCCCGACAAGAAAGTAATCGGCTTGAGCAAGCTTCCGCGCATTGTCGACGTATTCGCCCGGCGGCTACAAATTCAGGAGAGGCTCACGCAAGAAGTGGCGGAAACGGTGCAAAAACTGATTCAGCCAAAGGGTGTGGCGGTCATCTGCGAAGCGCGTCATTTCTGTATGATGATGCGCGGAGTGGAGAAGCAGCATTCTGGCGCCATCACGAGCGCAATGCTCGGCGCGTTTCGCGAGAATAAAGAAACCCGGAACGAGTTACTATCGCTCATCGGCGGCCGTTCGCAGATCCTCTAGCGCTTCAAATAGCAGCCGCCCTTTTAAAAGGCACTCTTCGTATTCTTCTTCCGGAATAGAGTCGGCGACAATTCCGCCGCCCACTTGAATAAAAACGCGGCCATTTTGGACCAGCATGGTGCGAATCGCGATGTTCAAATCGCTGACTCCATTGAAGCCCAAGTAACCTATCGCCCCCATGAAAACGCCACGCCGGACCGGCTCTAGTTCCTCAATTATTTCCATCGCCCGGATTTTGGGAGCACCGGTAATCGAGCCGCCGGGAAACGAGGCGCATATCAAATCCAGCACCGAGCGATCGGGCTCGAGGTCTCCCACGACTGTTGCGACCAGGTGATGCAGAGATGCGAAGCTTTCGAGGCGTGGAGAATCCTGCACGCGTATGCTGCCGGGGCGACAGACACGGCCGAGGTCGTTGCGCATCAGGTCCACAATCATGGCCAATTCGGCGCGGTTCTTGGCACTCGCCAGCAGCCACTGCCGCTGTGCCTGATCGTCCTGGGCGGTCGTACCGCGCCTAACTGTTCCTTTAATGGGACAAGTCTCGACATTCTGACCTTGGACTCGAAGAAAGCGCTCGGGCGAAGCCGAAAGGATCGAGGTTTCGTCAAACTTGAGATAAGCGGCGAACGGCGCGGGATTAATCGCCGTGAGGCGTTTGTATAGTTCCCAGGCCGACGCTTCGCCTAGGTCCGCGTAGAAACGCTGCGTGAGGTTAACTTGATAGACATCGCCCGCAAGGATGCATTCCTGAATGCGGCGAACAGCGTCAAGATACAGGTCTCGCGGGCAGCCAGCCCTCACGGCGGTGGCAAACCGGGTGATTCGGCTGCTCGCATAAGAGCCTTGTCTCACTTGGGCTAGTTCCCAGAGCACCTCGTCGCGCGTTACGGAGCCTGGAACACCGGGATCGAAGCAGCTCAGATAGAGGCGTCCGTCGTGGCTCAGGATCAGAACCGCATTGTAAAAACGGAAATCGCAATCCGGCAGCCCCAGTTCGTCCACGGCACGATCAGGAATCTTTTCCAGCCGGCGGCCAAAGTCATAGGAAAAATATCCGATCGCGCCGCCTAAGAAGGGCGGCCGATGCTCCGCCGGCTCATTGCGAAAACGCCAGGTATTCAGCGCCTCTTCAACGACACGGAAACCGCCCGTAAGAAATGGCCGGAACGTAACAAAGCTATATCCGCCGGTGCCCCGCGTCTCGAGCAGAGCCATTTGCCGGTGGGACGAAAAGTGCTCGACAATATCGAGGAACGATACTCCGTGCGTGTCGATCTCTTCAAGATTGACATCAACCATTTTTTTCGAAATAATTCCTCAGCATTTGCTTGCCATGCGTGGTCAGGAAGGATTCCGGATGAAACTGGACTCCTTCGAGCGCGTAGCTACGATGCCGAAGGCCCATGACGATACCGTCTTCGGTCGCAGCGGACACTTCCAGCTCCGGCGGCACCTTGGCGGGATCGACGATCAAGGAGTGGTAGCGGGCAACTTCGAGCGCCCCCGGTAGTCCTCCAAAAATGGTTCGGCCGTCGTGAAAGATAGTAGACGTCTTGCCATGAAACGGCAGCGGCGCCCGTACAGTCGTGCCGCCGAACACTTCATTGATGCATTGATGACCGAGACAGACGCCCAGAATGCGCGCCGTTGGGCCGAGACGGCGGATGGTCTCCTTCGAGATTCCGGCGTGTTCGGGGCCCCCCGGTCCGGGAGAAATTACGATGTGCGTGGGCGCACGCCGCACGATTTCCCCCACGGTTACTGTGTCGTTACGAAAAACCGCGACCTCGAGTGTGAGCTCGCGTAACGCTTGATACAGATTGTAAGTAAAAGAGTCGTAATTGTCGATCAGAAGAACGCTCACAACGGGCCGCGCCCCATGCTAGCATCGGGTCATGAGCGACCAAAGCCGCTTGTTCGACGCGGGTCCGGACCCGTTTGGCCGCATGTGGCGAGTACAGTTCCGCTGGCTGCAGACGGGTATTTCGATCCGGCACGCCGACACCGTGGATGTCAAATTTTTTGTTACTCCCGAAGGGGGGGAACCGGAAGAAAAGGTCATTGCTCTACCGCACGCAGTCCTTCTCGACATCACGAAGGAGAGTGGTCAGAAGCTCTCCGATCCCTTATGCCTGCGCCTGGCTGCGGCTCATCTGAAGCACATGATTGAAACTTCCGAAGATATGGACAAGGTTCTGGTAACGGTGTCGCGCCGCGAGCTCCTGGAGCACGATCGGCAATTACACGGTGTAACAGTTTAGGATCATCGCCAATCCATCCCAAGTGAGCGGCGGCGAAAGTGAAAACGGAGTAAACTGGCGGATCCCTATCGCTTAGCAGAGAGGTCTATTATTTTATGGTCAGTTGTCCTAAATGTGACGCTTCCATCGACGTGGAAGAAGAAGAACTGGATGAGGGAGACGTCCTTTCCTGTGATGAGTGCGGAGCGTCTCTGACGGTCGCCGGCGTAAATCCCGTTGAACTTGCCTCGGAAGACGATAAGGACGAGGAAGACGACGACTTCGATTTCGACGAGGACGAAGAAGACGGGGACGAAGAAGAAGAAAAAGAAGAGGAAGAGGACTGGCATTAAGCTTTTTGCTTCTGTCGCGCTTGCCTCTCTATTCTGCTTTGGCCTATTAGGGCAGACTCCGATACCGGATAGCGGATCCTCCAGGAATTCTTCCTGGAACCGCTCGATTGAAGGTACGGTGCTTAGCGCGGATGGAGCACCGGTTGCGGGAGCGATCGTTCAGATCAAAGACGCGAAGACTTTGCAGGTTCGATCTTACATTGCGCAGAAAGACGGAAAGTTTCAGTTCTGGGGTCTCAGCAATGATGTCAACTACGAGCTACGCGCCATAGCTGGCGGACTCACCAGCAAGACCAAAACCGTCAGCGTCTTCAACAGCCGCCGCAAAGTAATTCTCGACCTCAAGTTGACGAAAAAGTTCAAGCCCTGAAAGGAAGTGCCTAAGTGAAGCACGCCGAGATTCTGGCCCGGATCAAAGAACTGGCGGTAGTGCCGATTATTCGTACGCCCGATAGCAAGAGCGCATTGGCTGCCGTGGAAGCGGTACGCGAGGGCGGCATCGACTGCGTTGAAATTACCATGACGGTGGCGGGCGCCCTGAAGGCGATCGAGACGGTCGCGGACCGCTACGGCGACCAGGTATTGTTGGGCGCGGGGACGGTGCTCGATCCGGAAACAGCGCGCGCCTGTCATTTGGCGGGTGCTCAGTTCTTTGTCACGCCCAGCTTGAACTTGCGAACCATTGAAATGGCACACCGCTACAGTCGGCCTATTTTTCCTGGCGGGCTCACCCCGACCGAAGTACTGACCGCCTGGGAAGCCGGCGCGGACGGCGTGAAAGTTTTCCCTTGCAACGCGTTGGGCGGTGCGAAATATATCAAATCGCTGAAGGCGCCCTTTCCGCACATCGATCTGATTCCCACGGGTGGAGTGAACCTGGAGACAGTGGCCGAATTTCTTACGGCTGGCTCGACGGCGGTCGGGGTGGGCAGTGAACTGGTGGATGCTGCCTCGGTCAAATCCGGCAACTATCAGGCCGTATCCGACAGATCCCGGAAGTTTCGCGAAATCGTCGCTTCAGTCCGGGCGAAAAGCGCCTAGTATCGGGCGATTCCCGGGTCCACTTCCCGGCTCCAGCGGTCGATCCCGCCAGCCACGCTGTAGCAATTTTCGAGACCCCGGTCGCGCAACCAGACGACCACCTGCAGACTGCGGACGCCATGGTGGCAGAGCACAAACAAATCACCGGTTTCGGCAAGCCTTTCGAGCCGTTGAAATGCGGCCGGTACAGACGACATCGGGATATACTCGGCCCGATTCAAGTGCGCCAGCGCACACTCGTCCGGTTCGCGGACATCTATTAAAACCGTTTTATTACTTTCGCTTAGCCGGTTTTTTGCGTCGGTTGGGCTAATTTCCCATGCGGGTTGCATTTATTGCTTTCAGTTTAGCTGGATCCCTGGATTATCGCCCCGGGATAGGCGGCGATTTTTAGGTACTGGACCAGTCAAACCGGCGATTTCGTCGGAAATGGCATATCGCCGTGCCATACTGAAGGCCTCAGAATTCACTTGGCATGACTCAGCTTGACGAAGCAATCTCGCGCTATCACAAGCTCGTCGAACAGGCGGGTTTTGGCGACTCCGCCTGGGCTGAACAGCTTCAGGAGCGGATGCGACAGCTCCACTTGACCGAGTCGGGGCGACTTGTCGCTCCAATACTGCGCCCGCATTTCATTTCCCGGCGGCAACTCGACACGCTAGAACGCGTGACGAATCACCTGGCCGAAATTCTGGATCGTATCGAGGAGATCGCCCTCGCCTCTCCGCAGCTGTTGAATCGTTTGCAGATGTTGCCGGCGGAGAAGATGTTGGCCGCAATTCCCTCGGGCTACTCCCGTTTCAGCGTGACGTCTTCGATGGACGCCGCCGTGCGAAATGGATCGCTCTGCCTGCAAGGGCTGGACGTGTGCAAGCCAGTGGGCTTTGCGTACTCAGGTCTATTGGCCGATTTGTTCCTGGAATTGCCTATTGTGAAGGAGTTCAAACGGGGCCGTTACAAGCTTTCGAAAATTGGGGGCTCGAAACATCTCGCGACCGCCATTCACGAGGCTTGGCGGGAATTTGAAAGGAAATCGCGGCAAGGCGCTCGCGCGAACGGACACGGCCCGTCGAAACCCGCGATTGCGGTTCTGCAGATCGGCCAGGAAACCGGAGCATCTGCGACGAGCCAGGGATTGCTACTGGCCGAATCGCTCAACCAGCAGGGGGGCGTAGCGCGGCTCGTTTCTCCAGAACAATTGGAGTATTCGGAGGGCAGGCTGCGCGCGGGGGACTACGTCATCGACGTGGTTTACCGCCTGTTGCTGACGCGTGAATTGCTCGCCCGTTTCGATCTTTCGCACCCACTCTTGCGGGCTTATCGCGATGGCGCGGTCTGCGTCGTAAACAGCTTCCGCTCGGAATTTGCCCAGCGGCGTTCCCTGTTCGACCTATTGACCGACGACTCGGTCACGACACATTTACCCGCCGCCGATCGTAAGTTCATCCGGGCATTCGTGCCCTGGACTCGCATCGTCAGTGCACGCAAAACTGTACACGAGGACAAGGAAATTGACTTGCCGGCGTTCATGCTCGATCAGCGCGAGCATCTGGTATTGCTGCCGAGCGACGACACCGCCGACCAACGTATTTTCAAAGGCAGCGAAATGACGCAGATTGCGTGGGAGCGCGCGGTACGCGTCGCCTTACGTTCACCGTATGTCGTACAAGAACGCCACTCGGTAAGCCGTGAAACGTTCCCCGTATATCAGTACGGCGAATTCAAAATGAAAGAAACTGAGGTGACTGTCCACCCGCACGTTTTCAATGGCCGAATGCACGGAGCTTCAGCCATTCTCAATACCAGCTCAAACGGATCGGCGACGCATCTGGCGGTAGCCCCGGTGCTCCTGCTCGAAGAGAGCTAGTCCGCGCCGCTGGCTACCGCCGCGCGCGCCGATCCCGTAAAAGCGTTACGTTGCAGTTGATTTCAGGCGGCAGCTTCGAGCGATTCGTCGTCCGTCGTTTCGCCGGCCGCGTGCAAACGGTCGACCGTTTCCTGACAACCTATGCAATAGGCTGCCCAAGGTACGGCCTTCAAACGTTTTTCCGGTATTTCCTCATCACACCGCAGACAGACACCCAGGGTTCCGTCGTCGGCACGATTGAGCGCCTTCTGCACTTCCTTTAAGAGCCGCGATTCTCGATCAAGATTGCGAATCGCTACTTCCCGGTTGAGTTGCTGCTGCAGCCGGTCAAACTCCTCCGCCGCGTTCTCGATGAGTATTTCTTCCCGGTCCGAACTGCCGGCGAGAAGCTCCTTACGCTTCGCCTCGAGCACCCGCCGGACGTCCTCCAACTTTGCTTTCGACATTATTATTCTTTCTCCATCCCTATCGCCGCTCTCAGAGCGGCTTGTGCGCTATACCCTAATCAAATTAGGCTTACGCATCAAATCCGTGCATACACAGATGCATGCCGGTTCGCCAAAGTTGCAAAGCCTCATGGGCGGCGCCTACAGTTTCCGGGATAGTTACCCGATGAGAATTGCAAGGAAGAGCCTCGCCACAAATGACCCGAGCGGCGTTCTGGGTATTCGTTAGTCTGTTAACCGTTTGCCCGCCCGGCGTCTGTGCCGAGGTGACGGGACAAATCATTCTGCAGAAGAAGTTGACGCGTCCGGTGGTGGCGTCGGCCGTTTACAACCTTCGAGCGGGGACGGCGGAAAGCACTCGACCTGTCTCGCAGAGCGCAAATCCATTTGCGCGGGTGGCAGTTTGGCTAGAGTCCGACCGGCCGGAGAGCGTCACGCCTGTTACAGCGACAATCGAACAACGTTACCGCCGCTTCGAGCCGGAGCTGGTCATTGTGCCAAAAGGCTCGTCGATAGAATTTCCCAACCTGGATCTGGTGTTCCACAACATTTTCTCGCTGTCGGCGACGCGCGCATTCGACCTCGGTTACTACCCGAAAGGGCAAACCCGGCAGGTAAAATTCCCACGCACAGGCGTGGTGCAGGTGTATTGTCACGTGCATTCCAATATGTACGCCGCGGTCGTGGTAGTTCCGAACCGCTGGGCCGGCCAGCCGGCAAGCAATGGCACTTTCGAATGGCCCGATGTCCCGGCGGGGAAATACCGGCTGATGGCATGGCAACGCTTCGGCGGGTTATACGTCCGCGAGTTGGTAGTCGAGGACCGCCCGGTGCACATTGCCATGACGATTCCAGAAGAGGAGCCGGACAAGCCGTGATCCTGGGGCGCCTATCTCTGACGGCGCGGGCCTTTCTGTTCTCCTTCGTGCCGGTTTGTCTGGTGCTGTCAGCGTGCTTCCTCATTCTGAGCGCGGTCATTGATAGAAAGATACGGCGCGATCTGCAGGAGGCGCTTGAATCCTCGGACGCCTTGCTGAATCGAGCAGCCGCGGAATATTCCCATCGGACAGGACAATTAGTGGCCGCGCTAACGGAGAGCGCGGGCCTGAAAGCTGCCATTGGACTGCTGGCGGAGGCGGGGCGCGATCCCGCCGTTCGCGGGCAGGTACGGACAACGATCGAAGCCCAATTGCGCGAATTGCACATTCTGACAGCCTATGATCTATTGGCAATTTCGGATTGGCACGGGCAAACCGTTGCTCTGGTGGCTTTTCCGGAAATGACTGCTCTCCCTGAGACTCGTCTACCGGACACATCGCTGCCGGCGTTCCCGCGCCATCCGACCTTGGCTTCTCTGGGAGGCGTTTTGTATCAGTTGCAAACTGTTCCCATCGAGCTAGGCGGTGATAGCGTCGGCGCGCTCACTGTGGGTACACGCTTCGATTTGGGGCAATATCCATTGGCGGGGCAGGCGGTGCTCCTCGAAGGGAACACGGTCATTCGATCGACATTTCCACCCGAATGGAATGGATCGATTCAAAAACAGGTTCAAAAGCGCTGCAGCCACGCTACCTCCGGATGTGAAATCTCGGTCAACGAAGAGACTTATGTGGTCTCGCCGCTGCAGGCATCGCAGACCGGCGATGGTTATCGGCTACTGGGATTTCGCTCGCTCGACCGCCCGCTGCGTGAATTTCGCGTTGGCTTTGTGCGGATCCTTCTGGAAGTCGGACTGGCGGGCATTGTTCTGGCGTTAGTCGCCACACTGCTCACCTCCCGCTCCGTTTCGCAGCCTTTACGTCAACTGGTGGCGCAACTGCGCGAGAGTGGACAAGCAGGAGAACTGCCGGCACAGTTGAATGCGGGAAAAGGGGCCTTCGAGCTGAACCTTCTTGCCGAGTCTTTCAACCACGTGGCAGATGCCGAAAGACGGTCCCGCGAAGAACTCCAAGCGGCCAAGGAAGCGGCGGAGTCCGCCAATCGCGCCAAAAGCGAGTTTCTCACCAACATCAGTCATGAACTTCGGACACCTATGAATGGCGTATTGGGAATGACGGATCTGCTTCTCGATACCAAGCTCGACGAAGAGCAACAAGATTACACCGTGACGGCGCGCCAATCCGCGCAAGCCCTACTCGTGATCATTAACGACATTTTGGATTTCACACAGATTGAAGCGGGAACGTTGACGGTGGCGGAAAGCAGTTTCGATCTACGGACCACAGTGGGCGAGGTGATGGATGCTTTGCGGCCCGTTGCCGGGAAAAAGGCGATACGTCTGGCATTGTCGTATCCGGCCGAGGCGCCGAGCCGATTCCTCGGCGACCCCGTAAGAATCCGGCAAGTCTTGATCGCACTCGGCGGGAACGCACTCAAGTTCACCGAACACGGCTATGTACACTTGCGCGTCGCCTGCCGCGAACAAACCGCCAGCCACGCGAGCATGACGCTCGCCGTCGAAGACAGCGGCGTCGGCATATCCGAAGACAAGCTTCCGATTATCTTCGAGCGGTTTACGCAGGCGGACGGATCGATAACGCGCCGTCACGGCGGAGTCGGCATCGGCCTCACAATCGCCAAGCGCTTGGCCGATTTGATGGGCGGCACGCTAACGGTCGAAAGCCGGCTCGGCGTCGGCTCAATTTTCAAGTTATCGCTGACGTTTCCATTGGTCTCTCCATCTTCATCGGCCGATTGCGTAACGCTAGCAGGGAGGACGGAAGCATGAGTCGGTCAAGCGCTGTGTGCGTCGCGATCGTCCTCAGCTTCGGAGGATGGGTCGCAAATGCTCAGGAAGCGGAGGCCGGACTATCAGTACCGCTTGAATTCAGTGGCGACCTGCTCTACGGAAACCTGCCGAAAAGTGAAGGCAACGCGCCGTCTTTCTCTCCCGGCTTTCGAGCCAGTCTCTATCCAACCCTCCAACTCAACTCGCATTGGTTCGCGTATTCGGCTTTGGATGTTCAATCCTCGTCTTTGTATGGATACGAGAGCGAACCGGACAACGACCGTCCGGTCCAATTCCACGCACTTCAGGCCTTTGTCGGCTATCACACGATGGTTCGAAACGTGTCGATCGTAGTCAAGGCAGGACAGCTTGCCTCGGCATTCGGAACCTTCCCTTTGCAGTATGACGATGCGAAAACGCTATTTCCGAATCCGCCTCCAAGCTATATTGCGGCTCTTCCTCTTCGACCCGATCAACTTGCGTGCGGTGGGCGCGACCTTCATTCCGCGCAATACCATTACGAAATCGATTTCGGCTGCGGCGGATCGAAAACCGAGTCTTACGGCCTGCGTCCTCTCACTCTGTATGGGCTGCCTGGAGCAGAAATCGATGTATCGCTGGGGCGCGTCGACGCCCGCTTCCAGGTGACGAACAGCTCGCCGGCGAATCCTCAGGGGCTCACGTCGCCCAACCAGTTTGCGCAGTGGACCGCGGGTGGTGGTTATACGTTCGGGTCCGGACTTCACGTCGGGGTCTCCAGTTTTCGCGGCCCGTATCTGGATCGGTCGCTCGAGCCCCTGCTACCTTCCCGGAGAGTCTCCGATTTTCTTGCTACCGGTTCCGGCATAGACGCGCAATGGGCGCGCGGATGGTGGTCCGTGGCGGGCGAGTGGCAGCGATTCACATTCGACCTTCCCGGTTTTGCGAAGTCTCCGAGCGAGCAGGCGGCGTATGCCGAGTTGAAACGAATCGTGACACCGAGAATCTATCTTGCGGCCCGCGCCTCAGCGCTGCGCTTTCCCTGGGTTGAAGACAACTCCGGAAACCGCATCGAGCATGGCGCAATACCGCAGCGCGTCTTTGAATTCGGCTTCGGATTCCGGCCGAATAATCATCAGCTGCTCAAGGCTTCATACAAGCGCACAGCGCTCTCTACTACTCACGGGGAGCAGGATAACGTACTGGCGCTACAGCTCGTTACCTCCGTTACTGCATTGACCCGTGCTTTTCGCTAAAGCACCACAAAGGGCCGCAGCTTCGCTAGATACGCTGACTCGAACGTGATAAGCTCTGTCTTCGCGGATCGAAGTCTCGTGTGGCTGACAGCGTGTCGCGCATATTCTTGCTTTGCATTGCCGCCTGCGTTGTACCGCTAGCCCCAGCCAGCGGTCTGAAGCCATTTACCCTCGAGGTACGGCTGACCACACACCTCGCCAGCTATTCTCCCGCCGGCTCGGCCTTTCGATGCGTAGTGATCCGGCATCTCGAATCCAATGGAAAGATAATTATCCCGCGAGGCTCAGTTATTTCGGGCAGCGTAAAGCAAGCGAAAGCGGTCGGTTTGGGGATCGTTCGCGAGCGCGCAATGATGGAGTTAAGCTTCGCCGACTATCGCACGCCGGATGGTCAGACATTCCCGCTGCATGCCAAGCTGGCGTCGATCGATAATTCGCGGGAAGGCGTCACACGGTCCGGGCAGATTCGTGGCGTCGTGGCGGCTAACGATCCAAATCGTTTCCTCTTTGGAATTTGGGTACGCCCCTCCATGAACCAGTTTTCCCGTTGCTTGATCGGTCTTACGGGCGTGAGCAATCAGATTTGGTCCAAGTTCGAGATGGGACCCATCGGTGCGGCTGCGCTCCTGGCGTTGCGCTATAAGATGTTCCCGCTCGCTGAGCCGGAGATTCATCTGCCTCCCGGAACCGACATGAAGTTAGCTGTCAATCTGCCGGCGCCGACGGGTACGGAAGTGGCTGCCCCGCCCGCGCCCCAGATTGTCCCGGAGGTGGCGGACTGGATTCGACAAGAGCCCTTTGCGACCGAGAGGGCGAACGGGCGGCCGGCTTCCGACATTATCAACGTGGCCTTCCTGGGCTCCGAGCAGGATTTGCAGGAGGCCTTTTTAGCCGCCGGCTGGTATCGCGCCGATCCGGCGACGATCCGGAATTATTCGCGCATGTTCGGCGCATTTAATTCCATGCGCGAATACGCGAGTGCTCCCGTCTCGACGTTGCTCTACCACGACGTCACTCCGGCCCTGGTTTTCGAGAAATCGCTTAACAACATCGCGAAGCGGCATCATGTGCGAATCTGGCAGGCGGGCTCGATCGACGGACAGACACTGTGGCTGGGCGCGGCCACTCACGACACCGGAATCGGGTTCAGTGTTCGCGGAGCCAGCTTCACCCACAAGATCGATAAGCAAATCGATTTAGAGAGAACAAAAATTGTAACGGATCTCGTATTTGCGGGTTGTTCGGAGGCTTCGACGCAACTGGAGCGTCCGTATCTTGAGTCATCAGACAGCAAGGAGGCTTTGATAACTGACGGCGCCGTCGCGGTTCTCGATTTGCAGCCATGCGCGCCGGCGCGCGATTCCGAGGACTCACCTGCGCCCGTCCTGTCGCGGAACAAGTTCAAACAAGTCACGAGACGTTTTGTCCTGGAGACAAGAAATTATATCTTGCGGGAGAATGTTTACTACTGGAGTTTCCGCTTGGTCGAGCAGCAGTGGGTCAAACACACTTCCGAAATGAGCGAGTAGCGGATCAATAAGGAATCTTCTTGATCGCGCGAGCCCATTCTTCAAACGGCTCGCCACCGCAATCCGGCAGTACACAATAACCAGGAATGGACCGCGCCTCCGGCGTCAGGATCAATTCGTCGTA
>Ga0157369_10002644_pt1 | contig 21384 bp, 11 predicted proteins | sample C25metaG_FD_113461 | JGI IMG/M metagenome (GOLD analysis project Ga0157369, IMG submission 113461) | Corn rhizosphere microbial communities from Kellogg Biological Station, Michigan, USA - C2-5 metaG | ecosystem: Host-associated > Plants > Roots > Rhizosphere > Soil | place: USA: Michigan...
CTCGGCCACCCAATCGCATAGAGGCGCGGCGCGTTTCTGGTAGGCCTGGATGGCGATCCCTAGCCCGCCCCACCCGTTCGCGAACAGCCAATCATCCGCCGTCAGAGCCTCAAACAGGTCCATCTGCAGCTCGAGCCGATCAGCTTCTTCAGCGTCGATGGTGAAATGGACATCGGCGGCGCTGGCCTTACCGGCAAGCTCGCGAAGGACTGGCAGGATTGCGGCCTTCGCCTCTGCAGCATGGCTCCATTCGTAGCGCGGATGGAGCGCCGAGAGCTTGACGGAAATGCCGGGTGAAATCCGGAAGCCGCCCTTTGCCTCCTTCGCGATGTTGTCGAGCGCCTTCGCGTAGGATTCCGCATAACGCTCGGCGTCCCCGAACGTGCGCGCCGCTTCACCCAGCATGTCGAAGCTGTGGGTGAGGCCCTGTGCCCGTTCCGGAGCAGCGCGTCGTAGCGCCTCGTCGATATTGCGGCCGAACACGAAGTTGCGCCCAAGAATCTTCATCGCCTCGCGGACAGCCGCCCGGACCACCGGCTCTCCAAGTCGCCCGACCGCACGGCCTAGTGACGCCCGCCAGCTATCCGAGCGATCCTTCGCGCCTTCGATCACCTTGCCGGTCAGCAGCAGCGAAAACGTCGCCGCATTCACAAAAGCGGAATCGGATTCCCCGATCTTTTCCGCCCACTGGGGCTTGGACAGTTTGTCGGCGATCAGCTCGTCGGCCGTGTGCGCATCCGGAATCCGAAGCAATGCCTCCGCAAGGCACATCAACGCGATGCCTTCGTCGCTCCCGAGATCGTAGGTGTGGAGGAATGCGTCGATGCCGGTCGGCTTGCCCGCGCGGACGTTTTTGACGAGCACTCGCGCCACGGAAGCAGCGCGTTCGGCCACATCAGGATCAAGCCGGGCCTGGCGAATACGCTCGAGCGCGACTTCGTTCTCATCGGGACGATAAGCGACTCGAACAGGATGGCGGTCGATCGCCTGCATCTGCCGCACGGAGCTGGCGGTCAGGCGAGCTGCCCGTGGCAGTGCTTGTACTTCTTGCCCGAACCGCAAGGGCATGGCGCGTTGCGGCTGATCGGTGATGGAGCGGTGGCAACCCGGCTTTGTCCCACCGCGCCGAAGTCGGCCGGCGCGCCTGACATTGGCGGCAGGTTCGACATGATCGCGCCGGTCGATGCATCGATATCCGCCGTGTCGTCCTCGCCCGAGAATGGATCGATGTGCTGGGTGATAAAGGCGGGAAGAGGCGGCGGAGGGGGAGCCTGGATTTGCAGTTCCAGCCGCATCAGGATTCGCGTGACTTCCTCGCGGATCGACACCAACAGGCGCTCGAATAGCAGGAACGCCTCCTGCTTGTATTCGTCGATAGGCTTCTTTTGGGCGTAGCTGCGAAGGTGGATCACCTGCCGGAGCGCGTCGAGAGTCGCCAGATGTTCTTTCCAGTGGTGATCGAGCGTCTGCATCAGGATGCTCTTCTCGATCTCGCCCCAGCGTTCCGGGTCGGCTTCCGCAGTCTTCGTCTCCATATGCTCGTCGGCCAGCTTTTGAAGCCGATCGGCGATCATCTCCTGTTCGACTGCGTCTTCCTGAAGCCATTCGTCGATCGGCGGCTGCAGCCCAAAGATCGCCTCCACGCTATCTTTCAGGCCGGCGACGTCCCACTGCTCCGGATAGGTTCCAGCCGGGCAATGCGCCTGGACGAGCGAGGCCGCGGTATCGGCCCGCATGTCAGCAATCACGTCACCAACCGTCTCGGCATCCATGATGTCGGCCCGCTGCTCGTATATGACCTTGCGCTGGTCGTTCATCACGTCGTCGAATTCGACCACCTGCTTGCGGATGTCGTAGTTCCGTTCCTCGACTTTCTTCTGCGCCGTCTCGATAGCCTTCGAAATCCAGCGGGAAGCGATTGCCTCGCCGTCCTCCAGATTCTTGTTCATCAGCCGTGCGAACATTGTCTCCGGGCCGAAAATCCGCAGCAGGTCGTCGTCGAGGCTGAGGTAGAATTTTGAAAGACCGGGATCGCCCTGGCGCCCTGAGCGGCCGCGCAGTTGGTTGTCGATGCGCCGGCTTTCATGGCGTTCGGTGCCAAGGACATACAGGCCGCCGGCGTCCAGCACGCGGTGCTTTTCCGCTGCGATCTCCGCCCGAATCTTCTCCGCTTGCGCCTCGTACTCGGGCGTTCCCGCCTCAAGCTCGGAATGCTCGTCCTCCATCCGAAATTCGAGATTGCCGCCCAGCTGAATATCCGTTCCGCGGCCCGCCATATTGGTGGCGATGGTGACCGCCCCCAGGCGACCTGCCTGCGCCACGATATGCGCTTCGCTCTCGTGGAACCGGGCGTTCAGCACCGAGTGCTTGACGCCCTCATTCTCGAGAAATTCCGACAGCATCTCCGATTTCTCGATCGAGATGGTGCCGACCAGCACCGGCTGCCCTGATTCCTGCTTGGACCGGATTTCCTTGGCAATCGCTCGGAACTTGTCGGTGATGTTCTTGTAGAATTGGTCTTCCTCGTCGATTCGCTGGACCGGAACGTTGGTCGGGATCGCGACCACGTTCATCCGATAGATGTCGAAGAACTCCGGAGCCTCGGTCATTGCCGTTCCGGTCATCCCCCCAAGCTTCGGATACATCCGGAAATAGTTCTGGAAGGTGATCGAGGCGAGAGTCTGGTTCTCGGGTTCGATGAACACGCCTTCCTTCGCCTCGACGGCCTGGTGAAGCCCTTCCGACCAGCGGCGGCCTTCCATCATCCGGCCGGTGAATTCGTCGATAATGACGACCTTGCCGTCCTTGACGATATAATCGATGTCCTTCTTGAACATCACGTTGGCCCGCAGCGCCTGGTTCAGGTGATGGACGACCTGAGTATTGACGATGTCGTACAGGTTGCCGCCTTCGATCAGGCCGTCCTGCTCGAGCATCCGCTCGGCCTTTTCAGTGCCGTCTTCGGTCAGCACCACCGTGCGCTGCTTCTCGTCCTTCTCATAGTCTTCAGGGACGAAGGTTTTCACGATCTTGTCGACCGCGATGTAAAGGTCCGATTTGTCGTCCGTGGGCCCGGAGATGATCAACGGGGTGCGTGCTTCGTCGATCAGGATCGAGTCGACTTCATCGACAATCGCGAAGTTGAAAGGCCGCTGGACCATCTGGTCGCGCGTGTATTTCATATTGTCGCGCAGGTAATCGAAACCGAACTCGTTATTCGTGCCGTAGGTGATGTCGGATGCGTACGCAGCCCGGCGTTCCTCGTCGGTCAGATTGGGAACGATTACACCGACGGTGAGCCCCAGAAAACGATAGATCTGCCCCATCCAGTCCGCGTCGCGCCGGGCCAGGTAATCGTTGACGGTGACGACGTGGACGCCCTTGCCGGAGAGCGCGTTGAGATACACAGCCAGGGTGGCGACGAGCGTCTTGCCTTCGCCCGTCTTCATCTCGGCGATCTCGCCGCGATGGAGAACGATGCCGCCGATCAGCTGGACGTCATAATGGCGCTGCCCGAGCGTCCGCTTGGCGGCCTCACGAACGGTTGCGAAGGCTTCGGGGAGGATATCGTCGAGTGTCTGGCCTTCCGCCAACCGGCGCTTGAAAATCTCGGTTTGTCCGCGAAGCTCCTCGTCCGTCAGCGCCTCGATCGTCGGTTCGAAGCCATTGATCGCGGTGACATATCTCCCCAACCCGCGGACATAGCGGTCGTTTGCCGATCCGAAGATCCTCTTGGCCAGTGGGGCGAACACGTGAATTCCTTTAGATGCTCTTGGCGCGCGGCGGAATGGCGGCGTGCCGGATCAGCGCGCGGGCGTCGCCGCGGGATGTAGGAAGGGGCGTTGGGGTAGTCAATTCGGCCACAATCGTCATCCGCGCGAAAGCGGGAACCCGGTTCATTACCTCGTTCGGCTGGGTCCCCGCTCTGGCGGGGATGACGAGAGCTACAGATTCCCCTCAAGCCACTGTTGAATGTGGCTGCGCGGGGCAGCACCCACCTTTTGGGCGATCGGCTGACCGCCCTTGAACAATAGCATCGTTGGGATTCCGCGTACGCCGTAGCGGGCGGGAACATCCGGATTTTCGTCGATGTTCAGCTTGGCGACCGTGACCTTCTCGCCGAGTTCGTTCGAAATTTCCTCGAGAGCAGGAGCGATCATCCGGCACGGCCCGCACCATTCGGCCCAGAAATCGACGAGCACCGGGCCCGAAGCCCCCAGCACATCGTTTGAAAAGCTCTGGTCGGTAACCGTCTTGGTAGCCATCGGGCCTGCCTCCTTGAGAGTCGTCTGACGGCCATATGGGAGCGCCTACAGCCGCTCTCAAGCACCAAGTTCAAACAACCGTGCCGCGGCTGTGTATAAGAGCGCCGCTTCGACGCGCCGATCAGGGAAAATGACCGAAAGCGCTTCGGAATAGGCCTGCATCTGGAGCCGGTGGGAGGCGGGGATTTCTTCCTGCTTTTCAGGCGCTCGCCCGGTCTTATAATCGATCACCAGCACCCGCTCCCGCTCAACCAGCAGGCGGTCGACCGTTCCCGCGATCACGCGTCCATCCGGCAGGGTTGCTGCGATTGGCGCCTCAGCCAGCGAATTGGGGCCGAACAGAGTGGCGAAGCGGTGATCTGAAAGAATGCCGCAGACGCAGTCGGCGATCTCTTCGCGCAGCGATTCGTCGGTCAGTCCAGCCGATTGCTCCAGCCAGCGCAGCGCTGCGTCCCGCCGCGTTTTCGAATCTACGGCAGGCAAGCGTTCGAGCAATGCGTGGATCAGAGTCCCGCGCTCGGCGGCGGCGCGCTGCGCCCGCGTAGGCGGCGGTGCAGCTTCGCGATCGTCCGCTAAGGCGGACGGCGCCAGCGGGCGCGGCGGCCGAGCTTCTGGGGGCGCTGGCGACTTGGCCCAATCGGGAATAGCGATCGGTTGGAGCTCGGCCTTTGGTCTGCGTGGTTTCGCCGACGCGGCAATCCCGCCGCCGAAGATCAAGCCGCCATTGTCCAGCGGCTCGGCTCCAAGCGACACCAGTGCCGCTTCGACCGTCCGATGCCAGCAATTCTCCGGCCGGTCTTTCTTCGGCGCGACACCTGCAATGACCAGCCGGTCCGCGGCACGGGTGAGCGCGACGTAAAGCAATCGCCAATGTTCCTGAAGGTCACGCTCTTCCTGGTATGCGATCAGTTCGGCGAAAGGCGAACTGCGCTCTCCCTTCCTTGGACGAAGCAATGGTGAGACGCCGACGCCGGTGACCGGAAAATCCAGTGTGATCGGGGTTCGCCCGACTTTCTCCGGATCAGCCGTTGCATCGGCGAGGATCACAACCGGTGCCTCTAGTCCCTTCGCGCCGTGGACGGTCATCACGCGCACTTCGTTCGCTGGCTGCCCCGGATCGCGCTGCACATCCACTTCGCCGCGCGAAAACCACGACAGGAAGCGGTCCAGCGAGGCGATCTCGTTGCGTTCAAAGTCGAGAGCGCTGTTCATCAGCTCGTCGATTGCATCGCGAGAGGCTATTCCCAGGCGGCTGTAGAGCTTCCTCCGCCCGCGCATCGAGCCTGAGAGGATCGTCTCGAGGAATCGCGACGGGGTGATGTAGTCGGCAATTTTCAGTAGTTCTGAGAGCGCCTCGTGCGCGTCGCCGAATTCGTCCGCCCGTTCCCGAAGCGCCCGCCAAAGCGGTCCTTTTCGGCCGTAGGCAAGTTCCCGCAGGCGGTCCTGGTCCCAACCGATCAGCGGCGACACCAGCAGACAGGCGAGACTTAGATCGTCGTTCGGCTGGACCGCGAATTTGATTGCGGCGAGCAGGTCCTGCACTGCCAGCGGCTCATGCAGGTGCAGCCGGTCAACGCCAGCGACCGGCACTCCGCGCCCGAATAGGCGCGCTACGATCAATGAGGCCAATTCGCCACGGCTTCGGACCAGCACAAGAATGTCGCCCGGACTCAGCGCCCTCCGCTTGGACGCTAGCACCGGCGACTCCTCGACGAGCTGCTGGATCCGCTCGGCTAACTGATCGGCATAGAGCCGGTCGCGAAGGTCGACCCAGCGCTCCTCGCCCTCCTCGGCTTCATCGTCGGCCACATCAACGGCGAACGGCGGCCAGAGCTCCACCTGCCCGGTCCTGTCAGCGTGGTGAGCACGATGCCGATCTGGAGGCTCGGGAAGCCGCAACGCCGCATGTCCCAGCTCGCCAATCACCGCATCGACGACATCAAGAACCGGCTGAGCAGAACGGAAGCTTGCGGCGATCGAAAGGTCGCGGAACTCGCGCGCGCGGCGCTTCGCCTCGTCAATCGTGTCTTCGCCAGCGAGAAGCTCTTCTGCCCTCGATCGGAATTCCCGTCTTGCCCGGTTGAACTCTTCAGGATCGGTGCCCTGGAAGCCGTAGATCGCCTGTTTGAAGTCCCCGACCATGAACAGAGTCCGCCAGCGCTCGTCGGCTTCGCTCGATCCGGTGAAGAACTCCTCCACCAGGTGGCGTACGATCTCCCATTGCGCGGCATTGGTGTCCTGCGCTTCGTCGATCAGCACATGATCGACGTGCCGGTCGAGCTTGTAGCGCACCCAGTCGCCCATTCCCGGCTTGCTCAGCAGCTCGCGGGTCCAATCGATCAGATCGTTGAAATCGGCCACTCCGGCGGCGCGCTTGGCACGAGCGTAGACGGTGGCGAACGCCTGCCCTGCCCGCAGCCCGGCCGCAATGTCGGCGGCGAGTTTCGCCATGGTCCTCAATGCCCGCAGGCTGAGAAGCCAATCGGCAAAAGCCGACGCGATTTTGATATAATCAGGCTCGGCGGCCAGCTGTTTCGACGAGACCTTGCAGATTTCCCCGGCCTTGGTGACGATGCATTCGCCAAGATCATCGAGCTGCGCCGACCGCTCAGCAGGAGACGAAGCAAGCCAGTCAGACAAATGCTGCACAATCGTCCGAGCTTTGCTGCCGTCTCCCCACGCACGGTTTGCCGCAAGTAGTCTCTCGAACATCAGCCGGTCGAAAGAGCCGTCCGAGCAGGCGTCGACGATTACCTCGTCGATTGAACCTTCCGGAAGGTTCATCATGTCGCGGATCCGCGACTCAATCTCGCTACGCGCGCCAAGAGCCTCAAGCGCCTCCGCTTTTCCCGCACAAAGCTGCAGGTATCTAACGGCGTCACCCTCACCCAGGCGCTTGCTCAGCACCTGCACATCGCGGATCAGCTGCTCGTCTCCCAGGGCTTCCGCATCGGCGAGCAGGTCAGCAAGGGTGCGCCGAACCAGCTCCTGCTCCGCCCGCCCCTCGATTGGCTGAAACCCCGGCGTGATTCCTGCTTCCGCTGGAAATGCTGCAAGCAGCGACTGAGCGAAGCTGTGAATGGTCTGGATTTTCAGGCCGCCAGGGCAATCCAGCACCTTCGCGAACAATTGCCGGGCGCGCTGCCGCATCCGTGGATCGTTCCGTTCACCGAGGTGAATAAGGTCCGTCGCAAGTTCCGCATCCTTTAGCCGCACCCACTTCGCCAGGCGGCTCCCGATCCGGTTGGCCATTTCCGCCGCCGCTGCCTTGGTGAACGTGAGGCACAGGATGGATTCCGGTCGCGCTCCGCTCAGCAGCAGCCGGAGCACTCGCGCGGTCAGCACCTGCGTCTTCCCAGTCCCCGCCGAGGCCGAAAGCGCGGCATGTACACGAGGATCGGCGGCGAGCGCCTGGTCGCCCTTCATCTGCGGTAGCGGCTTGAAACGTGTGCTCATGCCGCTTCCAATGCGGCTGGAGACGCCATAGAAAGCGAAGAATGAGCGATAATGACAACGAGAAAGCGAGCGAGGAACGGCGACAGAAGCTGAGGAAAGCGGGCTTTGCCGTGGGGATCGGCTCGGCCGCGATCGTGGCCGCGCTTCTCTATGCTTCGAAGGTCAAGAAGAAGCCGAAGAATGGCTGAGGTGCTCATCCGCGGCCGTACCATTCTTCCAGCCGCATCAGCTGGTCGTAATCGCCGTAGGGCGCATAAGCCGGATTGAGCTTCGCTGTGAACGGTTCGCTGCCGCTCAGCCATTTCCCGGCTGCATCCGCGAACGAGCGATAGGCGCGGTCGAGAAACTCGCCCTGCTCCATATCCTTGTCGGCGCGGAGGCATTTGCCGAACCCGCCGCGATCACGGATCAGCGACCAATATTCGAATACCTCTGGTTCGCCGCTGACTCCCTCGAACCCGCCGGCGCGGCCGATCAGGCCAAGCAACCCAAGCTGAAGCGCGAATCCGGCCTCAATCGCCTTCCTGGCGGGCGGCTTGCCCGTCTTGTAGTCGACGACCGCTAGGCCGCCGCCAGCCAGTCGGTCGATCCTGTCGGCGCGCCCATGCACCAGAATTCCCGCGAGCGGTGTCTCGCCGCTGATTTCGGCTTGAAGCGGCCTGCGCCCCTCGGCCTGGTTTGCCCGTTCCTTTTCGGCGATCCAGTCGATTGCTTCCAGCAGTCGAGGTGACCACAGCGCCCGAAGCATTGGATGAATGGCTTCGCTGGCAAGCAACTGCTCGGCGCGGGCGCGGAGTTTGTCGGGGTCGCAATTGTCGAGCTTCAGCCATCCCTCGAAAACCTTATGGACCTCGTCGCCCTTCCACCGCGCCGAATAGTCGGCATCGACTGGATCGAGCTGACGCAGCTTCAGGATTGCGCTTGCGTAGAAAGCGAATGGATCCGCCTTGAGCCGATCGACCTGCGTGACCCAGATTTCCTTCGGCCGCTGGTCCGCCGATGCCGAAGGTGCCGGACGGTTGACAGGCTTTGGCGGACCCGGGTCGTCGAGCGCGGCGGTAAGCCGCTCGAGCGGGATATCGCGCGGGATGCCGCCAGTCATCGCCTCCAGCCGGAGCCAGAAACGCGAGGCGACCGTCGGCGAGCGGCCGTCTCGCCGCGCTCTCGTGATCAGGACCTGCGGAGCGCCGAGAGCGCTCGCAAAATCGTGGGCCGACAACCCAATCCGATATTCAAGCCCCGGTAGCCGGAGATTCGTGCGGATCTTCGGCGCAAGCGACGGATCGGGCTGCGGCAGCGCGGGCCAGACGCCCTCGTTCAGCCCCCCGAGGATCATCGTGTCCGCCTGCTGCAGCCGCGCTTCGAGCAAGCCCCAGATGAACACCCGCGGGTGACCTCCGTAAGGAGGGCGGACGCTCTGCCCCTCCAGAAGCTGGCGAAGGATTGGTACCCAATCCTCTGGGGACACGGTCAGCTGCTCCGCTTCGGGCAAGGCCCGCACCGCCGCCACGAGATCGGCCGCCATTCGGCCCCCCTGCCCACGCCAGGCAGAGTCGCCAGCGAGCGCCTCGACGGCGGCAACCAGCTTCGCTGCAAACCGGGCCATCGCGATCGGCTGGCGCGCGTGCCCGTCGAGCAGCTCGGCCCTTGGACGAACCCGCTGCCACGCGGCAACACAGCCCTTGAACCTGCACTCCTCCTCCTCGGCCGCAAAATGACGGTCCAGCCCGGCCAGACCACCGGCAGGCCGCGGTCCCCGCAATGCCAGATCGAGCTGCCGAACATCGTCGAGCCACTTCAGCCGCTCGGCCTCGTCGCCGCCAACCAACGGGTGCTTCAGCAACGCTAGGAGCGGAACTGGTGCCAGATCCTCGGCCATCGCCGCCGCGACGCCGAGCAACAAAGTGCCGGAGGGGAGGTCAGATAAGGGTCGCCCGGCGCTGTCGTCAGCCTCTATCCCCCAACGGCGGAGCAAAGCGGAAACTCGCCCGGCGAGCGCCCGATCGGGGGTGACCAGGGCCACCGTCTTGCCCGGCTCTCCCAGGGCGCGCCGGATCGCCAGCGCCACCGCCTGCGCTTCGGCAGCGCCGTCCGGGAGCACCGCGGCGCGAATACCGCTCAGCCGCCGCTCGGCGGGCTTGAGATTGACCCACTTCTCTGAAAATCGCGCCGAAGTCATCGCATTGGCGACGGCGCGCGCCCGCTGGGGTGGCGATGCTGCGACACCCGAGCGCGGGGAGGCTCGCACTTCCTCGCGCGCTATGCCGATCCGGTCGAGCAACACCTTGAGGTGATATTGCGGATGGCTGTGCTCCCCCCGCCCGTGTTCATCCGGCCCAAGCGCATCCCACTCCTCGCCGGGCATCTGCGCCGAAAGGCTTAGCCCGGGCAGGATCACCATCCCTTCCGGCATGACTGCGACGCGCGCCAGCAGGGCCGCGATTGCGGGCGCAGCGGTCGTGATTCCGGCAGCAATCGTGAAGCCCGCAGGCGGCTCGTTCGCCCAGCGCTTCGCCAGTCGCCGTAAGAGCATGTTTCGCCGTTCGGCAAGATCGACCCGGCCGAGTTCCTTCAACCGCTTCGGCCATTGCTCAAGGATCGCGCGGAGCCGGTCGACCGACACCTGCCAGTGATCCGCCAACTCCGGCGCATCGGCTACCGCCTCGGCAAGCTCGCTGGGGTCGATCTCCTCGATCAGTAGTGCGTCGAGCGTTCGCGCGAGGTCGGCAGCCATGCGCATGGCTTCGGCAGCGCCCTCGCCATCCTTCCGAACCATCTGGGCCAAAGCAAGCAGCCGCTGCAGCGGATCGACGGCGGGGGGAACCGGTTCACTGAGATCCGCGGGATCGAGCGCGCCTCCGACACGCTCATCCAGTTCAGGGTCACCAATGGGGATCAGCCGCGGCAAAACGAGACCCGACCCACTCGCGCGGACGAACCCATCGGTGATGCTGCGCACTGCGCGGTTATTCGGAAGCAGGATCCGGCCCCGCGCCAGGGACAGCGGGTCGCGCCCGTAGCGGGCAATCAGCCCGGCAACCAATGCATCGGCGAACGATCGATTGGTGGGGATCGTAAAAACCGCAGGATGCCGGGCTCGTTCGGCGGCCTCAGGCATCGGCAGAACCCATTCGTTGGTCCCGAGCGGAGCGTGAAGCGCGTAGTCGAAGGGCGCTCTGCAGGAGTGTTGTTCCAGTGCCCTTCGACAAGCTCAGGACGAACGGTAGGTGGTACGCTGCATCAATTCTCACCTGCGGTTGCTCGGCCTCAGGCATCCTCGAGCGTCAGCTCCGTCGCCTTGATCGCGCTCGGCGTTCCAACATCGAACCACAGTCCCTGGTGAACCGCGCCGAAGCAGCGCCCCGCCTCCATCGCCCGGTCCCAAAGCTTGTTCGCCGAGAACGGCCCTTCCGGCGCCCCCTCGAGTATTCGCTTCGAGAGCATCTGGATTCCGGTGTAGACGAACGGCGCGATGTGCGAGCGCTCCCGGCGTCGCAAGCGGCCGGTCCGGTCCATGTGGAAATCGCCGGGTCCGCCGTGATTGAAGGCGCGGGCGTGCGGCACCAGCAACAATAGAGCGTCCATCCGCTCGTCGTCCCAATGCGACGCCAGCAGCCTTAGCGTGTCGGCGGGTCCATCGATCCAGAGATTGTCGCTGTTCACCGCGAGGAACGGGTCACAGTCGATCAGCGGAGCCGCCCGAACCAGACCGCCGCCGGTCTCGAGCAACAGCGCCCGCTCGTCCGAGATGCTGACTTCTACGCCTTTCGTCTTGGCCGCGAGATGCGCCTCTACGGCATCGGCGAGGTAGTGGACGTTGACCACGACCTTCCGCACCCCGGAAGTCTTCAGCCGTTCGATGATATGATCGAGCAACGCTCTTCCCGCGACCTCGATCAGAGGCTTCGGCTTGGTCGCGGTCAGCGGCCGCATCCGTTTCCCCAGGCCCGCGGCGAGCACCATCGCCGTCTTCGGCACCTCCGCGGCGATTTCCGCCTTCAGGCGAAGCGCCTTCTTCGCTGACGTCATGCCGTCTCTATCCATGGTGCCGAGCGATATTCGGGACCGATGTTCGAATCGAACCAATGCCGCACCGGCTCGATCCCGGGTTGCGCAAGGTCACGTTCCAGCAATCCCCACATCCGCGGCTGGAAACGGCGATATCCTGGCTTGTTGTCCCGTTTCCACAAGCGGGTAAAGACGCCGAGGATGCGCGTGTTACGCTGCGCCGCCAGTGCCCAATAGGCCCGCTCGAACTTCGCCCCGTGACCGGTCGCGTCGATGTAGCGGTCGATCATTGCCCGCTCGACCTGCGGATCGACGTCTCGACGCGCATCCTCCAGAACCGAGGCCAAATCGTAAGCAGGATGCCCAGCAAGCGCGTCCTGGAAATCAAGGAGGCCGAAGTGCTCCACTCCCGAGCGCCCCTCCACCAGCATGATATTTTCGGCATGGTAATCCCGAAGGACGGTGACGGGTCCGAGTCGGTCCTCGGCGATGGGCGTGAGAACCTCGGTCCACGCCTCGCGATATGTGTCGGCATCCACCGAAATGCCGAGGGCGGGGCAATACCAGTCGGTAAACAGCGTCAGCTCTTCGAGCCACTGCTCGAGCCCGTGCGGCTTCAGCCCCGGCATCGCCGGGTGGCGGTGCAAGTGGATCAACACGTCGGTGGCGAGCTCGTAAAGCTCAAGCTCCCGGTTCGGCTCATCATCGAGTGCCTCGCGGAGACGCGAACTGCCGAGGTCGGCAAGCAACAACAGTCCGCTCTCGACATCGCGCGCCAGGATGTCTGGCGCACTCAGGCCGACCGTTTCCAGCCATTCGGCCACAGCAACGAATGGCCGCACATCCTCGTGCGGGGGCGGCGCATCCATCAGGACAGCGCTTCGGCTTTCGTCCTTCACTCGGAAATAGCGGCGGAATGACGCGTCTCCGGCCAGCGGCTCGATCACGGCGCCTGCCCATCCGTTTCGGGCAAGGAATTCATGCGCTTGCGGAGGAGGAATCATGGAACCGGCCACCGGTCCTGCCATGACGGCGGCACATCGGGTGTCAAGCACCGAGATGGGCCCCCCGCGAATTCCAGGCCAAGCCGAAGCGCGTCGGGCCACGCGCCCTGCCCCGCCCGGTCTGGCCACTCCACCAGCAGCACTGCATCGTGGAGGGCGTCGAGGCCCAATTCGGCGAGCTCTTCGGGGCTTTCGATCCGGTACAGGTCGACGTGCCAGATCGGCGGCGAGAGCTCCTCGTACGGCTGAACGATCGCGAAGGTCGGGCTCGGCACCTCGCCAGTGTGTCCGAGCGCGCCGATCACCGCACGAACCAGCGCCGTCTTGCCTACGCCGAGTGGGCCCGAAAGGGTAACGGTGTCCCCAGGCTGGAGCACCTTCGCCAGTCGCCTGCCGAGGTCGGCGGTCGCCTGCTCGTCTCGCAGGATCATTTGGGAGCGCGCGGGATGGTCATCGTCACGGTGGTGCCTTTTCCGCGCGTGGAAACGAGATCGACCTTGCCGCCATGCGCCTCGATGAACTGGCGGGTCAGAGGCAAGCCCAGGCCCAACGCTGCCTCGCCCCGAATCCCGTTCTGGGAAATGCGTTCGAACCGATTGAAAACGCGCGGGAGATCCTTTTTCGCTATGCCCGACCCATTGTCGCTGATCTGGATAAAGGCGGTGTCGGCATCACCCCACGCCTTGAGCGCGATCTTGCCGCCGCGATCCGTATAAGCGAGCGCATTGTTGAGCACGTGCTCGATCGATTCTCGAAGCCGTCTGACATCACCGAGGACAATGCCGGCACTGTCGGCAATCTCGCTCTGAAGCTTCTGTCCCTTTTCGCCGATTCGCGGCAGGAATTTATCGACCGCTGTTCGGCACAGGCCGGCGATGTCGATGCGTTCCCTTTCCATCGAAACGGCGCCAGTGTTGCCCTGGGTTAGATCCAGGACGTCATCGATCAACTTCGACAGCCGATCGACCGATTCGATTATGGCGCGCACATAATCCGCGGCTAGCGGTGCCAGGGTTCCGGCGTAGCCCTCCGATAGCATTTCGGCGAAGCCGCCGATCGAGGTGAGCGGAGTCCTGAGCTCGTAGCTCATGTTCGCCACGAAGTCTGTCTTCACCCGATCCGCCTGCTCAAGGGCGGTGGCGCGCTCGCGGAGAGCCGCCTCGATCCGGGTGGAGTCCGTTACGTCCACCAGCGTAAACAGCGCATTGCCATCCGGGAGCGGAACCGCGGCAAATTCGAAATGGCGGCCGTCGGTCAGGGAGATCCTGCCGTTCGCCGGCTGCCGGTCATTGGTGGTGCGGCGGACCATTTCCCGGATTTGCGCAGCAGTCGTCGGATTGACGAGCTTGCGGGCAATCGCCGGAACCAGCTCGTCCACACGCGGATGGTCGGCAAGCCATTCCTCGTCGAGCTCCCAAACCTGGCTGAACCGGCGGTTCCAAAGATACAGCCGACCATCGCTTGCGAACACGCTGATCGCCTCGAACAGATTGTCGAATGTAGCCGACCGCGCGCGCAGCAAGGTATCGCGCGCGGACGCAAGCCGCGCCTGTTCCGTCCGATCTTCAAGGAACACCCTGAGGCCGCCGTCCGGAAGCGGCTGTGCAACGACCCGCCAATGGTCGCCACCGGGAAGCATCCAGTCTTCCTCGATCAGCTCCTCGGGACTGGTGAACCAGCCGCGTCGCTCGGATTTCCAGCTCGGAAAATCGCGGGTCTCCGGGACTCGTGCAGTCTCCCGCATCCGCTCCAGGATACGGTCGAACTCCGGGCTTTCCGAAAGCCATTCGGGATCGAGCTTTGCCATTGCCGCGAACGGCTTGTTGAAAAAGCTCAGGCTGCGTTCGGAATCGAACTGCGCAGTCCCGGCGCTCATCCGGTCGGCAAGCTCGCTTTGCGACTGGACATAGCGCGCGAGTTCCGCCCGTGCGTCGTCCAGGTCCTGAACGTCGAGAGCAAAGCCCGCCACCGCTCCAGTTGGAAGCGGCACGTTGACGATTTCCAGCATCCGCCGTTCGCCGTGCACGATCGCCGCCTGCCGCTGCGACACCGGCTTGCCGGATTCAAGCGCCGACTGCGCTGCCGCTTTCGCTTCTTCGCTGTCGCCGACCAGCTCGCTGGACCGCGCGATCACGTCGGCCGCGGTTCGCCCTTCGACCGCCTCGACGAAGGCACTGTTGACGAGGCCAAGGCTGAGATCCGGGCCGCGATACCACATCGGGAATGGCGCAGCTTCGATGAGATGGGTGAGAGCGTCCAGCGCGGCCTCGGTTTGTTTTAGCCGCTGAACGACCTTGAGCCGCTCATCTTCCGATGCGCTGGTGTCGGAAAACCAGAGAATCAGCGTCCCGGCCGGTTCAGGCGCGGGCGCCGGACCGCCACGGACTTCGAACACACGCGGAGAATCCGTCAGCCGCAGCTGGCACTGGACTTCGCTGCCGGAGACCGTCGCGCCAGCGATCAATCCCGCCAGCGTCTCAACGTCTTCTGCGATGAGACCGCGGCCATCGCCCGCCAGACCGGCAACAGTTTGCGGATCGGAGCCCAATCCAATCTCCCGCAACAGTCGCGAATCCGCTTCCACTGCTCCGCCCGGACGGACGATCAGCGGCCGCGCCGGCGACAGATCGAGGAGTGACTGCAACGAGCGCGCGGTCGAAAGCACTGTCGCCGCCTGCCGCACGCGCTGCGCCGCGAACCATGCGAGCCCTGCGCCGATTGCGATCCAGAGAGCTGCGAGCCCAAGCGCGACGACGCTGCCGATTGCAAGCGCACCCACGTCTCAGTTGCCCCATCGCCCCATGAGCGCACGATAAGCGGGCACAGCGGCGCAAAGAAGCGGAAACTGCGAGCGATCGGCGCAAAAAAGAAGGGCGGGAGTGACCCCGCCCTTCGCAGTCCCTGCTTTGAAACGTCAGAACTTACGAGTGACGTTCACGAAGACCGAACGGCCGAGATAATCGTACGAACCGCCGCCGAAGTAATTGCCGAGACGGAAAGTCTGGCCGTCAGACGAAGGGAAGCCGCTGATCGTCGGCGGTTTGGCATTGAACAGGTTGTTCACGCCAAATGTGACCTGGCCCTGGTTCGGCCATTCCCACTGAACTGAAATGCCGTGCTCCCAGTAAGGCTTCGCCCTCAGGCTGAAGTCGACCAGCCCGATACCGTTGCCGACTGCCACCTGGCCGTTCGTCAGGTCGCCATTACCCGAGACGACCTTCAGCTCGCTTTGACTGCCGATGTACTTCACACCCCAACGGAAGGTGATGTGATTGGACGTCGTGAAGCGTGTATCCAGCGATCCGACCCACTTGGGACCGGCGCCGAAGCCCGGATAACCCAATGTCCCGTTCCAGTCATAGTTGGTATCTCCAGCGAACAGCTGCTGCCGCTGATGGAGGTTGCGCGTGGCCTGCAACTGAGTCTGGAAGTGTCCGCCGAATAGGTTCGTTGCATAACGTGCATCGAAGTCGATGCCCGATGTCTGCTGACTTGCAACGTTGAGATAAGGATTCAGCAGGCTCGAAATATTGCCCGGGTGCGGATCCGTCAGCGGAGTACGTGGTCCGATCAGCTGGCAGAAGCGGTTGTTCGGGAAATCGGCTGCGTCATAGCAGAGGTCCAGGATGACGTTGCCGAGATTCTCAACCTCATCCCTCACCGTGACATCCCAATAGTCCACCGCGAGGGAGAAGTCGGCGATGCGGCGTGGAGCAGTAATAACTCCACCCACTCCCCACGTCTTCGCATGTTCCGCCTTCAGGATTCCACGACCGCCCTGGGTGGTCGTAAGAATGCTTCCCGTCGCGATGTAGTTCGTGGCGTTCGGGCCAAGGATCGGAGTCAGCGCCGCCAGGCAGTTCTTGTATCTGGCGCTCGTCGGAGCGGCTTCCGTTCCGAATCCGCTGCACGGATCGTCGGCGCCGGGGTAGAAGCCCGTCTGATCGGCGACGAACTGCTCATAAAGGTTCGGCGCACGGAAGTTGGTTCCGTAGTTGCCGCGGAACCGAAGGACCGCCGCCGGCGCCCATTGGGCGTTCACATGATACGTAAAGCTGGACCCGTACGACTTGTAATGGGTGTACCGGGCCGACGGATCCACTTCCAGCAAGTGGAAGAATGGCCTGTCTCTCAGGATCGGCGCATCGAGTTCGCCGTACACTTCATCGACCGTATCCGAACCCTCAGTGATTCCGGCCGACGCGCGGTTGTAGAGATTGCCGTTAAGTGCTGCCGCCGATGGAACGTCCTTGATATGGTCGTGCCGGTGCAAAGCGCCGATCGCGGCTTTGAGCGGTCCCCCCGGGAGGTTGAACAGACTGCCGTTGAAGTCGACTTCGGCTGTATCCTGATCGAACTTGGTTCGGTCGATGTTGTTCTGGAAGATGTAATTGTAGACAGCGGCCGGGATATGTCCGTTGAGCAGGATCTGCGGATCGTAGACATCTAGCGGAGCGCAGGTCCCACCATTGTAAGCGCCGTTGGTAACGTTGCTTCCGCACGTGTAACCGATGCCGGCGCCGGTTTGCCCCGGGAGGCCTACAGTGACGTATTGGGAAGGAGTTCCGGTGGGTGCCTCTACCGCATCGAGTGCATTGGTAAGCGCCGACGTGGTCGGGTTCCACACGTTCTCGTGGGCGCGGGTACGCGATACCTGGTAGTTGGCATCATATTGCCAGTCGCCGAACGGCAGTTGCCCGCGAAGACCGGCGTTGCCCCGGAAGAAATTCACCGTCTGCGAATCGAAGGAAAGCCGATCAGGGACTATGAAGGGGCTGAAGTAGTTCACACCGGCGTTTGCCCAGGAAACCGGAATGAACGGACTCACCGGATAGCCGAAATCCTGGAGCGGATAGCCATAGTAGCTACCTCCGTACAATTGCGCCGCTGAACCCACGCCCCCCTGCGTGTTCAGCTGATAAGCATATTGCTGGTGCGAATTGCGGCGGGTGAACAGGGCTTCGCCGTAAAGCTCGGCGTTGCCCAGGGCGTCGATGTCGTACGCCCCGTTGAAATAACCCGTGATCGTCTTCACGGGCGAGAGAACGTGGGACTCCAGCTGCTCTGGAGCCGGCGACGGCCGCAGGTTGATGTTGTTGACGACCACCGGCGTACCAATCGTCGGAGTGCCGGTCGCATAGCCGGGGAAGCTGATTCTTCCCGAAGCGCCATTGTTGAAGTTGAAAAAGATTCCGTAGCCGCTCGCGATCCCAAGCGAGTCCGCAGCAAACGGAAAGCAGCGCAGCTTTCCGGTTGAGGGGTCGATCTGACCCACTTCCTGACCATTTCGATAGAACAAATCGCGCGGGCAGCTGTAGGCAGAACGCTGGTTCGCTCGCAGACCTTGGAACTCGCGATATTCTGCCGACAGCAGGACGTGGCCGCGGCTAAACGTCTTGCCCCAGGTGACAGAGCCCCGGATCGTGTCGCCGCCGCCAGCAAGCGGGGCATCCGCATAACCGTCCAGCGTCAATCCGTTCACGGAAGTGTCGGTGATGATGTTGATCACGCCCGCGATGGCGTCGGAACCGTAAATTGAAGACGCGCCTTCACGGAGCACCTCGATCCGCTGCACGACGGCCGTCGGAAGAACGTTCAGGTCGGCTGCAACAAGCTGGTTCCCCACGCCGGCCGGAGCAAGCCGCCGGCCGTTGAGGAGGACCAAGGTACGCTGCGATCCCAGGCCGCGAAGACCGATCGTGTCGGCCGCCGCACCGTTCTCAGAAACGAAGCCGAGGAATGATCCGTTGATCTGCGCCGTTCCCGACGTGATCGTTGCCTGCTGCAGGGTTTCAGCCGTCGACCTCGTACCGGCGAGGACGGTGTCCGCGCGCGTGTAAATGTCGACGTTCTGCGGCGCGTTGAAATTGTCGCGGCGAATGCGCGAGCCGGTGACGACGATTTCCTGCTGGGACTTTTCAGGCTGCCCCTTCGCGTTGGTTGCGGGGGGCTGATTGGGCGGAAGCTGCTGGTTTTCCTGTTCCTTCTGCGGCGTAGTGTCAGCCGGAGCAGCTTGGGCGAACGCCGGTGCGGCGCTCAGCGCGAATAAAGATGCAGACGCAAGGATAGCGTGGCGAATTGGACGCATTTCGAATTTCCCCTTCGAACTCAAGCCCGGTTAGTGGCTGAAACGATTGCAGAAAAAAACTGGCAAGAGCGTCCGCTGATCGAAATGCGGCGGCAGTGTAGCATTAATGCCACATGAATGTTTGTCGGATTGCCGACTTAGTTTCGCCAGTCCTCGGCGGCTTCGCCCAGGCTATCCTTAAGCTCCGATAGCCATGGTTCGTAATTGCGCCATCTCCCCACCCCCGATGTGTTGATGGGCTGGCGAACCTGCTCAGAGCTTGGGGTGTGCACCGCCCGCTTGGTTTCGAAAAAGCGGAGGCAATTCTCCTCGAACGGCAGTCCGAGATAATTGAGCAGGCTTCTCACCTCGCCCTCCAGGTTGTCGATCAGATTTTCGTTAATCACGTGGTGGATCGCACCGGGCAGGACTCGATCGAAATGCCGCATGAGTCGAAGGTATTGCCGATACTGCAGGCCCAGATGCGTCAGGCTGGAACTGAAGTTCACTCCATGATGAAAGTACTGGGCATAGTTCGCGAAACAGCAATCGAGGGGATTACGCCGAGCGTCGACAATTTTCGCATTCGGCAGGATGGCGTGGATAAAGGCCACATGCCGCCAGTTGGCCGGGTTCTTGTCGGTGAAATGGGGACGCTGGCCGTGACGGTAATATTGCGTGAGCTCGATGTAGCGTTTTCCGAATCGCCTGATCGCGGCCTTGTCGAGCTTCTTGATCGCGGCGTCGATCCTCGATGACTTTTTTTCGCTCAGGATCTCTTGTTCGAATTGCTGGATGACGAAGAGTTCTTCGGTCCCCTCAATCATCGAGTGGCTCGAGAGAATTTGCTCGATGAGAGTCGATCCTGAACGCGGAAGTCCGACGATGAAAATGGGAGCGTCGCTCGGATCGCCCGCCCCCTTTCGGGCAGCAAAGAAAGCGGGCGTATACGTCCTGATCGCCTCGGAAATTTCCGAATTCACCTGATCGGGATTGTGCGCTTGCTGATTGAGCCTGAGGGCGTTTCCCTTTTCGAGGTGATCCGCGGCGCTCTGATAGTCTCGCAGCGAGTCATAGGCTTTGGCGAGCGCCATGTGCAGTTGAACTCGCGACTTTGACGGGACTTGCTCGATCTGATCTTCCATCTCGACCACATCGGATGGGAAGAAACGAGCGAGTTTCAGGTTCGCCAAGCCCCACCAAGCTTCGCTGCTGCCAGGGTTAAGAGCTGTCGTCGTGCGATATGCCGCAACCGACTCACCGAACCGGCCGAGCGTCTTCAAAAGATAGGCATAGTTGGTCCACGGCTGCCGAGCGCTGGGATGGCTTCGGAGCAGGTCTTCGAAAACGACCGCACCCTCGTCATGGCGCCGAAGCTGGATGAGGATGGATGCCTTGTAGGACAGCGCCTCCAGATGCCCGGGAACCAATCGCGCGGCGTGATCGAGCGCGGCCAGCGCCTCGTCCACGATCTCCAGATTTCCTGATTGCGTTGCAATCCGGTGGAGCACCGTTCCGAGCGCCGCCCAATTGTCAGCGCGAGTGCGGTCGATCTCCAGCGATCGCACCAGGATCTTGTAGGCATTGTCGAAAAACCCGTTCGTCATCGCGATCTGCGCCATCAGTCGCATCGCAATCGGATCGTTGGGCGTCTTCGCAAGGTGAGCCCGCAGTAAAATCTCCGCCTGCTCCGCTTTTCCCTGCTCCAGAAGGCCCGCGGCTTCGCGGACGGCCGGAGCGGCGCCTTCGAACGGATCCGGCGTCGGACGGGTGGAAACCGGCGGATGTTTCCGGATCAAATCACGGAGTTCGAGTGCCGCCGCCTCATCGTGCGGATGTCCGGCTACGCGCCGACGCGCTTCTTCATGTGCTCTTGCCGGATTGTCGCGGGCAAGTGCTTCAAGATCGTTCAGGATTTCTACGGTCATCATCAGAGGCTTAGAAGTGGCTGGGAACTTGCGTCAACTGGAGGCAAAGATGGCGTTCGGATTGCGGGAGGTTTGATTGGACAGTGTCGAGGAGGCCTACGCCGCGGTCCAGCGGGGAGACATAGCAACCGGGCTCCAACTCATGAATGGCGCGAGTGAGGCTGGCAACCCGGAAGCCTCATTCGAGCTCGGGCTGTGGCTGTTTCACGGCCAGCTTGTTGCCCGTGATCTCCGCCGCGCCGGTGTGCTGTTCAAGCGAGCTGCCGAGGGTGGCGATGGACGGGCGGCACCGATCTACCTGTCGCTGCTTGCCAACGGTGTCGGTGGGGATCGCGACTGGCCCGAGGCTCTCCGGCTACTCAAGCAACTCGCCCAAAAAGGCGATCGCGCAGCTTCGGATCAGCTGGCCGTGCTTTCAGCGATGGCTCTCGACGATATGGGAGACCCGCTGAGCATTCCCAGTGGAGAGCGGATACTCGATACTCCGGAGGTCACGCTATTCCGCGGCTTCGCATCCTCCGCCGAATGCTCGTACCTGGTTAGCGCTGCAGAGCCCGCATTCCAGGCCGCGACGGTCGGCCACGTCTCCGGCGGAGCACAGCAGCAGAATCAGCAGATCCGAACCTGCGACGTCGCCGCGTTCCCGTGGATCGCAG
>Ga0157369_10002647_pt1 | contig 21373 bp, 24 predicted proteins | sample C25metaG_FD_113461 | JGI IMG/M metagenome (GOLD analysis project Ga0157369, IMG submission 113461) | Corn rhizosphere microbial communities from Kellogg Biological Station, Michigan, USA - C2-5 metaG | ecosystem: Host-associated > Plants > Roots > Rhizosphere > Soil | place: USA: Michigan...
CGATACCCAGCGCATCAAGGCCGCGACGCGGCACCCGGTCCGTCACTGACAGTCTTTCCTTTCCGTCGATAATAAAAGCGGCGGCGACCGGTGGGGCCTGCCGCCGCATTCGCGTATGCGTGAAGGGCCTATAACGCCGAATCCCTTGCGGGGTCAAAACGGCTTGGCGCGCCTTGTTTCACCGCTTGGCGCTGTTTAAGCGGGTCAACGCAAGCGGAAGAGGCGACAACGAGCAGCGGATGAGCCAAGTGATCGCGCTGGTCGACGACGACCGCAACATCCTGACCTCGGTCTCAATAGCTCTCCAGCAGGAGGGGTTCGTGACCCGCGTCTATTCGGACTCGGCGCTGGCGCTGAAGGCGATCGGCGACAACCCGCCCGATCTCGGCGTGTTCGACATCAAGATGCCGAACCTAGATGGGATGGAGCTGCTCCGGAGGGTGCGCGAGTTCAGCGCGATTCCGGTCATTTTCCTGACATCGAAGGACGACGAGCTGGACGAAGCTTTAGGGCTGGCGATGGGCGCCGACGATTATATCTCGAAGCCATTCTCTCAACGGCTTCTGATCGCCCGAATCCGTGCGATTCTGCGCCGTCAGGAGCTCGAGCGCGGTGGAGCGGCGAACTCGACCGCCGAACCGGAATTGCCGGTGCTCGAACGCGGCCGTTTGGCGATGGACCCGGCGCGTCATAAGGTACGGTGGAACGGCAAGGACGTAAGCCTCACCGTGACAGAATTCCTGATACTGGAAGCGCTCGCCCAGCGGCCGGGCGTGGTGAAAACGCGCAACCAGCTGCTCGACGTTGCCTATAACGACGACGTCTACGTCGACGACCGCACCATCGACAGCCACATCAAGCGAATCCGGCGCAAGTTCCGGAGCGTCGATCCAACCTTCGATGCGGTCGAAACCCTTTATGGCGTCGGTTACCGATTCGACGAACAGTGAGCCCTCGGACCTCCAGCTGAGCTGGTCGGGCCGTTGGACGCTCACTCACCGCATCCTCGCGGTGAACATCCTGACGCTCCTGCTGGTCGTTCTCAGCACCCTTTATCTCGATCTGTTTCGTCACAGGCTAAGCCGGGAGCGAATAAGGCAGACTCGGATCGAGGCAACGGCGACCGCGCTGGCAATGGAAGCTGCCGGGCCAGAGGATCGTCAGCCCATCCTTGCCAAGGTCACCAAGTCGACTGGCACCCGCATGCGCCTGTACGGACCCGACGGTCGCCTCCTCGCCGACAGCTGGCGCCTCACCGGGCCAACCTATGAGCTCAAGAATCCGGACACGGAGAAGTGGAACAAGGACGCGGCGCGAGCGCTCGATCGAGGGTTCAACGCAATCGTCGGCGCTACTCCGCTGGACGAGTTCGTCGAGCCGCCGGTCGACCGTGCGCAAGCCTGGCCCGAAGCGATGGCGGCGAAGCGAACCGGCAAGAGCGTCACCGCGGTCCGCAATGCTCCCGACCTTACGCCAGTCATCTCGGCCGCCGTTCCATTCGAAAATGACGTGCTGCTGGCAACCGACAATGACCGCTCCTTTACCCGCACAGTCCGAAGGCAACGCCGGGTTATCCTCGGCGCGATGGTCGTTCTTCTCGCGATCTCGGTCTTCCTTTCCCTGTTCCTCGCCAGAACCATCGCTCGTCCGCTGCGCCGGTTGGCAATCGCCGCCCATCGAGTGCGCCTTGGTCGCTCTCGAGAGGTGAATGTGCCGCGCCTGCCGACACGCACCGACGAGATTGGCCTTCTCGCGCGCTCGGTCTCCGACATGAGCCAGTCGCTGAGGCAGAGGATCGACAATATCGAGGCGTTCGCCGCGGACGTCACGCACGAGCTCAAGAACCCCCTCGCATCGCTCAGATCCGCGGTGGACGGTCTTGAAAGCGTCGAGGATCCCGAGCTTCGTCAGCGACTGATGACGATCGCTCGTGAAGATGTTCGACGGCTCGACCGGCTCATCAACGACATCAGCGAAGCAGCGCGTACCGACGCCGAGCTTCACCGCGCGAAGTTCGAACAGGTCGACCTTGGAAAATTGATCGAGCAAATCGTCTCGGCGTGGGAAACCCGGCGGGAGACTGGAGACGCGCGCATCGCCTTCGCTCGCCCACGCAAGAATACCGCCGTGGTGATGGGCAAGCCCGACCGGCTGGCGCGCGCGATCAACGCGATCATCGACAATGCGGTGAGCTTCTCACCGCCCGGCGGACTCGTCGAAATTGCCGCCGCCCATGTCGGCGACGAGATCCGGATCCGTATCGACGACGAAGGCCCCGGCGTTCCTCCCGAGGCGCGCGAAGCGATTTTTAACCGCTTCCACTCAGTAAGGCCGGAGGGCGAGAATTTCGGCCGCCATTCCGGCCTCGGCCTTGCCATCGCCCAGGCAATTGTGAAAGGCCACGACGGGGAGATTGACGTGCACGACCGCGATGACGCTCCATCGGGCGCCCGCTTCACGATCCGGCTTCCAGCAGCGGACCGCGAATGAACCAGATGCAAATGGGACTGGGCCCTCGCCTTTCCGCCGAAACCATTCACTCCACCACGGTCGCCAGCGAAGGCCGTGCCGTTCTGATCACCGGCCCATCGGGGTCCGGCAAGTCGGACCTCGCGCTTCGTCTTCTCGACCGCGGGTTCACCCTGGTCAGCGACGACCAGACCATCGTCCGGCGCGACGGCAACCGTCTCATCGCGACGGCTCCGCCGACCATCGCCGGCAAGCTCGAGGTCCGCGGCATCGGAATAGTCGAGGTTGAGCAGACAAGCGACGTGCCCATCGCCCTGATCGTCGAGCTCAGGTCCGATATCCAGCGCATGCCCGACGACAGCCGCGTACGGGTCATTCTCGGCGTTGGCGTGCCGTTGATCTCGATCGACGCGATGACGGCCTCGGCGGCCTCAAAAGTTGCGCTCGCCCTTAGCCGCACGGGCCGCAATTTCTGATGGCCGAGCGGCAGCCACGAAAGCTGCCGCGCCTGCTGCTCGTCACCGGCATGTCGGGAGCAGGCAAGTCGACGGTCCTCGACACGCTCGAGGACATGGGCTGGGACATCGTCGACAATCTGCCGGCGGACCTTTTACACGACTTTGTCCACGGCGGCGGTCAATGCCGGACTGCGTCGATGGCCGTCGCGATGGACGTTCGAAGTCGCGGCTTTGATCCCCAAACCCTTCCGGCGCTGCTCCGCTCAATTGAAGGCGTCGAGCCCGAAATCCTCTATCTCGATTGCTCCGGCACAGAGCTGATGCGTCGCTATGACGAGACGCGCCGGCGCCATCCTCTCGCACCGGACCGGCCGGCCGAAGATGGGATCGCGCGAGAGCGCCAGGCGACGATGCCGCTTCGAAATGCCGCAGACAGCGTCCTCGACACGACCGACCTCAGCCCCGCCGAGCTCGGTGACGAGCTCAAGCGCCGGTACGGGGGGGATTCCGACCAACCGGTGCTGACCATCGCCTCCTTCGCCTTTGCCCGGGGCATCTCGCGAACGGCCGACCTGGTCTTTGACTTGCGATTCCTTCCAAACCCGCACTGGGTCGAGGAGCTTCGGCCACTGACGGGCGGCGACGCTGCAGTTCGCGAATATCTCGCGGCTGATCCGTCCTGGGCCGAGACGATGGACCGTATCGAGGCGCTTCTCATCGATTGGATTCCCCGCTACTGGGCCGCGGGCAAAAGTTACGTGACCGTTGCATTCGGCTGCACAGGGGGTCGGCACCGCTCGGTGGCCGCGGCAGTCGAAATGGGGGAACGGTTGCGTGGCGCCGGATTTGCACCGAATGTGCGTCACCGTGATCTCGCTTCACCGCCGAGTGACACGATCGAACGGCATCCCGGGCGCACCACGGCCAGCGAGGGCGAGGACGAGTTGAATCGATGATTGGATTGGTGCTGGTGACCCATGGCCGGCTTGCGGCCGAGTTCGTCACCGCGATGGAACATGTAGTCGGACCCCAGGAGGCGATCGAAGCGATCTGCATCGGTCCGGACGACGATATGGAAGGCCGTCGCAAGGATATTGCCAAGGCGATCGGATCGGTCGACCGCGGCCAGGGCGTGATCATCCTTACCGATCTGTTCGGCGGCACCCCGTCGAACCTCGCAATCAGCCTGATGAAGAGCGAGAATATCGAGGTGATCGCGGGCGTGAACCTGCCGATGCTGATCAGGCTCGAAGGCGCTCGAAAGGTCATGCCGGTCCACGCCGCGGTCGCCGCCGCTCGCGAGGCGGGCCGAAAATATATCTCCGTCGCTTCGGAAATCCTCGGGGAAGCTGCCGCTTGACGGAGCTAAGCCGCGAGGTTCGAATCTCGAACGCGCGCGGCCTCCATGCCCGGGCGAGCGCCAAGTTCGTGAACATGGCTTCCGAGATCGATGCCGTGATCGAGGTCGAAAAGGATGGAAACCGGGTCTGCGGAACCTCGATCATGGGCCTGATGATGCTGGGCGCCGCGATGGGTGACACGGTCGTCATCCACGTTCAGGGCCTGCATGCCGAGCAGGCGCTCGACAAGCTCGTGGCGCTCGTCGAGGAGCGCTTCGGGGAGGATTGACGCGCACAGCCTGTCCGGGGGACAGGCGTGCACGACAATGCCCCGCCAGGTCACCGCCTTTTCCAACGCCACGGTCAAGCTGTTGCGCTCGCTTCGCGACAAGAAGGCGAGGCGCGCCGAAGGACTGTTTCTCGCCGAAGGGCTGAGGATCCTGACCGAGGCCCGTGACAGTGGTCGTTTGCCCGAGATCGTCGCGTTCTTACCCGAGGGCGCAAAGCATCCGCTGGCCGCGGAAATCATCGCGGCGACGGAAGCAGCGGGCGGCGACGCGGTAGAGACGACACCCGACATCCTTTCCAAGATGAGCGGCAAGGACAATCCGCAAATGCTGCTCGGCGCCTACCGGCAGCCGGATACTTCGCTCGAGTGGATCGACCGGACGAAGGCGCCCCTGTGGATCGTGGCGCAGGCGCTGCGCGATCCCGGCAATATCGGCACGATCCTCCGGACTGGTGATGCGGCGGGCGCCGGTGGGCTGATCCTCATCGACGACAGTGCCGACGCTTACTCGGTGGAGGCGGTCCGCGCTTCGATGGGAGCAATCTTCACTCAGGATGTCGCCACGGCGCGGTGGCCAGACTTCGTCGCGTGGCTCCGCTCGGATGAAGGTCAGCTCGTCGGAACGAGCCTCAGGGCGACTGACGACTATCTTGAGGCCGACTATCGCAATCCCTGCTTCCTGTTGATTGGCAACGAGCAACAGGGCCTTCCGGCCGATTACGAGGCGGAATGCGATCTTCTCGTGAAAATCCCCATGGCCGGACGCGCCGACAGCCTCAACGCGGCGATGGCGACGGCGGTCATGGCTTTCGCGATCAAGGCGAGCTGGCGGTGACGGAACCGGGATTCGGCGGTACGGTTGTTCCGAAGATGAAAACATCGCTGATCATCGGACTCGCCTTGGTCTCCGCTGCCTGCATGACCGTCCCCGGTCCTCCGCCTCCGCCATATCATGCGGTGGGCACCGAACCTTTCTGGAACCTTCTGATCGACGAGCACGACATCACCTTCGTCCGGCCTGAGCAGCAGCCGGTGAAGCAGCGCACGCCAGCGGTCATCCACGGCTTCGCGGGCGAAATCTATCAAACGCCGCGGATCAACGTGAACATCGTCCATGCGACCTGCAGCGACGGGATGAGCGACCGCGTCTATCCCGACAAGGTTCAGGTCACCATCGACGGCAAGCGCTTCGCGGGCTGTGGCGGACTATGAAATCAGCGCGAAGTGGAGGATGAATGAGTGAAAACGGGGGTCCTTCCACTTCCTCCACTTCGTAGGATTTCGCTCGAGCGGGGTGGATTCAGTGGTTCAAAGAGCTGCGGCGATGGCAGCAGGCCAAATCCTACTTTGCAAGCCTATTCCGCGGCGATCTGCGGCGGGTCGTCATTGTCCGACTTCGAAGCGATCTTGGTCAGTGGGCGCGGCGCGACTTCGACCATCGGCGGCGTGTCGAGCGTTTTGGCGCTGCCCGCGCCCAGCGATTCGAAGCGCTTCGCCTGAGTAAGCACCTGGCTTTCGAAGCTGCCGACCATCTGGTTGTAGGCCGAACTGGCGGTTGAAAGGTTTTTGCCGACCCGCGCCATATGTTCATTCATCGTCGCAAGTCTCGAATGCAACTCCTTTCCAAGGGTTGCGATTTCCTGCGCTGCTTCGGCCAGCCGCTCCTGGCGCCAGATGCTCGCTACCGTCTTCGCGATCGCCACCAGGTTGGTGGGTGTTGCAAGCAGCACGCGGCGTTCGAACGCCCAGTCCCACAGCGCCGGGTCCTGTTCCAGCGCGGCGGCAAGGAAATGCTCGCCGGGAATGTACATGATCACATAATCTGCAGCGTCGCCGAACTGCGCCCAATAGGCCTTCGACCCGAGCTGCTGCGCATGATTGCGCATCGACGTCACGTGAGCGCGAAAGCAGGCCTCGCGCTTCGCGTCGTCGACCTCGTCGCAGGCGTCGAGATAGGCGTTGAGCGAGCATTTGGCGTCGATCACCAGCCTTCGACCGCCAGGCAGCCTGACGATGACATCGGGCCTCAGCCTGCCATCGTCCGTCTGCACCGAAACCTCGGTCTCGAAATCCGCATGTTCGCTGAGACCGGCCTGTTCGAGCACGTTCCGCAAGCTCTGCTCTCCCCAGCGGCCCCTCGCCTTGGGCGAAGCGCGAAGGGCGTTGACCAGATGCCTTGTCTCATCGCGGACCTGCCCCTGCCCTGTTCGCACCAGCTCTACCGCCTCGCGAAGGCCCGCATAATGGTCCACCCGCTCCTTCTCGATCGTTTGAAGCTTGTCCTGATAAGCCTTGAGCAGGGTTTCAACGGGCGAAACTGCCTGGGAAAATTTCTCTCCCGCCTGGTCGAGAAACGACTTCCGAGCGTCGCCGAGCAGCTTGTTGGCGATTTCATGAAATTGGGCCGAAAGGCTTTCTTTGGCGTCCTTCAACGCTGCGATCTGCTGGTGGAAGGCTTTTTCGCGCTCCTCCTGAGCGGCCTTGAGCGCCGCGAGCTCGCTGACCGCACTGCGGTTTGAGTCCCGCTCCTTCACGACCTCATCCAGCTGGAGTCGGAGATTTTCGACCGTTTGCTTCGCGCCTGCGCTCTCGCGGCTGGCCCAAAGCCAACCAAGCGCAGCGCCCACGATCAGAGCGACAAGAACAAACCCAAAAACGGCCGCATTCATGACCGTGACTCCCCCGGAACAGAATGAGAACTGTATGCCCGCGTGCGCGCCGGCTCAAGCGCAACATGCATGAAAACATCGGCAAATGATCGGCACTCCATCATTTATCCACGACTTCGATCGACGCAGCCTCCTGAGCCTCCGCAACTCGCGGTGATCTGACGAACAGGAGGGAATAATGCGATATATGAGCGCGCGCCTTGGAGGCGCCCTGCTGACGACTGTGGCGCTGGCCGGAGCTGCGGCCGCGATGCCGCCGTTCGGCGACTGGTCCCATCCGGCCAACCTTGCCAGCATTCCCGGCTCTGGCAGCGGAATTAGCACGCCGGCGGTCGACGGCTGCGCCAGCCTTTCCCCTGACGGGCTCAGCATCGCCTTTACATCCAACCGGACCGGCGATTTCGACATCTATCTCGCGACCCGACCCAGCAAGTCGGCCCCATTCGGGAGCCCCACGCGCCTGCCGGCGCCGATCAGTACGGCGGCGGACGACGCTTGTCCGACGCTCGCCCAGGGCAACCGGCTGTTCTTCTCGAGCGATCGCGATGACCCAGCCTACGACCTTTACGTCGCCCGCAAAGTCTCCGGCAGTTGGTCGGCGACCCGGCTTGGACCGAACATCAACAGACCAGGCTGGCTCGAGGAGAGCGCGGCGATCTTCGAAGACGGCGACCATGAGGTCATGATATTCTCGAGCCGCCGACCGGACGGAAGCGACGGGAAAATCTACCAGAGCGTCGACGGCGGCCCCGCCAGCCTTGTCGCGGGCGGTCCGCATAGCTCGGCTTCCGACAATCGCCCGAGCATCACGCACGACGGCCTTACGATCTTCTTCGATTCGAATCGCTGGGGCACGCTGGGCGACCAGGACCTCTTCTATTCGACCAGGTCGAACACCTCCGAGCCGTTCGGCCCGGCGATCCATCTCGAGGGGCTAAGCTCGCCTGGATTCGACGCCCGGCCGTTCATCAGCTGGGACGGAACAATGCTCACCTTTTCCTCGGCTAGGCCGGGCAATCCATCGCCGGCGCCCGACATTTGGTTTGCCACTCGCGTCAAGGCGACCGGCCACGAATGAACCCTCGCCTGGCCTTTGGTCCGCATCCCTGGACGGAACCCTTGGGAACTTTCTTCGCTCGCCCTATGAGGCGAGGGAGGAGAAAGCCCATGTCCATCCGCAAGATGATCAGCCTGCACCCCGACGTGCAAGGACACGTCAACCAGCCGCTCGGGGATGCGGTCCATCACATGATGTATTGCGCGAAAATGTGCAGGAGCTGCGCGGACGCCTGCGGCGCGGAAGGGATGGACATGCGCCAATGCGTCAGAGTCTGCCTTGACTGCGCGGATGTGTGCGACGCGGCCTGCAATCTGGGGCTCAGGCGGACCGGATCGAACGAGCAAGTGCTCCGTGAGATGCTCGAGCTGTGTGCTCGCGTCTGCGAGGCGTGCGCGGTGGAATGCGAGCGGCACGACCACGAACATTGCAAGCTGTGCGCGCAAATGTGCCGCGAATGTGCGGAAGACTGCCGAAACGCAGCCGAATCAATCGGAGTAATGGCCTAAGCGGCCTTCTTGTCCTGCTCTTTCCGCCACTTGGCGAGCTTCTTGAGGACCATGTCGCGCTTCAGGCGCGAGAGATGATCGATGAACAGCACGCCGTTCAGATGATCCATCTCATGTTGAAGGCAAACCGCGAGGAGGCCCTCGATCTCTTCTTCGTAGGTCTTGCCATTCTCGTCCTGCCATTTCGCGCGAATGCGGTCGGGCCGCATGACCTCGGCATATTGCTCCGGAACTGACAGGCAGCCCTCGGTGTAAGGCACCTCATTGTCCGAGTGCCAGAGGATTTCGGGGTTGATGAAGACCTTCGGATCCCTGACAACCGGGCTTTCGGGGTCTTCGGCGTCCCTGGGCTCCTGAAGGTCAATCACGAGTAGTCGAATCGGCTCGCCGACCTGCACTGCGGCCAGGCCGATCCCAGGCGCGTCGTACATCGTCTCGAACATGTCGGAGATCAGCGTCTTCAGCGCGTCGTCGAACTTCTCTACCGGCTTCGAAATTTGCCGGAGGACCGCGTCGGGCGTCTCATAGATGCGGAGAATGGCCATGAACTGGATTTAGTCTTTCAGCTGAAGGGGTTCAAGAAATCGGCCGCCGTGCGCGCAGGGCTTGGGCAAGCGTCCCTTCGTCGAGATAGTCGAGCTCGCCTCCGACCGGAAGTCCGTGCGCCAACTGGCTGAGACGGATTGGAAATCCTTCCAGGCGCTCGGCAAGATAATGGGCAGTCGTCTGCCCTTCCAGGGTAGCGTTCATGGCAAGGACGACCTCGTCGATCCCCCCTTCCGAAACACGGCGGACGAGCTGGTCGATGCTGAGCTCCTCCGGACCGACACCTTCCAGCGCGGAAAGCCTCCCCCCGAGCACATGGTAGCGGCCTGGAAACAACCGCGAGCGATCAAGCGCCCAAAGGTCGGCGACTTCTTCCACCACGCACAGCATTTTCTCGTCGCGTCGCGGGTCTCGACAGATCGTGCATGGGTCGGAGGTGTCGACGTTGCCGCAATTAGAGCACGTCGAAAGCTTCTCCGACACGTTCCGGAGTGCGGCGAGGAGCGGCTGAAGCGCGGTTTCGCGCTTCTTCATCAGGTGAAGCACTGCCCGCCGCGCCGACCGAGGCCCGAGCCCCGGAAGCCGTGCGAGCGCTTGGCTGAGCGCTTCTATCTCCTGACTGGCCATACCGAGAGCGGAGGTAGGCAATTCCGCCGGCTTTCGCCATACGCGCCTCATGCGGATCGTCTTCATGGGATCGCCGGACTTCGCGGTACCGAGCCTCAACGCGCTGGTTGAGGCGGGGCACGATGTGATTGGGGTATATGCCCAGCCTCCACGTCCGGCGGGCCGCGGCAAGGTTGAGCGCAAGACGGCAGTACATGAGCGGGCGGAAGAACTTGGAATCGAAGTGCGGACACCGCGAACGCTTCGCGATCCCGAGGAACAAGGGCGATTTCGCGGTCTCGATGCCGATATCGGGGTCGTCGCCGCTTACGGTCTGATCCTCCCCAAGCCGATCCTCGAGGCGCCGAAGGGCGGCTGCATCAACGTCCACGCCTCGCTTCTGCCTCGCTGGCGCGGCGCCGCGCCAATACAGCGAGCCATCCTTGCCGGCGATGAGCTCAGCGGCGTGACCATCATGCGGATGGACGAGGGCCTGGATACAGGCCCGATGCTCCTCAAACGCGAGCTCGATATTCGCGGCAAGAACGCAGGGCAAGTCACGGACGAACTGGCGAAACTCGGCGCTAACGCATTGGTCGAATGGCTCAAACGTCCAACACCGCCGGAGCCGCAGCCGGATGAAGGCGCAACTTATGCCTCCAAGATCGAGAAGGCCGAGACACGGATCGACTGGAACGCGCCCGCTGAACAGATCCAGCGGCAGGTCTGCGCCTTCAATCCAGTCCCCGGCGCGTGGTTCGACGTGAGCAGCGAGCGCGTGAAGCTTCTCGAAGCAGCGGTTGGGACAGACGCATCCGGCAAGCCCGGGGAAGTCCTCGACGATTGCCTGAACATCGCCTGCGGCTCGGGATATATCCGGGCGCTGAAAGTCCAGCGCGCCGGGCGCGGAGTGATGACCGCCGGAGAGCTTCTGCGCGGCTTCCCAATCCCGAAGGGCACGATTCTGCCGTGACCCGCTGGCGGCTGACCATCGAATATGACGGCGGGCCGTTCATGGGTTGGCAGCGGCAAGAGCATGGGCCTTCGGTCCAGCAGACGCTGGAGGAAGCGCTGAAGCGGATGACTGGCGAGCAGCCGGCTTTCCTTGCGGCGGGGCGGACCGATGCCGGCGTGCATGCGATTGCGATGAGCGCGCATGTCGACATCGCGAAGGAGCTGACCCTGCACCGGCTTCGCGAGGGACTGAATGCGCTCGTGCGCCCTCAGCCGATCTCAGTCCTGGAGGTCGAGTCGGTGGCAAACGACTGGCACGCGCGCTTCTCGTGTGTCGGAAGACGGTACCTCTATCGGATCCTCAATCGGCGCGCTCCGCCGGCGCTCGATACGGGTCGAGTGTGGCATGTCGCCGTTCCGCTGGACGTGGAGGCGATGCGCGAAGGCGCCGCCCACCTTGTCGGACGGCATGACTTCACGACCTTCCGCTCGGCGCAATGCCAATCGCACAGCCCGGTGAAGACCCTCGACCGCCTCGACGTAGCCAGGGTTGGCGAGGAGATTCACGTCGAAGCGGCGGCGCGAAGCTTCCTGCACCATCAGGTACGTTCGATGGTTGGGTGTTTGGCGCTGGTTGGCCGCGGACAATGGCAGTCGGCTGATATGCTGAAAGCGCTCGAGGCCCAAGACCGCTCTGCGCTAGGCTTCAACGCCCCGCCGCACGGACTCTATTTCGTGGAGGCGATTTACCCCTAACCGCCGCTATTCGGCGGCGAGCGCCTCAAACTCCTGCGCGGCGAGGAATTTCTCGGCGTCGAGCGCGGCCATGCACCCGGTGCCAGCGGCGGTCACTGCCTGGCGATAAATTTTGTCCATGACGTCGCCGCAGGCGAACACTCCAGGGATGTTGGTCTTGGTCGTTCCGGATTCGACCAGGATGTAGCCGTCGTCATCGAGCTTGAGCTGGCCTTTGAACAGCTCGGTTGCGGGCTCGTGGCCGATGGCGACGAAAGCGCCTTCGACTTCGAGCCGGCTGATCTCGCCGGTACGCTTGTTCTTAAGATCGAGACCGATCAGCGCCTCCGGGTCACCGCCGCCGACGAATTCGACGACTTCGCTGTCCCAGATCACCTCGATCTTCTCGTTCGCGAAGAGGCGATCCTGCAGAATCTTCTCGGCGCGGAGCGTATCGCGGCGGTGGATCAAGGTGACGTCATGGCTGTGGTTGGTGAGGTAGAGCGCCTCCTCAACCGCGGTATTGCCGCCGCCGATCACCGCCACCTTCTTGCCGCGATAGAAGAAGCCGTCGCAGGTCGCGCAGGCTGACGCGCCCCTGCCCTTCATATGCTCTTCTGACGGAAGTCCGAGCCACTTGGCCTGCGCCCCCGTGGCGATGACCAGGGCGTCGGCGAAATATTGAGCGCCGCTGTCGCCCGTAAGCCGGAACGGCCGGCGCGAGAAGTCGACGCTTGCGATATGATCCCAGACCACCTTGGTTCCGACATGCTCGGCCTGCGCCTGCATTTCCTCCATCAGCCACGGGCCCTGGATGACGTCGCGGAAGCCGGGATAATTTTCGACGTCGGTCGTGGTGGTAAGCTGTCCCCCGGGCTGGATTCCTTGGATCACAATCGGCGACAGGCCGGCGCGCGCGGCATAGATTGCGGCGGTCCAGCCCGCCGGTCCGGAGCCGAGAACCGCAAGGCGCGTCGAAATGCTGTTGGTCATCAGGCGGATTTAGGGTGCCCTCCCCCGCCCGGCAACGGCGAAAACTTCGCGCGCTAGACCCTTCGGCGGCCCGCCACGAAATTCCAGATCAGCACGATGATGCCGATGATGAGAAGGATGTGGATCAGGCCGCCAGCTACGTGGAAGGCGAAGAATCCCAGCGCCCACAGGATGAGCAGGATGATGGCAATGGTGATGAGCATGAGCCGCTTTCCTCGTTTATCGTCACGGAACGGGCGCGTAACGGCTTAGCCGCAACGCTGTTCCCACAGTTGTTGCGACTCAGACCAGTCGCGACTGCTTGACGGCGGCTTCAATGAAGCCAGCGAAGAGCGGATGCGGCTCGAACGGACGGCTTTTCAGTTCGGGGTGAAACTGCACGCCGATGAACCAGGGGTGCTCCGGCCGCTCCACGATTTCGGGCAGTTGGTCATCGGGCGACATTCCCGAGAAGATCAGGCCCGTACCTTCCAGGGCGTCGCGATAGTGAACGTTGACCTCGTAGCGGTGGCGGTGGCGTTCGCTGATGAGATCCTGTCCGTAGATCGAACGCACAACGCTGTTGCCGTCGAGCTTGGCGGGATAGGCCCCGAGCCGCATCGTTCCGCCGAGATCGCCTCCCGCGGCGCGCTTCTGAAGGCCTTCCTCGCTCATCCATTCGGTGATCATGCCGACCACGGGTTCGGAGGTCTCGCCAAATTCGGTCGTCGAAGCCTGTTCGATCCCGGCCAAATTCCGCGCTGCCTCGATGCACGCCATCTGCATGCCGAGGCAGATGCCGAAGAAGGGGATTTCACGCTCGCGGGCGAATTTCACCGATGCAATTTTCCCCTCGCTTCCGCGCTCGCCGAATCCGCCTGGGACGAGAATTCCATGGAGGGGCTCGAGTTCTGCAATGATGTCCGCCTCGGGATGTTCGAACAATTCGGCATCGATCCACTGGATGTTGACCTTGGCACGATTGGCGATCCCGCCGTGAACCAGCGCCTCGCGAAGGCTCTTGTAGGCGTCGGGAAGACCGACATATTTGCCGACGACCCCGATCGTGACCTCGCTTTCGTTATGGTCGATCCGGTCCATGATCTCGAGCCAGCGTGCGACGTCGGGCTTCGGGGCATCGTCGATCCGGAAGGCGCGAAGCACTTCGTCGTCGAGACCAGCGTGGTGATATTGCAGCGGGACATCATAGATGTTGCGGGCGTCGAGCGCCTCGATCACCGCGGACTTTGGAACGTTGCAGAACAGCGCGATCTTTTCGCGCTCGCCCTCGGGGATTTCCTTCTCCGTGCGGCAGAGAAGGACGTCGGGCTGAACGCCAAGGCTCGAGAGCTCGCGCACGCTGTGCTGGGTCGGCTTGGTTTTCAGCTCGCCCGCCGCCTTGATCCATGGGACGAGCGTCGTGTGGACGCTGACCGTTTGATCGCGCCCGAGGTCGTTCCTCAGCTGACGAATCGATTCGATGAAGGGCAGGCTTTCGATGTCACCGACCGTTCCGCCTACCTCGCAGATGACGAAGTCGCAGCCTTCTGTCCCGGCGAGTGCGAATTCCTTGATGGCATTGGTGACATGCGGGATCACCTGGACGGTCGCGCCCAGATAATCGCCGCGCCGCTCCTTCGCGATGATGTCGCGATAGATGCGGCCGGTCGTCACATTGTCGGACTGGTGAGCTGAAACGCCGGTGAATCGCTCATAGTGACCAAGGTCGAGATCGGTCTCGGCCCCGTCGTCGGTCACGTAGACCTCGCCATGTTGATACGGCGACATCGTCCCCGGATCCACGTTTAGATAGGGGTCGAATTTCCTTATCCGGACCTTGTAGCCGCGCGCCTGAAGGAGCGCCCCCAAGGAGGCGGAGAGAAGGCCTTTTCCAAGCGATGAGACCACGCCGCCGGTGACAAATATGAACCGCGCCATGGGAGTCGAGGCTTAGGGGGACAGACGCCGTCGACGCAAGCCGCGTCGCCAAATAAATTTCGTTTCGGTTCCGATTATTGAGCGAGCGGCACCGCGGGCGCCTGCTGATTCTGCTCCGGAGTCACAGGCTGTTGCTGCGCGGGCGGCGCAGTCTGCGGCTGCTGAAGCGGGGCGGTCGAATTCGCGAGCGACGTATCGATCTTGCTCGACTGGTGGGTCGCTCCTGCGATCGCCGCCATGACGATCGACAGGACAATGAACAGGCCACCGAGGACCGATGTCGACCGAGACAGGAAATCCGCCGCTCCGCGCGCGGTCATGAAGCCCGACGAGCTACCCCCGACGCCGAGTCCGCCGCCTTCCGACCGTTGCATCAGGATGACGCTGATCAGCGCAACCGCAATGAGAGTCTGTACGATCAGCAGGAATGCGAACATGTTGGGCTTTCTTGAGAAAAAGAAGGGGCGCAGCGCCACTTAATCGGCGCTGCGCCCGCTTTCAACTTGGCTTACTTGCTCGAAGCGTTCGCCGTCGCCGACGAGGCGCCGCTATCGGTGGCCGGGGCGTTGCCGCCGACAAGCGCCTCCAGCTGCTCGGATGAATAGCCGATGGTCACCGTTCCGTCAGAGTTGCCGCGAAGGCCTTCCTGCGGGACTGCAATCTTCTTGCCGTTCTGAAGTGCGATCGTCGCCTTGCCGTCGGCGACGGTCTCGATCGTTCCAACGGGCGTTCCGGCGCTGCCCTTCACCCTCGCTCCGGCGACGATGGCGGCGCTGGACGCGGCGAGAGTCTTTTCGATCTCCGCATCGAGCTGCGCCTGGGTCATTCCGAACAGCAGCTTGCCGTTCGAAACCGAGAAGCTCGACTTGGGAAGCATCACTTCATGCTTCGCGGTCTTCACGAGAACGTTGTCACCCTTGACCTCGGCAACGGTCCCGACGGCTCCGCCGCTCGTGTCCGTAATCTGCATTCCAACGTTGATCCCCGCCGGCGCCTGAGCAACGGCCGGAGCGGCAATCATCAATCCAACGGCGGCCAAAGCAATCAATCTCATTTCTCGTTTTTCCCTCATTCCAATTTCGAAGTTCCGGCGTTGCATAGCAATTTCCGCCTGATTGTGAACTGAACGACGGCTCAGCTGGCTGCGGCCGCCGCGGCGACGATCGGCATGAAGTCCGCGGCTTTCAGGCTTGCCCCTCCGACCAAGGCTCCGTCGACATCTTCGATCCCGAAAATCTCGGCGGCGTTCGAAGGCCTTACCGAGCCGCCGTAGAGGATCCGGACCCCCTCGCCTTCGCCGCCATATCGTTGAACGAGCCGTTCGCGGATCGCGGCATGCATTTGCCTGATTTCCTCAGAGGTCGGGATTTTGCCGGTACCGATGGCCCAAACGGGTTCGTAGGCGATCGCTAGGGCGGTCTCGCTGCGGAGGCGCTCCGGGATCGATCCGTCGAGCTGCGCGAGAACAGTCGACACGGCCGCGCCCTGTTCGCGAACCTCCAGAATCTCGCCAACGCAGAGAATCACGTCGAGCTTGCTGGCGAGCGCCGCCTCGGCTTTTGCCTTCACTTCGGCGTCGCTTTCCCGCTGGGCCTCACGTCGCTCCGAATGACCGACGATGGTCAGCACCGCCCCGGCGTCGAGCAGCATCCGGACCGAGATACACCCCGTATGCGCACCATCTTGGGCGTGGTGGACATCCTGCGCACCGATCGCAAAGCCCGGAACAGCCCGCGCCGCACGATCGATCAGGATCGAAGGGACGCACAGCGCCACGTCGACCAGCGGGAATTTCTTAGCTTCGGCGGCGATCCTCTCGACCTCGGCGATATCCGACGACAGGCCGTGCATCTTCCAATTGCCGGCAACCAGCTTCTTCAGCGCCATTATTTCCAGGTCCCCTTCTGGCCGCGCCCTAGCCGCGCGGCTTGATGCATGCCAGTCCCGACCCTAAAGCGGCGATCAACTTCCAACCGCACCGGGAACCCGATGCTCTCGTTCTTTCGACGCGCCGCCAAATCCAAGATCGGTACCTGGGTCATGGCTGCCGTTGGCATCGGCATCCTTGCCGGCTTTGCCTACGGCGATATTTCAAACTTCGGTTCCGGCAACGTCGGGTTCGGCATGGGCAGCTCGACGCTGGCGTCCGTGGGCGGCCAGCAGGTTTCCGAGGAGGAGATGAGCCAGGCGATGCAACGCCGCCTGCAACAGGTGCGTCAGCAGAATGCCAGCGCCGACTATGCGACGATCATCGGCGATTTCGACGCGATGCTCGGTGAGCTACTCGACCAGAAAACGCTGCTGGCCTTCGCCGAGAAATATCATTTCCCGCTGTCGAAGAGGCTCGTCGACGCCGAGATCGCGCAGATCCCGCAGACGAAAGGTCTCAACGGCCAGTTCAGCGAACAGGCGTATCAGGGCTTTCTCGCGCAGCAGCGCCTGACCGACTCCCAGGTTCGCGAGGTTCTGACGGGCGGTCTTCTCGAGCGGTATATGCTGGCCCCGGTGGTTGCCAACGCCCGCTATTCCGTCGGGATGGCGCGGCCCTACGCTGCCATGATGCTAGAAGAGCGCGAGGGCGAGGCCGGGGCGGTTCCACTCGACAACTTCCGGGCCGGTCTGAAACCGACCGACGCTGAAGTGCAGCAATATTATACCGCGAACCGCAGCCGCTATATGGTCCCTGAACAACGTGCGCTTCGTATCGCGCGCATCGGGCCAGAGCAGGTTGCAAACATCACGGCGTCCAATCAGGACGTCGCCAACTACTACAATGCGCACAAGGCCGATTATGCGGCCAAGGAAACACGCAACATCAGCCAGGTCGTCGTGCCCGACCAGGCAACCGCCAGTGCAATCGCCGCTCGAGCAAAGGGCGGTTCAACCATTGCCGCGGCGGCGGCACCCGCCGGCCCAAAGGCGGCGGTGACTACGCTCAAGGATCAGAGCCGGGACGCATATTCCTCTGTGGCCGGGGACAAGGCTGCTGCAGCTGTCTTCGCCGCCTCGTCGGGTGCGGTAGTAGGGCCGATGCAAACCGATTTCGGCTGGGCTGTCGCCAAGGTCGATTCGGTCAAGACACAAGGCGGCAAGTCGCTCGACCAGGCTCGCGCCGAAATTTCCGCCAAGCTCACCGACGACAAGCGCAAGGGCGCGGTCGAGGACCTCGTCGACAAGATCCAGGACCTGGTCGACAATGGAAGCAACTTCAGCGAGGCGGTTGCCCAGGCGAAGCTGACGGTCACGACCACTCCGCTCGTCACCGCAGACGGTTCATCGCGAGCCGATGCATCGTTCAAGCTTCCGCCGGAGCTTGGACCGGCGCTCAAGTCCGGCTTCGACATTGCTCCCAATGACCCGCCCGAGATCGTAACGCTGCCCGACAAGAGCTACGCGATGGTCTCCCCGGAACAGGTCGTCGCGGCCGCTCCGGCTCCGCTTGCGACCGTGCACGACCAGGTGGCGAACGACTGGATTTCGGCCCAGGCGCTCGATCGCGCCCGCGCGGCCGCGGCCCAGATCGAATCGAAAGTCCAGCATGGCACTCCGCTCGCCCAGGCGATGAAGGAATCTGGGGTGTCGCTGCCTCCCACAAAGAATCTCAAGGCAAGACGTATCCAGATCGCCATGGCGCAGGGCCCGGTGCCGGCGCCGCTCAAGCTGCTGTTCTCGCTCGGAGAAGGGAAAAGCCGGATGGTCCCGGAGGAGCAGGGTCGCGGATTTTACATCGTCAAGGTCGACAAGATCGTGCCTGGCAATCCCCTGCTCCAGCCCACGCTCATCGGCCAGATGCAGAACGAGCTGCAGCAGACCGCCGGCGACGATTATGCTCAACAGTTCCTGGCAGCAATGCGCAAGGAGCTGGGGGCGAAACGCAATGAGAGCGCGATCCAGGCCCTGAAGACGCGGATGCTGAGCGGCGGAAGCTGACGAGAGGCTTGACCGCCGTCTCTTTGTTGCCTACACGTTCCCTGTTCGTTCTAAAGGGGATGACGGGAACCGGCTTATGCTCACCGCCAAACAGCGCGAACTTTTGCTCTTCATCGACGACCGCCTGAAGCAGGACGGAGTCAGCCCAAGCTTCGACGAGATGCGCGAAGCGCTCGACCTCAGGTCGAAGTCGGGCGTTCACCGGCTCATTTCGGCACTTGAGGAACGAGGCTTCATCCGGCGCTTGCCCAACAGGGCTCGAGCGCTGGAAGTGCTTAAACTTCCGGAAGTTCGGCCGTCGGCGACGGTCACCCCGATCCGTCCCGTTGCCGTTGCGCCGGCGAACGATACGATGGAGATTCCGCTCCACGGCCGGATTGCCGCCGGCACTCCGATCGAGGCATTGCAGGGCACCGAAAGCTTCGCAGTGCCATCGGCGCTTCTTGGTCCCGGAGAGCATTATGCACTCGAGGTCTCAGGTGATTCGATGGTCGAGGAAGGAATTCTCGACGGCGATTTCGCGTTGATCCGAAAGGTCGACACGGCGCACGACGGCGAGATCGTGGTCGCGCTGATCGACAATGAAGAAGCGACCCTTAAGACCTTCCGCCGCGAAGGCAGCATGATTCGGCTCGACCCCGCCAACCGCCAGTACGAAGCGCAGCGCTACGATCCGCGCCGGGTGCAGATTCAGGGGCGCCTCGCCGGCCTGATCCGCCGCTACTGATCGACGGTCCAATCTCGGACCAGGGGTGAGCGCCCACGCGGGCAGCAACCGTGTCCACGTGGGGATTGCTCCCGAAGTAGATCGCTACACCCCCGGTTTGGCGAAGCGCCAGCGCGTCGAGCTTGAGCCAGCGCGGCGCGCAGCCACGAGGCATTCTCCGGTCCGAGACGATGATGTCGGCCTCCGAGCACGCTTGCGTGAAACTGTCCCAGTCGATCAGAGTCTTCGATCGAGTGGCGAGGAGCCGCCATTCTCCCGAATGAGCGCGAATCAGGGCGACGCAGGCGTCCCTCGAACAATCGCTATAGGGATGCGAGCCGAGGTTGCCGGGGTCGCCGTCGTAACCCGACGCTTCGGCGAGCAGGCTTCGAACATAATCGCCGGTGCGTTCGCGCAGGATCAGCGGCATGCCGTGATCGACGACTGCGAGATGCACTCCGTCGCCCGTAACGAGCAGATCTGGGCTTGGCGCCATCGATGCGGCGAAGGCGCCGATCGCGATTGGTGCGACTCCGAATAGCCGCAACCGGCTATTCCACAGGCATAGCCAGATCCCGCCCATCACCATCAAACCGAACGCCCAGCCAGGCATCGAGGGCAGAAGGGCGACAGCGCCGCTGGTCGAGGCGACCGCGTGAGCAAGCCCAAGCAAGCCATTGATCGACAGGCCGCAGATCCACCAGAATGGCGTGCCCCATCCGAGCGCATCGAAGACCAACGCGGCCGCTTCGCTCGGCATGATCACGAACGTGGTCAGCGGGATCGCGACAATATTGGCGAACACGCCGTAAAGGCCGGCGCGGTGGAAATGGAAAAGCGCCAGCGGCGCAAGGGCGATCTCCACTGCAAGACCTGTTGCAACGATCCCGAACAGCGATCGCATCGTCCGGGCGATCAATCCCTCGTCGCGGCGCTGAAGAAGTCGGCGCGCCCAGCGGGTGGAGTACAAAGCGACAATGGAGGTGACGGCGGCGAAGCTCATCTGGAAGCTGGCGCCGGCCAAGGCCTCAGGACGCCACAGGAGAACGACCAACGCACCCGTCGCAATCAAGCGCATGCTCAAGGCGTCGCGGCCGAGCGCAATTCCGCCCAGGATCAACAAAGCGGCAACGCAGCTTCGAACCGTCGGCACCTGCGCGCCTGTCAGCAAGGTGTAGCCGATGCCCGCAGCCGCCGCGACGCCGGCGGAGACCAGGACGAGATTGAACCGCAAGGCGAGCGTTTCGCTGAGCGCCAACAATCGCAGGCTCAGGAACATCGCGAAGGCGACGACGGCGGCAATATGGAGGCCGCTCACGGACAGAAGGTGGGTAAGCCCCGCGCGACGCATCGCGTCGGCGTCGTCCTGGTCGACCGCGTTCTGGTCGCCGGTGGCGAGCGCCACGGCGATGCCGGCAGGGTTGGGTCGCAGCCGCTTTTCGATGTGGGTCCGGAGCCCCTCGCGGACGCGATCGAGGCCATGCGGCTCAGCCGGAGTAACAACGGCGACGGGACCAAGCGGCTTGCCGACGCCGCCCAATCCGGCGAACCACGCATCCCTCGCGAAGTCGTAAGTGCCGGGCAACGCCATCGGCGGCGGCGGTACCAGTCTCGCGCGCGTGGCAATCACGGCGCCCGGCGCGATTCCGGGCGGCAGCTTGTCGTCGTCGATCGAGAGACGCAGTTTCGGCGGCAGATCGGCGCCCGCGGAGCGAACCACTACGCGCGTGGTCTGCCTAGCGGCGAGATGGTCGACGGATTCGACTTCCCCCTGCAGCTGCGCGACCACCGGGCGGCTCAGCCGCGGCTCGGCGACAGACGCCGACCGACCCCAAACCAGGGCGCAACCGAGGACGGCCGCGAGCGCAAAGGCGCCGAGCGCTTGCCCCGCTCGCTCCTTGCCTAGCGCGAAGCCGATAAGCGCCAATGCCGCGGCCACACAGAGAAAGCTCTGCCACTGGCGGGGGTCGTCGAGCACAAACCATGCGGCGATGCCGCTTCCGAACCCGACGACCAGCCACGGCGGAAGCTGCGCGCGTTCGGCTTCGAGGAGCTTCTCCAGCCCCTCGCCAGCGGCGGAAAACCGCTCCTTCCAATAGCCCCGAGCACGCTGTGGAAGAGGCGCTTCCCCTATGTTAGGGGCGCTCGTCCATTGCATTGCAGCATGAACAAGAGAGGAAAGCGCGCCTTAGCGC
>Ga0157369_10002650_pt1 | contig 21365 bp, 17 predicted proteins | sample C25metaG_FD_113461 | JGI IMG/M metagenome (GOLD analysis project Ga0157369, IMG submission 113461) | Corn rhizosphere microbial communities from Kellogg Biological Station, Michigan, USA - C2-5 metaG | ecosystem: Host-associated > Plants > Roots > Rhizosphere > Soil | place: USA: Michigan...
CCGGCTGAACATTTTCTTGGCGAGCGCGCCCAGCTTGGCGAATTGCCGCTCGAGCGCGCCGATCGGCTGCCCGCCCGGTATCTTCACCAGCGTGCGGTACATCCACCAGATCAGGATCGCGAACAGAACGAACGGAGTCCACAAGGCCACCAAGGGGCTGATATGGCCCCGCCCGCCCAGCGCCTCCGCATATTCGTTGATCTTGTAATAAGTGACGATCATCACGATCGACAGGAACACGCCCAGCGCCGAGGTCGATCTTTTGGGCGGCACTGCCAGCGCCACCGCCAGCAAGGGCAGCAGAAAGATCGTCGCGACTTCGGTCACGCGGAAATGGAATTCGGCCTCGCTCTTGGCGCGGTCCGATTTCTCGGTCGTGTTCACGCTCGATTTGACCAGTTCCGGAATGGTCAATTCCTCGCGCCCGCCGCGCTGGCGAAAGGCCTCTTCCTTGGGCAGGTCGATCGGCAGATCGTGACTCTCGAAGCTCAGCACGCGCGGCACCGGGAAATCGGGCGCGTCATGGACGAGCGTCCCGTTATGCAGGCGGAAGATGATCGTGTTCGGATCGTCGGTCGCCATGAAGCGGCCTTTTTCAGCGGTGACCGCCAGCGTCTTGCCGTCCTCGCCCTGCGCGTTGACGAAAATGCCCGAAAGCTGTCGCCCGCCATCCTGGCTGCGCTCGATCCGCACCGTCATGTTCTTGCCGAGCTTGGTGAACTCGCCGACCTTGATCGACGCGCCGAGCGCGCCCGTGCGCAATTCGTAGCGCAGGCCTTCATAGGCATAACGCGAATAAGGCTGGAGGAAGCCGACGATGGCGAGATTCACCAGCGCCGCGACCACCGCATAGGTATAAGGCACGCGCAGCAGCCGCCGGTAGGAGAAGCCGCAGGCCAGCAGCACGTCCAGCTCGGACGAGGTGGCAAGCCGGCGGAAGGCCAGCAAAATGCCGAGCATCAGCCCGATCGGAATGCCGAGCGAGAGATATTCGGGGATCAGGTTGGCGAGCATCCGCCACACCACGCTGACCGGGCCGCCCTCCTCGGCGACGAAGTCGAACAGCCGCAGCATCTTTTCGAGCAACAGCAGCATCGCCGCGATCACCAGGCTGGAAATCAGCGGCACGGCGATCAGGCGGGCGAGGTATCGATCAACCAGGGCTGCCGATTTCAAAATGCCGTCGCTCCGTCACCATGTTCTGGCCGCATTCACGGCCAATCTGTCATCCGCATGGAGGCGAATATCGCCCGGGCGTCAACAGGGCCCGGCCCTATAGCTTCCGGGAGTATCGAGGTCATGTCGAAATTCACGTCCCTGATTGCCGGCCTGATCGCCACCGCCGCGCCGCTCGCGCCGGCGGGTGCGGCCTATCTTGGCCCGCACGCCGATGCGTGCGACGGCAGCAAGCCCGCGATGGTGGTTCGGATCGAGGGGCTGAAGTCGCGCACCGGCGTTTTGCGTGTCCAGCTTTATGGCGGCGATCCGGCGCGCTATTTCGACAAAGGCACCTATATCGAGCGTATCGAATTCCACACTCCGCCGGCCGGCCCCGTCGAGGTGTGTGTGCCGGTGCCGCATCCGGGCAATTACGCGGTGTCGGTACGCCACGACGCCAACGGCAACGGATCGGTCGATATCGGCCGGGACGGCGGCGGATTCTCGGGCAATCCGAGCTATTCGCTGTTCGACGTCATGTTCAAGCGCAAGCCCTCGCCGGTCGCGGTGCAGGTGCATGTTGCGAGTCTGACCGAGGTTCCGGTGATCCTCAATTACGTCCACGGCACGAGCCTCGGGCCGATCGGTGGGACCAAGTAAGAGGCTTGATGATCCAGATCGCGCTCCTTTCCAATCCGCGCTCGACCGGCAACAAATCCCTGTTGCCGCGCGTTCGGAGCTTTTGCGCGCATCACCCTGAAATCTTTCACTATGAGGTCGAGCGCGTCGATCAGATCGACGCCGCCCTGCGCACCATCGCGCGGATCCGCCCGCGCGTGCTGGTGATCAATGGCGGCGACGGCACCGTCCAGGCGACCCTGACCGAGCTCCATCATGGCGGCCAGTTCGATGGCCCGCCCCCGCCGGTCGCGGTGCTGCCCAACGGCAAGACCAACCTGATCGCGCTCGATCTCGGCGCTGCGGGCGATCCGATCGAGGCGCTGGAACGCGTGCTGCACCTCGCGCGCGAGGAAGACCTCAGCGACTATATCGTCACGCGCGAACTGATCGCGTTGACGCATGAGGAAAATGGCGTGGCCAACGGGCTCAAGCCCGTGCTCGGCATGTTCCTCGGTGGCGCGGGCCTGACCGAGGTCATGCTTTATTGCCGGCACAAGATCTACCCGCTCGGCCTGCCCAACTGGCTGAGCCATGTCCTTACCGCCCTGGCGCTCCTGATTTCGCTCGTGCTCGGCGTCCGCGCCAAATTCCTGCCCGATCGGCCCGCGCCCGTCACCGTATCGCTGATCCGCCAGGGCGCGATCCAGGGCAGCTTCTCGCTCCTCATGGTGACCACGCTCAAGAAATTGCTGATCGGCTCCTCATTGGGTGGCGACCAACCCACGGGCGCGCTGCAATTGATGGCGATCGACCAGAATCCGGTCGCACTGATCCGCGCGCTGGTCGCCGGCCTGCTCGGCCGGCTCGGCAGCGGGATCATGAACGGCGTGCATATCCGGCGCGGCGACGAGATAAGGATCGAGGGCGACCGGTCGAGCGTGATCCTCGACGGGGAGATCTTCTCCGCGGGCGCGGGCGGATCGATCGTGCTGCGCCCGACCGATCCGCTGCCTTTCCTGCGCCTGGCGGCGTGACCGGATCGCGCGAGCCGCTCCGCGCGCTCGTCGCTCAGGAGCTTACCCAGCCTATCCAGCCGCAGGTCGCGGAAATGGCTGCCGCGATCGCGGCCCGACATCCCGGAGCACGCGCGATCCTCTATTACGGCTCGACCTTGCGCGACGCGCGGCTCGAAGGGCTGATGCTCGATTTCTATCTGATCGTCGCGGACTACCGGCAAGCGTTCGGCAAAGGTTGGCTCGCGCGCGCCAATCGGCTGCTCCCCCCCAACGTCTTTCCGTTCGAACATGAAGACCTGATCGCCAAATATGCGGTCCTGTCCGAAGCCGATTTCGCGCGCCTGGCCTCGCCGCGAACGCGCAACGTCTCGGTCTGGGCGCGCTTCGCCCAGCCTTCGCGTCTCGCCTGGGCGGCCGATGACAAAGCCGCTGAAACCATGATCGGCATCGTCGCTCAGGCCGCGCCGACCTTGCTCGACGCCGCCCGGCCCTGCCTTGCCGACAGCATCTGTCCACTTGAAATGTGGCGCCAGGCCTTCGCCTTGACCTACGCCGCCGAATTGCGCGCCGAACGTACCAACCGCGCCGGCTCGGTGGTGGATGCCGATCCCGACCGCTACCGCGCCTTCACCGAGCCCGCGCTGGAAGCGGCGGGCCTGTCCGCGCATTGGGTCAATGACCGGCTGGTCTTCGACCGTCCCATGTCCTCCGCCGAGCGCGCGCAAGGCAAACGTTGCTGGGCCCGCCGCCGCCGCGAAGGCAAGGCGCTCACCCTCCTCCGCCTTGCCAAGGCGAGCGCGACCTATGCCGGCGGGATCGACTATCTCGCCTGGAAGATCAGCCGCCATTCCGGCCAAAAGGTCGAGATCCGCCCCTGGCAGCGCAAATGGCCGATATTGGGCGCGCTCACGCTGCTTCCGCGACTGATTGCGAAGGGGGCAGTGCGATGATGCAGACGCAGGACACGATGCCGTCGTGGTTTCCGGTCTTTTTTCCCGTCTTCTTTGTCTTCATGTGGCTGTCGATCACCACGCTCCTAGCATTGTTCTCCGGCTGGTTTCAGCTGCGACGGCAATTTCCCATTACCGGCGATGCGCCGCTACTTAAGCTCCGCATGCAGTCCGGCATGATGGGCTGGGTCAACTTCAGTGGGATTCTGTCCTTCGCGGCATGCCAATCCGGGTTACGGATTGGGGTCTGGCGCCTCTTCGGGCCGTTCTCCAGCCCTTTTCAGGTGCCATGGGACCAGATCGAGGCGGAGCCAGTCACGCGTTTCCTGATGCCGATGGTACGTCTCGGGCTCGGCCGGCCGGCGATCCGCAAGCTGACTATTAATGCCCGGACCTGGGAGCGCCTGAAAGCCGCGTCGCAGAATATCGCGCCGCCCCGCGCGACCGAGACCACGCGTCGCGTCGCCCGTGCCTTCCTGATCCAATGGGCAGCGGCGACGTGCCTGGTAGGCAGCTTCTTTTACCTGGCGCCACGTCTGGCCGGCGCGGCAACCGAGCCGACGGCTCAAATACCGCTCATCGCCTGCTTCGGCTTTCCGGCAATCGTCTTTGGCGCGGGGACCTTGATCCGCTTCCTCTTCGCGACGCGCTAAGGCGATTCAAGCCCCCGCCAGCCACGCCCGCGCCGCCGCCACCTGATCGCGCGGGAAGGTTTTCACCTGCGCCGCCGTGAACATACCCGCGAAATTGGCAAGCGCGGCGATCCAGTTCTGGTCCGCCACCACCGCTGCATGGCTGAAGCGGTGGATCTTGGGGAAAGCGTGATGAAGATGGTCCCAGAAGGCCATCGGGTCCATGCCGTTCAGCGGATCGATGATCTCCAACACCTTGAGCTTGCCCTCCTTGGGAAGGTCCGCATCGAGCCGCGCCCATAGGGCGTCGATATCCTGTTTGCTGATATGGCCGCGGACGGTGACCTCGATCGTGTCGCGGCCGGTCATGACATAGTCGATCACGGCGTCTCTCCTTCGTGCAACGAATCCGATCGGCAGGGGGGAAGTTCCGCGGTTCGTGTTCCGCTTGCCCGCCAAGGGCGAAGCACCGCCAAATTTCCCTGAGGTACGATCGACGGGAACTGCGTTAAAGGCGCGATCAACGCGATCGGAAGGCCAGCCCATGACTGCCAACCCGGATTCTTCGAAACGACACCGCATCGTCATCGTCGGCGCGGGCTTCGGCGGCCTGTGGGCGGTCAAGCATCTCAAGGGCGCGCCGGTCGACATCACGCTGATCGACCAGCGCAATCATCATCTTTTCCAGCCGCTCCTCTACCAGGCTGCCACCGCATCGCTCGCGCCGTCGGAAATCGCCTGGCCGATCCGGTCGATGCTGCACGACCGCAAGGACGTCATGACCATTCTCGCCACGGTCGTCGGCGTGGACATGGAAAAGCGAGCCGTGCGGCTCGCCGACGGCGCCACCGTCCCCTACGATATGGTGATCCTCGCGACGGGCGCGCGTCACGGTTATTTCGGCCATGACGAATGGGAAAAGCTCGCCCCCGGCCTCAAGACGATCGAGGACGCCACCGGCATCCGCGGCACCATCCTGACCGCGTTCGAGCTGGCCGAGCGCGAACAGGATCCGGCAAAGCGTCAGACCCTGCTCACCTTCGCGATCGTCGGCGGCGGCCCGACCGGCGTCGAGCTGGCGGGCACCATCGCCGATCTCGCCCACGACACGCTCCCACGCGACTTCCGTACGATCGACACCCATCAGACGCGGGTGTTGCTGATCGAGGCCGGCCCCAAGATCCTGAACGGCTATCCTGACGACCTGTCCGGTTATGCGCAGCGGGCGCTGGAGAAATTGGGGGTCGAGGTCTGCCTGGGCGCCCCGGTCACGCGGATCGAGCCCGATGCGGTCACGTTTGGCGATCGGCGCGTGGAAGCACACACGATCGTCTGGGCGGCGGGCGTCCGCGCCTCGCCCGCGGCGGAATGGCTTGGCGCGGCGGCGGACCGCAGCGGGCGCATCCTGGTCGAGCCCGACCTCACCGTGCCGGGCCATCCCGAAATCTTCGCGATCGGCGACACCGTCGCGGTCAAGGCGCCCAACGGATCGCCCGTCCCCGGCATCGCCCCCGCCGCGAAGCAGGAAGGGACGTTCGTCGCTCAGGCGATCCGCGGCCGCCTTGCGGGCAAGCCCGTCGCCGAGGCCTTCCGCTACCACCACCAGGGCAGCCTGGCGCAGATCGGCAAGCGCAAGGCCGTGATCGATTTCGGCTGGATCAAGCTGCGCGGCGCGCTCGCCTGGTGGCTATGGGGCATCGCCCACATCTATTTCCTGGTCGGCGTCCGCTCCCGCCTCAGCGTCGCGCTCAACTGGCTATGGATCTACACCCGCGCCCAGCGCGCGGCGCGGCTCATCACCGGTTCAGAACCCTCGCTCCAAGCCAGTCCACCATAGCCTGCTGATAGCCGCCGGCGGGGCGATGCTCGGTCATCTGCATCATCTCGCGCAGCCCACCGGTCGGCGCCTGCTGGAGATTGTGGTTGCCGTCGGGAAAGGTGCGGATCGTGAGGCTGGCCCTGGGGTTGCGCCCGATCGTGCGCGCATAGAGTGCCATGGTGCTGCGCCAGTCCACGTTCCGGTCCTTCTCGCCGAATAAGGCGAGCACGGGCAGGTTGAGGCGGCGGAGCAACGCGTCGAAACGGGGGACGTAGATCATGAGGCCGGTCCGCGGATCGACCTTGAACGCGCCACTGGTGAAGCGCGCCTGCTCGGCCAAAAAATTGGCCTTCGTCGCCGGCGCACCGTCGGACAGGAAGATCATGAACGGATCGCGCCGCAGGTCCCGCGTCGCGGCGAGATAGTCTTCGAACGTACCGCCATGGCTGGTGATCGCGAAACCGCGTTTCCACTGACCCACCAGGTGCGCGATCTCCGGCTCGCTCCGCCCTTCGATCCGCAGGTTGGATTCGAGCAGATAAGGGAAATTCTCCTCGGCATCGGTGCCGCTGACCGAGATCCAGAAGGCAATCGTCGTATCCCGCGCGATCGCGAGCGGGGCGATCCAGCCGGCGCGGCTGATGCCCCACAATCCGATCCTGCCCGACCCCGGCAAGCCCCGCGCCCGTTCCTCGCGGATCGCGTCCAGTATCTCGGTGGCGCTGCTATCCACCGACTGGTCCGGATCGAACACGCCCTCACTCTTGCCGCAGCCTGGCTTGTCCCAGATCACGGTCGCGATGCCGATGCTCGTGAACAGGCTGCGCAGGTCGTAATAGGAGGTGCGCCCGGCGACGTCGGTCCTGCCGTAACCGGGCACGATAAGGATGGTGGCTCGCGCGGTACCGTCCGCGGGCAGGTCGACGAAGCCCGAAAGCCTTTTGCCCGCCGAGACGAATTCGAAGTTTTGCGTCTTCATTCCCGCCGCGAACACCGCCGGAGCAGTAAGGCAGAAGGCAAAAAGCGATGCCAGGCAGAGCCATGCCGCGCGCAGCAGATTGCGGTTCATATCAGGCCTCCCGCCGAGGCCTTTACATGCCCCAATATATGACCGTAACGGGACTATATCAGCAGGCAAGCCGAATTCGCTCCTGGCCGATCCCGCAAAACCAACCGTCACGCCGGACTTGTTCCGGGGTCCGCTCGGCGGCTTGGTGCCTGCCTTTCGGTGGATGCCGGAACAAGTCCGGCGTGACGGCATGGAGCGAACAGCCAAACCCCGTGATTCCCTTTTCCCGCGCGACACCCTACTTGAGCCCGCATGAACCCGCGCGCCCGCGTCCTCCTGCTCAACCCCGCGCTGGGTCCGCTCGATTACCGCGTCGACCGCGAGCATATTGTCGAGCCCGGCTCGATCGTCCTCGCCCCGCTCGGCCCCCGCCAATATGCGGGCGTGGTCTGGGAGCCCGAGCATATGCCCTCCGACGCGGAGGTCGGCGACAATCGCCTCCGCCCGTTGCTCGGTGTCTACGACCTGCCGCCGCTCAAGGATTCGCTCCGCCGCCTGATCGAGTGGACCGCGGATTATTATCTCGCCCCGCCCGCTGCCGTCTTGCGCATGGCGCTTGCCTCGGCCTCCGCGCTCGACGGCGCGCGCACCATAGTCGAATATCGCCCCACCGGCCACGTGCCCCCGCGCCTAACGCCACAGCGCCAGCAGGCCTTGGAGCGGATCGAGAACCGCCAGGGCCTGGTGCGCGAGTTGGCCACCATCGCCGACGTTTCCGACGCGGTGATCCGCGGCCTGGTCAAATCGGGCGCGATCGAGCCGGTCGAGGTCCGCGTCGACGATCCCTATCCCCTCCCCGACCCCGCCCACGCGCAGCCCGATCTTTCCCCCGAACAGACCGCCGCCGCGCAGCGCCTCACCCGGGCGGTCGACGACAAGGCCTTCGCCCCCATCCTGCTCGACGGCGTCACCGGTTCCGGCAAGACCGAGGTCTATTTCGAGGCGGTCGCGCAGGCCATCCGCAGCGGCCGCCAGACCCTCGTCCTCCTCCCCGAAATCGCGCTGACCGAACCCTTCCTCAAGCGCTTCGCCGAGCGTTTCGGCTGCGCCCCTGTCGCCTGGCATTCGGACCTGCGCCAATCCCAGCGCCGCCGCGCCTGGCGTGCCATCGCCAGCGGCGAGGCGCTCGTCACCGTCGGCGCGCGCTCGGCCCTGTTCCTGCCCTATCGCGACCTCGGCCTGATCGTGGTCGACGAGGCGCATGAGAGCAGCTTCAAGCAAGAAGACGGCGTCATGTACCACGCGCGCGACGTCGCGGTGATGCGTGGGCAATTCGAGCAGATCCCCGTCATCCTCGCCTCCGCCACCCCCGCGATCGAGACGCGCCAGATGGTCGCGCAGGGCCGCTACGAGGAGGTGAAGCTCCCTGCACGCTATGGCGGCGCGACCATGCCCGACATCGCCGCCATCGACATGACGCACGACCGCCCCGATCGCGGCCGCTGGCTCGCGCCGGGTCTGGTCGATGCGGTGCGCGAAACGCTCGAGAAAGGCGAGCAAAGCCTGCTCTTCCTCAACCGGCGCGGCTACGCCCCGCTCACGCTCTGTCGCCATTGCGGGCATCGCTTCCAATGCCCCAATTGCACCGCCTGGATGGTCGAGCACCGCCTGACCGCGCGGCTCGCCTGCCACCATTGCGGCCACGTCATGCCGCCCCCGCGCGCCTGCCCCGAATGCAAGGAGGAGGATGCTCTCGTCGCCTGCGGCCCCGGCGTCGAGCGCATCGCCGATGAGATCGCGCTTCTCTTCCCCGACGCGCGCACCGCGATCGTCACCTCGGACACGCTCTGGTCGCCTGCCAAGGCCGCCGAGTTCGTCCACAAGATGGAGGGGCAAGAGATCGACATCGTGATCGGCACCCAGCTCGTCACCAAGGGTTATCACTTCCCCAATTTGACCCTGGTAGGCGTGGTCGATGCCGATCTCGGCCTGTCGGGCGGAGACCTGCGCGCCGCCGAGCGCAGCTTCCAGCAGATCGCCCAGGTCGCCGGCCGCGCCGGCCGCGGCGCCAAGCCCGGCCGCGTGCTCGTCCAGACGCACGAGCCCGCCGCCCCTGTCATCCAGGCGTTGGTCTCGGGCGACGCCGACAGCTTCTACGCCGCGGAGACCGAGGCCCGCCGCCACGCCGGCGCGCCCCCCTTCGGCCGCTTCGCCGGCATCATCGTCTCATCGGAAAACCAGGAAGAAGCCGCCGCCACCGCCAAGGCGATCGGCCGCGCCGCCCCGCGTGTGGACGGCATGCAGGTGTTCGGCCCAGCTCCTGCGCCGCTTTCGATGCTGCGCGGCCGTCACCGCCAACGCCTGCTCGTCCACGCCCGCCGCGCGTTGGATGTGCAGGATGTGATCCGCGAATGGCTCGGGCCGATGCAATTTCCGCGCGGGGTGCGCGTCGCGGTGGACGTGGACCCCTATTCGTTTCTCTAGAGCTTTCTTCGGTTCGCGCTGAGCAAAGTCGAGGCGCTGTCCTTTCCCAACCGGAACAAGCTTTCGACAAGCTCAGGCCAACACCATTCGGTTCGACCGGCGGCGCATTGGCGTTGGAATTTTTGCGCCCCTCATGCCGACAGGGCCGCACGGAAAGGTCTGACGCATCGCCGCTCAGAACTTGCCCGTGACCGTCAACGTGAAAAGTGGTCCAACCATCTGGTGCTGGCGTTCGAGGAAGCTCAGGGCCGCGGTGTTGCGCCGGCCGGTATAGACGTCGCGCCAATAGCGGACATGCCCATCGTTGAGGTTGAAGATCTCGAAATTGATCTTCAATCCGCGCACATTCTTGAATTCGACGAAGGCGCTGACATAGGGCCCTTCCCACTGCTGGTTCACCTCGTCGAGGAACCAGCTCCGGCCATAATGGTCGAACGACAGGCCGCCGCCCCAGGCGAATTGGGTGTGGGGAACGTCGTGCCGTAGCGTCAGCTGGGCCCAGCGATCGTGGGTATTGCTGATCTCGCGCGGCAAGCCGGTGAGGGGATCGCGCACCCGCGCCCGTTCGACGCCGACGTCCGCATCGAGCTTCGCGCCGTGCCATCCGAGCGGATCGAACTGGATCGTGCTGATGCTCTCGATGCCGGTCCGTGTCGCGCGCGGCAGGTTGCCGACCGCGTCGCCGTCGACCCCGACCGGGATATGATCGACGATATCCTCGATCCGGTAATGGTAGAGCTGCAGCCGCGTCTTGCCCCAGCGGCCGAGCGTGCGGCCGACCTCGGCGGTCGCTTCCCAACTCTGCGGCGGCACCAGATTGGGATTGGCGTCGTTGCCCCGATTGTTGGCGATGTCCTGGTTCGCAAGGAAATCCGAAAAGGCGATCTGGCCGACCTTGCGCTCGAGCTTCAGGCTTGCATCCCAGCCCGCCGCCGGACGCCAGGCCAGCAGCACGCTACCTTTTGGGCGGAAAAAGCGACGCGGTTCCTGACCGATCCCGCGCTCGCCCAGCTCGGAATATTCCGCGCCGCCGACGATTTGCAGATCGAGCTTGGGCGACAGCGGGCGGCTGAGCGTGACGAGGCCTTCATAGCGCGTCTCGGCGACGGTACCGCTGCCCTGCGGATAGGGAACCGAGACATAAGTGCCGTCGGGCTGGAGGTTGGCCAGGCTGCTGAGTTGCTCGAACCGGTTGTCGGCGCGCTCGAACGTCATGGTCCATGCGTTCGGGCCACCCTTCCAGCGATATTCCAGGCGGCCGACCGTCTCGGCGGTCTTCGCATCCTGGCCGTAAAATATGCCATCGTCCGGTGCGCCGCTCGAATAGACGGTGCGCTGATCGAGCCATGCAGGCGCATGTTCGAAATGCCGGAGACCGATAAGCTTCAGCCGCCCTCCGCCAAGCGGCAGCGAGACGTCGCCGTTCGCATCATAGCTGAAACCCGATGTGCGGTCGTGGCTCGTCCAGATATTATCGACGCCGTCGACTGGGTAGCGGCGTTGGGCATTGATGCCGTGCTTCCAATACGGGTCGTAATCCAGCGTCAAATTGGCTTCGAGCCCGCTCCTGCCGTCATATTTGAGGATGGCGGAAACCTTGGCGTGATCGGTGCTGTCCCGATTGACCTGGTCGCGTCGTTCGATCAGCGCACCCGACGGAGAAAGGATGCGATAATCATTGCCGCCCTCCGCGCCGCGGGACGGCTTGTTCTCGAGCGAGACGGTATAATCGAGCGCGCCCGCGCTGCCGTTGTAACTGATCGAGCCGGCGAACCAGCGCGGATCGGCGTAATGCGCGCGCAGCTGCGGGCTCCAGCTGAAATTGCCACTGCCTTTGCGATCGGCTTTGAGGATCACGTTGGCGACCTGCCCGGTCAGCCCCGCAATCCCGAAAGACGCGGCTTCACGAACCTCGATGCGCACCACGTCGCCGGCCGACACTTTCTTCAGTTGAGCGACCGCGCCCCCTGATTTGTCGATCACGCGCTGGCCGTTGATCTGCACATTCTCCGATGCCTGCCCCAGACCCCGCAGGTCATCCGCGGCGTGGATGGCGAAGCCCGGCACCTGCGCCAACATGTCGTAGGCGGTTTGCGGGGCGAAGCGTGCGAAATAGTCTGGGGTGAAGACATTACCCGAACTGGCGGCGGCGGGCGCATCCGGGCCGGCCATTGCGGCGGTCGGTGCGCACAGGCACGCAACCAGCGCCAGAAGCCCGGCTGCGGACCGCCGGCGGGGGAACGTGCAATGCGTTCCCACTCCCACAAACTCGTTCTTATTCATGGCCGGGCACGCGCAGGAGGGCGTCGAGTTTGTCCTTCATCTGCTTGTCATCCGGGGCGAGTTCCACCGCCTTCCGGTAGCTCGCGATCGCGGCGGCCTGATCGCCTTTGGCGCGATAGGCGTCGCCGAGCCCTGCATGTGCCCATGCGGTCGTCGGGAAATTGCGGACGTTGATCCGGGCCATTTCGATGGCGTCGGCGGTCATTCCCTTGCGCAGGAATTGATCGGTCCAGTCGCCGACCAGACCGAGCGGCGGCTCCACGTCATATCCCAGACGGCTGGACATCATCGCGTAATGGCGATTGATCGAGGCCGCCGTGCGGTTGTCCTCCGGCGGATTCCATTGCGGATAAAGATAGCGCAGGCCGTCATAATAGGCCTTGGCGGCGATGCTGCCGTGGGTCTCGTTCGGATAAAATGCGTGCGTCCAGTGAAAGCCCGGCGCCTTGTGCGCGGCGAGCGCCCCGAGGAAACTCTTGATATAGACCGGGAAAGGCCCGCTCTCAGGCGAGTCCGCCAGGAACAGGAACTTCCTGTCCGTGCCCATCGGCAAACGCCTGGTTGCGGATCGGACGAAGCCGCCTTTATCCCACCAGAGCGACGGAGCGACCGCCAGATAGGCGTCGAACATGTCCGGCTGCGCGGTGAGCGCGTGGACGACGGCCAGCCCGCCGACCGAATGGCCGGCGAAAATCCGGAACGGCGCGGTCCGGTATTTCTTCTCGACGAAAGGCATGACCTCTTCCCGCACGAAGCGCAGGAAATTCTCGCCGCCACCGCTCGGCTGCAGCCAGCCGTTCGGATCGGGGTCGCGCTTGCCCAGATTGTCGTAGAGCGAATGCGTGGGCGTGAGATCGCGAATGCGCTGATCGCCTCCGTCGATCCCGACCACCAAAATCGCCGGAAGCTGTTCGTTATAGGCAGAGAGATATTTCACCATGCCGGCGACCATCGACATGTCGTTCTCGTCGAGCAGGTAGAGCACCGGATAAAAGGGCAGCACGTTCCCGCCGACATTGTCGGGATTGTAGATGACGAGCCTGCGATCCTCGTTGAGGACGTTCGAGTGGATCACGAATGTTTCGGCGGAAGATGGGTAAGGCTGGGCCTCCTGCGCGGGCGCGGGGGAAGTGGCCATGGGGAAGAGCAAGGCAGCGAAGACCAGATAGAAGGGCTTCGTCTTCGCGCTTGGTGATCCGGCGCGGCAGCGGGCCGATTTCCGAGGAAACATGTGCACTCTCTCCCTGTAAACAGGCGGCTTTGCCGGATTTCAGGCGCGCGCCGTCGCTGCCGCGGCAAGCGGGGTGGTCGGGTTGGCGTAGGACTTTGCGAAATTCGATCGACCGAGGATCTATGCGCAGGCGTCAGGGATCCGGATCTTCATTCACCGCGCGCAGCTCGGTCAGCTGGTGGGGAGAAGTGATGGTGATTCCACGCTTCCGGAGCTTGCCGACGAAATCAGCGGTGACGCCGACCGCCTGCATTTCCTGATAGTCGTTCAGCGTGCCGTTGATTCCGTACCGGCGCATTGCCGCGACATAAGCTGGGTCGAGCCCCATCGCACGCGCGTCGATAAGGTCCTGGATGCCGAGCGGCATGCCGGTCGCCCGCATCGCGCGGGCATAGGCAAGCGTGACGTCGACCGCGCGCGCCTGATCGAGCTGGCTCATCGAGAGATTGCGAAAGCCCGCTTCGGCCATTCCGCGCCGATAGGTATCGGTGACACCCATTCCGTCGAGCGCGATATCGTCGTCCGGCTTGTCTGCCGAGATTGCTGGGGCTTGAGCGATCCGACGCGAAGTGGCGCCGGCTTTCTGGGTAACCTGCGTGGGGCGTGCCATATCATTCGCCGTCAGAGCCAAGCGCGGCTGGTGAGCCACGTGCCGGCGTTCAACCGGCGTGGCCCGGGCGGCAGGCTCGCTCACGGACTGGACCGTGGCGAGCGCGGTGCGGCTTGGAACGATCGTGACCGCCGCGAGCGGCACCGCCATGGTCAGCATGCCCGTCGTAAACCCTGCGACCCATGATCGACCGGAGGGCCCGCGGGCCGGGTTCTGGTCGAGCACGCGCCGGACGCGGCGGCCGAGCGAACTCTTCGAGGGGGCGACACCGTGCGCGCCGAGCAATGTGCCCCGGCACTGGTGACGCGCGACGCCGATCAGCAATTCGGCATAATCGGGCGCGGCGATATTCGCGGCAAGCACGGCATCGTCGGCCGCTTCCTCGCGCAGCTGGTGCGCCTCGCGCGCCAGAACCCACGCCAGCGGGTTGAACCAGAAGGCGGCGGTAGCCACGCGCGCCAGGACCAGTTTCGCCCAATCGAAATGAACGACATGGGCGAGTTCATGCGCGATGATCGCCTCCGCCTGGTCGGGCGCGTCCACCGCGGCGCGATTGAGCAGGATGACCGGGCGCATCAGGCCCCAACTCACCGGTGATCCGAGTTCGCCACTCCATAACAGGGCGGTCCCGTTCTTGAATCGCATGCGCCGCTGCGCGCGGGCCAGCGCGCTCAGCCAAACCGGATCGACCAATATATCGGCCCGTGCGCGCAACCCGACGAGGCGCAATAATGCGAGCAATGTCACGACGAGCAGCACGAACGTGGGCAACAGGAAGGCGTATCGCGCGGCGCCAATGATGGTGTCGAAAACCGGGCCGCTTACCGACGGCTCAGGCGCCGCCTTTGGCGCGGTGGCGGTCGCGGACGGCAGGGTCGCCTGATCGGGAATCCGGAGCCCGGACTCGGGCTTTGCGGCCGGTTCGATTGCCGCGAGGCCGGCGACCGGCACGGGCAGCGCCAATGTCGGCAACGCAAGGCTGCCGAGCGGCAGCGCGACGAGCGCGAACAGGCCAAGATGGGCGATGGTCGAACGCTCGCCAGCGGATCGGCTACGCGTCAGGCGCAGCAAAGCGAGCGTTGCCGCCGCGACGAGCAGCGACTTGAGCGCGAGCAGCAGCAGGATCATCGTCATTTTCCCGGGTTCCCTGCCTGGCGTGCACGCGCGATGGCCGCTTCGAGCTCGTCGAGTTCGCGCGCATCGAGATCCTGGGCCATGCCGAGCAGCGCGCTGGCCGCGCTCACCGGAGATCCTTTGAAAAACGTCCGCACGATCTGGCTGAGCGCCGTCCCTCGTGCCTGATTGTCGGGAACCGTCGGCGAATAGACGAAGCCCCGCTCGCTATCCTCACGGCGCACGAATCCCTTGTCCTCGAGCCGCTTGAGCATGGCGCGGACCGCCGATCCGGTCAGCCGGTCGGGCAGCGCATCGCAAATCTCGGCCACGGTGCGCGCCTCCTGCTGGTAGAGCAGGTCGACGATCTGACGTTCACGCGGCGGCAATTGTGGAAGCATGACTCACCTCTCGCGCTACATTTGTAGCACGCTACAAATGTAGCGCAAGCGCAAAATGACTCCTGCCCGAACGAAATGACGATGCGTCCGACAAGGCGCCGCTTGCCGCCCCATCGGAAGTAGATCATCTAGTTCGAATCTGGTGTTTTTTGATTTTCCGGCGTCGAAGGACCTCGGTCCACCGCCACCGTCCATCCCGGGGGAAGCTGGTCGATCGACATATAATAATAGAGCGCGGTCACGCCGTCCTTGCTCGCGCTGTCGCCCTTGACCAATCCGAAGGCGATAGTGCCCGCGAACACCGGGCCGCCGCTGTCTCCGCCCTTGCAGTCGGGCCCTTTGACCGCGACCCAGGTCGGCTCGCACGGCCCCGCGCACAGGTCGCCCGGCGGCGCATAATCGGGGTAGGCCACCTCGGCGCAGCTATAGCCGGTTTTCTCTCCGCGATGGCACACCAGGTCGCCCGCGCGCGTGGAATTGCGGTTCCGCCAGCTGGTCACCGGCCGGAGCGCCGTCTTGCCTTTGTCCGCGTAGAAGAGCGGGGCCAGCGGCGCCGCGGCCCCATCCGCAACTGTATGGATCTGCACGTCCTGATACCAGGCGCCCCACGCGCCGATCATGGTCATCGGCACCACGGCCCCGTCGGGATCGATATAGCTCAGTTGATCGGGGCAATGCGCCGCGGTCGAGAGCGCGTTCCGGCTGCCGTCGGTCACGACGAAGCCGCTAGTGCACACCGCTTTGTGGTTGATCTGCGGATCGAACCCCAGCACGCGCCCGCCGCCGGCTACCGCGGTCAGCGCCGTGGTCGTGTCACCCCACGCGACCACCTCCACCGGCACGCCCGCAATGTCGCTGAAGCGCGTCGCCAGCCCTTCCGTCCCGGCCGCGCCGACGTCGCGGGCATTGACCATCACCACCAGCTTGCCGGTACGCGGATCGACGCCCATACCGGGCGGGCTATGGAGCGCGGCGCGGATGTCCGCCTGATGCGCCCCGATCGCGGCGAGGATCTGGTCGCGCGTCGCGGGCGCGCCCGTCTGGAACACGACCGGCACCGCCAGCCCGCCTGCCGCGATCGTGCGCGGCGCCTCCGGGGCATCGCCGGTCAGCAGCACCACGATCCGGAAGCCGCCCTCATGCGCGATGCTGATCCCCGCCAGCCGGCCGGCGAACTCGCGGGCCAGCGCATCGGTCGCGGGCACGCTGTCCTGCTCGGCCTGCAGCTCGCGCATCGCCTGCGGCAACGGCACCCCATAGAGCCGCGCATATTCGGCCCCGTCCTGCATCAACGCCTCGATCTGCGTCTGGATATGCGGGGGCACGTCGGCGGCCTTGTCGGGCACCTTGAGCACGGGCGCCTGCGCCCCCGCTCCCGCCGCGGTCAGAAGGGCCCCCAAGGCCAGGATCGCCGCGCGCCACGCCACTCCGGAGTCTTCTGCCCGTACAGCCGGGTTTCGGAAAGCGCCTTTAAGATGCTAAAGCGCGCCCGTGATTGAACAAACCGCCCCCCACGGTCCTGTCCGCAAGCTCGCCCTCCTGCTCCAGAAATGGGGCGGCATGGCCAAATACCGACATCATCCGCGCCTCGCCGGCCTTTCCTACCGCGCCGCCAATGTGCTGGCGCCTGATCTGGTCGTTACGAGGCGCGAGCTCGCCAAGGCCCGCCCCCGCGCCAAGGACGGCGTGCCGCACCTCAACTCGGTCGGCATCGGCACGACCGGCACCTGCAACGCGTCCTGCGTCCACTGCCCGACCGGCAAGGCCAGCACGTCCAACTCGCCGCGCGGCACCATGCCGATGGCCCTGTTCCGCAAGATCATCGACGGGATCGTCGAGGAGGGCGTGGCGGTCGACAGCCATATCGGCTTCGGCCTGTTCGGCGACGGGCTGGTCGATCCGATGGTGGTCGAGCGCGCGCAATATGTGCACGAGCGCCTTCCCGACGTGGTCTTCTCGATCAACACCAACGGCGCCGCCTACAACAGCGCGAAGCACAAGGCGCTCTACCCTTACGTCACCCTGATCGCGCTCCACTGCGAGTCGCTGACGCCCGAAACCTACGATTATCTGATGACCCCGCTCCGGGCGAAGAACGTCTTCCCCAAGTACGAGCAGATCCTGCGCGATTTCCCGGGCAAGGTCCGCGTCAGCGTCCCCGTCAGCCGCGCCAACCGCGACGAACTGGAAGGCATCCGCGACTGGTTCCTGTCGCGCGGCGCGAAGGAGGTCGTGTTCGATCCGATGGCGAGCCGCTGCATGGAAGACCGCAGCCTGTTCGACAAACTCTCGCTCGCCCCCGTCCGCATCCGCTGCGATGCGGAGGTCGCGCGCGACCTGATCGTCGATTGCGACGGCGCGGTCCTGACCTGCTGCCAGGATTTCGTGCGCGAGCATCCGGTCGGAAATCTCATGATCGAGAGTTTCCAGGAAACCATGACCAACCTCGCCCGCCGCACCTTCGCGCAAAAGATGGCCGACGGCGAGCATGACGCCATCTCTACCTGCAGCCGCTGCTTCGGCGACGTCCGCACCCCCAACTTCCCCTTCGACCACCCCGTCCTGACCGAGGCGCGCTGAGGCTAAGCCCTCTCCCCTGTGGGAGAGAATTGGGAGAGGGGGCGAGCGCGAAGCGCGAGGCTACCCCTTGCTCCCTCTCCTTCCCACGCTGCTAAAGCGGCGGGCCCCTTCCTCCCCCCACAAGGGAGGAGGAGCTCAGGCGTTGGCCTCCCGCGCTAGCAATTTCTCCTTGACCTCCAGCCCCCAAGCATAGCCGCCCAGGCTGCCATCCGCGCGCACCGCACGGTGGCACGGGATCAGCACCGCGACCGGATTGGCCCCGCAGGCCGAGCCCACCGCACGCACCGCCTTGGGGTTGCCCGCCCGCGCCGCCAGCGCGGCATAGCTCAAGGTCTCGCCCGGCGGGATGCGCGACAGCTCGCGCCACACCGCCTGCTGGAAGGCGGTCCCCCGCACGTCGAGCGGCAGCGTCATCGCCCGGCCGGGCTTGGTCACATAGTCAACCGCGTCGGCAAGCAAGCCCTCCAGCACCGCACCGCCCGGCTCGATCCGGGCATTGGGGAAACGTTCGCGCAGCACCGCGTCATCCGGCTCGAAGGCGACCCGGCAGATGCCCCGCTCGGTCGCGGCGACCAGCAGCGGCCCGAAGTCGGTCCAGGCCACGCCCCAGCGGATCGTCTCGCCCCGCCCGCCGTCGCGCCAGGCGGACGGCGTCATGCCCAGCCGGTCGGGCACGTCGGCATAGAAGCGCGCGGGCGCGGCATAACCCGCATCGTAAAGGGCTTCGGTCACGGTATCGGACTCCTTGAGCGCCCGTTCGGCCCGCTTCGCGCGCTCTGCGCGGACATAAGCGGCCGGCGTCACGCCGGTCGCGCGGCGGAACAGGCGGTGGAAATGGAACGGGCTATACCCCGCGGCCTCGGCCAGTTGGTCGAGCGTCGGCGACTCCTCCGCCGTCTCGATCAGCCGGATCGCCTGCGCGATCCCCGCTTCGTCCGCCGCAACCTCGTCGGGGCGGCAGCGCAGGCAGGCGCGCAGGCCGGTCTCACGCGCCTCGTTGCCGTTGGCGAAGAAACGGACATTGCCGCGCCGGGGGTGCCGAGCCGCGCAGGACGGCCGACAATAGATGCCGGTCGACAGCACCCCCGTCACGAACTGGCCGTCCATCGCGCGGTCGCGGCGCAGTACCGCCGCCCAGCGCTGATCGTCATCCTTGAGCATCATAGCGCTCCGCCCGAGCCATGAAGCAGCCCGCGCCTGCATTGTGCAGGTCGATATAGGCGATCTCGGCATGATCGAGGAGGCCGCGGATCGCCTGATCCGCCTCTCCCGGCCCCGCCACGCTCGCGCGCCGCAGCATGCCCTCGGCATCGAAGCCGCGCAGGCCCAGCGTGCGATGGCTGAAGAAAGCCGGGGTCGAATCGACATAGTCGGGCGCGGTCGTGGCGCCTTCGCGCACATAGATAGCGTAGGCGGAGCGGAACGGCGTCGCCACGTCATGCGAAACATGGTTGAGCAACAGCAAGCTCTCGCCCGCCTCGGCATCCTCCAGCGTCACGCGGCAGGGAAAACCGGGCTTGCTGTCTGCCCGCACGCGGATCGCGCCCGCCGCGATCAGGGATTCGCTGTCCGCGAAACGAGCGGGGTCGAGACCGGATATTCGATAGGCCATCTTCTTGCTCCATGTTCAGGCCCGTCCCATCTATGCCTTCGCGCAAGCCCCCGCTTCCCGATCCTTGCTGTCAAAACCCCGGTCGTTCGCTTGCAATCCGAACCCCCGCTTGCTAGGCGGCGCGCGACCGAAGTGGGCGGCCATCCGGCAGCGCCCGTTTCCGCCCTGCCCGCTCACATGGGCCGGGGCACCACCAAATCAGGGGACGACGAGCGCGTGGAGCATTCCGGCGGCATACAGGCAAGTCTTAGCGGTCGCTACGCCACCGCTCTGTTCGAGCTCGCCCGCGACGAAAGCAAGCTCGACAAGGTCGGCGCCAGCCTCGCCACGCTGAAGCAGGCGCTGGCCGATTCGGACGACCTCAAGGCGCTGGTTTCTAGCCCGATGGTCAGCCGCACGGATGCCGGCAAGGCGGTCGCTGCTCTGGTCAAGCCGCTTAAGCTCGATCCGCTGACCGCCAAGTTCCTGGGCGTGCTGGCCGAGAATCGCCGCCTGGGCGCGCTCGGCGCGATCATCCGCGATTTCAATACGCTGTCGGCACGCTTCCGTGGCGAGACCAGCGCGCAGGTGATCACCGCCCACCCGCTCGACAAGGGCCAGATGGCCGCGCTCACCGCGCGCCTGAAGTCGATTGTCGGCAGCGAGGTCGCGGTCGACGCGACCGTCGATCCCTCCCTTCTCGGCGGACTGGTCGTCCGTCTCGGCAGCCGTCAGATCGATGGCTCGATCCGCACCAAACTGAACGCACTCGCGACTGCGATGAAAGGTTGAACATGGAAATCCGCGCGGCAGAAATCTCGAAGGTCATCCGTGACCAGATCGCGGGCTTCGGCACCGATGCCGAAGTGTCCGAGGTCGGATCGGTGCTGTCGGTCGGCGACGGCATTGCGCGTATCCATGGCCTCGACAACGTCCAGGCGGGCGAAATGGTCGAGTTCGCCAACGGCGTGCAGGGCATGGCGCTCAACCTGGAAGCCGACAATGTCGGCGTCGTGATCTTCGGCTCGGACGCCGAGATCAAGGAAGGCGACACCGTCAAGCGCACCGAGACGATCGTGGACGTGCCGGTCGGCAAGGAGCTGCTCGGCCGCGTGGTCGACGGCCTCGGCAACCCGATCGACGGCAAGGGCCCGATCAACGCGACCCAGCGCAGCCGCGTCGAAGTGAAGGCGCCCGGCATCATCCCGCGCAAGTCGGTGCACGAGCCCGTCCAGACCGGCCTCAAGGCGCTCGACGCGCTTGTCCCGGTCGGCCGTGGCCAGCGCGAGCTGATCATCGGCGACCGCCAGACCGGCAAGTCGGCCGTCGCGATCGACACCTTCATCAACCAGAAGGGCCCGAACGCGAGCGGCGACGAGAGCAAGAAGCTCTACTGCATCTACGTCGCGATCGGCCAGAAGCGCTCGACCGTCGCCCAGCTGGTCAAGACGCTCGAAGAGAACGGCGCGATGGAATATTCGATCGTGGTCGCCGCGACCGCGTCGGAGCCCGCGCCGATGCAGTTCCTCGCGCCCTACACCGGCTGCGCGATGGGCGAATATTTCCGCGACAACGGCATGCACGCCGTCATCGTCTATGACGATCTGTCCAAGCAGGCCGTCGCTTACCGTCAGATGTCGCTGCTGCTGCGCCGTCCGCCGGGCCGCGAAGCCTATCCGGGCGACGTCTTCTATCTCCACAGCCGCCTGCTCGAGCGCGCGGCGAAGATGAACGATGACAACGGCAATGGCTCGCTGACCGCGCTCCCGATCATCGAGACGCAGGCGGGCGACGTGTCGGCCTACATCCCGACCAACGTGATCTCGATCACCGACGGCCAGATCTTCCTCGAAACCGACCTCTTCTA
>Ga0157369_10002651_pt1 | contig 21364 bp, 23 predicted proteins | sample C25metaG_FD_113461 | JGI IMG/M metagenome (GOLD analysis project Ga0157369, IMG submission 113461) | Corn rhizosphere microbial communities from Kellogg Biological Station, Michigan, USA - C2-5 metaG | ecosystem: Host-associated > Plants > Roots > Rhizosphere > Soil | place: USA: Michigan...
ACCGCGACCTCGTGCTGCGGCGGCTGATGGAGTGCCTGGGGCGCGACCGTACCCGCCACCAGGTCGCCGAGGTCACCTCGCTCGGGCTCGTGCAGATGACCCGCAAGCGGGTCGGCCAGGGCCTGCTCGAAGCGTTCAGCGAGGTCTGCAAGGAGTGCCAGGGCCGCGGCGTGGTCCTCACGCTGGACCCGGTCGCGGCGAAGCGGCCGGCGAGCCAGCAGCGCACCGCCGCCCCCAAGCCGGAGGCGACGGCCACGGATACGCCGTCGGAGTCGTCGGGGGCGACGCCGCGCAAGCGCTCTCGCGGCGGCCGGGGCCGCGGCGCCGGCAAGGGTGCGGAGACCGCCGGCGGCGGCGACGCCGCACCCGCGAGCGACGTCGCGGCCGAGCCCGCGCCCGCGAGCGACCCCACGCCCGCGAGCGACTCCGCCCCGGCGGCCGAGCCCGTACCGGCGGGAACCGCCGACTAACGCCCTTCGTCCGCACACCGTGCGCAAAACGGGCCGAATTCGGCGGACCGAATCCACCTTTGCGCGCGGTGTCGCGATCGAAACGGTGTCGCGACCGAAGGAGAACGGCCTACTCGGCGGGGCGGCGGCGTACGAGCTGGTCGTCGTGCGCCTCGGTGAGCAGCCTTCGGGCGGTCGCCAGCGCCACGTCCAGCGCCGCCAGCGCGGCCGCGTCGTTGCCGGCTTCGAGCGCCATCTTGGCGACCGTCAGCCGCTGCACGAGGTCATCGAGGGCTTCGGCCGGCACCCGTCCAGCCTCCCACGTTTGACCGTGGCGGGGGCCCATCCGTAGCCTTGACAGGTTCCCTTTACGAGTCGAGGAGCTTCACCGTGTACGCGATCGTTCGCGCCGGCGGCCACCAGCACAAGGTCGCGGTCGGCGACACACTCACCGTCAACCGGCTCACGGCCGGCCCGGGCGAGTCGGTCACGCTCCCCGCGGTGCTCCTTGTCGATGGCGAGACCGTCACCACCGACGCCGCCAAGCTGAGCGCGGCCAGCATCACCGCCGAGGTCGTGGAGCACGGCAAGGGACCCAAGATCGTCATTCACAAGTTCAAGAACAAGACCGGCTACCACAAGCGTCAGGGCCACCGCCAGCAGCTCACGACGCTCAAGGTCACCGGCATCGACGCGGGGAAGTAGGACACGCCATGGCTCACAAGAAAGGCGCCTCGTCCTCGCGGAACGGACGTGACTCCAACGCCCAGCGCCTCGGCGTCAAGCGCTTCGGCGGCCAGACCGTCAAGGCCGGCGAGATCCTCGTCCGCCAGCGCGGCACCCACTTCCACCCGGGCGACGGCGTCGGCCGCGGCGGCGACGACACGCTGTTCGCGACGATCGCCGGCGCGGTCAAGTTCGGCACCCGGCGCGGCCGCCGGGTCGTCAGCGTCGTCACGGCCTCCGACGCGGGCTCCGCAACGCCGACCGCCTGACCCGGGTCGCGCCCACTGATGGCCGCGACCTTCGTCGACCGCGCCGTCCTGCACGTCGCCGGTGGCAACGGCGGCAACGGATGTTCGTCGGTCCACCGGGAGAAGTTCAAGCCGCTCGGCGGCCCTGACGGCGGCAACGGCGGCAACGGCGGCGACGTCATCCTCGTCGTCGACCCGAGCGTGACGACCCTCCTCGACCTGCACCATCACCCGCACCGCAAGGCCCAGAACGGCACCCCCGGCCAGGGCTCGATGCGCGACGGCGCCAACGGCGCGGACATCGTCGTACCGATCCCCGACGGCACGGTCGTCCGCGACAACGAGACCGGTGAGGAGCTGGCCGACCTCGTCGGCACCGGCAGCAGGTACGTCGTCGCCCGCGGCGGCCGCGGCGGCCTCGGCAACGCCGCGCTCGCGTCGCCCCGGCGCAAGGCCCCCGGCTTCGCGCTGCTCGGCGAGCCGGGCGAGGCGCGCGATGTGGTGCTCGAGCTCAAGACCGTCGCGGACGTCGCGCTGGTCGGCTTCCCGAACGCCGGCAAGTCGTCGCTGATCGCGGCGGTGTCGGCGGCGAAGCCGAAGATCGCCGACTACCCCTTCACGACGCTGGTCCCGAACCTCGGCGTCGTGCAGGCCGGCGACACTGTCTACACCGTCGCCGACGTACCCGGCCTCGTGCCCGGCGCGTCGGCCGGGAAGGGCCTCGGGCTGGAGTTCCTCCGCCACGTCGAGCGCTGCTCGGTGCTCGTGCACGTCGTCGACTGCGCGACGTACGAACCCGGCCGCGACCCGGCGAGCGACATCGAGACGATCGAGTCGGAGATCCATGCGTACGGCGCGGCGACCGACGCGGATCTCGCCGACCGGCCGCGGCTCGTCGTCCTGAACAAGGTCGACGTGCCCGACGCGCGCGACCTCGCCGACCTGGTCCGCGCGGACGTCGAGAAGCGCTGGGGCTGGCCGGTGTTCGCGGTGTCGGCCGCGACCCACGAAGGCCTGCGCGCCCTGTCGTTCGCGATCGCGGAGCGGGTCGCCGAGGCCCGCGCGTCCGCGCCGATTCTCGAAGCGACCCGGATCATCCTGCGCCCGACGCCGGTCAGCGACACCGGTTTCACCGTCGAGCCGGCCGGCGAGCAGGCGTTCGTCGTACGCGGCGAGCGGCCGCGGCGCTGGGTCCAGCAGACCGACTTCAGCAACGACGAGGCAGTCGGCTACCTCGCCGACCGGCTGGCCCGCCTCGGCGTCGAAGACGCGCTCGCGGGCCTGGGTGCGGAGGCCGGCGCGGAGGTGACGATCGGCGACGTCACGTTCGACTGGGTGCCGACGCTGCGCGCCTCGGCGGCGCCGATGGGCGGCCGCGGTACCGACACCCGCCTCGAGCAGACCGACCGCCCGCGCGCCGTCGACCGCAAGGCGGCGAAGAACGCGCGCAAGCACTCGTACGACGAGGCCGACGAGGACGACGAGGCCGACGACGAGGACGAGGGCGACGCACCGTGAGCCGCGCCGCGCTGGCCACCGCGCACCGGCTCGTGGTCAAGGTGGGGTCCTCGTCGCTGGCCAGCCCCGAGGGCGGTCTCGACGCGGCGCAGGTCACTGCGCTCGTGGACGCGCTCGCGGGCCGGCTGGCCGGCGGGACGCAGGTCGTGCTCGTGTCCTCCGGCGCGATCGCGGCCGGGCTGCGGCCGCTGGGCCTGGCGAAGCGGCCGCGCGACCTCGCGACGCAGCAGGCCGCGGCGAGTGTCGGGCAGGGCCTGCTGGTCGAGCGCTACACCGCCGCGTTCGCCCGGCACGGCCGGACCGTCGGGCAGGTTCTGCTCACCTCGGACGACGTCGTACGGCGGGCGCACTACCGCAACGCGCAGCGCACGTTCGACCGCCTGCTCTCGCTCGGCGTCGTCCCGATCGTCAACGAGAACGACACGGTCGCGACCGAGGAGATCCGGTTCGGCGACAACGATCGGCTCGCGGCCCTCGTCACGCACCTCGTCCGCGCCGACGCGCTGCTGCTGCTCTCCGATGTCGACGGCGTGTACGACGCGGACCCCGCCCACGGCGGGAGCACGCGGATCGCGGACGTCCGCAGCGACGACGACGTGGCGCACGTCCGGCTCGGGCGGGTCGGCCGCGCGGGCGTCGGCAGTGGCGGGATGACGACGAAGCTCGCCGCGGCGCGGATCGCCGCCGGCGCCGGCGTACCGACGCTGCTCGCGCACGCGCGCGACGTCGCGGCCGCGCTCGCCGGTGACGACGTCGGGACGTGCTTCCACCCGACGGGGTCGCGGGCACCCGCGCGGCTGCTGTGGCTGGCGCACGCGACCACGCCACACGGGCGCTTGCGGCTCGACGCGGGCGCCGTACGCGCAGTCGTGGAGCGGCGCAGTTCGCTCCTTCCGGCCGGAGTTGTGGCGATCGAGGGGGATTTCGTCGCCGGAGATCCGGTCGAGCTGATCGACGAAAACGACCACGCGATCGCCCGCGGGCTGGTCAACTACGACGCAGGAGAGCTACCGGCGCTGTTGGGTCGATCCACCCGGGACCTGACGGCGACGCTCGGACCGGCATACCACCGGGAGGTCGTCCACCGCGACGACCTGGTGTTGCTGCCGCAGTGACGGAGAGGAGGCGCCCGTGCAGCCCAGCGGCATGTGGTACGTCTCCCTCATCGTCGGCGGCGAGCGCCACGATCCGGCCGAGGTCCTCGCCGCGCTCGAACGGCTCTCGCACGAGCGGCCGTTCCTGATGTCCGGCCGCTACGACAGCGACCGCGCGGAGGTCAGGTACTGGGAAGAGGCCGAGGACTGCGGTGACGCGTGCGCGCTCGCGCTGCGGCTGTGGGGCGAGCACCGGCAGAGCGCCGGCCTGCCGGACTGGCGGGTGATCGGGCTGTCTGCGGTGTGCCGCGAGGAGCACCAGCGGCGCGAGGACGTGCCGCTCGCTGCCGCCGGTGGCTGGCGCCCGTTCTCGGTCTAGCGTGAATGCTCGTGCGCTTCCTCAACGATCACGCGCCCGAGTGGGACCTCACCTACGACGACGTCTTCATGGTGCCGTCGCGATCCGACGTGACCTCGCGGCTCGACGTCGACCTGTCCACGTCTGACGGCAGCGGTACGACGATCCCGGTGATCGCCGCGAACATGACCGCGGTGTCGGGGCGGCGCATGGCCGAGACGCTGGCCCGGCGCGGCGGCCTCGCGGTCATCCCGCAGGACATTCCGCTCGATGTCGTCGCGGACGTGGTCGGGTTCGTGAAGAGCCGCGACCTCGTGCACGAGACCGCGATCACGATGGCGCCGACCGACACCGTCGGCGAGGCGCTCAATCTGCTGCCCAAGCGCGCGCACGGCGCGGTCGTCGTCGTGGACGCGGCCGGCGTACCGGTCGGGGTCGTCACCGAGGCCGACTGCCTCGGCGTCGACCGCTTCACCCAGCTCCACCGGGTGATGTCGAGCGACCTGCTCACGTTGCCGACCGGCATCGACCCGCGCGCGGCGTTCGACCGGTTGCACGAGGGGCGGCACCGGCTCGCGCCGGTCGTGGACGCGGCAGGCCGGCTGGTCGGGATCCTGACCCGTACGGCGGCGCTGCGCGCGACCCTCTACCGGCCCGCGCTCGACGGAGACGGCCGGCTGCGCGTGGCCGCGGCGATCGGGGTCAACGGCGACGTCGCGGCGAAGGCGGAGGCGCTGCTTGCCGCCGGTGTCGACCTGCTCGTCATCGACACCGCGCACGGCCACCAGGAACGGATGATCGAAGCACTGCGGCTGGTGCGAAAGCTCGAGCCGCCGGTGCCGGTCGCCGCGGGCAACGTCGTGTCGGCGGAAGGCGTGCACGACCTGGTCGACGCAGGTGCCGACATCGTCAAGGTCGGCGTCGGGCCGGGCGCCATGTGCACCACGCGGATGATGACCGGCGTCGGCCGCCCGCAGTTCTCCGCCGTACTCGAATGTGCGACCGAGGCGCGCCGGCTCGGCGCGCACGTGTGGGCGGACGGTGGCGTACGGCACCCACGCGACGTCGCGCTGGCCCTCGCGGCCGGCGCAAGCAACGTGATGGTCGGGTCGTGGTTCGCGGGGACGCACGAGTCGCCGGGCGACGTCCATCGCGACGCCGACGGCCGGCTGTTCAAGGAGTCCTTCGGGATGGCGTCGGCCCGGGCAGTACGCGGCCGGACCGAAGGCGAGTCGGCGTTCGAGCGGGCCCGCAAGAGCCTGTTCGAGGAGGGCATCTCGACCGCGCGCATGTACCTCGATCCGGCGCTGCCCGGCGTCGAGGATCTCCTCGACCGGATCGCCGCGGGGCTGCGCAGCGCCTGCACGTACGCCGGCGCGCGCACGCTGCCCGAGTTCGCCGATCGCGCGGTCGTCGGGGTGCAGAGCGCCGCGGGGTACGCCGAAGGTCAGCCGGTGTTCCGGTCCTGGTAGCGACGTACGCTCTTCGTATGACGACGGCGGACGAGGTCGCCGAGCTCGGCCGGCGCGCGCGCACCGCCGCGATCGGCCTCGCGCCGTTGCCCCGGGCGCGCAAGGACGCGGCGTTGCTCGCGATGGCCGACGCGCTCGTCGCCGCGACCGATCGGGTGCTGGCCGCGAACGTCGTCGACCTCGACCGCGGGCGTGACAACGGCATGGCCGAAGGAATGCTCGACCGGCTCGCCCTCGACGCGAAGCGGGTCGCGGCGATGGCCGACGGCCTGCGCCAGGTCGCCGGGCTGCCCGACCCCGTCGGCGAAGTGGTGCGCGGATCGACGTTGCCCAACGGCCTCGAGCTGCGGCAGGTGCGGGTCCCGCTCGGCGTCGTCGGCATCATCTACGAGGCGCGTCCCAACGTCACCGTCGACGCCACGGGCCTGTGCCTCAAGAGCGGAAACGCCGTACTGCTGCGCGGATCCTCGAGCGCCCGGTCGTCCAACGAGGCGCTGGTCGACGTGCTCGCCGAGGCAGCGACCGAGGCCGGAATCCCGCCGTACGCCGTGCAGCTCGTGCCCGGCGTCGATCACGAGTCCACGAAACACCTGATGCGCGCGCGGGGTCTGGTCGACGTACTGATCCCGCGCGGCGGCGCCGGGCTCATTCGCAGCGTCGTCGAGGAGTCGACGGTCCCGGTCATCGAGACCGGTGTCGGCAACTGCCACGTCTACGTCGACGCCGACGCGGACCTGGAGATGGCGCTCGCGATCACGATGAACGCGAAGGTGCAGCGGCCGAGCGTCTGCAACGCCGCGGAGACGTTGCTCGTGCATCGCGCCGTTGCCGCTGATTTCCTGCCGCGCGTGCTCACTGCCTTGCGTGCCGCCGGAGTGACCGTGCACGGCGATGCATCCGTGGTCGAGTCGGGTGGCGCGGACGTCGTACCGGCAACGGACGAGGACTGGGCGGCGGAGTACAACTCGCTCGACCTCGCGGTCGGCGTCGTGGACTCGGTCGAGGACGCGATCGCGCACATCCGGCGGTGGGGGAGCGGGCACACCGAGGCGATCGTGACGAAGTCGGTGCCGGCGGCACAGGCGTTCGTGCGCGGCTGCGACTCCGCCGCGGTGATGGTCAACGCGTCGACGCGGTTCACCGACGGCGAGCAGTTCGGGTTCGGTGCGGAGATCGGCATCTCGACGCAGAAGCTGCACGCGCGCGGGCCGATGGGGCTGCCCGAGCTGACGAGTACGACGTGGGTCGTCACCGGTGACGGACACGTCCGCGACTGATCCGCCCTCGGCCCGGCCCGCCTCGGCGAGCCGGCTGCCCGACCTGCCGCTGGACGCCCCGTTGAGCGCCCCGCCGGGCCCGTACCGACGGCCCGAGGTCGTCGCGCCCGCGCCGACCTGGACCGGCCCGCTCTACCTGTGGCTCGCGATCCTGCTGGTGCCGTGGACGGTCTACCTCGGGCTCGTCCTGCCGGAGCGGACGACCTCGGCGCACTGGGACGTCGCGTGGGTGGGATTCGACGTCATCGAGTTCGCCACGCTGGCGCTGACCGGGTGGTTCGCCTACCGGCGCTCCACCTGGGTCGAGGTGTCCGCGTCGGCGGCGGCCGCCCTGCTGCTCGTGGACGCGTGGTTCGACATCACCACCGCGACCGGCGGGTGGGACCTCGCGCAGGCGCTGATCATGGGCGTCGTCATCGAGCTGCCGCTCGCCGGGCTGTCGCTGTGGATCGCGCGCCGGGCCGAGACCGTCAACGAGGACGCGTTCGGCTGGCTGGTGGAGCGCAGTACCCGGCAGGCCGAGCACCTGCGCCGCCTGCTGCAGCGTTGAGGCGGCCCCGCCCCCTTGGCGTCGACTGCGACGTTGTGTGTCTTTGGCACTCGTTCATCGACACAGAACGTCGCAGTCAACCGTCGGTGCGGTGGGGCGCTCGCGACGCTAGAATCGCGTTCTGTTTCGCTCCGCCCCGGATGACCCGGGGCCTCGGACGACCGGGAGCCGCACGTGCCGATGTTCAGCTCGCCCGACGACGTCCGGGAGCGGCTCGCCGCCACCGGCTATCTCGCCGACGACGCGATCGCGACGACGGTCTTCCTCGCCGACGCGCTCGGCAAGCCGTTGCTGGTCGAAGGCCCGGCCGGCACCGGCAAGACCGAGCTCGCGAAGGCGGTCACCGAAGCCGCCGACGCCGAGCTCGTCCGGCTGCAGTGCTACGAGGGGCTCGACGAGGCGCGTGCGCTCTACGAGTGGAACTACCGCAAGCAGTTGCTGCGGATCCAGGCCGCCGGCGACGGCCAGCGGTGGGAAGAGACCCACGACGACATCTTCAGCGAGGAGTTCCTGCTCTCGCGCCCGTTGCTCACCGCGATCCGCCGCGAGGATCCGACCGTGCTGCTCGTGGACGAGACCGACAAGGCCGACGTCGAGGTCGAGGGCCTGCTGCTCGAGGTGCTCTCCGACTTCCAGGTCACGGTGCCGGAGCTCGGCACGATCGCCGCGACCCGCAAGCCGTTCGTCGTACTCACCTCCAACGCGACGCGCGAGCTCTCGGAGGCGTTGAAGCGGCGCTGCCTGTTCCTGCACATGGACTACCCGGATGCGGAGCGGGAGAAGGCGATCGTCCTGCGCCGGGTGCCCGAGGTACCCGAGGCGCTCGCGGAGCAGCTCGTCCGCACCATCCGCACGCTGCGCGCGCTGGAGCTGAAGAAGTCGCCGAGCATCGCGGAGTCGATCGACTGGGCGCGCACGCTGGTCGCGCTCGGCATCGACACGCTCGACGAGGCGGCGGTCGGTCAGACCCTCGGCGTCGTGCTCAAGCACGCGTCCGACCAGGCCCGCGCGGTCAAAGAGCTCGGCCTCAACTGACATGGGCCCCGCCGCCGACGGCCTGATCGACCGGCACGTCGCGTTCGTCGCGGCGCTGCGCGGCGCCGGGCTGCCGGTGTCGCTGGCCGAGTCGCTCGACGCGACGCAGGCATTGGTCGCGATCGACCTGATGGATCGGCGGCAGGTGCGCGCGGCGTACGCCGCGGCCGTCGTGAAGCGCGTGCCGCACCGCGCGACGTTCGACCGGCTGTTCGACCTGTGGTGGCCGCCGGCGGTCGGCGACGGCGCGCTCGGTGACGGCACCGATGCTGATGGCGCGGATCCCGAACTGCCAGAAGAGGTCGAGCCGGCCGATCTCGACGCGATGCGCAACGCGTTGCGCGCGCAACTGCGCGACGTCCTGCTGTCGGGCGACGACGAGGCGTTGCGCCGGCTCGCGCGCCAATCGGTGACCGGGCTCGGCCGCACCGACAGCCCGCCCGGGCGGCAGTCGTGGTTCACCTACCGCGTACTGCGCGCGCTGTCGCCGGAGACGTTGCTGGCCGAGTTGCTCAAGGCTCTGCTCGAAGGAGACCAGCGCGGCGGGTTGGCCGAGAAGGTCGCGCGGCAGATGCTCGCCGAGCGGATCAAGAAGTTCGAGGAGTACGTCGAAGCCGAGGTACGGCGGCGGCTGGCCGAGGACCGCGGCGTCGAGGCGATCGCGAAGACGTCGGTCAAGCCGTTGATCGAGCAGGTCGACTTCCTGCGCGCGTCCCGCGACGAGATCGCCGAGCTGCGCCGCCGCGTCTACCCGCTCGCGCGCCGGCTCGCGACCCGGCTGACCGCGAAGCGCCGGCTCGGCCGCTCCGGGCGGCTCGACGTACGGCGAACCGTGCGCGCGTCGCTGTCGAGCGGCGGCGTGCCGCTGACGACGATTCACAAGCCGCACAAGCCGCACAAGCCAGAGCTCGTCGTGCTGTGTGACGTGAGCGGATCGGTTGCGGCGTTCGCGCACTTCACCGTGTTGCTGGCGTACGCGTTGCGCGAGCAGTTCGCGAAGGTCCGGGTGTTCGCGTTCGTGGACACGTGCGACGAGGTGACGCGCTTCTTCGAACGCGGTGGTGATGTCGGCGACGCGTTGGCGCGCATGGCGCAGGAAGCGAACGTCGTGTGGTTCGACGGGCACAGCGATTACGGCCACTCGTTCGAAGTGTTCGCGCAGAAGTGGGCGGACGCGGTGACGCCGAAGACATCGCTGCTGATCCTCGGTGACGCGCGGACCAACTACCGCGCGCTGTCGCTGCCGTCGCTGCGATCGGTCGTGCACCACGCACGCCGTGCTTACTGGCTCAACCCGGAACCCCGCCAGTACTGGGGATCCGGCGACTCGGCCGCGTCGTCGTACGGTGACGTCGTGCCGATGATCGAGTGCCGCAACGCCGCTCAGCTCGAAGAGTTCGTCGAGCGGCTGCTGCCGGTGTGATGTTCGACCCGCGCGCGGAGGCGATGTCGGCCGACGAACGGGCGGCGTTGCAGCAGCAACGCCTGCGCAACCTTGTCGACCGGTTGCTCGCGGTCGACGGAGTCCAGGGCCGGCGGTTGCGCGCCGCCGGGATCGACAGTGGTGCCGCGGTGTCGCTCGACGATCTGCCGGCGCTGCCGACGACCGCGAAGACGGATCTCTGGGAGCACTACCCGTTCGGCCTGCTCGCCGTCGCGCGCGAAGACATCGTCGCGGTGCACGGGTCGAGCGGCACCGGCGGCCGGCCGACACTCGTCGGCTACACCCGCGCCGACCTCGAGCTGTGGGGCGATGTCGTCGCGCGCTCGCTGGGCTGTGCCGGTGCGCAGCCCGGCACCATCGTGCACAACGCCTACGGCTACGGCCTGTTCACCGGCGGTGTCGGCTTTCATCTCGGCGGCATCCGGATGGGCGCCACCGTCGTACCGATGTCCGGCGGCATGACGCAGCGGCAATTGACGCTGATCGCGGACCTGCGTCCTTCAGTGCTGACGTGCACCCCATCGTACGCCGTCACTCTCGGCGAGGCAGCCGCGGCGTCCGGGACCGACGTGTCGAGCCTGCGGGCCGGCATCTTCGGCGCCGAGCCGTGGAGCGAGGCGATGCGCGCGCAGATCGAGTCCGTTCTTCCGTTGAAGGCGCTCGACGTCTACGGACTGTCCGAGGTCATCGGCCCCGGTGTCGCGACCGAATGCATCGAGGCGCAGTCCGGCCTGCACGTCAACGAGGATCACTTCCTCGTGGAGTGCATCGATCCGTCGACGGGGTCACCGGTCGCGGACGGCGACCCGGGCGAGCTGGTGTTCACGACGCCCACGAAGGAAGCGTTGCCGTTGCTGCGATATCGCAGTGGCGACATCGCATCGTTGACTCGCGGGACCTGCGTCTGCGGGCGGACGCTGGTGCGGATGAGCAAGGTGCTCGGGCGCCGCGACGACATGCTCGTGGTCCGCGGGGTCAACGTCTACCCGAGCGAGGTCGAGAGCGTGCTGCTCGCGCACGACGGGCTGGCCCCGCACTACCAGCTCGTGGTCGACCGCCGCGCCGCGGTCGCGGAGCTGATCGTGTGCTGCGAGGCCGCGGGTGATGCGGGTGACGCGGAGCGGCACCGCGCCGAGATCACCTACGGCCTGCACGAACGGCTCGGCCTGCGCGCGGATGTACGCGTCCTGTCACCGGGCACAATCCCGCGGCAGGAGGTCGGCAAGGCCGTGCGCGTGGTGACGTGGACCGACGGCGAGCCGCCAATCCCGGGGCTGTGACAGGTCGCGCCGGTAACCTTTCGGCGTGACGGCGCGGCGCATCGGCGTGATGGGTGGGACGTTCGATCCCTGCCATCACGGGCACCTCGTCGCGGCGAGCGAAGTCGCCGGCCGGTTCGGCCTCGACGAGGTCGTGTTCGTGCCGACCGGGCAGCCGTGGCAGAAGTCCGACTACGACGTCTCGCCGGCCGAGGACCGCTACCTCATGACCGTCATCGCGACGGCCTCCAACCCGATGTTCACGGTCAGCCGCGTCGACATCGACCGCGAGGGCCCGACGTACACGATCGACACGTTGCACGACCTGCGCGAGGTGTACGGCGCCGCGACGGAGATGTTCTTCATCACCGGCGCGGACGCGCTCGCGCAGATCCTCGGTTGGCATCGGTCGGACGAGCTGTTCTCGCTCGCGCACTTCGTCGGCGTGACCCGTCCCGGGCACGCGCTCGCCGACCCCGGATTCCCCGACGGGGTCGTGAGCCTGGTCGAGGTACCGGCGCTCGCGATCTCCTCGACCGACTGCCGCGCGCGGGTCGCGGCCGGCCACCCGGTCTGGTACCTCGTGCCCGACGGCGTCGTGCAGTACATCTCGAAGCGCCGGCTTTATCGGGCGGCGTCATGACGGGTAAGCGCCGCGCCGGCCGGCCGGCCGCGTCGTCGTCCTCATCGTCGGCGACGCCGCAGCCGGGGCCGGTCGTCGGGCGGCCGCCGACGCGCCGCGAGCTGCGGGCCGAGCGCCGGCGGGCGCGCCGACGCAAGCTCGGCGCTGGCGGCATCGCGGGCGTCGTCGTCCTCGTGCTCGCCTTGCTCGTCGGCGGCGGGTTCTTCGTGCACAACGCGACGTCCGGCCCGGCGAAGCCGACCGATCCGCAGCAGACGATGCTCGTCGCGCTGGTCGGCAACGACCGCAGCGCCGCGGCGTCGATGCTGGCCGCGCACCAGGCCGTGCCGCGCGCCGGTTTCGAGATGCTTGTTCCCTCGCGGTTGCTGACCGACGTGTGCGGTTACGGCAGCCAGCAGTTCGGCCGAGTCTTCACGTTGCCCGACGGTGCGAAGCAGGCCGCGACGACGTTGAGCCAGGTGCTCGGCGACGTACGTATCGACGGCACGCTGTCGTTGACGCAGACGCAACTCGCGCGGCTGATCGACGGTGTCGGCGGGGTAGCCGTCGACGTCGACACCGATGTCATCACGACATCGGGCGGGTCGCGGATCGTCGCGATTCCGAAGGGCCCGGCACAGCGGCTCAACGGCGCGAACGCCGTGCTGTTCTCGACGTACGTCGCGTCGGGGGAGCCGCCGGCGGCGAGCCTGCCGCGGTTCCAGTCGGTGATGGAAGCGCTCATTCTCGCGCTGCCGCGCAAGACCGCGGCTGTCGTGTCGGCGCTGCATACGGCGCAGATCGAGGGGGCTTCCGCGACCGCCGCGGCGTCGCTGTTCACGTCGCTCGCCGCCGACGATCGAGGCAAGCGGTTGCTGTCGGAGATCATGCCGTCGCAGCCGATCGACAGTGGTGGCGGGACGCCGGCGTATCGCGCGGATCCCGCGGCGTTGAAGAGCCTTGTCGCGTCGCAGCTGGCGAAGTCGCTGCCGGCCGACGACGTCTCGAAGCGGCCGTCGGTGCTGATCCAGAACGGCGTGGGTACGCCGGGGCTGGTGCTCTCGGCGTGCAACCGGTTGCTGCCGGCCGGGTTCAACTTCGCCGGCAGCGGCAACGCGCCGTCGTTCGGTCACAAGACGACGCAGATCTTCGTGTTCCCGTCGACGCCGGACGACCTTGTGCGGGTGACGAAGGACGGCGATCGCGTCGCCGACCTGCTGCACGTGCCGCGCGCCGACGTGCTCGCCTCGACCCAGGGCAACAACGTCGCGGATGTCGTGGTCATCCTCGGCGGCGACTACAAGCAGTGAGTCGTGGCAGGCTGGTAGGCGATGACCGCCTCTCCTCGTAGCGTCGAGCTCGCGTCCGCCGCCGTGGTCGCCGCTGCCGACAAGCTCGCGACCGACCTCGCCATCCTCGACGTGAGCGACCAGCTCGTGATCACCGATTGCTTCGTGCTCGCGTCCGCGCCGAACGACCGGCAGGTGCGCGCCATCGTCGACGCCGTCGAGGAGAAGCTGCTCGGTCTGGGCGCGAAGCCGGTACGGCGCGAGGGTGAGCGCGAGGGCCGGTGGGTGCTGCTCGACTACGTCGACCTCGTCGTACACGTGCAGCACAGCGAGGAGCGCACGTACTACTCGCTCGAACGGCTCTGGAAGGACTGCCCGATGCTGCCGCTCCCGTCGGAGGCCCTGCCGTCGGGTGACCGTTCGCCCGGTGAGCGGGCCGCGGGGGAGCGGTGAGCCGGCCGCGGCGGGTACTGCTGCTCCGGCACGGACGGACCGAGTGGAACGCGACCGGGCGGTTCCAGGGCCAGCAGGACTCGGCGCTCGACGGGATCGGTCGCGCGCAGGCCGCGGCCGCGGCGGTCGCCGTATCGCCGATGCAGCCGGATGTCGTCCTGTCGTCGGACTTGTCGCGGGCGCGGGACACGGCGGCGTTCGTCGGTGACGAGGCGGGGCTCGCCGTCGTTGCCGACGCGCGGCTGCGCGAGATCCATCTGGGCCGCTGGGAGGGGCTGACGCGGGCCGAGGCGCGCGCGCAGTTCCCGGAGGAGTACGCGTCGTGGCAGGCCGGGATCGACGCGCGGCGCGGGGACGGCGAGACGTACGCCGAGGTCGGGGCGCGGGCGGTCTCGTGCGTGCTGGAATCGCTGGATCGCCTCGGGCCGGGGTCGCTGGTCGTGGCGGTGACGCACGGCGGTACGGCGCGCGCGGCGATCGGGACGTTGCTCTCGCTGGATCCCGATACGTGGTGGCGGCTGTCGCCGCTGGGAAACTGCCGGTGGTCGCTGCTGTCGGACATGGGACGCGGCTGGCGGCTCGAGGAGCACAACGCCGGCCAGCCGCCGGAGGAGGAAACCGGTGACGACGCCCGCTGAGGCCTCGGCGGTCGTGTGGTTCAACCCCGCGTGCTCGAAGTGCCGGCTCGCGGCTGGTGCTTTGGAGGAGGCGGGCGCGTCGTTCGTCGTACGGCGGTATCTCGAAGATCCGCCGTCGGTTGCTGAGCTGTCTGCGGTGCTGGATCGGCTCGGGTTGGAGCCGTGGGACATCACCCGGGTCGGCGACGCCCCGGCGCTCGGGGTGTCGTTGGACGGGTTGCCGCGCGAGCGGTCGGCCTGGCTCGCCGTGCTGGCCGCGCATCCGGAGCTGATTCAACGGCCGATCGTGCTGACCGCGGACGGGTCGGCGTGGGTGGCCCGCGACCCCGGATCGGTCGCTGCCGCGGTCGCGGCTGCCGGCCGTGATGCGGGCTAAGCGAGCTTTACCCGATTTGGTCTGCTCCGAGTGGATGCGAAAAGTTCAGCCTTGCTGAGACTAAGTCTGGCCGGCTGCGAGCCGAAGTTCTTAGTGGATCCACGGGGGATCTGCAGGGAGGCGTAGACCCGCGCCGGGTAACCGGTCACCTGGCCCTTCGGGGCCACCGGGCGCGGTGAGCCAGTGGTGAGACCGGCCCTGTCGCAAAAACGGGGAGACCCATGTACGCGACCAGGTTCGGGACCACGCGCCGCGCGACCGCGTCGACCGCCATCCTCGCCATCGCCGGGGCGCTCTCGCTGGCCGCCACTCCGGCTACCGGCCACACGCAGCGCGAGAATGTCATCGTCACCGGCCTGCCTGGTGCGTTGTCCGAGGTGACGCACGCCGTGCTCGCCGCCGGCGGCTCGATCCGGCACGCGCTGTCGGTCGTCAACGGTGTCGCCGCGACGGTGCCCGCAAACGCCGTCCCGTCGCTGTCACACGCGCCTGGAGTACGCGGCGTCACGCGCGATACGTCCGGTCATCTCATGGGTGTCGACCCGGCGCTGGGCTACGACGTGCAGAACGACGAAGGATCGCTGTTCGACGTCGCGCAGATCACGCACGCGCGTGACGCGTGGAAGGCGAACTACACCGGTCAGGGCATCGACGTCGCGCTGATCGACAGTGGCGTCGCGCCGGTGCAAGGGCTGTCGAGCGGCAACGTGCTCAACGGTCCGGACCTGTCGTTCGAGTCGCAAGCGCCCAACCTCGCGCACCTCGACACGTTCGGCCACGGCACGCACATGGCGTCGATCATCGTCGGGCGTGACCAGCAGCAGACCGGATCGACATACGGCAGTGGCAGTGACCATCAGTTCAACGGGATCGCGCCGGACGCGCGACTGGTGAGCGTCAAGGTCGCCGCGAATTCCGGCGCCGTCGACGTCTCGCAGATCATCGCGGGCATCGATTGGGTGGTCACGCACGCGCACGACCCGGGCATGAACATCCGCGTGCTCAACCTGTCTTACGGGACGGACTCGACCCAGGACCCCACCGTCGACCCGCTCGACTATGCGGTCGAGAACGCGTGGCGCGCCGGCATCGTCGTCGTCGCCGCCGGCGGTAACGACGGCACCACCCGCCAGGCCCTCGCCGACCCGGCCAACGACCCACTCGTCCTCGCCGTGGGGGCGGACGATCCGATGAACACGGACTCCGTCAGCGACGACACGGTTCCGACGTTCTCGCAGCACGGCACGGTTTCCCGGCACGTCGACCTCATCGCGCCGGGCGTGCACATCCTGGGCCTGCGCGACCCGGGCTCGCTGATCGACATGAACAACCCGCAAGCCGTCGTCAACAACCGCTTCTTCCGGGGCTCCGGTACCTCGCAGGCGACTGCGGTCGTTTCCGGCCTGGCCGCGCTGTACTTGTCGAAGTACCCCAGCGCGACGCCGGACGCCGTGAAGAAGGCGCTCATGATGACCGCTACGGCGCCCAACTCGCTCAAGACGTCGTTCTACGGCGGCGCCGGTGTGCCGGACGTCAACAAGGCGCTGGGCCAGAAGCCGGCGTACGCGCAGCCGGCTACCGGTGCGACGGGCATGGGCTCGCTGGAGCTCGCCCGCGGCACTTCGCACGTCACCAACGGAACCACCACGCTGACCGGCGAGATGGATATCTTCGGCCAACCCTGGAACCCGACAACATGGACGTCGCTGAGCTCGTCCGGTAGCGCCTGGACCGGCGGCACCTGGAACGGAAGTGCCTGGACGGGCAGTGCGTGGACGGGCAATACCTGGGACGGCAGCGCGTGGACCAGCAACATGTGGGACGGCAGCGCATGGACGGGCAGTGCCTGGACCGGAAGCGCTTGGACCGGAGCCGCGTGGACGGGCAGTGCGTGGACCGGGGCCGCGTGGACCGGGAGCGCCTGGACGGGTAGCGCGTGGACGGGCAGTGCCTGGACCGGAAGCGCCTGGACCGGAGCCGCGTGGTCCGCGGCGTACTGGGACTGAGGCCGCGATGCTCATGGCAGCGCCGCAGGCGCACATCAGCGGGCGGGTCGGTTGGACCGAGATCGCCGAGGAACTCACCGGGGCGTCCGTGGCCCGCGCACCACTCGGCGGGTTGTGGCGGCGGGAGGGCGGCGTCGCAGTCGTCGCAGGTCCCGCGCAGACGGCATGGATGCACGGCCGCGCCGACGTCGCGGAGGTGCTGGAAATGCTCGGCGGCGCGAGCGGTGTGCACGAGGTGTATGTGACCGCGGAGCACTCCGCTCTCATCGACGCGATGGTGGCGGGAGGATGGCAGCGCGGCGGGTTCATGCAGCACGTGGTTCGTGATCTGCGTGACATGCCCCGTGCCCTCAGCTCGACCGGCGCCGGCGTGTCCGAGCTGGGACCGGCCGACGTGCCGCGGCTCCGCGAGCTGCTCCGCTGCAGCGGGGTTCCGGAGCTGATGCTGGCGAGCCACTACCCGGACGACTTCTTCGCGATCGCGGCCCCGGTGCGGGTCGTCGGGATCACGGCGGGCGACCGCACGTTGCTCGGTTCCTGCGCCGTACGACGGCAGCTCCGCGGCGCCCTTGGCTTCGCGCTGTACGTCCGGCCCGACTGGAGCGGGCGGGGGCTGGCGCGAGCGCTCGTTGACGCCGCCTGCCGGGCGGCCGCCGAGATGGGCGCCGAGTTCGTGCACGCACAGGCGGGCGCGGCGGCGACCGAGTGCCTGGAGCGGTGTGGCTTCGGGCACGTGGGCGCTTGGCAGGTCCTGCACCGCGGCTGAGGAACTTGGCGGGGTTGGAACGCTGGCTGGCGCACTCCGTGCCGCCGAACCAGGTAGACTCGGCGGCGCTTTCGGGGCTGTGGCGCAGCTGGTAGCGCACTTGCATGGCATGCAAGGGGTCAGGGGTTCGAGTCCCCTCAGCTCCACCGGATCGTTGACTTCGCTGATGCCAGGACGCTTTCGCCGACCTCGGAATAACGCGGCGCGGGACGGTCTCTTCGCGCGACCGCCCCGCGCCGCGCATCTGTCACATCCAGTAGCTGCAGACGCCGGTCCCGGTCGACGTCCAGACCCAGCCCCACGTCCAGTAGCAGGCGTTCGGCAGCCAGCTCACGTGGGCGCCGTTGGTCTGGGTGCACCGCCCGGTCCAGTGCGAACACGCGTAGATGTTCGGCACCGTCCCGGTGATGGTGATGGCCGACGCCGGCGTCGACGCCGACATCACCGCCCCCATGGTCAGGGCGGCTACTGCGCCGCCCACTACTTTCCTGCGCATGACGTGCTCCCTTCGGATCGGGAGCGCGGAGGGCGTTCTCACCCTCCGCGCTCCGCGCTGGTAACCCCGCCTTCGGAAGTGCGGACGCCGGAGTTGCAGCTCGGGCGACTCGTCGGGCGAGCCAGCGAGCCCGTTACTCGCTGGTAGCTCCACATCTTGCAGGCAATCGACGGCGCGCGGTATGGCGAGTCTGGGCGATTTGGCGGGTTCGAGAGGGACTAGCTGAACCATGGCTCGCACTGCTCATCTTGGCGAGTAGGCGGCAGGTTCTTTGCACATTGCGAGCTTGATCAGCGACACTTTTCGAGTCGCGGGCGAGGAGTCGCCAGCGGCTGCGCACCCTCGGGCGCGCACTGGTAACCCCGCGGGTCAGTCCACTGGCCCACATAAACGGCCTCCGTTGCAGCGGAGGCCGTTTATTTTTTCGGTACGCCGGGCGACGGAGCACCGTCGTGCATCGTGACGAGCGGCGGCAACCCCACCGTCGTACAACTTCTCTCCGCGCCGGCGCCCGCGCGGACGGCCGCGCCCCCGTTGGACCGCATGCGGAATCAGGCAGGAAATGGCGCTGGAACGGCCAAGCAAGCGGCAGGAAGTGGCGCCGCTCGAACGCCGTTCGGGTCGTGTCCCTCCCTGTGCTCACTCGTTGGTAAGCACACAGCAGGATGGCTCTACCCGGCAGTAACAGAGGCGGCTCATGACACTCCCAGCGCACCACCCCGACGGCAACGACGACGCTCGCCCGGCTCAAGGAGACTTCGAGTCTTTCTTCGAGCGGTGGTACCCGTCCGTCCTGAGCTACTCGCGCCGGTTCGGCGCGGCGCACGCGGAGGAGGTGGCCCAGGAGACGCTGTTCCGGGCGTTCAACTGCTTCTCCGATCTGCGCCACGACATGCCGCTGCCGTGGCTGCGTACGGTCGCCCGCAACGTCGCCTGCGACATGCACCGCGCCGGCAGCCGGCTCTGGCCGCTGCCGGAGCCCGGCGAGACCGACCCGGCCGACCGCGCCGAAGGCCCGGAGGAGTCGCTGCTGCGCCTCGAGCGGGTCGGGCACATGCGGGCCGCGCTCGGGGACATCTCCGCCGAGGACCGCCGCCTGCTGCACATGCTCGTCATCGACGAGCACAGCGTCGCCGACGTCGCCGACCAGCTCTCCGTCACCGCGAACGTCGTCCGGGTCCGCCTGCACCGCGCTCGCCGTCGCCTCGGTACCCACTACCTGCGCCGGGCGGGCCGCCAGGCGCTTGCGCTGCCGGTCCTCGGTCTCGCGGCGCTGCGCCGGCTGCTGCGCCCGACGACGAGTACGGCGACCCGCAGCGTGCCCGCGCTTGCCGCCGTCGCGGCGCTCGGCGGGCTGACCGCCGCGACCGTCGTACTGAGCCAGCCCAGCGCGCCCGTGCATGCGTGGTCAGCGCCGGTCACCGATCAACGCGCCTACACCGAGCCCAAGCCCGTGCCCATCCGTCTGCGGCCGGTCGCGCGCGTCTCCGCGCCGAGTACGGCGGGAGGTCGGGCCGCGGGCACGTCGGGAAAGGTGAGCCCGGCCGCCGTTCCCGCCATCAACACCAGGTTGCGCATCTCCGACCCCAAGCAACCCGGTCAAGACGCCGACTTCGGCGTCTCCGTGCCGACCCCGATCGGGCCGGTCTGGGTGTCCGCTGGTTACGTCCGCGGGACCGGGAAGGGCCTGGTCTGCGAGGTCACAGGTCAGGCGTGCTGAGGATGTGAAGAACGGCGGGGACGCATACGGCGCCGTCGACGCCGACCCAGATGCCGACCCCGGTCGTGACCGGAAGGCACGCGGGGGTACCGCTGTACGGGACGCAGTAGGGCCCGAACGTGCTCGGCGGCGTGACGGCCGTCGAGACGGTCAGCGAAGAGCACAGCGGCGTCGCGGAGGGGTGCGCGGGAGCCCCGACGAGCGCGCAGGGGACCGCCGCCGCGGCGATGGCGGCGAGAAGTGAGAGCCGGATACGCACTGGAATGGATCCTCTCACACCGTCGGCCGCGGACTCAGGGGGCGGACGGCGCCGGCTACGACTGGGGGTTCGGGAAGTTCGGGCTGGCCGCCAGCCCGGCGGCGAGCCGGGCCCGCTGCAGCACCGCGCTCGCCTGGTCGAACAACGTGTCGCCGTCGCTCGCCGCCGTCACGGCGGTCACCACGATCGGGCGGCGTTGCTCCAACGGCGTCGCCGCGGCCTGTCCGAACCCACGCGCCGCCTCGACGTACTTGTCCAGCGCCCGCAACATCAGCGCGCGGCACCGGCCGAGGCCTGTCGGCGGACGGACCGCGGCGATCAACGCCCGGTCGTGGGCGAACGCCGCCTGCCACGCCTTCGACTCCGTGGCGACGGCGTTGGCCGGAAGCGTGTCGTTGCCCGGGTTCAGCAGGTCCTTGACCGAGGGCCGCATTCCGAGCACCTCGACGCTGCCCCAGTCCTTGACCGGCCCGAGGATCGCCTTCTCGTAACGCTGTACCGCGGCCGCCGAGGCGTGGCCGCGCCCGCCGGACGGCAGCACGATCGCCAGGACGAGAGCCGCGGCGAGCACGACGACGATGCCGGCGAACGCGACCAGGCGTGCGCGGCTCGCGGGCCGGCGCGTCCGCGTACGGGGCGCCGTGGGTGCCGACATTCACGTCCAACCTACGCGGCGGTGCCCTCGCCGAGGTACGAGCGGATCAGCGCCGGGTCACCGAGCAGCTCCGCGCTCGGCTTGCAGTCCACGACGACGCCCTTGCGCAACACGTACGCGCGGTCGGTGTTCTGCAATGCCATGTGCACGAACTGCTCCACGATGAGCACCGCGGTCCCGTCGCGGTTGACCGTCTCGAGGATCTCGAAGATCTGCGCCACGATCTTCGGCGCAAGCCCGAGCGAGAGCTCGTCGACGAGCAGAAGGCGCGGCGCGGACATCAACGCGCGGCCGATCACAAGCATCTGCTGCTCGCCACCGGACAGCGTGCCGGCCGCCTGCTTCGAGCGCTCGCGCAGGATCGGGAAGTAGTCGTACACCTGCTCGCGCCGGTGCGCAAGAACGTCGCGGTCGTTCGGCTGCGAGGCGAACCCGAGCGTGAGGTTCTCCTCGATGGTCATTCCGGCGAACAGTGCGCGCCCCTCCGGAACGTGCGCGACACCTTCGCGTACGACGTCGAACGCGGCCTTGCCGCCGATGGAACGGCCGTCGAGCTGGATCGAGCCGGCGCGGGGCGCGAGCATGCCGGAGATGGTGCGCAGCGTCGTCGTCTTGCCGGCGCCGTTCGCGCCGAGCAACGCGACGCGCTCGCCG
>Ga0157369_10002653_pt1 | contig 21359 bp, 16 predicted proteins | sample C25metaG_FD_113461 | JGI IMG/M metagenome (GOLD analysis project Ga0157369, IMG submission 113461) | Corn rhizosphere microbial communities from Kellogg Biological Station, Michigan, USA - C2-5 metaG | ecosystem: Host-associated > Plants > Roots > Rhizosphere > Soil | place: USA: Michigan...
CCTCGAGCGAGGGCCTACGGTTGGGCGAAGTCATACATTGAACTCCTTCTTCATCTTGGCTTCGATGCTACGCTTGTGGTTGTTGACCATGCGCGGGGTGACGCCCAGCGCAGCGGCGATCTCCTTGATCTTCATCTCCCGGCGCCACAGCATCACGAAGACCGAATATTCGTTGCGGGTAAGCAGGGCTCGCAGCCGCGCGTGGACCTGGTGAAACTCCAGCGTGTGACCCAGCACGCGATCCGGCGTCGCATCGTCGCGCAAGGTGGCATCGTCGCCGTTGTCATCCTCGAGCGGCTGCGCCAGCGCATCGTCGTCCTCGTCGGCGTCGCCGTGTTCGCCTTGGTGCCATTCCTCGAGGCTGTCCATCCGCTGGCGGCACTGGGCGAGCAAAGCGCGCAGGAACGAAATCGACTTTTTCTCGAAGAACACACCGAACCGACGCGCGGCAAACTCGGCATTCGTGCCGCTGAGCAGGCGTTCCCACACGTATCCGGCCAAGTCGTGGGCGGCTTCGTCGTAGTCGGAGAAGTGCTGCGGAACCAGCGTGTTCTTTTTGGCAAAGGCCATCGCGCGCCTCAGCAGTCGCTGGGACAATTCGCTGCTGCACAGGCCAACCCGGGCGGTGTGGCCCGCGGTTCGCGCCGCCAAGAACAGTTGTACGAGCCGCTCTTCGCTGACGAACAGCGGGTCGTTCCAGTCGACGCAGCGCAGGCGTTCAACCAGGTCCGGGTCAGCCAAATTTTCTAGATCGTCGGGTTCAGGTGCGTCCATCTTTGGTTCCCATGGTCGGGGGACCCCCTCCGCCACCGTGGCGAGCGTCCCTCTACGGCAAGTCGCAGCCCCCCGCGGAAATCGGAAATGGCTGCGGCCTCGCCGGTTACGCGGCCCCCAGGCGCCGGCGGGCGACCCGGGGACGGGCAGGCGCCCCGCGCGCGCCGTGCCCCTACTTGCGCTTGCCGGACCGTTGCGTGAGCACGCTGCCGGCCAGGGCCTTGGTGCCGGCGCTGGTGCGCCCGTCATTGAGCGCCTTGGCTGCGGTACGGGCCGTGGTCGCCGAAGAGACCTTGCGGGTCCCGGCCTGGGCAAGGGTGCTGCCCGCCAGGCTCTTGGCGGTCTTGCTGGCGCCACTGTCGCGCAACACCGAGGACGCCGTACGCGTCACCTTCGGACCCGAGGACTCGTGCTTCTTGGCCATGCGGCTTCTCCGTCGGGGCGAAGGGGACGCCGCGGGCTGCCCCTGAGGCCCGCGGCGGGTGTTCGCGCTAGCGCCGGCCGTCCACCGGCAGCTGGACCTCGACCGGCAGGGTCTGCAGAACCGGAAATTCCGCCTGGACCCGTGTCATCAGATCGGCCACCCCTGGCGCCTGTAGCGTCACGATCAGGGCGTAGGGCATCGGCACCGCATCTTCCCAGCGCACTGCCTCGCTCTCGTCGCGCACCTGGTAGTTGATGTGGAAATAGGGCGCGTCGAGCTCGGCCGCGTCGACCGTGCACGCATTGTTCAACACCGTGTCCCAGCGCATCGCGTCGCGGCGCAGCTCTTCCTCGGACTTGTACATACCGCTGCCGAACAAGGGCAGGCTCTGGCCCGGCGCCTTGTAACAGCGCACCCACAGACCCGCCCGGGTGTAGTTGATCGCGTGGGCAGAATCGACCTGCGCGCGATAGCAGAACGTCGCACCGATGCGCACCCGGGTGCCGGCTGGGAGCCCACGCGGCACCGGGATCACCGCCTTCTGCGGATGGCCGGGGTGGGTGATGCCCTGGTAGACCACGCGCACGACATCTAGCGGGGTGTGCACGATGGCGTCCGGGTCCAGCGGAATACGGCCCCAGCCCACGTCGGTGCGCTTGTGGCCCCGCCGGCATTCGGCGGCGTTGATCAGCAGGGCCTGCAACGTGATCGGATCAAAGCGCGATTGGCTCAGCACGTCCACGCCGAGCGCCGTGCGCAAGGCCAAGGGGCTGGCGAAGCTGGTGCCACCTACGGCAACGACGCCGCCCGCCAGCGGGCTGTACACCGGCATCGGCTCGACAGGGGAACCGCCGAACGCGAGTACGTCCGGCTTCACGAATCCGGGGCTGCGGCCGGGGCCGGTTGCGCTGTACGGAGCGCGATTCCACTTGGGGTGGCGCGTATCCGCGGCACCGATCGCGAACAGATTCACGGCATCCCCGGGCGGCTGGATACGACCGAGCTCGCCGTCTAGCGCGCCGTTGTTGCCCACCGCCGCCGTGCAAAGCGTGCGTCCGTCCGCCAGTTCGGTGTCCAACCGCGAGGTCCACTCGTGGATGTCGTCATCGAAGAAGGTCGCCACCGGTCCCAGGCTGATGTTGGCGAAGCGATACGGGCGGTCGGCCGTGCGCGCAATGCGCAAGGCGGTGACGATGCGGTCCAGCACGTCGAGGGCTTGCTCGGGGCTGTCGTTGGTCGGCAGCACGCGGTGGTGCTCGACCATCCACGGCGGTGCGGGCAACGCGGTGTGCGACGGATCGACCGGGCCGAACAGCAGGGCGGAGGTGACGTTGATCCCGTGCGCCAGGTCTGCGACCGTCGCCGGCGGCAAGCCGGACGCAGCCAGTTCGACCGCGTGGGCGCCGAAGGCGTTCTGCGTGCCGCCGTCGAACACGGCCACGCGCGGGCCCGGAGCCGTCAGCCGCGAAGCCGGTAGCACCAGGGTAGGAAACTTGCGCGTCAGGGCCCCGGTGAGATCGAGTTGTTCGCGCAGGCGCGGCATCGACCGGACCAGACGAATCCGCTCGAAGCGCGCGAGCTCGGGCACGCTGTCGGCCGGCAGTTGGATCGCGACGAAGGCCAGCCCCGGCACGAAGCGAAACCCGCGTGCGCTGATCTCACCGCCCAGCTGCAAGGTGAGGGTCTGGAACGCGGTCAGCAGGTCGGCGTCGTGCTCACCGGCATGCAAGGTGACGTGCACGAAATCCGGCCACGGGGTGTCCGGGTCCAGGCGCAACTTGCTCTCGCCGGCGTAGGTCAGGACCGATTCGATGTGCGTGAATTCTTCCTGCCGGCCCTTGGCGATGGCCGGATCGCCGAGCTGGCGATCCATCGCCTCGAATCCCTCCGGCGTGCCCGCCACCAGGATCTCGGCGGTGTCCTGCGGGCCCTGCTTGTCCCCCTGGCTGACGCGGGGCGTGACCTGCGTGGCGCGCGAGCCCAGCACGGTCAAGCCCGCGTCGCGCAGGATGTGGGCGGGGAAGTGGGTCTTGGCCAGGAAGGTCGGATGCAGCGCCAGCCGCGCCGTGACCTCGCCCCGCGGCGAGTAGACACGCGAGACCTCGCGCGCCGCCCGGGCCACGGCCGTGAGCTGACGATGTAGGACATCGCGCTGAACTGCGATGTCGTACGGGTGCCACTTTGGGCCGCCGCCCGTTGGCCACGCCAAGTCGCCGATGAGGGCCTGGCCATTGGCGATCAGCGTGTTGCGCGGGGCGGGGGCCATACGTGCGCTCCTACTTGTTCAACCAGCGCGAGACGGTGGCGGCACTCACCCCGATGTGCTTGGCGATGGCACGCATCGACAGGCCGTCGGCATGCAGGCGCATGACCTGCAGCAAACGCTCGCGATCGGCCGGATCGGTCGCACCCGGCAGGGACAGACGCATCAGCACCTCGTCGAGTTCGCCGCCGCCCAGCGCGATTTCGCGCCGCGCCCGCATGACCAGACGACTGGCGTCGGAGAGCGGCTTGCCGGCCAAGGCAGGCGCCATCTGCCGTGCGACGGCATGACTGGCCCCCAGCTTGGCGAGCAACGTCTCGACTTGGCGCGCCGTGCTGTTGGGGAAGCGCAGCCACAGGTCGAAGCGGCGAAACACGGCGCGATCGAGCAGCTCTTCGTGATTGGTCGCGGCCACCAGCAACGACGTGCCCGGCCATTCATCGATGGCTTGCAGTAGCACGTTGACCACGCGTTTGAGCTCGCCCACGTCCTGGCCGTCGTCGCGCCGCTTGGCCAGGGCGTCGAACTCGTCGAGCAAGAGCACGCACGGCTGCGCCTTGGCGTGCGCGAGCACGCGTGTGAGGTTGGCGCCAGTCTTGCCCAGCAGGCTGTTGACGGCCGCCGCCAGGTTGAGCGTGATCAGCGGGTAGTGCAGTTGTTCGGCCACGTACGTCGCGGCCAAGGTCTTGCCGACACCCGGGGGGCCGGACAGCAGCACAGTACGCGAAGGCGACAACCCCGCCTCGCGCAGGCGATCGGCGTTCTGCCATTCGCGCATGAGGCCGTCGAGCGACTCTTCGACCGCAGGCGGCCAGACCGGCGCGAGCTCGACGAAGGCGGGAAACTGCACCGTGGACAGGGCCAGGTTGCTGTCTAGGTCGACCGGGCTGACCAGGGCCTGCTGCGCGGCGGCATCGCGGGCGAGCGTGAGACGAGAACTATTCGCTTCAGTCAGCGCCTTGGCCAGCAGTGGGGCCAAGGCGGACTTCTCCCGGCGCAGGCGCGCGATCAATCGGCTCAGGCGCAGCTGGAAGGCCGGGGCGTTGCCCGCGCAGCCCTCCCGCACCAGTGCCAACCACTCTGCCTCGGAAGATGGTGCTGTCATGATCGCCCCGCTGTTGCACGCGTTGCACAGTGTTGCACCATCACGTGCAACAGCGCAAGGGCACGGGGCTGCCGCCGAGCGTGCTGATCATCGGGCGCACCGGCGTGTGCATCACGGTAGTGGGCCCCGGTGAGGTCGTAGAACTGCGGCCGCTCGTCATCGCCCGCGATCTGGGCCACGTGGTGGAGCTGAGCGAACCGCTCGACCAGACTTTGTGCATCGTCAACAGCGCGCGCGAAGGGCTGGCGAGCGGGGATCGTGTACGGATCGTGGCCCCGCGCGCCGCGCCGAGCGGAAAGACCTGACGGATCCTTGGTAGGGCGGCGACGCCGTCGTGGCGGGAGACTACAGCGCTTTGGCGTCAGCCGTCTCGAGAATATAGATCTTGGTCATGGAGGCCAACGGCTGCACGAGGCCGCCGGCCTGGACTGAATTGATGTTTCCGTCCGGCAGCAGGTAGTGATGCATAGCCGCTGGAAAGTGCTCGGGGTTGAGCGGAATTGCCGCGCGGGGGTTGTGAAAGACATCTAGGCCCTCGGTCCACGATTCGGCGTAGCCCGGATCATCGACGCGCACCGCGAACGGAATCGGTTCGGTCGCGTCGGGATCCGGGTTCCAGACGGTGCCGTGCCGGATCATCCGGGCCCGCCGGGAGCCGAAGCCGGCCACGTAACCGATCCGGTTGAACTTCGACAGGGTCGCGCCGCTGTTGAAGATCACGGCGCTGACGTGCTCGGCCCCAGGCAGATCGAAGAATCCCGACTCCGCTGCTCTGCCGTCCCAGCGATGTTCTGCCACCTTGGTCGCCACCACGACGAGTCTGCCCTCTGCATCCTGGATCGCGTTGTGCTCGTACCCGTACAGGTAATTGATCAGTCCGGTGCGCGCGAAGGTCATCGAGGCGGCTGCGTGGAAATCCTGGATGATGAACACCAAGGGCTTACCGGCGACATGCGGCATCTCCCAGTACGCCTTGCCGAGCTTCCTTTTCAGCGCACCAGCAAATTTGATCGGGATGTAGTGCTTGAGGTAGGCAAGGCGCTCGTCCTCGGAGGTAATCTTGGGTGGCGGCTGCGGATTGCCTTGGCGATCCTGGGTCGGGTTGACGGTCGTGACCTCCACCGCGATCGTGCCGAGGATGTCTTCGGCGAGGAAATCGGGAGCAGCGTGCTCGCGCGAGAGCGAAAAGTTGTTCTCGACCAGCAAGGCGTACGCATAGAGCTCAAGTAGGCGTGCATCGAAGCCGCCGGTTTGAAACTGCTCGATGAAGTTGCCATCGACGTCCTCGTACCAGCGCATCATCGCCTCGACGATGGCTCGTGCCGGACTAAATCCTTCTTTGTCCAGGAGCGTGGCGAAGCTAGGATGCAGGCGCTCACGCGCCACCTCTAGCCGGAAGAAATCCACCGGCGCGAGCCCTTCGTCGCCTTGGCCACGTTCGGCCTCAAGGCGGGTCAACAACGCTGGGGCTCCGGCCACGAGCGCGGCAGCGGCGGCCTCGGCGGTATCGAAGAAGGCGTCGGTCTGGCTGATATGGCGGAAGCGCCCGACGCGGTCCTGAGCCAAATAGATGCCGAGGAAGTCGCCGTCGGTGTGGTCACGCACGATCACCCCAAGCAGCTTCCCGTCGGCCGCTTCGAACCAGGCGATCTCGTCCAGAATTGGTCGGGCCGAAGCGGCACCAGGCCGCCAACGCATTGAACCGGGGCAGGGAAATTGTGTGCATGTCGCAAGGATAGCGGGCGGGATCGCGGCCGGCGCACGGATCACGCGCCGTGGCACTTCTTGTACTTCTTGCCTGATCCACAGGGGCACGGTTCATTGCGCCCGACCTTCTTCCCGACGAAAGCCTCGTTCGGCGGAACAAACTGGGCGACTGTCTGTTCGTATTGTTGAAGCTGCGGTGTGTCGAAGAAGCGCCAATCCTCATTGAGCGCCTGGTAGTGATCGCGGACGTCGTCCGGCCATGCCTCGCAGGGCATGAGGATGAAGTCCTCGGAGTTGGTGTCCCCGGCGAACTTGGGCGCGTCCATGCCGATGCCGATCACCTTGTGCAGGTGCGGGAGCTTGTTGCGCGCCGCGCCACACGCGATCTCGAGCAAAGTGCGTCGCTTGTCGAGATAGTCGGGCTGCGCGCGGATCGCCTCGGGCGCGCGCAACTGGAAGAAGACGTAGCCGACCTCCGGATAGAACGACGGCATCAGGGACACGTGACGCGTCAACCCGCCGGTGTCGGGGAAGTTAATTACGTTCTCGCGAATCTTGCTCGACAGGGCGCGTCGCATGAACCGCGGTTCCTTCACCATCTCGACGATGGCGCTCTGGCCGCGGAGCAGGTCGGCGTTGCCGCCCAGGGTGCCGTCCAGCAGGTTCTGGCAGGTGCGCTGGATCAGCTCGTCCCAGAAGTAGGAGACTTCGTCTTCGCGCTTGGTGTTCTGGTACAGGGCCGAGTTCACGAAGCCGTGCCATTCGCCTTCGCCGATCATCACCGCGGTGACCGGCTCGTCGGAGCCGATCCTGTGCACATTCGTCGCCTGGTCGAAGTTGAACAGGTAGTGCCCGGGCAGGTCCTCTTCGCCGCAGTACGCCAGCACGTCGAAGCGTCGGATGGCTCGAACCTTCTCATCAAGGTAGCGTGAGAAGTCGCTGATCGTATCGAGCTCGCCCAGCACGATCGGGAGGTTGTGGCTGTCGAATAGGTGCACCGGATCCTGCCGATCCAGGTCGACGTGGAAGGGGCGTGGTGCGCAGCCCTTGTCCAGATCGCAGTAGGTGATGGCCAAACTGCCGTAGATGTTGTGCTCGGAGCTGCGCGCGCACGCGTCCTTGGCGCCGTGTGCTACCACGATCTTGTGGACGGTGGCCGCCGGGTTAGAGACTGCGCGAGCCGATTTGATCCACGAGCGCGAAGGCTGGGAAGCCCGCCTACAAGTCGCCGAAACGCGCATTGCTCAGGCCCAGGTGGCACGAGACCTAGCCGAGCACGCCTGTGCCACCCTGGATGGCCAGTTGCAGGACAGTCACGCTCTGCGGGCGGACCTTGTACAGCAACGCGATCGCCTGCAGGAATCCTGCGACCGACAACAGGCGGAAATTCAAGCACTTCAAACTCACCTCAGCGAAAGTCAGGCCGGGCTACAGATGGAGCGTGAACGTCAGGAAGCACATACTCGAGCTATTGAAAATCGCGCCCACCAGGAAATCGACCACGCTCGACAAGAGGCGAAACAGTGGCAGCAGCGACAACAGGCGACGGAACGAACTCACCGAGAAGCGATCGCTGTTATGCAAAACCGGCAGCAGGCGTCTAGCGATCATCTGCGCCAGCTCGAGCAAGATGCTGCTCGCCAATCAGGTCAAATCGCCGCATTAGAAAAGGCGCTCTCAGAAGCCTATGCCGCGGCAAAGCCAAGGCAGAAAAATGCTTCAGGAGGCTCTCGCAAGGCCGCCGCCAAACGCACCAAACAGCGCTTGACGACCAAGGACTCAAAGGACCAATGATCTACGCATCGGCAGTGCGCTTATTTCTCATTGATTAGCGGCTGGGAGGTGGCCCAGGTGATCGCCGTGACGGGGACTGTGGCTATCTCTCCGTTCAAGTAAAGCGCGCAGAATTTGTCAGCGCATTCGATGAGCCGGTAGGTGGCAACCTTGCCGTGAGGAGCGAGTAGCTCCACAGCCGGCCCGTTGGGAAATCCCTTCTCAAGATCGTGAGCGGCGGCGCGCGCGCCGATCTGGGCGAATGGTCCTATGGCGAGGAGCAGTGCTGCGCCAACGACTGCAAACAGTGTGTAAATTGCGTAGGCGCTAAAGAACATCGCATAGACTGGATTTAGTACGGAGTGGATTACCCGCGCTGGCTTTGTATCCCGCCGAGGTTCCGGCATCGCTTTCCGCCGCTTTGCGGCCCGATAGACCAGGTAGTGAACGACCGCCGACAGACCCGTGACAAGCAGTGCAGGCAGCACGACGATTAAAAACCAGTGCATCCCGATCGCCTTGGAAACGGCTCCTAATACGGTCGCAGATCCCTCCATCCAGGCGCGCGCGGTATTGATGAATGTGCCTTGCACATCTGCCGGGAACATCGACGACTCAAGGTGAAGTCGGTCAAGGTAACCGTCGTGAAACGCGCGCCCATTCAGATACCCCAAAGGAGTCGCAATAGCTGCCAGAGTGGCCAACCACTTACCTATTGCGACGGACGATGTGTCTTTGGCTTCACGAGTGACTTCGACCTTCGTTTGGCGTTCGATCATGGTGGATTCCCCTCTGGTTTAGTTGGTGAATCCATCTGCCACAACGCAATCTCATTACTTGCGACTTGAACGGGTCACGGTGTGATATTGCGGGCAGCGCTGTCCGATTCAGGGCGTTGTTGATCCTTTTCAAATCGAATGGAGGCTCCATGTACGCGTTGGCACCAGACGCATTAGTTTCCGATTCCGTCTATTGCGGGGTGCTCTTAGTCGCGCCTCACGGCCTGGTGAGCCGCTTTGGCCCGCCACTGAGGGCGTCCGGTGACGGAAAGATCTCCGGCTCCTATATCTTCAGTGATGGGCGCGGCAACGTCGCGGTGCTGTACGACTGGAAGTCCACGTCACTCTATGACGGCCGACCGGAAGCGGGGCTCCCATCCGTCGAGTCATTCTGGGCCTCCACCGATTTGGAGCAATTGAGCTTGGCCACGAGCGGAAGGATCAGCATTTCGTCGTTTGCTGAGTGGCTCGGTGCGCGCGCTGGGTGACGATCGAGCTATGACGGGAGTCGTGGCTGCAAAGAACTGCTGGCTGAGTGCACTAAAGCGGTGGCGCCGGTGCATTTAGCCTCTGGAGGGTGCGGCTATCCGATAGACCCGCAGACCGACCTTGGCCAGGCGCTTTTCAATATTTGACATAATATACATTATGCGCAATCAAGGGTGGCCCCCGATGGGGCCGGAGGCCGTCCTTTAGGCGCTCTTTTTGCCTAGAGCTCGCGCTCACGGGCGCTGCGCTCATTCGGTCATCTTTTGACACGAGGTCGCTTGCCGTCGGGCTGTGCCGGGGTTCCTTTCTTTTTGCTGGAATCGGAAGCCTTGGGTGTTGCCCGCGAGTTCCGTTTTGGCGCTGCGGCGGCGTACGCCTCTGAGAGCGCTTTCTCCAAGGCGGTTATCTGTCCGGCCTGGCGTGCAACTTCCTGTTCAAGATGACGTGCCTGGCCGCTGATCGCGTCGTATCGCTTTTGCGCCTTATCGACAGCCTCCCGGCGTGATCGTTCGGCAACCTCGTGTCGTTTCGGCTAGGTCTCGTGCCACCTGTGCCTGAGCAATGCGAGTTTCAGCGGCTTGATCTAAGCCCCTGATGAAGCATGCATCGCTTCATCAGGGGCTCTCAGTGGTGCCCTTCAGAAACCGGTGGGATACCAGTCGGGTACCTGCCGGAAAACGAGTCTCTGGGCGGTGTCATTCTTGTCGCACGGCCACAGCTTCATGCGGGTGCCATTGGCTGGCGAGTTTCCGTACACGTCCATGCAAAATCTCCGATCCTGGTCGCGATTCGCCATCAGGCCGTCGGGAGTGATGTACCATTTTTCGGAGCGGCCCCCATCGCAGTCCCACAAGTTCATCTCCTTGTTTTGTCCCGCCGTGCCGCCTTTGATGTCCAGGCAATATTTGTTGTTGCCTTTTGGCCTTAGCTGCCCCTCGGCGGTATACACAAACTGCTGGTTACCGGCACCGTTGGTGCAAGTCCACTGGACGATGGATTTGCCGTTCCCATATGAGCCCCCTTCCACATCGATGCAACCCCTTTGCTGACTGGTCAAGGTGGGCATCATGAAGTAGCCAGGCAGGCTGCGCCGGATCCCCACATAAGGAATGCTGCCGATCCAGTCGGGCTGGTAATAAGTCGTGCTGGACAGGCTCTCGCTTACGTCGATCCCCAATGCCCCCACGCCTTGGGCAACACCGATATAGGCGTAGGCGTAGTCCTTGTTGGTGAAATCGCCGGAGCTTCCCCATAGATGTAACAACTGGCGATATTCGGCCGAACGATTGAGTACCTGCTCATCGTGGTCACCGGCCTTCACATTGGCACAGAAGAAATAACCGGAGTCCGAAGCACTCATGCCGTCGATCTGGGTCGTAATCTCCCCGGGGTCGCCGGCATCGACATCCGGACAGAAAAACGTGTTCTGACTCTTGCCGCGATCCGAGAGCCACTTACGCCCGCCGTTCATATTCTGGTTGACGGATCCTATGTGCCCACCGGTCAGCAGCACGATGATCTTGTTGCCGAGCGAGCCGATGGCAGGCCAGCCGCGGCTTTTCAGTTTCAAGCGAGGCGAGGCGCCTGGCGCACTGTTGATGTAACTCATGAGTTCGGCATAGGTGTAGCGATTCTGCGCCGGGATCGCCTTGCCGATGTACTCATCCAGCATGCCGACTTCGTCGCTCTTCCATGCGCTGGCTGGATCCCAGCTGGCTTTCATGTCCACAAAAACAAGCAGTGGCGTGGTATCGCCTGGATGGCTTGCCTTCCATGCAAGGATCACATCCAGGCAATCTTTCAAGCGGGTTTGCTGGGCAGTTCCGCAATTGGCTTTCATGGGATTCAAGTCATGGGCCACATACGGGCCGGCAGCCTCGTTTTCCCAATTGCCGCGATCAATCACGTCGATTTCGACAGCGCGATAGCCTGCATTGAGCCATCCGCTGAAATCCTTGCCATGCATGTAGGTATTGTGCGGCTGCAAATAATAAAGTTGGTCAACCCGCGTTGCAGGCGTCGACTGGGCAGCTTTCAAGGGTGGTACAAAAGTCGTTTGAGCCGACGCTGGAAGTGCAAGTAGCACAGCTAGAACGGCCGCGAACCGCGATGCGATGCGGACAACATGAGTAACGCTTTCCATGGCCCCCTCCTTGACCTAGTCACCTCATTTCCATGGCAGGGTGTGTGTATCGACATCTTCCCTGATATGGAACCGTTGGCACTCGTGGCAGCCGCTGATGGCGCCGCCATGCGCATCTTAGCCCTACGGGCTGCCCGGGGGGCGTGATCATCCCCGGTCGTCAATGGCCCGGGTGGCTGGTGGCGTAATCGATCACGGTCGAGAACGGCGCAACCCAAATCGTATCGGAATGGGCTTTGAGATAGGCAAGGAGCTTGGCGTGAGCTTCTGCGGACACGGAGAGGTAATCGCCGCCCACGCCGTGGAAGCCGAGCACGATCATCCCGCCCTTGCGCTCGGCAGCTTGGACGGCGGCGATCAGATCGGCGCCGGTCGCGTTCGAGGGGAAAAAATGACCCGGCACATCCATTGGATCGAGAGGGCGCTCCGAGGGGTCCGCGGCGCGAGTGTAGCGTGCCAGTCCGCTGGCGCGCAGCGCCGGAAGGTAATCGACGCCTCCGGCCCGATGCTGACCACAGGGCGTGGCATAACTGTGCTGCGGCTTGCCGTCGATCGCCGTCAGCATCGTGTTCATCGTGCGGATCTCTGTCAGCATGGTGTCGACATCATAGGTTTCGCTGGTGTCGATCTTTTTCGCGGGTGGATAGTTCGCTTGTGGACAGGCATGGCGAATGGTGTGGTTGCCGAGTTCATGGCCTTCGGCTGCGGCAGCCCGCCAGCGCGCAATCTGCTCCGGGGCAATCTTGCTTCCGATCAGGAAGAATGTCCCTTTGAGGCCGGCGGCATCGAGCGCCGGAATCGCGATGTCGAGCTGCGAGACGAGCGTGTCGTCATAGGTCAGCACCACGGCCGCTCTCTTGCCGCCTGGCCAAGGTCCGGCGACGGCCTGGCCGGTCATCATGGCGATCATCAATAAAACCGGTCCGGCTCTCATCGCTATCCCCGACATTACGCGGATCAATCCCCTGTCACGGACACGGCAGGAGCATCCGGACCATCCCAGGACTGCCCGCCATCATGTCCAAACCGATGCGCGACCTCATTCCAGGTCAAGGTGGTGGCCGAGTACTTGCCTCGCTCGTAGCCATAGGAGGTGCCGTCATCCTGGAAGAGCGTGAATTGCGCATCCGCTCCCGGATATACGTGCACCGAAACGATCTTCTGCGTTTGCTGTGCCCCTGCCCCATCCGGACCCAGCGGCACGATGCTGCCCGCTTTGACGAACAGCGGCAGAACATCGATGGGCGCATCCACTTCGATCGACTGGCCGCCATGCAGGCGCTGGTTCGTCCAGTAGTTGTACCAGTCGTTTCCCGCGGGCAGATATACCGTCCGATGGGTGGCGCCCTGCTCGGTCACGGGTGCCACGAGAAAGGCGGGGCCATACATATATTCATCGGGAATGTCCGCAACCTTGGGGTCATCGGGGAAGTCCATGAACAGCGCGCGCATGTATGGCGCACCGGTCTGGTAGCTGCGATAGGCCACCGAATAGGTATACGGCAGGAGTTGGTAGCGGAGCTTCAGGTACTTCGTCAGGATCGGCTCGGCCTCTTTGCCGTATGACCATATTTCGTTGTGATTCCTTTCGCCATGCGCGCGCATCACCGGTTGAAAGGCTCCCCATTCGAACCATCGCACGAACAGTTCGGGATAATCCTCGTAATTCCCGATCGTGCCGCGCGCATCGGAGCCATCAATCAGGGGGCGGTGCGTTGCCTTGTAATCGGTGGAGATGGCCGGCGACATGAAACCCGCGATATCGGTATCCCAGTAAGGAAGTCCCGTCGCGGTGAAATTGAGTCCCGCCGGGATGGATCGCTTGAGCATGTCCCAGGTTGCGAAAATGTCGCTGGACCAGAACACGGTGCCGTTGCGCTGGGCGCCCAGATAGGCGGCCCGCGCCAGAATCATGACCCTGCGCGCATCGCCGAAATCGCGCCGGAATCCCTCGTAGGCGGCCGCGGTGTGAAACAGTGGGTAGACGTTGTAGAAGCGTGCGCCGGAGCCGATCGAGAATACGTCGTTGGCGGGATCGACATCCGGTTCTGTCTCGTCGAGCCACAGGTAGTCGAATCCGTACGGCTTGATGTAACGATCGCGGATCTGCTGCCAGAACCACGCCGCCGCCTCGGGATGGGTCGTGTCGATGTTCGGGCCGATGATGGTCTTGTACCAGCCGAGGTCTGGCTTGCCATGCTTGTCGCGCACTAGCCAGCCCTTGCTCAGGAGCATGTCGTAGTAAAGCGATCCCTCGGAGAAGTGCGGCCAGACGCTCAGCAGCGAATCCACGCCCATGGCGTGCAGTTGGCGATTCATCGCAGCCGGCTGGGGCCAGCGCGCCGGATCGAGATCCAGGTTGCCTTGTCTGGTCATGTTGAGGAAATCGACGACCATCACGCCCAGCGGCAGATTCTTTCGGCGATATTCCTCGGCGACGGCGAGAATCTGCTCCTGCGACGAGTAGATCGCCTTGCTCTGGATATAGCCGTAGGCCTTTCTGGGCAACATGTGCGTCACGCCAGTCAACAGGCGGTAGCCCTGGTAGATCTCGTCGGCGTTGTTTCCCGCGATAACGAAATAAGACACCCGGTCGCCAACCTCCGATGACCAGGCGTTCTGGCCATTGAAGCCCAATTGCACGGTGGTCTTGGAGGGGTTGTCCCAGATCAGGCCATAACCGAGATTCGACACCATGAAGGGCACGCAGACATTCTCGCCGCCAAGCGCGCCATAGTCGTGCCAGCAGCGGATCTCATGGTCACGCAGGTCCATCCATCCTTGCTGCTGCTGTCCCAGTCCGTAGTAGTGCTCGTTGCCGGGCGAATCGAAGGTGGCGGCCGCACGGAAGCTCTTCGCCTCGGCAGCGGCCTGAGTTTGCCCAGGCACCATGGCCCAGGTGCGCATGCGCAGCAGCGGCTTGCCCTCGGCGGTGCTGATGCTCAGCCCATCGTCGAACTTGTTCGGGTCTTTCCATCCCCCGAAATATTTTTCGCGGAGCTGATAGTTCAGGGCATCCAGGGGGAGGCTCAGGGAAAGTCCGGATTCGGCCGGGCGCTCCGGCGCCAGGCGAACCACCATGCGCGAAGAGCGAAAAACCTCGCCGCCCGCCTCATCGTGCGTGCGCGTCCACCCTTGAGTCGAAGGCTTGGATTCGAACCCGTAGCCAGCCGAGGCCGTTGCGGCTGCCCGGTCGACGCTCAGTGTGACCCGCAAGATGTTCGGCGCGTAGGGTTCGATGGCGATCGATCGACCATTCCGCTCTACGACGAAAGGGGCGCCATCGGCCATCGCGGCATCGATCCGCGAGGTAACCAGCAGCAGTGCGATGAATGCGCGGAAAAATGGCTTTCGCATGACGTGGGCAGCATCCTGAGCAACGGAACCGTTGGCGTTGCGGGCATCCGGCAGGCCGGCGAGCCGGCCGGATATCTACGACTTGCCGAACCAGCGCAGGTCCACCGCCTGCGCCATCGCCTTATAGCCCGCGCTGCTGGGATGCAGGTGATCGCCACTGTCGTAGGCGGGCAGCATTTTTTCCGGAGCCGCCGGATCGCGAATGGCCTGATCGAAATCCGCCACGCCGTCGAATGCGCCGGAGTGGCGGATCCAGTCGTTCACCGCCTGGCGCGTCTTTTCGCCGGCAACGCTGTGATAGGGCCAGCCGTTGCCGCCATAAGGCGTCAAGGTGGCGCCATAGATCTTCACGTTCCTGGCGTGCGCGCGTGCGATCAGGGCTTTCATGGCATCGATCAGCTGCTGCGGCGATACCTTGTCCTTGGCATCCCAGGCGTAGCCCGAGCCGCCGATGTCATTGATGCCTTCCAACAGGACGATCCAGCGTACGCCCGGCTTGTCCAATGCATCGCGATCGAAGCGCGACGGGGCGCTGGGTCCGTAGCCGTCATGCAGGAGGTGATTGCCGCCGATGCCCGCATTGGCCACGGCGATGGACGACAGTCCGGGCTCGACCTGCAGGCGTTCGGCCAGGTAGTCGGGCCAGCGGGTGTTGGCGTCCTGGGTGGAGCCCGCGCCGTCGGTGATCGAGTCGCCGAAGGTGACGACGGTGGCCTTGGCGGCGGGGTCGGACACCTCCACGTCGGTGAGGAAGAAGCGCATCCCGCTCACCTCCTCCGGCGGGTACTGCGCCAGCGAGGTCGCATCGCCGCTTTCGGTGATGTAGGCCGTGGCCAGGCCGGCGTTGTGCGCGGTCGATGCGTGATATTGCGCATCGGCCGGCACGTAAAGGCTCACCGCCAGGCTCTGCAGCGCCTTCACATCCAGCTTGACCGGATCGCTCAAGGCGCTTTCGCCTTTGGCGATCGTCACCGTGGGCTTGCCGTGGAACAGCAGCGGCCGATCGCTGCCGGGCACGCTATCCGCGCCGCTCGCATGCAGCGCGATATGCGCCGGACCCAGCGTGACGGGCGCATTACCGAGCAGATTGGACAACCGGATGCGCACCTGCGACCCGTTCGCGCTGATGCGCACGATCTGGCGCACCGTCTGGTCGTTCAGCGCGGGGCCCGCCGTATCAGGCGCCGCGGACCAGGCAGCCACCCAACTGCGCTGGTCCGGACTGGCCCCCATCGCGCCGGCAGCGCATCCGCATAGCAAGCCGGCCAAAGCCCATTTCCGCAGCCGATGGCGCATGCCGTCATTCCCTTCGGAGTATTGAGGCGGCGATATATAGCAGAGCGATCGATTAACTTACCTGCAAGATGGCATTACAAAATTTACCAGCGCGCCTGCGCTCGAAGCCGGCGTGCCGCACTCAGAACCGCCAGCGGAATCCCGCGGATGCGCGCCAGCCGCCGGCCACCACATCGGTTCGCGACGAGCGCCCCGCCTCGGCGAACGCGCTCCAGGCATGGCCGAACGCCAGCCGCACGCCCGCGCTGGCCTCGCCGACCGTGTCGTGCCGCGTCGGCAGCGCCACCGGCAGCGAGCCGCCGTCCAGCGATGCGGTGATGTCGGGCCGGCTGCCGATGGTATGGGCCACGCCCAGGCGCACATACGCATCGCCGCCGACGCCGCCCGTCCAGGTAAAAGTCTGCCCGGCCAGCACGCCGGCACGCGATTGGAAGGTGCGGTTGTGCCCCACCTCGAAGCGCACGCGATCGCTCGCGGTGTAGCTGCTGGGGCCGAGCGTGCCGTAGGCGGCCCGTACCTGCGGCTCGATGTAGGCGCCGCCGCCCAGCTGAAAACGGCGGCCCGCGCGGACGCCGACGCTTGCGGCATGCGTGTCGTAGCGGCCGGCGGCGGTGCCGAAGCTGTCTCTCGATGCGTAGCTGTCGTGCAAGCGGCCGACGCGCGCCGTCGCATCGGCAAACCAGCCGTCATGCGTGTTCCAGGTACCATAGGCGCCCATCGAGTCGCCGCGCAGATCGGCGCTGCCGCCCTGCAGCGTGGCGCGCGATTGCGCATGCGTGTAGAGCAGGCCCACCGCGCCGTGCCCACCGTCGAACGGCACGCCCCATTCGACGCCGGCCGAGGCGCTGGTCGCGCTCTGCCGATAGGTGCGGTCCGCGCTGCCGTCGCCTCTGAGGTTGCTGCCATCGGCGTCGGCCCAGAAGGTCGCGTCGACTGCTGCCTCGTCGGTGCGCAAGGCCTCGCTGCGGCGTGCGATGGCGCGCTCGTCGGGTTGCCACAGATTGGCCATGGCCAGCGCGGCGTCGGCGGCGACCAGCACCCCGGTCGAGGGCGCGATCGCCGGGGGCGTGGCCGTCCCTGTGCCCGTGTCCGTGCCGCCGTTGCTGCCGGTTCCGGTTCCAGAGTTGCCTGTTCCACCCGAGGTCGATCCGCCCGAGGTCGAACCACCAGGAGCCGGACCACCCGTGCCCGCGATATCGATGCCGGTGAGCAGCAACTGCTTGCCGTCCCCGCTGACCTGCACGCGCGGCACATAGGTAAAGCGCGCCAGCGCGTTCTCGTACGTCGCGCTCCACTGCCCCGCCACGCCGGCGGTGGCCTGGAACGCTGCCTTGCCGCCGGCCGCGGCGCTGGCGTCGACGATGACGATGGGCTGAGCCGCCGCGATGGTGGTGCCGTTCTGCAGCGCCGCGGCGTTCACCCAGGAGGCATCGTCCAGCACCGGGTCGTAGGCGATGCGCACTTTCTGGGTGCCGGTGGCGTTGAACGTCGTCATGCCGGCGCCGAAGTTCACCCGATCAGCCTGCGCATTGCGGATATCGCTCAACAGCGTGAAGGTGGCGCCGTCCGTGAGATTCACCGTGGCGCCACCGGTGGAGCTGTCGACGCTCAGGCTGCGCAGGCTGTGCGCCGGCACGCTGCCCTGCGCGAACGTGCCCCAGTTCGCCGCCAGGTCGATCGCGGCATCGTTGCCGAGCGACAGGCTGCCGGCGCCGAAATCGCTGGCCAGCACGCCGGTGCCGGTGGGCATCCAGCGGGCGCCGTTGGCGAAGCTGAGGATGGGCACGCCCGCGCTGAGGGTGGACGTCCCATTGGGCCCCGCGGTGCCGCTACCGCCCAGCACCATGCCCTTGAGGAACGACGAAGCATCGTTGAAGTTCACCTGGGTGGTGGCGGTGAAATGCGTGCCGGCGGCATTGACCAGGTTCTGCGTCAGCACGTCGCCGTCCACTTTGACGGACTGCCCGCCCGCCTGGTTGACGTTTAGTGTGCCCTGGGCCTGCCACCCATCGGCCGCCACGTTCCAGATGGCATAGCGTGCGCCGCTGCCGGTGTTGCTCACGGCCACGTCCAGGCCACCCGCCAGCGTGAGCGTGCCGCCGTTGTTGGTCACGCCGTAGGCGTCGCAAGCCGCGCAGTCCACGCTCGTGCGCAGGAACGCCGTCTTCGCGGCGTTGGTGAAGGTCATCACGCTATCGTTGTTGACCGCGTAACTGGTGCTAACGCCGGTGACGCGCGCGTCGACGGCGCCGTCCAGCGTCATGGAGCCGTAGGTGTGACCGTACGAGTTGCCCAACGCGGTGGGCGCTCCGTACGGTGTGTAGTCGGTATGGCTGACTACCGTTACTTTCACATCGCCGCCGGCATGAAAGCGCGCGGACGCATGCATGTTGTTGATGCCCAGGGCGGAACGCGGTCCGTCGGAAGTGACCGTGGTGTTGCCCGTCACATAGATCGTGCCCTGGTTGCGCACCCCTATCACTGTGGAACCGTTCGACGTGGCGGCGATATTCAGATCGCCATTGACCGTGATCCGCGTGTTGACGTTGTCGTTGTAAATGCCCTGGACGGTGTCGTTGGGCCAGTCGCCGTAGCTGACGATGTCCAGGTTGCCGTTGAACACCACGTTGCCGGTGCCGCCGCCGGAGTTGTAGATGCCGGCGGTATTGGTGCCGCGTCCGTGCGTGACGATGTTGGTGTTGCCGTTGACCGTCAGGAAGCCTCGATAGATCCACAGGCCCTGGCTCCAGTCCGCGCCTTTGGTAGTGACGTCCAGATTGCCGTTGAAGGTGGCCGTCGACCGATCAAGATGCAGACCCCGCGCCTCCGATCCGCCCACCCACACCCCGTTGACGACCCGGGCCCGGTCATCCGCCTGCGCGGTGAGCGAGGTGTTGCCGTTCACCGTCAGGTATTCGCCCGCCCCCATGTCGATGGCGTGGGCGGTGCCGTGCACGCCTGGCCAGGGTGTCTCCGGGCGGACGACGGACACCGTCAACGCGCTCTTGCCGTCGGCGCCCACCTGCAGCACCACCTTGGGCGTGCCGCTTTGCAAACTGATGGCGCTGACGCTGTCCGTGCCTGTCGTGGTCGTGCTGATGCTGTCGCCGTCGGCCAGGCGATAGACCAGATTGCCGCTGGCGTCGGTGCTGCTCAGGTACGCGGTGTCCGCGTTGGTGCCGGTGAGCATGGTGGTGTAATGGGTGGCCGCGCGTGCCTTGGCGGCGCTCAGCGCGGCCAGTCCCGCCAGTACGGAGAGCGGCAGCACCGAACGGCGCTGCCGGAGCTGCTGCCGCTGCCGCGCATGCGCATAGTGCTCGGCGATGGAGTGCCGCCACGCTTCGGGCAGCTCTGCAAACTGCTCCGGCTCGCGCCGGTAGTGCAACCAGAGCGCGATGCTCGCTTCGTCTTCCCTTTTCACTTGTCGTACCCCTGTTGCAGATCAAGCGCCGCCGTCGCCGGCCGCCCAGGCCAGACGCAAATTGCATGTGGTGATGTCCGGCGGATACCTCGCGCCGCCGCAAGCACGGCTGACGCCCCTGTTATGAGCACGAGCCCCTGGCGCGCACTCAGTGCATGCTAAGTAACACAGGGCACACGGATATTTGACCCCGGCTTGGCCGTCGCGTGACTGCAATCACAGCTGATTTTCCTCGATTTTTTTCACAGTGCCGGCAACGGTGATGAAGAGCACATCCAGGCAAAAACATTAAGTCACTCTGGTGAAAAACTTAAAAAGCAAACCCGGCATACGCACCGCTCGTCTCCCCATCGCCATCACGGATTAGTCAAGGGACCGATAGGCCAGAACGCTATTTTTCCAGGCTAATCCTGCGCATGAAAAAAAGCGGCGGCAAATCTGCCGCCGCCAAGAACAACATGAGGGTTTAAATCGCAATCGCCTTTTGCGGGTGAATTACGCCGCCTGATTCTGCAGGCGGCGCGGTTCGATAGCGGGCTGAGCGGGGTTTTCGATGGGAATCTGGCGCGGCTTGAGCGCCTCGGGAAGTTCGCGCTTCAGGTCGATCACGAGCAGGCCATCCTTGAGGCTGGCGCCGCCGATCTGCATATGCTCGGCCAGCTCGAAGCGGCGGGTAAACGGCCGGTTGGCGATGCCGCGATGCAGAACTTCGCCGGCGTGATCGGCCTTGCGCTCGCCGCTGACGGTGAGCACATTGTTCTGCAGCGTGATCTGCAGATCGTCGCGGCCGAAGCCGGCGACCGCCATGGTGAGGCGGTACTGATCGTCCGCGACCTTGATCGAATCGAACGGCGGCCAGTTGTCCGCCGGCGTTGCATGGGCCGCGCTTTCCAGCAGTTCGAACATCCGGTCGAAGCCGATGCTGGAGCGATGAAGGGAAGAGAAATCGAGCACAGTGCGCATAGCCATATCCTCTTTAAGCAACATGGAAGTGAACTGTCGCCACACCTTTGCAGCGTGGCTTTGGCCGACCCCGTAGCGATCGGCGGGGCGTAAGATAATCAGGCGAAGACGTTTTTCAAGTGGGGTTTCCCGCGCCATTTAATTTTGATTTGGCGATGCGCCGGGCGGTGACTTCATCTCCCGACATAGGCGGCCAGCTCGTCGGGCGTTCCGCGCGGAAAGGCCTCCCTGAGATAGTCCAGGAATGCCGATACGCGTGCGCTCAGCAGGCGGCGCGTTGGATAAAGAGCCCAGAGCTCGATGTCCGGCCCCTCCACGTCGCCCCAGTGCGCCAATGTGCCATCGGCAAGGTCCGGGCTCACCAGCGACAGCGGAAGGCGCGCGGCGCCGGCACCCATGCGGACCGCATCGCGAACCATCACGAGCGACGACAGGCTGAGCACGGGCGCGGTCACGATGGTCGATGTTCCCGATGCCGTCGTCATCGTCCAGGTCTCCGCGTGCTTGACGGGGACGCGGGTCACCACCGGAACCGGTTCGGAGTTATCGCGGCGCGGCAACGCCGGACTGGCCACGACGACCAGCCGGTCGCGCAGAAAGATGCGCCCCACCAGGGTGGCGTCGGGTTCGGGGTTGACGCGGATCACCAGGTCATAGGCTTCTTCGATCATGTCTACGGCGCGGTCTTCCGTGGTGACTTCCAGCCGCACCTCCGGATAGCGCAGCGCGAAACCCGCGGCGAGCCTGCCCATCGCGGTCTGCGAAAAAAGCAGCGGCGCGCTGATGCGCAAGCGACCGCGCGCGGCCTGGCCACCCGAGGCGATGGCGGTCGCCGTCTCCTCGAGCTCGGTCAGCAGCAGCGCAG
>Ga0157369_10002654_pt1 | contig 21358 bp, 22 predicted proteins | sample C25metaG_FD_113461 | JGI IMG/M metagenome (GOLD analysis project Ga0157369, IMG submission 113461) | Corn rhizosphere microbial communities from Kellogg Biological Station, Michigan, USA - C2-5 metaG | ecosystem: Host-associated > Plants > Roots > Rhizosphere > Soil | place: USA: Michigan...
GTCACCCATAGCCTCACCGAAGCGGTCTATCTCGCCGACGAGGTCGCCGTCATGTCGGCGCGGCCCGGCCGCATCGTCGATCTTCTGCAAGTGCAGCTGTCGCGGCCACGCACCTATGAGATGCTGTCGGGCGATGCGTTCGGCTCATTGCGCGACCGCATCTGGCGCCACATCCGGAAATCGGCGTGAGGCGGCCATGAAGGCATCGACGCTGCGCTGGCTGATCGTGATCGCGCTGATTGCCCTCTGGGAAATCCTGCCGCGCGCCGGAGTCATACCGGAGCTATTCCTGCCGTCGCTGTCGCATACGCTTTCGGCCGGCTGGAACGAAGCGGGCGAATATGGCGAGGCGCTATTGGTGACGCTCTATGAGGTCGCGATCTCCATGGCGTTCGCTTGCGGCGGCGGTATTCTCGCGGGCGCCATCGTCGGCAGCCTGCCGCGCCCGCGCGTGCTGATCATGCCGATGGTATCTAGCCTTTATGCCGTGCCGATCGTCATCCTTTATCCCGTGTTCACGGTGTGGCTCGGCATCGGCTCGGAATCCAAGATCGCGTTCGCCTCCATCTACGGCTTCCTGCCGACGATGCTCGCGACCGCCGCCGGCATCCAGACCATCGATCCGCAGCTCCTGCTCGCCGCGCGCAGCATGGGCGCGACCATGAGCCAGCGGCTGATGCGCGTGATCATTCCGGCGGCGATCCCGACCGTCCTATCCGGACTTCGCGTCGGCGGCGCGCTGGTCATCGTCGGCGTGGTCGTCTCGGAGATGCTGATCTCCTCGGCCGGCATCGGCTATCTGATTTCGCGCTATCGCACCATTCTCGACAGCCCGCATGTCTTCGCCGGCGTGCTGCTGGTGCTCGCGATGGCGGTCGCCTTCAATGCGATCATCCGCCTGCTCGAACGCCGGTGCGCGATCTGGCAGACCGGCACGCGCGGCGGCCAGCGTGCATCCGACGACATGACGTCGGGCAACCTACAGCCCGCGACCTGACAAGAAGCCAGGGAAAAAATAAGGAGTATCTCGGTGAACCTGCCCAAGCATCTGCTGCCGACGACGGTGGTCGGAAGCTATCCGCAGCCGGAATGGCTGGTCGATCGCGCCATGCTGTCGAAATCGGTGCCGCGCACCCACATGCACGAGATGTGGCGCCTTCCCACCGAGCATCTGGAAGAGGCGCAGGACGACGCCACCATCGTCGCGATCCGCGACATGGAGCGCGCCGGTATCGACATCGTCACCGACGGCGAAATCCGCCGCGAGAGCTATTCCAATCGCTTCGCCACCGCCCTCGAAGGCGTCGACGCCGACAATCCCGCCATGATCACCTCGCGCTCCGGGCATGCGACGCCGGTGCCGCGCGTGGTCGGCAAGATCAAGCGCCGAGGCGCGGTCGAGCTGCGCGATATGGAGTTTTTGCGCAAGAATACCGACCGTGCCGCCAAGATCACCCTTCCCGGCCCCTTCACCATGAGCCAGCAGGCCAAGAACGAATATTATAAAGACGACGAGGAGCTGGCGATGGCGTTCGCGGAAGCCGTCAACGCCGAAGCGCTCGATTTGCAAAAGGTCGGCGCCGACGTGATCCAGCTCGACGAGCCCTGGGTGCGCAACAACCCGGATCTCGCCCGCCGCTACGCGGTGAAAGCGATCAATCGCGCGCTGCAAGGCCTCACCGTGCCCACGGTTGTGCATCTCTGCTTCGGCTATGCCGCTGTCGTGCCCGGCTCGACGAAGCCGGCTGGCTATTCCTTTCTCGCCGAGCTCGCCGATACTTCAGCGGAGCAGATTTCGATCGAGGCGGCGCAGCCCAAGCTCGATCTCGGCGTCCTGAAGGATCTCGCCGGCAAGAAGATCATGCTGGGCGTGCTCGACCTCGGCGATCCCGACGTCGAGAGCGTCGACACGGTGGCTGAGCGTATCCGCAATGGACTGAAGTATGTGCCCGCCGACAAGCTGGTGCCGGCGCCGGACTGCGGCATGAAATACATGCCGCGCCATGTCGCGTTCGGAAAGCTGAAGGCAATGGCCGATGGGGCGGCGAAAGTGCGCAAGGAGATCAGCTAACTTCGTAAGGAGTCAGCTTCCGTGCAGATGCTGCTGTCCCTTCTCCCCTTGTGGGAGAAGGTGGCATAGGCGGCCTTTAGGCCGCCGTTTCTTAGTACGACGCCGATGCTCTGCATCGGCTATGGCGCCGGATGAGGGGTTCTCTCCGCGAACTCGACTGGAAGAGTCATACGCGGAGAGAGACCCCTCACCCGGATCGCTACGCGATCCGACCTCTCCCGCAAGGGGAGAGGTGCACCTTTACTGCGGAAGCAGCTCTAGCAGCTCTCTCGTAACTTCGGCAACTCCGCCAGCAGCGGCTTTGCGAGATAGAGCACCTGATATGCCGTCCCCTGCTCGCGACCGGTCGGCTCCTTTTCCGACAAGAGCACGCGCGTGAACTTCCAGTTCTGTGCATCGACGCCGACGGCGGATGCGACCACGCCGGCTTCCTTCGCCGCCTCACGGTTGCGTGCGATCTCATCCGCAAAAGCCGACGTCAGATCGGTATCAGCCGCGATGTCCTGCTCCTGCTTGTAGAGGAAGCGCGGCTGCTTGCCCTCGCTCTTGTGCGCGTCGAGCACGAACCGCGTTTCGATTTGCGGTCGGCCGAAGCTGTCGGTGACGGACTTGGTGCGCCCCTCGACCAGGAAATCGCGAAAGCCTTCGTCCTTGCGCCAGAGATAGAGCGAGGAATATTCGTTCTGGATCGCGCCAAAGCGCCCGTGCTCGCGCAGGAGGAACGCCTTGAAATAAAGCTCCTGGATGGCGTCGAACAGATGGCCACGCCGGCCGGCACGGTCGCGGATGATGCCGATGTCGTAATCGGCCGGCAGCCGATGCGCATAGTGAGCGATGATCATGGCAAACTCCTGTGGTTGTATGGCGACCGCGCTCAGGTCTTATCAGTGACGTATTGCGCGATGCCATGTCCGAACGACCAGTTGGCGGGATCGACCTCGACCAGGTTGATGAAGACATCCTCCGGCCGCACGCCGGGATTGGCCTTGAGGTTCTCGACGATCTGGCGAAACAGCGCCTTTTTTTGCGTCACGTTGCGCGTGTTGCGCGTGTTGCTGACGGTGAGCTGGATCAGGATGAGATCGTCGGTCCGCGCGATGTTGAAATAGGTCGGGCTGTAGCTGAAGTTCGGCTCGTCGTGCTCGTTGATCACCATGAAGCGATCTTCATTGGGCACGTTGAAGGTGGAAATCATCGCCTGATAGATGCCGTCGAGAATGGCCTTGCGATAGGCGGCGGGCTTTCCCTTGCGAAGTGAAATGCGAACGAGCGGCATGTTGTCCTCCTGTTGTCTCGACCTTGTCGACTTGACCTGGACAACAGATAGCTCCCTATTTTTCATTGCGAAACGATATTAAATAGTATTTCAATAATTTCATCATGAAATGGATGAAGAACCATGCGAACGCTGGATGTGGAAGCTGTCCAAGCCTTTGTTCTGACAGCAGATTTCAAGAGCTTCACCCGTGCCGCCGAGGCCATGGACACGACCCAGTCGGCCGTGAGCCTGAAGATCAAGCGGCTGGAGGACACGCTCGGCCGGCGGCTGCTGGAACGCACGCCACGGCTGGTGCGGCTGTCGGCCGACGGCAACGCGTTTCTCGAGCCGGCGCGCAACCTCGTCGCGGCCCATCACGGGGCGCTCGGCTCGTTCGGGCTGGAGCAGCGCCGGCTCATGGTCGGCATCAGCCATCACATCGTGGGCGCCGAGCTGCCGCTGCTGCTGAAACGCATGAGCAATGCCGAGCCACGGCTGGTGCTGGAGATGCGGGTATCGACTTCGCGCGAGGTGCTCGATGATTTCGATCGCGGCACGATCGATGCTGCGATCGTGCTGAGCCACGACAACCGCCGCCGCGGCGGCGAGCCCATCCTGGAAGAAAATTTTGGCTGGATGGCCGCGCCCGATTTCGAGCATCACGCGCCGTCACCGCTCCGCCTCGCCACGCAAGCCGAGCCCTGCAGCGTGCGCAGCATGGCGATCGATGCGCTGAAATCGGCCGGCATCCCCTGGACCGAAGTCTTTGTCGGCGGCGGCATCGCCACCACTGGCGCGGCCGTATCCGCTGGCCTTGCAGTCGCAGCCCTCGGCCGCCGCGTCGCTCCATCAGGCACAATCGATGTCGGCGCAAAGCTCGGCCTGCCGCCGCTGCCCACGCGCGACGTCGTGCTGTTCTCCAACGTCACCGACCGGCAGACGAAGAACTCGCTGAAGACGCTCGCCGCCACGATCCGCGCGACGGCGAGCTAGACGCGACCCCGTTCCTTCGCAGCTAAGCTGATCTTATCCCTTCACCGGACAGGTGTTGCTATCCGGATTCTCTGCCTTTGCTCCCCGAACTGGATGCAGCTCCGTCTGCTTGAGTGCAGGCGTCGTGTCAGTCGGGAACGGTTTGTCGCCGGGTGGATAGCAGTCGGCGGCAAGGAGATAGGCGAGGACGTCAGCGTATTGCTGAGGCGAGAGTGACCCGGGATTGCTGGCGGGCATCGCTGAGACGACCAAATTGCGCATGTCGTCCACCGACCAACCCAGGATCTTGGCCTTCTTCAGGAAGGCCGAGCCGGCGACCGGCGGAGCGGATCCACCTTGCAGGTTGGTGCCGTGACAGGACGCGCAGGTGGTGTCGAACACCTGTTTGCCGTTCTTGGCCTGCTGCTCGGTGTAAAGCGCGGTGCCAGCGCTGGATGGGCCGGGATCCGGCGGGTCCGATTTGGCCGAGCTGGCATCGGCGCAAAGCTGCCCCGTCAGATCCGCCGCAGCAGTATGCATGACGATGGCGTCGCCGCGAACCGCAACGTCTCGCACACCGATCGTTTCAGCAAGCGGCGTCGAACCCTCCTGTAGGGGAATTGCGACATAGGTCAGGTAGCCCTTGGTGACGCCATAGGCCGGCACCTGGGTCGGCGCTGCGCAGCCCGACACGATTTGACCTCCCTCGGGGACGCCAAGGTCCGTGGTCGACAGAGCGCCACGCAGACCACCAAGGGCACCCAATTGGTCGGGCCTGCCGGCCGCCACCAATAACGCCTGCAATGCACCTGACGTTTGTCTCCAGAAATTCTCCAGCTGATCGGCCTTCTTTGCTTCGGCAAGATGGCCCTCGGCCACGCGGAGATTCACCAGTGCGCCCTGCACAGCAGGCCCCCACACGCTTGCGCCGGCATGAGCGGACAGCCAGGACAGATGGCCGATGGCGCCCGCGCGGTCGCCCGGCTCGCCAGCGGCGCCCTGGTAATCGGGAGCGTCGCTGCCGACGATCGCGTTTGCGGCGCGCTGCGCCGATTGCAGATAGGGACCTGCATCGTGCGCGGTCACGTTCGATGCCGCACTCAACGCGCTGATGGCGGCGTCGATGTCGACGAGCCCCTGTTGCGCCTCCTGATGCGGATTGTGCGATGGCGTGTCGGCAGCGGCGGAAGCAACCAGTCCCGCCGCCGCAAACATGCCGATCGCGCCCACGATCGAGAGCAGCGCTCTCGCCTGAGAGAGAGAAGCCACCATCGAACTCCGCTATTGCTCGGCCTGCTTCTGCGGATTGGATACGAACGCGGTCAATACCGGCGGCCCGCTCACTTTCAGCTCCGGAACCTTGAGGAAGCCGGGATCTCCGGATGCGACGAGAACGTAGCGATTGCCGCCATTCACGAAAGTCGCCGGCGGGGCCGTAATGCTGGCGCCCGTGTCATGTTGCCAGAGCAGCTTGCCGGAGCTTGCGTCATACGCATTGAAGTGACCGTCAAGCATTCCGGTAAAGACGATCGATTCTTTTTCCTGCGGCCGACGCGACTGCGTGTAGTTCATGACCAGCGCGCCGCCATTGGCAGGCAGATCGAGGTGATGACGCCAGTTGAATACCCCGGTCCCAACGTCGATCGAGCTGAACCAGCCACTATTGGGCCCGGCCAGAGTCGGGAACGGGCCGCCGAGATAGAACTGGCCGCCAACGAAAACTGCTTCCTTGTTGGCGCCCCATTTGCCGCACTGATTGCTGCTTGGAACGTAGAAAGCGTTGGTCGCGGGATCGTACGCGGCTCCGTTGTACTCGACGCCGCCATTGGTGTTCGGACACGCGTAGTTTCTTCCCTCGATCTTCGGCTGCGTGTCCTGATTGAACTGGTAACTCACCGGCGTGTTGCTGACGAGGTCGCCGTTCTCGGCATTCAGGATCCAGAAATTCCCGGCCTTGTCTCCTGCCGCCGCCAGCTTCATTTGCTTGCCGTCGACCGTGCCCGTGAAGAGGACCGGCGGCATCGCCGGATCCCAGTCATGGGTGTCGTGGGGAATAAACTGATGATACCATTTCATCTTGGGCTTGGAGCCCGAGATATCGAGGGCGATCATCGAATCCGTATAGAGGTTCTTTCCCTCGCGGACCGTTCCGAGAAAATCGGGCTGCGGATTGCCAGTGCTGATGTAAAGCGTGCTCGTGTCTGGATCGATCGCCAGCCCGCTCCAGACCGCTGCGCCACCGCGCTTCCAGGAATCGCCGCTCCAGGTATCGTGGCCGGGCTCGCCTGGGCCTGGTACAGTATTGAATTGCCAGAGCCGATTGCCGGTCTTCGGATCAAAGGCGCTGATATTGCCGATCCCGCCCCAGTCACCATCCGATACTCCCATCAGGAGCATGCCTTTGTAGGGAACCGGCTGCATCGTATAGAAGCTCGTCTTGGGATCTTCGATCGTTTGCTTGTTCCAGATCTCCTTTCCGGTCTTGGCGTCGAGCGCGGCCAGATGGCCGTTCAGCATGCCGATGAACACCATGCCGTCATAGACCGCAACGCCGCGATTGCGGGGAAAGCCGGTGAGCTGCTGCGGCTTCGGATTGTACTGCCATTTCATTTCGCCGGTCTTCGCATCGAGCGCGTAAACATCGTCCTCGTTCGAGGTGATATAGACCATTCCGTCCCAGACGATCGGCGAGGCCTCGACCGGGCCCTTACCCGGTATCTTGAATGTCCAGGCCACTTTCATTTGATCGACGTTCTGCTGGCTGATCTCGGTTTCGGCCACCTGGCGATTGTCGCTGTAATTGCCGGCCGGCAACATCCAGTTGGCCGTGTCCTTGGCAGCATTCAAAAGCGCGTCCGACGACGGTCCCGACTGATTTGGCTGGGATTGCGCAGTACCCGGTCCAGCGGCGATGGCCGGCCCCGCGAGCGCAAGAGCTGCAACACTGCCTAGCAACAAGGCGTGCAACGATCGTGACATGATCGGACCCTCTCATTTTCCTGTGATTTCGATTTGTTGTCCGACGGTCGAGCAGACGGCGCAGCGTGATGCGGAGACTCCGCTCACGTCAGAAACATGGGATGAGGGAAAACAGCGAGGCGTTTCAAATGTTTCAGCTGCAAGACTACTCACTTCGTCTAGTTACGCGCGAAGCGCCGGTGATGTCTGCGCCGGCGCGGATTGGTGGTTGGCTGATGTCCGCGTTGCGCCGGGTTGGTGCCGGTGCCAAGTCCGGATTACAGTTCATTGAGCTCACCGAATTCGCAACCGGCTAGAGCGGTTCATTGCCGCCCCGCGACGGCGTGTGCTAGGCTGCGAGCCAACCAACAGGGCGCGCAACGGCAGGAATAAAGGGAGCGGCGGATGCCGGTTTCACTCGCCAACTCCCAGGTGATCTACGACGCGCTCAAGGCCTGCGACGTGAAGATCATGTCCGCCCTGCCGGAGACCTGGCTGGTGCACCTCATTCGTATGGCCGACGACGACCCTGATGTGACGCTGATACGCGTCGCCAAGGAGGAAGAGGCGATCGGCATCTCTGCCGGGGCACACCTGGCCGGCGTCAATTCCGCGCTGCTGATGCAGAACCACGGCTTCCTCGCGGCCATCAATCCGATCGTCTCGCTGGCGCTGCTCTACAAGATTCCGCTGCTGATGCTCATCAGCTACCGCGGCCACATGGGCGAGCGCGATCCCTGGCAGACGCAGGGCGGCATGGTGACCGAGCCGTTGCTGCGGACGCTGGGCATTCCCACCTGGCATCTCTCAAACCCTCACGATGCTCAGCGCCGCATCAAGGATGCCCAGACGCTGGCCCACGCCTCGCTCTCGCCGGTCGCCGTGCTGCTCACCCGCGAGCTGATGTGGGAGGAATAGCCATGCTGCGCATGGATGCCTTGCAGGCCATCTATCCCGAGGTGAAGGACCGGATCGTCGTCACCATCATGGGCGCCGTCGCGGCCGAGCTCTACACCATCGGCCACCGCCCCAACTTCTTCTATCTGGAGCACGCGATGGGGCTGGCTTCCTCGATGGGCCTCGGCATCGCGCTCTCCATGCCACGTCACAAGGTGGTCGTGATCGACGGCGACGGCTCGCTGCTGATGAACCTGGGCACGCTCAGCACCATGGCGCGCTACCGGCCCGGCAACCTCGTGCATGTCGTCTTCGACAATGCGAGCCTGCTTTCCGTCGGCGGCTTTCCCACGGCAACCGCGACCGGGACTGATCTCGCCGGCGTGGCGCGGGCTTGCGCCATTCCGCACGTGGCGGAGGCCGACACGCCGGAGCGGCTCAAGCAGGCGGTTGCCGGTGCATTGGCAGGGGCGACGCTGACGACCATCGTCGCCAAGGTCGAGGCGATCGGACCGAAATCGTTCCACATGGATTTGCCGCTGCTGGAGAACAGATTCCAGTTCAAGCGTGCGCTGGAGGCGCTGCGGCAACGCGAGTGACGTGACTTGTGATGTGACTTTGCGCTTCACGAAGGAGACGAGCATGGCGGTATTGACCCAACTGGTGGAAGAGCTCAACGCAGGACGGATTCGCATCGTCGACCTCACCACGACATTGGGCCCCGAGACGCCGGTGATCGATCTGCCGCCGATCTTCGCGCCCTCGCCACCCCTGACGCTCACCGAGATCTCGCGCTACGATTCCCGTGGGCCGGCGTGGTACTGGAACGTCCTCAATCTTGGCGAACACACCGGCACGCATTTCGACGCGCCGATCCACTGGATCACCGGCAAGGACCTACCCGAGAATGCGACCGACACGATCGCACCGCGCAAGTTCATCGGCCCCGCCTGCGTCATCGACGTGACGGCGGACGTGAAGGCCAATCAGGATTTCCTGCTCACGCCCGATCGTGTCCAGTCCTGGGAGGCGAGCCACGGGCGCATCCCTGTCGGGGCGTGGGTGCTGCTGCGCACCGGCTGGAGCGCGCGCACGACGCGCAACGAATTCATCAATGCACGCGACGACGGCTCCCACTCGCCGGGCTTTGCGAAGGCCTGCTCCGAATTCCTGGCGCACCAACGCGATGTGCTCGGTGTCGGCGTCGAGACCATCGGAACCGACGCCGGGCAGGCCGGCACCTTCGATCCGCCTTTCCCCAACCACGGCACGATGCATGGCGCCGGCAAATTCGGCATCACCAGCCTGATCAATCTCGACCAGTTGCCGCCAACCGGCGCCGTGGTCATCGCCGCCCCGCTCAAGATCAAAGGTGGCTCCGGCAGCCCGCTGCGCGTCATCGCACTGGTGCCGAGCTGATCGAAGCGCGGTGAATTTGAATCGCTTCGTCCGTCACCTCTCCCCAGCGGGGAGAGGTGCATCAGTAGCCGCCAGCTCAGTTCGCGTTGAATGCCGTTACGAACGCCGCGAGCTCAGCGCGGACGCGATCCAGCACCGGTGCATAATCGCGCGTGGAGTCCTGCCGGAACAGGCGGACGGAAGGATACCAGGGGCTGTCGTCGCGATCGAGCAGCCAGCGATAGTCCGGCACATAAGGCAGCACGATCCAGGTCGGACGTCCCATGGCGCCGGCAAGATGAGCGACGCTGGTGTCGGCGGTGACGACGAGATCAAGGCACGACGCCAGCGCCGCGGTTTCGGCGAAGTCCGTGAGCTGCGCAGTGAAATCGATGATCTCTTTCCGCTCCGAGAGGGCAGCCTTGTCGGCAGGACGCAAATCCTTTTGCAGGCTGACGAAGGTGGCGTCCGCATCGAGGATGCGCGCGAGCATCTGCAGCGGAATGGAGCGTCGTTGGTCGTTGGCGTGCGTGCTGCTTCCCGACCAGGCAAGCCCAATCCGCGGTTTGCCGCGAGGCCCCAGCCGCTGTTCCCAAGCCGCCATCCGCTCCGCCGCGGGTTGCGGCAGATAGGATGCGCCGGCCGGAACGCGATCGAGCGTGGTGCCGAAGATCATCGGCAGATGCGAAAACGGACAGTGCAAGTCGAAGGGCGGTAATTGCCTCGCGGACAGCGGCAGGCATTGCGCCACGCCAGCCAGTCCCGACAGGAGCGGCCGCAGCGCATCGTGCACGACCAGGATCACGCGTGCGCCCCGTGCAGCCAGCATCGGCGCGTAGCGCGCAAACAGGATCGTGTCACCGAGCCCTTCATCGACATGGATGAGGATGGTCTTTCCCGCGACCTCCTCGCCGCGCCACATCGGCTCCCGGAATTTCGGATAGCCTGCCGAGAAGGCGGGGATTTTCCACCGCGCCTGTCGGCCGGGCCAGCCTGCAGCGAAGTCACCGGTCAGGAGCTTGAGCAGCGCCAGATTCCACTCCGCCTTGGCGTGGTCAGGGGCGATGGTCCGGACATGGGAATAGATCGCCGCGGCCTCATCGAGGCGCCGAAGCTGACTCATCGCTTCGGCCTTGTTGGTCAGGATGGTCGGGTTGTTCGGCAGCAGCGCAAGCGCCTTGTCGAACCACGCGATTGCATCCTCTTCCCGGCCGAGCCAGAGCAAGGCTTCGCCGGCATTGTTGCAGCTCTCGGCGTCCGTCGGGTCGAGCGCATGCGCCCGCAGGCTGTCGGAAAGATAGGCCTGATAGTTTCGCAGGCCCCGATGCGCGATGGCGCGCAGATTGAGGAACGGCGCGAGATCCGGCTGCAGCGCCAGGCAGATGTTGAAATGCGCCAGCGCTTCCTCCCAGCGCCCCTGCCGATGCAGCAGCACGCCACCCTTGCCGGCGGCTTCGAAATTATCAGGCGTGAGCTGAAGCGCGCGCTGATAGCTCGAGAGCGCTTCGTTGTCGCGACCAAGCTGCAGGAACACGCCGCCGATGCAGCACCACAACTCGGCACTGTCCGGCTGGAACTGGATCGCCTTGTCGAAGGCTTTCAGCGCCTCCTCGTAGCGCTTGACGTGTTGCAGCACGGCGCCGAGATGCTTGAGATATTCCGCTTTCGGAACCTGCCGGATCGCACGCGCCAGCCATTCGATGGCATGGTCGTACTGTCCTCCATCGAACGATAGCAGACCCATCAGGTGCATGGCGTCGGAAGAGCTCGGATCGAGCGAAAGCGCCCGCTGGCAACATTGCGCTGCATCGAGCGGCCGGCTCGCACCCCGGAGCCGAAAGCCGTCCGCGCAAAGCGCCGCCGGCGTCGCGGGTCCTGTTTCCGTAACGCCTGACTGCTGTTCGTGCGTGCTCATCGGCCCACCGGGATGTTTCATCCCATCGGTAGATGATTCGCCGCACCGGCGCGCATGAAATCGCGTAAGGAACGGCCGCGTCGCGGTGTTCCACCGGCCTTACGGCCGCAAGGTCGGCTGCGTGTTCGGCGCCAGCGGCTCTTCCCGCTCCGCCTCTTCGGGCAATATGTCGCCATGCACGGCAAGCGCCGCACCGATCCACAGGGGATCGGCGAGATGATCGCGGCGCGGGTTGGTGGTGTTGGGATGCACGAGCACGCTGAGCCGGCCATGGTTGAGCATCAGCCAGGGCACCAGCTCGGCGAAGACCTCCCTGGCAAATGCGACCTGATACATCGCCTGGTCGTGTGGGCCGACCTTGACGTCGTGCCAGCGCCCGAGCGTCACCGAAAAGCGCTCGCCGATCCACCGGCGCAGCTGCTCCGCCTCGCCGCGCGTCGTTGCCGGATCATAGTAGACGTGGGCGTGGAAGCTTGCGATTTCGCCGTATGGCCGCGGGGCAGCAGTCTCACTCATGTCGATGGCCCTCTCGCTCCAGCCCTCGTTGCGGATTTGTGGACCCGCGAGAATATGTTAGCAAGACCGTTGTTGCGCGGGAGGCACGCGTCCCCATGGACATGCTGGTCAAGCTTTACGATTTGCCGGACTCAAGGGAGCTCAGGGAAAAGCTGGCGCGGGCCGGCGTCAGCCTGCGCCGCGCGCTGGTGCCCGAAAAGCACATCGTGATCGCCTGGATCCGGGAAAACTTCTCCGACTATTGGGCGAGCGAAGCCGACGTCGCCTTCAGCCGCGAGCCTGTCTCCTGCTTCATCGCCCACAAGGGGGGCACGATATTGGGCTTTGCTTGCCATGACGTCGCCTGCCGCAATTTCTTCGGGCCGACCGGTGTCGATCAGGCCGCACAGAAGGGTGGCATCGGCACCGCGCTGCTGCTCGCCTGTCTCGAGGACATGAAACAGGCCGGCTACGGCTACGCCGTCATCGGCGGCGTGGGCCCGGCCGACTACTACGCCAAGGCCGTCGGCGCCGTTCCGATCGAAGGCTCCGACATCGGCATCTATCGGGGCCTGCTCGGCGCCAAGCGGTTTGGCGGCTAGCTGGTGATGAGAACTCGGCGAATACCTTCTCCCCTTGTGGGAGAAGGTGGCGCGCGAAGCGCGTCGGATGAGGGGTTCTCTCCGCGGATGCAGACCCCTCACCCGGCTCGCCGCTGCTACCGCATCCATAGCCGATGCAGCGCATCGGCGTTCTTAATTCTAAGACGGCGGCGTAGGCCGCCTATGCCGTCTTCTCCCACAAGGGGAGAGGGTACAGCAAGCACTTGGATCAATTCAGCTTCGTTAAGTCGGCACCGCGAGCGAGGCAAGGCGCGAGACATCGTTGCTCTTGTCGAGTGACCAGATTGCGTCAATCAACGGCTCGACTTCGGCTTTCGGATTCCATGATGTCGCGACGGTGCGAAGCTTTTGCTCGAGATCGTTGTCGCTCATCGGATTGACGTCGCTGCCGCGCGCGGCGGTCTGCGACAGGCGATGCACCTTGCCGTCGGTGGAGGTGATCTCGACTGCAGCGGCGATGGTCGAAAATGTCTCGTCGCGCAAAACTTCCACCTTGCGCCGCAGCGCCGCGACGCGCAGGTCGCTCACGCAAGCATCCGTGAACTGATCGATGCCGGCCTTGCCATGCACCAGGGCGGCGGCGACCGCGTGCTGCACGCTGACCTGAGATTCCCTGCCGGTCGAAATGTCGGGCCGGTCGGTGCGATGCGCGAGCAGCGGATTGCCGCGCACCACGACGCGCGTGACCTCGATACCGGGATGATCACCCCGCCAGTCCAACACGCAATCGAGCACCGGATGGATCACAAAGCCGCAAGGATATGGCTTGTAGGAAGTCGCCATGATCTCAAAACTTTCGCCGAGTCCCTCGGTGACAATCGCCAGCTTTGGCGCCTCGCCAAGCGCGTTGTAGAAGCCCTGCCGGCCCGCGAGCGGCTCGGCTGGTCCGGCAAAGCCTTTTTCCGCAAGCAGCGCCGACCACAACCCGTTGCGCGCGGCATTGCCGACACTCACGCTCTTGGCCGGGAACCCCAAGCATTCGCACAGTCCCGCCGATTGCGTCGACGCGGTGCCGAGCGCGGAGACGAGCTGCTGCTCGTCGAGGCCGAGCAGTCTGCCGGCGCCTGCCGCGGCGCCGAACACGCCGCAGGTCGAGGTGATGTGCCAGCCCTTGTCATAGTGCTGCGGCGAGATCGCAAGCCCGATGCGCGCCTGGATCTCGTTGCCGAGGATGAGGGCGAGCAGCAGCTCGCTCCCACTAACCTTGCGCAGCTCGGCGAGTGCCAGCAGCGCGGGCGCGACCGGCGCGGTCGGATGGATCACGGTGCGCAGATGGGTGTCACAGAAATCATGGACATTGGCCGCAGCCGCGTTGAGGAAGGCCGCGCTCAAGGCATCGATGCGCTCGGTTCGTCCAATGATCGTCGCCTGTTTCCCGCCGGAGAATTCGGAGAGTGAGCGAAGGGCGATCTCGACCGGCTCGGTGCGGCATCCCGCCAGCGCCACCGCAAACAGGTTCATGAAGGAGCGTTTGGCCTGGTGCTTAACTTCTGGCGGCACCTCCTCCCATGACGTCGCTACGACAAAACGCGCGAGCGTTTGCGTGACATCAGGCTTTCGTAGCATGTCGCCTCCCGATTTTTCGGCAGCATCAGCCGGCCATCGAAAAAGCGCAACACCGCCGTGCGATAGACCGCGCCGGCATTTTTGCATTATGCTGGACATAACCGACAGACCCGCCACAACCGGGCGTAGGCTATCAGGGAGTGATGTTTCATGCGTATGCGAAGGCTCGCCGGCGTGCTAGTAGCGGCCGTGATCGGCGCCACCGGGGCGGCCCGCGCCGATGACTATCCGAACCATCCGATCCGGCTGATCGTGCCCTTTGCCGCCGGTGGCGCGGCGGATGCGGTGGCGCGCATCGTCGGCAAATATGTCGGTGACGCGCTGGGCCAGCCGGTCGTGGTCGAAGACCGTGGCGGCGCCGGCGGCATTATCGGCACCGAGATCGTCAAGAAGGCCGAGCCTGATGGCTATACGCTCTTGCTCGGCCAATCCGGTCCGATCTCGATCAATCCCGGGATCTACACCAAGCTTTCCTACGATCCCGAAAAGGATTTTGCGCCGATCTCGATGACGACAGCTTATCCCTACATTCTGGTGGTCAAGCCGTCGCTCGGCGTGAAGACGGTGGCCGAGCTTATCGCGCTCGCCAAAAGCAAGCCGGGACAATTGAACTACGGCACGGCCGGCGTCGGCGTTTCCAATCACCTCGTCACCGAATTGTTCGATGACAAGGCCGGGATCAAGATGACCCATGTGCCCTATCGCGGCACGTCGCTGGCGGTCGCCGACCTGCTCGCCGGCAATGTGCAGGTGGTGTTCGCCGATCCCGTTTCGGCCTTGTCACAGATCCGCGCCGGCACGTTGATTGCGCTCGCCGTCACCAGCAAGGAGCGATCGCCGGTGGCGCCAGACGTACCCACGATTGCCGAGAGCGGCTTTCCCGGATTCGACGCCATCGCCTGGCACGGCATCATGGCGCCCGCCGGTACGCCCAAGCCGATCATCGACAAACTGAATGCGGAAATCCTCAAAGCGCTGAAGGACCCGCCATCGACCAAGCTGATCGAGCAGCAGGCGATGCAGATCGTCGGTGACTCGCCGGAGCAATTTGCCGGCTTCATCAAGCAGGACATCGAGCTCTGGAAGAACGTCGCGCGAGAGGCCAAGGTCAAGATCAACTAGCGTCGGGTTTCGCCGCGCCTCACCTGCGCCGCAGTACGCTGAACTGGAACGACTGCACGGCGCCCCAGGGCGTGACATGACGGTGCGGCTGATCGGCAATCAGCTCGAAGCACTCGCCGATCGTTTGGCTCAACCCCGCCGGATCATAACGCTGCACCGGCAGGCCGCTGCATTTCTCCGGGCCGTCGAGGGCGAAGGTGGCGATGACGGCGTGGCCGCCCACCTTCACGCCGCGCTTGAGGCGATCGAGATAGGCCGCGCGATCGGTGGCATCGACCAGGAAATGGAAGGCGGCGCGGTCGTGCCAAAGGTCGAAGGCTTCTGGCGGCTGCCACTTGGTCGCGTCGGCGGCGATCCATTGGACGCGTGCCGCCTTGGCACCGAGCCGCTGCTCCGCTGCTTGCAATGCCGCTTCGGAGAGATCGAGGACGGTGAGCGCCTGATAGCCGCGTCCGGCCAGCGCATCGACGAGGCGGGAGGCGCCGCCGCCGATATCGATGATCGACGCCGTCAGGGACGGCGCGTATTTGGTGATCAATCCCAGCGACGGCTCGGGGTTGGGCTGGGTCCAGCTCACCTCCTGCTCGCCCTTGCTGAGATAGACATTCTGCCAGTGGCTCTGGCGATCCGGTGTACTCATGGCCCAATACCAGGGAGGGGGATGTAAAGAGTTGCGCGGCTCGGCTAAAACACCGGTCGGCGCCTGCCGCCAGCCTATCATTTTCCGATGCCGCAAGTGAGTGACGAATTGAGCCAAAGCCTGCCTTTGAACGATGCCGACCGGCTCGCCCGCCTGTTCGGTGAGATCACCCTTCGCGCCGGACGCGCGATCATGAAGGCGCGGGAGACGGCGAACGCACCGCAATATAAAAGTGACGGCTCGCCGGTCACGGCAGCGGACCTCGCCGCTGACGAAATCATTCGCCGCGAGCTCGCGCAGCACCTGCCTGAGCTGGTCGTCATCACCGAGGAAAGCTGCACGGCGGCGACGGCCACCAAGGCGGATCGCTTCATTCTGGTCGATCCGCTCGACGGCACAAAAGAGTTCATCAAGGGCAGCGCCGAGTTCACCGTGAACATCGCGCTGATCGAGCGCGGCACGCCGGTGGCGGGCGCGGTTCATGCGCCGGCGCTCGGCCTGCTTTATGTCGGCGGCAAGACCGCCTCTCGCGCACAGTACGCCAGCGCCGATACCGATCCGCATTTGGGCCCGTTGCAGCCGATCGCAGTCCGGCCGGCGCCGCCGGAGGGGTGGCATGTCGTGGTCAGCCGCTCGCATCTCGATCCTGCCACGAAGGAATGGATCGGGCGGCATCCCATCGCCGAGCACCGGACCGCCGGCTCATCACTGAAATTCTGCCTGGTCGCGGAAGGCGAAGCCGACGTCTACCCGCGGCTCGGCCCAACCATGGAATGGGACACGGCGGCGGGCCATGCCGTGCTGCTGGCCGCCGGCGGCTCGGTGACGGACCTCGATGGACGGCCGATGCAATACGGCAAGCCGGATTTCCGCAACGGAAGCTTCGTCGCCTGGGGCAAGGGCGCCCGCAAGACATAATATGGGCCGCAGCGGCGACGGTGTCGTTCCGCCACGATCTCTTGTCGATGAGCGGCAATCCCTATGATGAGCGGACCTATCGGCCCTTGCATAAGTGAGCGCCGACGCGGTCGCGCCTCATGCGGTCGCCTTTCGTTCCACAGGACCGGCGGCCCTTGACGCCATCGCTGGTTTCGCCACTTGCGTCCGTTCGGTCGCCGGCCGTTCGGCGAAGAGGATGATCACGCCCGCCGCAACGGCGGACAGACCGATCGACACGAACATCGGCGTCGGGCTCTGATACGTCTGCTGAAGCAGGCCCGCGACCACTGGCCCAAGGATGGCGCCGACGCGGGCGATCGCCAGTTCCATGCCGACCGCGGTTGCGCGAACCTCGGTCTCGTATGAGGCGGCGGTGAAATTGTTGAGGACGAACTGCGCGCCGATGATGCAGAAGCCGGACAGCGCCACGGCGGCGACATTGACGAGATGCGTGTTGAGGCCGACGAGCAGCAGCACCGCAGCTCCACCCGCCGCCCACCACAGCGCGAGCAGTCCGCGGCTCCTGCCGAACCGATCGATCAGATGACCGAGCGCAAGCGCGCCGACAAAGGACATGATCTGCATCACCGCACCGAAGCCAAAGCTCGCCGAGAAGGTCTCGCCCCGCTGCATCATCACGGTCGGGATCCATCCCGTCAGGCCAAAGACGCAAAACAGGCTGAGGAACGCCGACGCCCAGATGGCGAACGTCGTACGCCCGTATTTCGCCGCGAGCAGGACGGCGAGCGGATTGGCGGAATGGCTGGGGCGCGCCACCGAGATCTCGGCGGACGCATAGACCGCGGCGCGATCCGGCCGCAGCCGGCCAAGTAGCGCCCTGATCTCCCCCACCCTGTTCCGCAGCACGAGGAATTTGGGCGACTCAGGCAGAGCCGCATGCATGAACGGAAGCAGGAGGAACGAAAGCGCCCCTATCCAATAGAGCGCCTTCCAGCCAAACGCGGGGGTTGCGAACACGCCGACCAGCCCGGCCAGCGTACCACCGAACGCCCAGCCGAGGGCGACGCCCCAGAGCGCAAAGCTGTTGGCAACGCGCCGCGGCGCGAGCTCGTTGATGTAGGTCGTAGCTAACGGCAGCAACACGCCGAGGCCAAGGCCGGTGCACAGACGCAATGCGCAGAACGATACGAAGGAATTACCGAAAGCAGCGGTGAGCAGGGTGAAGACGCTGGTAAGCCACAGCCCGGCGAGCAGCGTGCTCCTCCTTCCAACGCGATCGGCGACGATGCCGTGAACCGCGGCCCCGACCAGAAATCCGATCAAGCCGCTCGAGATCAACAGGCCCGCCTGGCCGCCCTTGAGTCCCCAGGGGCCCGCCACATAATGAATGACATAGGCCGGATTGAATGTGTCGTAACCGTCGAACAGCGTCAGCAAGCCCATGATCAGGCCGAGCCGCATATGGAAGCCGGTGACCTTGGCATCGGCCAGCTCCTCGTGAACATCAATCGCGTGATCCGTCATCACGTCCCTCCCCTTGCCTGGTCATCCCGTTGGTTATGATCGCCGCTTATTCCGCGGCTTGATCGAGACCGCCGGCGGTGGCCGGCAGATCGAGCTTGAACAGATCGACCGCGTTCTGCCTGCCGATCTTGAGACGATCGGCCTCGCTGATGCTCGTGCTGTTGAACCAGTCGGCGGCGTGATCGACGTTTTCGAACGGCCAATCGACCGAGAACAGGATGCGGTCGGCGCCGATCTCGAGCATGGCGTCGATCAGCGTCTGGGTACGGAAGTTTCCTGATGTCGTCAGGTAGAAGTTCGAGTTGAAATAGTCGCGGATCTTGCGCCTGGCCTTGTGCTTTGCCGGAGCCTTGACCCAGGCGTTGCGATGGTCGATCCGCCACATGCTGTAGGGCAATCCCTCGCCCATATGACCGAGCACGATCTGCAGCTTTGGATAAGCATCGAACAATCCCGAACCGATCAGGCGCAAGGCGTGGACGGCGGTCTCCTGGCCGAACGCCCAGGTCGGCCCCAGCAGCCAGGGATGCCCATCATAGATTCTCGAATCTTCGGGCAGCGGATTGCGCGGGTGCAGATAGAAGGGTACGCCAAACTGCTCGAGCTTCGCCCAAAACGGCCAATATTGCGGCAGGTCGTAATAGACCGGCTTGTTGCTCTCGGACATTTGCGAAAAGCCGTTGACCAGTGCGCCGCGAAAACCGAGCGAGCTGATGCAGCGTTCGAGCTCCGCGATAGCAAGCTCCGGATCCTGCATCGGCAGCGCGGCGAAAGCCTGGAAGCGCGACGGGCGTTTGGCGACCTGCTCTGCAAGGTAATCATTGGCGCGACGAGCGACGTCACCGGCCTTGGTCTTGTCGGCAATGGCCTGCACAGCGGGCGCGTTCAAAGACAGGATCATCATCTCGATGCCATGCCGGTCCATTTCGGCAAGGCGTCTGTCCTGGATATCGAGCAGCCTGCCTTTCAGCTCCGGCCAGTAACTTTCGGGAACGAATCCTGCGGAGTCCATCAGCGTGTCAGGAATCGCGAAATGCTCTTCGAGTGCGATCTTGCCTTGCATCGTCTTCTCCCTCGATCTCTTCCTTCAGTATTGACCTTGCGGCGGCAGGCCGAGCGCCATTTGCCCATACATGGTTCCCACCGCGTCCCAGTTCATGCTGATGTGGCGGCCAACCGCGTTGACGTCGCGCCAGGCCCGCTGCACGGGATTGGTCAGGTCGAGCCCCTGCCCACCGGTCGACGCGTTCAGCGCTTCCGCAGCAAGAATCGCCAGTCTCACCGAAAACGCCTGGCCGCGCCGGCTTGCAACTCTGTCGTCGACCGAGACGGTCGCGCCGGAGCGAACCGTCTGTGCGCGCTGGCGCAGATCGCGCAGCAGCACTTCCTGCGCGGCATCCACTGACGCCGCCGCCTCGGCGACACGGAGTTGAATGGTCGGAAATTCGGCCATCCGGTTGTTGCTGCCGGCAACGGCACCGCGCGTCACCCGCTTGCTCGTTCGCGCAAGATAGTCGTCGAGGGCGCCTGCGGCCGCCCCCACCGCGGTAGACGCAAGGCAGGAAGGAATGTTGCTCAGCATCGGAATCGCAAAGGCAGCATTCCCCGCATAGAGGCGAGCGCCGGGCGTCTGCCCGCTGGTCGTCTGCGCAAAAGTCAGCACGCGATGCGCCGGGACGAAGACATCGTCGAGCACGAGTGTCTTGCTTCCGGTTCCGGCAAGGCCGACCACGTTCCAGGTGTTGTCGATCAAATAGTCGGAAGCGCGGACCAGCAGGAACGCCGGCGTCAGCGCGGCAGCCTCGTTGTCGACAGGCAACAGCGCCGCGCACAGCGCCCATTGCGCATTGTCGCAGCCGCTTGCGAACGACCATCGTCCCGACAGGCGATAACCGCCCTCGACCTTCAGCGCTTTGGCGGCAGGCGCATAGGAGCCGCAGGCCAGGGCGTGCGGATTTTCGTCCCAGACGTCGCGCTGGGCCTGTTCCGGAAAGCTTGCGACCAGCCATTGATGCGCGGCAAGCAAGCCCGCCACCCACGCCGTCGATGCGCAGGATTTGGCGAGCTCGATGTTGAGCTCGACCAGCACGTCGAAATCGTGCTCGAAGCCGCCGAATGCGGCCGGCTTGACGATGTCGAAATAGCCGATGGCGCGAAGTGCCGCCATATTCTCTTCGCCAACGCGGCACGCTCGCTCCGTCGCAGGCGCGCGCGCCTCGATCTCGGGGCGAATGCGCGCAAGCCGCGCCTTCAACTCCGCCAGGTCGGGGCGTGAGGATGTGAACCTGCCGTGATCCTTCCGCTGTGCTGCAACGCCCATATCGTCCTCCTCAGTGCTAATGGTTGATCGCACGGCCTTGCGCGCAGGAAGCCGCCCGCGCCGCCGCGCTCTCGCTGATCACCGAGCTGCAATAGGTCGCATCCTGATAGATGAGGGGCTCGACCAGATCGTGCGCCCTCACGGCTTCGGCCTCTCCGATGAAGATCGTGTGGGTGCCATACGGCACGGCCGCGACTTTCCGGCAAAAGACGTTGATCTGCGCACCGTCGAGATAGCTCACGCCCTCGGGCGATCTCTGCCAGCTCCCGATGTTGAAGCGCGCCTCGGCAGGCAGCGCTCCGCTGAAGGCCGCCGAGAGCTCCGCCTGATCCTTTCGCAGGACGTTGACGCAGAAGTGCCGGCCGAGCGTCATGACATCGTGAAGCAGCGTCGCGCGATTGATGCAGACGATCAGCGAGGGCGGATCGAGCGAAAGCGAGGTGACGGCGGTTGCGGTCATGCCGTGCCGGCGCGTCTGGTCCGCTGCCGTGATCACGGACACCGCGGCAGGAAAACGCCGCATCGCCAGCTTGAAGGAAGCCCGCAACTCTTCGGCAGTCATGCCCATCGTCGTCCCTTCCTCACTTATTTAATTTCATATACAATATTTGCGATTGCAAATATAAGGCAATAGGAAATTTGCATCTGCAACTTTCTGCCTTGGGAAGCGCGGCTGAATCGGCTAGTCTTGACGCAATA
>Ga0157369_10002655_pt1 | contig 21343 bp, 20 predicted proteins | sample C25metaG_FD_113461 | JGI IMG/M metagenome (GOLD analysis project Ga0157369, IMG submission 113461) | Corn rhizosphere microbial communities from Kellogg Biological Station, Michigan, USA - C2-5 metaG | ecosystem: Host-associated > Plants > Roots > Rhizosphere > Soil | place: USA: Michigan...
CTACCTCGCGCGCGGCCGCCGAGGTCAGCGACGGCGCCGGCAGCACGCAGGCCGAGTCGCCGGAGTGGACGCCGGCCTCCTCGACGTGCTGCATGACCGCCGCGACGTAGGTCTCCTCTCCGTCGCACAGCGCGTCGACGTCGATCTCGATCGCATTCGAGAGGAAGCGGTCGACGAGCGTCGGCCCGTCGACGCCTTCGAACGCCCGGCGCACGTCGTTTTCGTTGTGACAGACACGCATCGCGCGGCCGCCGAGCACGTACGACGGCCGGACGAGCACGGGGTAGCCGATGCGCTGCGCGCGCGCGACCGCCTCGTCGCCGGTCGCAGCGATGCCCCACTCCGGGCAGCGAATGCCGAGCCCGTCGAGCAGCCCGCCGAACCGCTCGCGGTCTTCGGCCAAGTCCACGGCATCGAACGGCGTGCCGAGGATGCGGAAGCCCGCAGCCTCGATACCGCGTGCGAGCTTCAGCGGCGTCTGCCCGCCGAATTGGATGACGACTCCCTGAGGGTGCTCCCGGTTCAGGACCGCGAGCACAGACGGAAGATCGAGCGGCTCGAAATACAGGCGGTCGCTGGTGTCATAGTCGGTCGACACGGTCTCGGGGTTGCAGTTGACCATCACGGCCTCGTAGCCGAGCTCGCGGAACGTCTGCACGGCGTGCACGCAGCAGTAGTCGAACTCGATGCCCTGGCCGATGCGGTTCGGGCCCGACCCGAGGATGACGACGCGCTTCGCGTCGCCGGCGGGGGGCTGCTCGTCGCGCTCGTCCCACGTCGCGTAGAAGTAGTTCGAGCGCGCGTCGACCTCGCCGGCGCACGAATCGATGCGCCGATAGACAGCGTCCGGCCGGCGCTGCCGCTCGCGCTCGTCTTCAATGCCGTTCAGCTCGTTCTGGAACCACGGGTGCAGGTTCTCGGGCGACCAGTCGAGCGTCCCCTCGAGCCCCCGTTCGGCCTTCACGAACGCTTCGACGAACGTGCGGCCGATGCCCATTACCTCACCGACCGACTTCATCTGCGTGCCGAGGGTGCGATCGGCGTTCGGGAACTTCTCGAAGGCGAAGCGCGGGATCTTGACGACGACGTAGTCGAGCGTCGGCTCGAAGCTCGCGGGTGTGGTGCCGGTGAGGTCGTTCGGGATCTCGTCGAGCGTGTAGCCGACCGCAAGCTTCGCGGCGACTTTCGCGATCGGATAACCAGTTGCCTTCGACGCGAGCGCGCTCGAGCGCGATACACGCGGGTTCATCTCGATCACGCGGATCTCACCGGTGTCGCGGTCGCGGGCGAACTGGATGTTCGAGCCTCCGGTGTCGACGCCGACCGCCCGCATCACCGCGATAGCACTGTCGCGGAGCTCTTGATACGCCTCGTCGCTGAGCGTCATCTGCGGGGCAACCGTCACCGAGTCGCCGGTGTGCACGCCCATGGGGTCGAGGTTCTCGATCGAGCAGACGATCACGACGTTGTCGAGGCGGTCGCGCACGACTTCGAGCTCGAACTCGTCCCAGCCGCGCACCGACTCCTCCACGAGCACCTGGCCGATCGGGCTCTCCGACAAACCGCGCTCACACTGGCGGCGCAGCTGCTCGGGCGTGTCGACGAAGCCACCGCCGTGACCGCCGAGCGTGAACGCAGGGCGGACGACTGCCGGCAGGGCGACTCCTTCCAGTTCGTCGAGCGAATGCACGATCCGCGACGTCGGCACACGCAAGCCGCAACTCTCGACCGCGCCCTTGAACAGCTCGCGATCCTCTGCGCGGTTGATCGCGTCGATCTCCGCGCCGATCAACTCGATGCCCAGCTCCGCGAGCACACCGGCATCGCTCAGCTGCCGCGCGAGATTCAGCGCGGTGCCGCCACCCATCGTCGGGAGCAACGCGTCGGGACGCTCGCGGCGCAGCACCGATGCGACGCCTTCGACGTCGAGCGGCTCGATGTACGTGCGATCGGCGAAGCCCGCGTCGGTCATGATCGTCGCCGGGTTCGAGTTGACGACGATCGTGCGGAAGCCGTCCTCGCGCAACACCTTCAGCGCCTGGCAGCCCGCGTAGTCGAACTCCGCGGCCTGCCCGATCACGATCGGCCCCGAGCCGATCAGGCAGATGCTTTCGATGTCGGTGCGCCTCGGCATCAGGCGGCCTTCAATTCTTCGACCCATTCGCCGACGATCGTGCGGCCGTCGTGCGGTCCGGGACTCGCCTCGGGATGGAACTGCGACGAGCGCGCGCGCAACTCCGGGAATGCGAGCCCTTCGACCGTGCCGTCGTACAGCGACACATACGTCGCCTCCACGCCGCTCTGCTCGCGCACTGCGAAGCCGTGGTTCTGCGACGTGACGAGGACGCGTCCGGTCTTGCATTCGAGCACCGGATGGTTGGCGCCGCGGTGGCCGAACGGCAGCTTGAACGTCTCGTGCCCTGTCGCGAGCGCGAGCAGTTGATGTCCGAGGCAGATGCCGAGCACGCTGGTCTGGCCGAGCAGGTCGCGCACGGTCGCAACCTCGCGTTCGAGCGGTGCGGGATCACCGGGACCGTTGCCGAGCAGCACGCCGTCGTAGCTCGCGAGCGTGGCGGTATCGACGTCGTGCGGATAGACGTCGACGGCCGCGCCGTGTTGCGTGAGCAGGCGCAGGATCGAGCGCTTGCAGCCGTAGTCGACGACTGCGACGCGCACGTCGCCGTGTTCCGCGTAGCGGTACTCGCGCTCCGGCGAGACACCCGCGACGAGCGCGGCGCCTTCCATCGACGGTTGTGCGCGCACGGCCGCAAGCGTCTCCTCAACCGGTAGGTCGTCGGTGACGATCCCCGCCCGCATCGCGCCGCGTTCGCGCAGGTGCAGCACGAGCGAACGCGTGTCGACGCCGGTGAGCGCGACGATGCCGCGCTCGTGCAGCCAGTCCGTCCAGTGCGGCCCGCGCGCCTCGCGCATCACAACGCCCGTCGCATGCACGCGATCCGACTGGGAGCGTGATTCGTCGACGCCGTAGTTGCCGACCATCGGCGCGGTGAAGCAGACGATCTGGCCGACGTAGCTCGGGTCGGTGACCGTTTCCTGGTAGCCGGTCATCGACGTCGTGAACACGGCCTCACCGAACGTGAAGCCGGGCGCGCCGACGCTCGCGCCTTCGAACACGGTGCCGTCTTCGAGAACGAGGTGGCTCATGCCTCGTGCGCCACACGGCCGGCGGCCATCGTCATGCGGACCTTGCCGTGCAGGCGCTTGCCGAGCAGCCACGAGTTCGTCGAGCGCGACTTGAAGCCCGTCGAGCGAACGCGCCATTTCGCCTCGAGGTCCAGCAACGTCACGTTGGCGGGCGCGCCGACGGCGATTCGCGGCCGCTCCAGGCCGAAGATCACCGCAGGGCCGCCGGACATCCGCTCGAGCACCGTTTCCAGCTTGAGCACGCCCGGCGCGACGAGGTGCGTGTAGATCGCGGAGAACGCCGTCTCGAGCCCGATCACACCGAACGGCGCCGCCTCGAACGGAACATCCTTCTCGTCCAGTGAATGCGGCGCATGGTCCGTGGCGATCGCAGAGATCGTCCCCTCCCGCAATGCGTCGATCAGCGCCGCACGATCCTCCTCGGTGCGAAGCGGCGGATTCATCTTCATGTTCGCATCGAGCTCGCGCACTGCTTCGTCCGTGAGGCAGAGGTGATGCGGCGTGACTTCGCCCGTCGCGCAAACGCCTCGCTCTCGCGCACGCCGAAGATGCTCGACGGATTCGCGTGCCGACAGATGCATCAGGTGCACGGACTGTCCCGTCTCGCCGGCGAGGTCGAGGTCGCGCGCGACCATCAGGCTCTCGCCGAGTGACGGCCAGCCACCGATCCCGAGCTGGGCCGCAACGACGCCGGCATGTGCGTGACCGCCGCGCGTGAGCGTCGCCTCCTCACAGTGGACGGCCAGCGCTCGGCCGGTGACCGCGTTGTATTGCAGCGCGCGCAACATCACGCCCGCGGCGGCGACCGGCCGGCCGTCGTCCGTGAATCCCGCGGCGCCTGCGTCGGCGAGCTCGCCCATCTCGGTGAGCTCGGAACCGTCCTGACCCTTGGTGATCGCTGCGAGGAAACCGACTGGAATGTGCGCTTCGCTCTCGGCGCGCGCGCGCAGCCCGCGCAGCACGTCCGCGTTGTCGACGATCGGGTCGGTGTTGGGCATCGCGAGGATCGCGCAGTAGCCGCCCGCAGCCGCCGCGGCGGTGCCGCTCGCGATCGTCTCTTCGTCCTCGCGACCCGGCGTGCGCAGGTGCACATGCGGGTCGACGAAGGCCGGCGCGAGCACGAGGCCTTCCGCCTCGATCACGCGATGCTCGTTGGCGTCGAGCTGCGCGCCGATCTGCGCGACCGTGCCGTTGTCGATGCGCACGTCGAGGATCGCGTCGATGCCCTCGAGCGGATCGAGGACGCGCGCGCCTTTGATGACGACGTTGTCGGTTCCTTGCGGACCCGCGAGCATCACGCCACCTCTACTTCCGCCTCGACGGGAACCGGCCCGGCCGTCAGCAGGTCGTAGAGCACGGCCATCCGAACGACGAGCCCCGAGCGCACCTGGTCGACGACCAGCGAGACGTCGGCGTCGGCGATCCGCGGGTCGATCTCGACGCCACGGTTCATCGGGCCGGGGTGCATCACCCACTGGCCGGGTCGCACGCGCTCGGGGGTAATGCCCCAGCGCGCCGTGTACTCGCGCAGCGACGGCACGAAGTTCGCGCCGGCAAGCATTCGCTCGCGCTGCATGCGCAGGACATAGACGATGTCGGCGTCTGCGATCGCGTTGATGTCGTACGTGCACGGTGCAAGCTCCGGCACGAGCAGAGGCGGCGGGCCGACCAGCGTCGCCTGCGCGCCCACCAGGCTCAGCGCCTGAACGAGCGACCGCGCGACACGCGAGTGCAGGACGTCACCGACGATCGCGACGTTGAGCCCCTCGAGGCGGCCGGTCGCTTCGCGCATCGTGTAGAGGTCGAGCAACGCTTGCGTCGGGTGCTGGTGCTTGCCGTCTCCCGCGTTGACGACGCACGCCTCGGTGACGCGCGAGACGAACTGCGCGGCGCCTGCCTCGGGATGACGGATCACGATCACGTCAGGCTCATAGGCTGCGAGCGTTTGCGCGGTGTCGCGCAGCGACTCGCCTTTCTCGACCGAGGATCCCGTCGACTTCACGGTCATCGTGTCTGCCGACAGCCGCTTTGCCGCCAGCTCGAAGGATGAGCTGGTGCGCGTCGACGACTCGTAGAACATGTTCAGCACGAGCTTGCCGCGCAGCGTCGGCAGCTTCTTCGTCTGTCTCGCTTGTGATTGCGCAAACGAGTGCGCCGTCGAGAGCAGCCGCTCGACGTCGTCGCGGGTCAGATCCTCGATCGACAGGAGATGCCGGCGATGCCGCGGAGGTGGCATCAGGTCGCCGCCGACAACGCGAAGGTCAGTCATCGTCGCCCTCCTCCGCTTCGCCGAGCAGGAGCACCTGGTCGACCTCGTCGATCTCGACGAGCTCCACCTGGACCCGTTCGCGGCGCGCGGTCGGCAGGTTCTTCCCGACGTAGTCCGGGCGAATCGGGAGCTCGCGGTGACCGCGGTCTGCGAGCACCGCGAGCTGCACGCGCGCCGGGCGCCCGTATTCGAGCAGCGCGTCGATCGCCGCGCGGATCGTGCGGCCCGTGTAGAGGACGTCGTCGACGAGGATCACGGTGCGGCCTTCGAGGTCGAAGTCGAGGCGCGTGTCGCGCACGAGCGGTTGCGCGCGGCGCGGCGCGCGCTGCGACCAGACGTGCACGTCGTCGCGATGGAAGGTGATGTCGAGCTGCCCGATCGGCAATTCGACGCCCGAGCGCTCCGCAACCATTTGCCGCAATCGCGCCGCAAGCGGCACGCCGCGCGTCTGGATGCCGACGAGCGCAAGGCTGTCGAGGTCGTCGTTCTTCTCGATGATCTCGTGCGCGACCCGGCTGAGCGTCCGGGCGATCGCGTCGGCGTCGAGGAGAACTTTCGGCGCCGGTTTCACGGCATGGTGCGACATGACACTCCTTTCCGGCCTCTCTGGACCGGCTTAAAGGATGCGGCTCTAAAACAATGTCGTGCGCCGCGCAGCCTACCCGACCGCGCGGATGGACGCCTTACGGCTCGCCGATGATGTCGGCCGTTAAGGCTCGCCGATGATGTCGTCGGGCTCGGTCAACGCCTCGAGCGCCTCTTGGGCGGCTTCGAGATCGGTCTCCGGAACCCAGACGGTGAGCGGGTCGTCGGCGCCGGCCTGCAGCTCCGCGTCGATACCGGCGGCCTGCAGGAGCTCCTGCATCTCTTCGGCCTCGGAGACGTCCCCGGCGACCGCCACTTGAACGCGCTCGCTCATCCTGTCGAGACTGTAGCTCCGCTCGCTTCCGGCGCGACGCCTCCCTTGACCAGCAGCGGCTCTCCGCGCTCGGGGAACGGCACCTCGACCACGTCGAAGTCGCGTGGCACAACGGTGGCCGGAAAGATCTCGCGCGCTTCGCGCGCCAGCTCGGGGCCGAAGTAACGCGGCGACACATGCGTGAGCGCGAGCATCCGCACGCCGGCGTCGCGTGCGATCTCGGCAGCCTGTCGTGCCGTCGAGTGCAGTGTCTCGGCGGCGCGGTCGCGCTCCTCTTCGGTGAACGTCGCCTCGTGCACGAGCACGTCGGCGCCTTCCGCAAGCACTTTGACCGTCTCGACCGGTGCGGTATCGCCGGCGATCACGATCCGGCGACCCTCCCGCGCCTCGCCAAGCACGGCATCGGGGGTGACGACGCGCCCGTCGTCAAGCGTGATCGACTCGCCACGCTGCAGCTCGCCGCGCGCCGGGCCGGGCGGCACGCCGAGCGCATCGGCTGCGTCGACGTCGAAGAAACCGGGCCGCGGCTCTTCCGCGATCGCGTACCCGACCGCAGTCACGCCGTGATGCACCGGGAAGACGAGCACCTTGTAGCCGTCACGCTCGAGCGCTTCGCCGGGCCGCAGTTCGACGATGTCGAGCGGATACGACACCTTCCCGAACACGCGCCGAAGCGTCCCGAACAGCTCCTTCAGGCCGGGCGGGCCGTAGATGGTGAGCTTCGTCTCGCGCTGCCGGAGCGAGAACGTCTTCAACATCCCGGGCAGGCCGAGGTAGTGGTCGCCGTGGAAGTGCGTGATGAAGATCTCCTCGAGCTCAGGAAGGCCGACCTGCGAGCGCATGAGCTGTCGCTGCGTCCCCTCACCGCAGTCGAAGAGCATGCGGTCTCCCCCGCGGCGCACGAGCAGCGCCGCAGGCGAGCGGTTCGGCGTCGGCGCACTGCCGGACGTGCCGAGAAAAACAAGGTCGAGGTCCATGCGCCGCCGATTGTCGCAGCAGCCGGCAGCAATCCGACCCTAGGGGCTACGAGAGCTCTGCCGGGCGGCGCGAGCCGCTACGGAAGAGTCAGCCGCTGGCCAACCGAGATGTCCGCACCTGAGAGGTGGTTCGCCTGCTCAATGCGCCAGATCGCGTCGCGGACGTCGCCCCCGTAGTGCTGCTGCGCGATCGACCACAGCGTTTGGTACGGGCGGACGGTGACGACGACACGGTTTCCGTGCGCGGACGAGCTGCGGGCGAGCACGCTCCAGGCGAGGACAGCCAGCCCGACCAGGAGGGCAATGCGGATGAGGGTCTGCCTGCCGAACATGTGTTCGCCATAGTAGCGAACGTCTGTTCGATCGTCAAGGCTACTTCTTCTTGTTCTTGTGCCCCTGGCCCTGACCGTCGCCGCGGCCTTTGCCGCCGCCCTGTTTTCGCCCTTTCCCGCCGGTCTTCGCCGAGCTCCCCGAGCCGATGCTGAAGGGTTTCGAGACGAAGGTCGTCGTCCGGGACGGGTTCGTCTGGGAGGTCAGCCGGATGGCGTAGACGTAGCTCCCTGCCGCAAGAACGGCGCCGGGGAACGTCACGGTCGGGTGGTAGTAGGCGCGGAACGAGCCGTTCACAGTCGCATCGGCGTGCACCTTGGCACTGGCAAGCGCCCGCGACAGGGCCGGAGTCGTCGAGCCGGAGGCCGGGAAGATCGCCGCCTTGTAGGTCACGTCTTCGTTTGCCGACGGCTGGATTCCCGACCCGAACTTCGCCAGAGCGCCGACGACCTGCGTCGTGTGCTGCCACGTCTGCGCGATGCCGGAGACGCCTCCCTGACACGCGCCGTGCGACGAAGCGATCTTCCCCTTCACCGCGAGATACGCCGGCTTTCCGACTCCGTCGGCAAAGAGGAGCCCGGACTGGAAGCCGGAGCTGATCTCAGTGTTGTCGAGCAGCGGGAAAAAGAGCAGGGATTTCACATCCGGATCGCAGGCCGCCAGTTCCATGAGGTTGGTGTAGTACTGAGCCTGCTGAGCCAAAGAGGCCAGCGGCACGTTGTCGGGCGGATCGGCGTAGGCGGCCTCGTGCCCGGTAATCGGCGTCTGCGTGCCGACCTCGTCCAGGTTGATCGGCAGACCGCCGCCCGCGTTTCTTGGCGACTGCGTCAGCTGCCCGCCCGGCTGTTCTCCGGGAACCGGCTGCGCCGTTCCATGGAACGCATCCCACAACGCCTGCTTGATGCGATCGAGGTTTGCAGCGCCGGCGCTCGGCCACTGCGACTTCTTCGTGTACGGGTCGTTGTTGGCGTTCGGCGGATACGGATGCATGTCGTACTCGTCGAACAACGGGGCCGTCCGGCCCGACGCGCGATACGCGGCACCCATCTCGGCGATGAACCGAACGGGCGAATGACTCGGATTCGACATCGCGGTGGCGTTGTCGTTTCCTCGCGACGAGATCGCGGGACCCCACACGATGGAATCCGGCCGCACCGTCTTCAGCGCGTCGTACGACCTCGCGAGCGTGTGCTCGTAGTCGCGCGCCGCTGCGTCTTGACCGCCGACGAACTGTGGTTGCCAGAAGCGGTTCACGTTCGGCTCGTTGCCGACGATGAAGTTCTGCACCTGCGGAAACGCCTGGCCAACGAGCGCGACAAACGATGCGAATGCTCTTTGGGCGGAGTCGTTGGAGCCGATCAGGTTCGGCTTCGCGGGGTAGATCGCGAGCACCGGCGTCACGTTCTGCAGTCGCGCACAGTCGGCGGCAGCCTGGAGGCCAGCCGGCGAGATGGTGCTGGTGCCATTCCATTGCACGGTCATGCGCAACTCGGTCATGCCGACGTCGTGCATCGACTGCCAGAAGACATCGCCGCACGGATGGAAGAGCGGCCAGTCGTCGGAGACGCCGTAGGTAAGCGGTCCCGCGGACGCACCGCCCGCGAACGCGAGGATCATGCCCGCCAGAGCGAGCAATGCCGCAAGCCGCCTCACGAGGATCAAGAGTCCACTGTTCGACAGTTCGTAGCCAGGGCCTGCGGGCCTAACCTGAAGCGGCCGGGGTCCTAGCCGAGAAGCGCGTTGACGAGCTTGGCGGGGCCGAAGCGCACTGGGTCGTCTGCGGGCAGGCCGGTGTCGCTTTCCGCCTGTTCGATCGCGCGACGCGCTGCCTTCTCATCGAGCGTGCGTGTGTTGAGCGCGATCGCCTCGACACGCGCCGGACGCGCGAGCAGGCTCAGCCGTTCGTGCAACGTCACTAGATCGGACAGCGGTGGGATCGGGAAGCGCCCGTCGCCGTCGACCACCGTCTCGCCCGCCTGGTGGCAGAGCACGTATGCGTGCGGCGCCGATCCGTGCATCAACCCGAGCGTCACCCCGGAGTACGCAGGATGAAGCAACGAGCCCTGCCCTTCGACGAACAAAAGCTCGCCGCCACGCTGCACGCCTTCGAGCACGAGCTGTTCGGCCGCGCCGGCGATGAAGTCCGCGACGACCGCGTCGACGGAGATCCCCCACCCCGCGATCGCGATGCCCGTCTGACCTGTCGGGACGAACTCGCTGCGCACGCCACGCGAGCGCGCTTCGCGATCGAGCTCGAGGCACACGGTCATCTTTCCGATCGCGCAGTCGGAGCCGACGGTGAGGATCGTGCGCGCGTCGTGCGTGAGATTCGCGCCGGTCGGAACGTTGAGCGCCACCGGTGGCTTGCGCAGGTCGCGTAGCTCGACGCCGTATTGTCGGGCGAGCGCCGTCAGCTCCGGGTCGTCGGAGATGAACTCGTGCAGCCCGCTCTCGACGTCGAGGCCGTTCGCGATGCAGTCCTTCAGCAGCTCGCGCCACGCGGGTGGAAACCGTCCGCCCTGCGTCGCGACGCCGACGAGTGCGACCGTGGGTTCGAAGCGCAGCGCGTCGACGACGTTGCCGACGATCGCGAATCCCTCGAGCTCTTCGCCGGGACGCTGCGAGTCGAGCACCGCAACGACGTCCTCTGGTCGGTAGCGAATGACGCCGCGCGCCGTCTTGCCGAAGTGCGGATCGCCCGAGCGGCCTTCGGCCAGCACGAGCAGGCGGCGATCAGCCACGCGTCACTCCGAGCCCGGCGCCGTCACCGGGGAGCTGCACGCCGTCGACGAATGCGACACCGCGCCATGAATCGTCGGAGATCAGCAGGTTGCCGTCGAGGTCGACGTGATCCATGAGGCTTGCGATGTGCGCGCCTGCGGCGATACCAAGCGACGACTCGACCATGCACCCGAGCATCACGCCGAGCCCGAGGGCGCGCGCCGCGTCGACCATGCGCACCGCTTCGCGAATGCCGCCCGACTTCGCGAGCTTGATGTTGATGCCGTGCGCCCGCGCCGCGCAGGCTGCGACGTCGGCGAGCGTGTGGCAGTCCTCGTCGACGTAGATCGGAACCGGCGACTTCGCCTTCAGCTCGGGCCCGCCGGGATCACCTGCGACGAGCGGCTGCTCGCAGTACTGCAAGTCCATCTGCGGCAGATAGTCGAGCGCCTCTTCGAGCGACCACGCTTCGTTGACGTCGCACTGCAACGGAAGCGTCGTGACGCCGCGCACTGCTTGCACGCGCTCTGCGTCGAGCCCGTCGCGGCCGCCGAGCTTCAGCTTCAGCCGTTTGAAGCCGCGCTGCGCTGCTTTCTCGGCGCGCCGGGCCATGTCGTCGGGATCGCCGAGCCACACCGTCCACGACGTCGGCGGTCCCGCGCGACGCACGCCGAGCAGCTTGTGGGTCGGCTGGCCCGCGAGCTTGCCCTGCAGGTCGTGCAGCGCGCCGTCGACCGCTGCGCGTGCGGCGTACTCGCCTGATGGAAAGCGGTCGGCAATCTCGTCCAGCGCGAAGGGATCGTCTCCGAGCTCGATCTGCTCGAGCCACGCGAGGGCCGAGGCCGACGATTCGTCGTAGTGCTCGATCGGCGCGGCCTCACCGAAGCCGGTCACACCGTCGTGCGAGATCTCGACCTCCACCACTTCGGCGATGTCCTCGGCGCCGCGCGAGATCACGAACGTCTCTGCGAGGTGAAGGGTGACGGGGCGAGCGCTCAAATGCATGGGGCTACACTAGTTCTCCCTGCGCGCCCGTAGCTCAGGGGATAGAGCGCGTGCCTCCGGAGCACGAGGTCGCAGGTTCGATTCCTGCCGGGCGCATTCTGTTGCCACGGCGGTCTACGCGGCTGCGAGTACGGATAGAATTGTGCGGCTATGCCAGTGACCCCGACCACCGAGGATCCGCTCAGTACCTATGCCCACGCTGCCCCGCATCCGGCGCATGCGTGCACGCGGTGCTGGTCCGACGGTCGTCGCGGCGCCGCGGCTGCCCGCTGAGCTCAGCGCCGCCGGCCTCACCTGGATCCACCTCGACGCACCGTCGACGCCGCAGGCGACGGAGCTCGCCGAACGCTTCGGCTGGCATCCGCTCGACGTCGAGGACATCCTCTCGAAGCGCCAGCGCCCGAAGGTCGACGACTACGCCGAGGACGGCTACCTGTTCGGCGTCCTCCACTTCCCGGTGTACGACCGCGCGATCCAGCGGCTCTCGACGGTCGAGCTCGACTTCTTCCTCGGCCCCGATTACCTGGTGACGCTGCCGTCGGCGGAGTTGCTGCCGATCACGCGGCTCTTCCGCCGCTGCGAGGAGGACGAGACGTACCGCCTCGAACTCTTCTCGCACGGCTCCGGCCGGCTGCTGTACGAGCAGCTCGACGATCTCTTCGACTACTGCTTCCCGATCCTCGACAAGATCGGCTACAAGCTCGACTCGCTCGAGGATGACGTGTTCGAGGGCCGCTCCGAGGCGGTCGTGCGCGACATCTCGAACGTGAAGCAGGAGATCATCAGCTACCGGAGGATCGTCAAGCCGGAGCGTTCGACGCTGCGCATCCTCGAGGGACACATCGAGCGTTTCCTGCCGCAGGAGCTCGACCTCTACTTCGACGACATCGTCGACGCCGCCGAGCGCATCTGGGACATCCTCGAGAACTACAAAGAGGTCGTCGAGGCGCTCGAGGACACGAACGAGTCCGTCATCTCCCACCGCCAGAACGACGTGCTGCGCATCCTGACTGTGTTCTCCGTCGTGCTGCTGCCGCTCACGTTGATCACCGGGTTCTTCGGCATGAACCTGCGCTTTCCCGGTTACGACACCGCGTGGGCGTTCTGGACGGTGTTCGCCGGCATGGTCGCGACGCTCGTCGGCTTGCTCGCGATCTTCCGCTACAAGCGCTGGCTGTAGCGGTCTGTTCGAAGCGGGAGACGAGGCTCGAACTCGCGACCCTCAGCTTGGGAAGCTGATGCTCTACCAACTGAGCTACTCCCGCGTCTAACTCAGTCTAGCCCGGACGCGTCTTAGGTTTCGTGGGCCGCTTCGCTGTCGTCGCAGTGCTCTTCCTCGCGCTCGCCGGCGCCGCAGTCGCAGCCTCGCCGCTCCCGAAGAAGCCGCCGAACAGCGACACCGCCGAGTGCGGCATCGGCGCCGTGCATTCGCGCGCGCTCTGGTTCCGTGCAGCCGACGGCGTCGTGCTCGCCGCCGCCGAGTACGGCAAAGGGACGCGAGGTGTCGTGCTCGCACCCGAATCGGGCGGCTCGCACTGCGGCTGGATTCCGTTTGCGCGCGTTCTTGCGGCGCGCGGGTATCACGTGCTCGCGTACGACCTGCGCGAGCGTGGGCAATCTCCGACCCTCACGCGGAACCAGTTCATTCGTTACGACGCCGATGTGATCGGCGCCGCGCAGAAGCTGCATGAGCTCGGAGCGAGCAAGGTCGTCGTCGCCGGCGCATCACTCGGCGGAGCAAGCGTTCTCGCCGCCGGGCCCGAGCTCGACAAGCTCGCCACGGGCATCGTCGACTTCTCCGGCGAGCCGAGCCTCGCGAACGCGGACGTCGCCGTGCCGAAGATCACGCTGCCGATTCTCGTCGTCGGCAGCAAGTACGACTCCTACGCACCCGCATCGACGAGCCACTGGCTCATGGCGCACGTCGGCAGCGCCGACAAGCAATTGCTGCTGGAGCCTGGGTCGGCGCACGGCTGGGACATCGTCCAGGTCACGCCGTACGCCGCAAAGGCGCGAGCCACCGTGCTCAAGTGGCTCGCGCGTCATACGAACTAGTTACGCGACAGTCGCTCCGTCGTACACGTCGATGAAGCGGAGATAGTTCGCCGCGATCTTCTCGATCGCCGCGTCGCGATCAAAACCATCCGGATCGGCAGCGTACGCCTTGACCGAGTCACCGAAGATCGAGCGGCCGATGGCGAAGCCGATGTAACCCTCGACGCCCGAGCCGGCGCGCAGCCACGCGTCCACCTTCTCATCCGACGCGCCGCGCCCGAGCACGACACACGACACGCGGTCGCGGCCGTCGCGCCGCGCGAGATGCGCGATCTCGTTGCACGCCTCGCGATCGTCGATCCCCTCGATCTTCCAGATGTCCGGCTCGACGCCGCCGTTCTGCAACTGGATGATCGCCTCCATCATCAACTGGGGCCGCAACTCGTCGTCGTAGCGGTCGACGCTGCCGTCGACCGTTGCAAGCTGCGACTCTTCGGCCGGCACGAGCAACTCGAAGAGATACTTGCGATGCCGCTCGTGCAGCCACTCCGACAGCGTGCGCAGACGACCGAGTTGCCGCTTGTTCATTTCGGTGTCGCCCTCGGGGTTGTAACGAACGAGCACCTTGGTGAAGTCTGGGTCGAACTCCTCGATCTTCTCGCCGAACGCGTCGCCGTATTCGAAGTCGAACTCGTTCTGGCCGCTCTTCTCGCACGGCATCGCGAGCTTGTAGCCACCCGCCTTCGCCTCGCGCGCGACGTCGGGCCCGTACTGCGCGTCGACGAGGATTCCGGCATTGCCCTTCGGTGCGCCCTGCTCGACGGCACGCTTGAAGCCCTCCCAGATCAGGTACTTCGCGCCCGGCACGAGCTCGGGGTTGCCGACCATCTTCTCGAACGACCCGCGGTGGTCGAACGCCAGGACGTAGATGCGCTCGTCGTAACCGAGCTCGTTCAGTCCGATGCTCATCAGTACTCCCTTCCGGTGAACTGGGTCAGCTTGCTCAACTGGTGCCGCGCCTCGATTCGGCGGACGGTGCCGGACCGCGAGCGCATCACGAGCGAGTCGGTGATTGCTCCGTCTCGAACGTAGCGCACGCCATGCAGCAGGGCGCCGGTGGTAACTCCCGTCGCTGCGACGAACACATTGTCGCTCTGCACGAGGTCGTCGGTCGTGAGGATGCGGTTGAGGTCGTAGCCGGAGCTGATCAGCGCTTGCCGTTCTTCGTCGTTGCGCGGCCAGAGCTTGCCTTGCATCCCGCCGCCGACGCACTTCAGCGCCGATGCAGAGATCACGCCTTCGGGCGTGCCGCCGATGCCGTAGAGCATGTCGACTCCCGTGCCCGGTCGCGCACAGGCGATCGCCGGCGCCACGTCGCCGTCGCGGATCAGCGCCACGCGCGCCCCGGCCTGGCGCAGCTCGCCGATCAGCTGCTCGTGGCGGTCGCGCTCGAGCACGACGACGCGAAGGTCGGTGACGCGGCGCCCTTTCGCCTTCGCGACGGCGTTCACGTTCTCGGTGGGCGTCGCGTTGATGTCGATCGCGTCGACTGCGTCGGAGCCGACCGCGATCTTCTCCATGTAGACGGCTGCGCCGGGGAAGAACATCGAGCCTCGGTCGGAAGCGGCGATCACCGCGATCGCGTTCGGCTGGCCGAGCGCGGTCAGGCGCGTACCCTCGAGCGGGTCGACGGCAACGTCCACCTCTGCTCCGCCGTCGCCGACCTCCTCGCCGTTGTACAGCATCGGCGCCTCGTCCTTCTCGCCTTCGCCGATCACGACGATGCCCGACATCGCAACGGTGTCGAGCATCGCGCGCATCGCATCGACGGCGGCTTGGTCGGCTGCGTTTTTGTCGCCGCGGCCGATCCAGCGCCCGGCGCCCATGGCGGCAGCCTCGGTGACGCGGACGAGCTCGAGGGCAAGGTTCCGGTCGGGACGGTCGCTGCTCACGGGACGGGAGGCTACATCCGCTCGGGCGCCTCGACACCGACCAAGTCGAGGCAGCGTGCAATCACCGTCTGCGTGGCGCGGCAGAGACCGAGCCTGAAAGCCTGGGCGTCGTCGCCCAAGACGCGGCACTCGTGGTAGAAGCGGTGATAGTCGTCGGCCAGCCTGATCGCGTAGGCCGGCACGAGCTGGGGGCCGCGCCGCACCGCCGCCTCGCGCACGGTCGGCGGGAACTCGAGCAGGCGCTTGACCAGATCCTTCTCTTCCCGCGCGAGCAGCCCGGGCGGATCGCCGCCGACAGGCGCGTCGCCTGCGTTGCGCAGGATCGCCGCGATGCGCGCGTGCGCGTATTGCACGTAGTACACGGGGTTCTTCTGCGACTTCTCCGCGGCGAGATCGACGTCGATCTCGATCGTCTGGTCTGGGCCGCGGTTCACGAGGTACCAGCGCGCGGCATCCACGCCGACCTCGGCGGCGAACTCGTCGAGGAACACGGTGTCGCCGCGCCGCTTGGACATCTTCGTCTGCTCGCCCCCGCGCGTGAGCTGCACGAACTGGTAGAGCAGCGTCTCGACGCGCGCGGGGTCGTAACCCAGCATGCGCGCGACGGCGGCGTACCAGTTGCGCGTTCCGTGATGGTCGGCGCCGAGCACGTAGATCGCGCGGTCGAAGCCGCGGTCAAGCTTGTCGGCCAGATACACGACGTCCGCGGCGCGATATGTCGGCGTGCGGCCCTCTGAGCGCAGCAGCACGCGGTCGTCCTCGTCGCCGTACTTCGACGATGCCGCCCACAGTGCGCCGTCCTTCTCGTACGTATCGAGGCGCGGCAGGTATTCCGGCAGTCGAGGCTCGAGCTCGCTCTGCTTCGCCCAGGTATCGACGTGAATTCGGAAGCGCTCGAGCGACGTTTCGATCGACGTCAGCATCAGCGGCACCGGATCGCCCTTCAATTCGGCCAGGTCGCGGATGTAGTCGCCCTGATAGCCGTCCTCGGGCGGATCCTCCCCACGACGAACCGCTTCGACGGACGCACGGAAACGCTCCATCTGAGTGCCGCCGTCATTGACGTAGTACTCGCGCTCCACCGAGTTGCCGCCGAATGCGAGCAAGCGACCGACCGCATCTCCGTACGCTCCTTTTCGTGCGGATGCGACGGTCACCGGCCCGGTCGGGTTCGCCGACACGAGCTCGACCTGCACCCGCCGGTCTTCGTCTCCGGCGCCGTAGCCCGCCCCCACCTCGGCTACCGCCTCGACGAAGAACGCGTCCGCGAGCCTCAGGTTGAGGAAGCCCGGACCTGCGACGTCGACGGACTCCACGCCCTCGACCGCCGCGATCTTCTCCGCCAGCTCCGCTGCAAGCTCGCGCGGCGGCTTCCCCACCTCCTTTGCACGCCTCAGCGCGACGTTCGTCGCGAAGTCGCCGTGCTCTGGGTCGCCGGGGCGCTCGAGCTCGACCGGCGCGCCGACGGCATCGCTGACACGTGCTTCGAGGCGCTCAACTGCAGTGCTCATCGCTCTAGTATCGTCAAGCGCGATGGACGAAGGCCGCGAGCGGCAGCTGAACATCCAACTGGACGCCGAGAATCTCGCCGGCGTCTACTCGAACTTCGCGAACATCACGTTCTCGGATTACGAGTTCACGATCACGTTCGCCCGCGTCGACCACGAGGTCGAGGAAGGCGATGTGCCGGGAATCGTGGTTGCGCGCGTGAACATGTCGCAGCAGTTCACCCACGAGCTCTTGCGCGCGCTCGAGGATGCCTGGTCGAAGTACACGACCGTCAAGGGCATCCAAGATTTGCCCGAGACCGACGACCACTAAGCCTAGCGGTTTCGCGCCGCCCAAGCCCGCGTCATCGCGATGCGCTGCATGAGCGTCGGATGATTCTCCAGCCACAGGTACTCCCACGCCGGCGGGTCGGGTTGCTCGAGGCTCGTCTGCGCGAACGTCTGGAAGAGGTGCTGCGCAGCGGCCGGGTCGTGCGTTGCGTTGAGCGCGCGCCAGTCCGCCTCCGCTTCGTAACGCCGTGACACCGCATTCTGGAGCGGCGTCGTCAGCAGCACGATCACCGCGAGGGCGAGAAACGCGAGCGGGACGTTCGCCGGATCCGCGAGCCCGCCCCGGCGGCGCAGAAGCCATGTGACGATCGCGAGCACCGGGAAGACCGTGAGCGCCGACCAGCCGATCGCCTTCTTGATGTGGCCGCTCCGCACGTGCCCGAGCTCGTGCGCGATGACGACGTCGACCGAGCGTCGGGAGAGACGCCCGTCGAGTGCCGTGTTCCACAACACCACGTGGCGCGACGGGCCGAAGCCGACCGTGAATGCGTTGATCTGGTTCGTGAACGAGGACACGTCCTCCACCACGACCGGCGTCCCTCGCACGTGCTCGGCACGCTCGAGCCGACTGACGTCGCCACGGAGTTGCGCGTCGCGCAAATCGTGCGTCCCGAACGAGCTGAGCCAGCCGCCCGTGAACGCGAACAGCGCAGTGACCGCCACTACGGTCGCGCCCGCAGGCAGCCACCACCAGCGCCGGAAGCGCCCGGCGAGGCCGACGACGAGTGTGATGCCGACGAGCAATGCGCCCGACTGGCCGAGCAATGCGGCCCACTGCGAGCTGAGCCAGGCGCCGATCGCCAATGACCCGAGCCCGTAGTGGTGCTGCCACCATTGGTCTGCGACACCGAACGGAAGTTGCACAAACCATTCCGTGACGAGAACGACGAGCGCGACGACGATGGCGCTGCCGATCCGGCCGAGCCCGATTCCACGGACGCTGCGCGGCAGGCGCCAGGCAAGAACCGCGAGCGCCGCCAGGTTCGCGAGTGTCGCGAGCAGCCACAGCAGGTCCTCACCGCGCGTGAAGTCACGCGTCTTCTGCAGCAGGCCCGGCGAAAAGAACGCTCGGTCGTCGAGTCCGGAGAGGTGGAGCGACGGGACGCTTGTCCGCGCCAGCAGCCACGCACACACCAGCCACGCGGCGGCCGCCGCGGCTAGCGTTGCCACCCGGATTGCCATGCGCGTTGCCGTTCTCTCAGACATCCACGCCAATCTTCACGCACTCGAGGCAGTGCTCGCCGACATCGAGGGCACGGCGCCGGACGAGGTGTGGTGCCTCGGCGACACGGTCGGATACGGAGCGGCGCCGAACGAGTGCTGTTCGCGAATCCGCGCTCGGGCGAACGTGATGCTCTGCGGCAACCACGACCTCGCCGTGATCGGGTCGCTCGATCTCGCCGAGTTCAGCGGCGAGGCGGCAGTTGCAGCACGGTGGACGCAGACGGTTCTCGCAGACGAGCACCGCCGCTGGCTTGCCTCGCTCGAGCCCGCCGGCGCGGTGCCGGGCGCAGAGCTCTTCCATGCGAGCCCACGCGACCCGGTCTGGGACTACGTGCTGAGCGAGCAGGTCGGGCGCGAGAGCCTCGAGCTGACGAGCGCGCCGCTCGTGCTCGTCGGCCACAGTCATGTCGCGCTCGCCTTGACAAAGAACCTCGACGGCGTCGAAGGCGGCCTCGCGCCCGAAGGCGCCGAGCTCGCCCTCTCCTCCGGACGCTGGCTCGTGAACCCCGGCTCGGTCGGACAGCCGCGAGACGGCGATCCGCGTGCCGCTTGGCTCGAGGTTGACTTCGCCGCGAAACGGGCACGTTTCCGCCGGATTGCGTATGACGTCGAGGGCGCCCAGGCAGAGATCCGGGCTGCGGGCCTTCCGGAAGCGCTCGCTGGTCGTCTCGCTTACGGCCTGTAGCGCGCTCGCAGGGTGCGGCAGCAACGGCCACGTTTCGATCGCGCGCAGCGACGCTGCGCCGCTCGCGGCACTCGCGCGGAAGATCGCCGCGGAGGGACCGTGCGCGCAGCGGCGCGACATCGCGCAACTGCGGCAGCGAGCGTACGCGCTCGTGTCGAGCCGGCGTCTCCCCGCGTCGCTCGCGAATCCCTTCGTCTCCGGCGTCAACGCGCTCAGCGCGGACGCGCCGCCGTGCGTGCCCCCCGTGCAGTCAACGACCGGCCCTCCCGGCAAGGAGAAGAAGAAACCCCACGGCCACCGGCACGGGAAGGGCGACAAGGGGTGACGGCCTACACCGTCGACGGCGAGCTCGGACGCGGCGGTATGGCGGTGGTCTACGCCGGCCACGACGACCTTTTCGACAGGCCGGTTGCACTCAAGGTGCTTGCTGCGCATCTCGCCGGCGACCCGGAATTTCGCGAACGGTTCCTGCGCGAGGCGCGCATCGCATCGCGACTCGAACACCCCAACCTCGTTCGCGTCTACGACATCACCGAGGTCGGCGGGCTTCCCGCGATCGTGATGGAGCGCCTATCCGGCGAGACGCTTGCAGGCCGTCGACTGACGGAGGCGCAGGCCGCCGAGGTCGCGGACGGTCTCGCCTACGCGCACGCGCGCGGCGTCGTCCACCGCGACCTCAAGCCGGCGAACCTCCTGCTCGCGGATGACGGCACGGTGAAGATCGCGGACTTCGGCATCGCGCGCGCCGTCGAGGAGACGATGGTCACGCAGGTCGGCACGGTGCTGGGCACGCTGCGCTACCTCTCGCCTGAACAGGCTGCCGGCAAGCCCGTGGGGCCTGAGGCTGACATCTATTCACTCGGCGTCGTGGTCGACGAGCTGCTCGACCATCCGCCGCGCGATCTTGTTCGGCGTTGCACCGCGGTCGATCCCGAGTTGCGGCCGCACGCTTGGGAAGTTGCATCGGTCTTGCGGGGGAATGAAGCAACGCGCGTTCTGCGCCCGAACGCACGCCGGCTTGCGCCGCTCGTGCTCGGCAGCGCCGCGGTCGCTGCGGCGATCGCGGCGGGCATCGTCGCGCTCGCAACAGGCGGCGGCCATTCGTCACCGCCCGTGGCACCCGTGCCGCGGTCGAACAACCCTGCGACACAGGCGAGCAACCTCGCGGCCTGGCTCGACGCGAACTCGCGCTAGAGAGCGTCGGAGCGGACGGCCGGCTCGTCGGCCAGCAAGCCCTGGCGCGCCATCGCGAGCTGCACATCTTCGCGCGCCTTGAAGATGCGCCACTTCACCGTGGCGAGCGTCACTTCGAGCGAGTCGGCGATCTCGTTGTACGAGAGACCGACCACATCGCGCAGCAACAACGCCATCTTGAGGTCGTCGCCGAGCTCGTCGATCGCACGCCACAACGCATCGATCGCCTCGCTGCGCTCGACGGGCTGGTCGAGCACCTCGAACGCCGGCACGTCGTCGAGCGTGACCGGGGTGTACGGCCGGCGCTCGCGCGCGCGCAACTCGTCGAGCACGCGGTTCTTCGTCACCTGGAACAGCCACGTGGTGAACTTGCAGCGCAGCGAGAAGCGCGGGAGCCCCTGGAAGACGCGCAGGAACACTTCCTGTGTCAGATCTTCCGCGAGCGCCTTGTCGCCGTTCGTCAGGCGAAGCACGTAGTTGTAGACCGGCACTTCGTACATGCGCACGATGACCGAGAACGCCCGTTGATCACCGTGCTGGGCCTTCCGCAGGAGTGCCAATTCCGGCTGGGGGAGCGGCAAAGGAGCCGTAGCATAGCGCCGCTTGCGGCAGGTGTCTCTAGCCGAGCAGGGATTTACCCGTCATTACGTCGGGTTGATCGATCCCAAGCAAGGCAAGCACGGTGGGAGCCAAATCGGCGATCTCCCCTCCGTCCCGCAGCGACCCGGCGGGAGTCAAGAGCAAAGGCACGGGATTCGTGGTGTGCGCCGTGTGGGGACTGACCCCGTCGTCCTCGAACAGTTTTTCGGCATTGCCGTGATCTGCGGTCACCAGGCAGACGCCTCCGAGCTCCTCGACCCGTTCTGCGACTTGGCCCAGCGCCCGGTCGGCCGCCTCACAGGCCTTGACCACTGCGGGGATGTCTCCGGTGTGGCCGACCATGTCCGGGTTCGCGAAGTTGACGACGAGGAACGAATAGCTGTCGTCGAGTGAGGCGCAGACCTCGTCCGCGACGCCGGCCGCGGACATCTCGGGCTGCTTGTCGTAGGTCGCCACGTGCGGGCTCGGC
>Ga0157369_10002656_pt1 | contig 21339 bp, 12 predicted proteins | sample C25metaG_FD_113461 | JGI IMG/M metagenome (GOLD analysis project Ga0157369, IMG submission 113461) | Corn rhizosphere microbial communities from Kellogg Biological Station, Michigan, USA - C2-5 metaG | ecosystem: Host-associated > Plants > Roots > Rhizosphere > Soil | place: USA: Michigan...
CGACGATCACTTCACGCAGGCGCGCCTGTTCTTCAACAGCCAGAGCGCGGCCGAGAAGGAACACATCATCGCGGCCTTCCGCTTCGAGCTGTCGAAGCTGGAGGTGCCGGCCATCCGCCAGCGGGTGGTCGACAACCTCGCGCACGTGGACGAGAAGCTCGCGCGCCGCGTGGCCGAGCCGCTGGGCATCGGCGAGCCCGATGCCAAGGCGGCGGCAGGCCGCGCGGGTTTTCGCGAACACCGCATGACGCTGCCCATCGAGGAGTCGCGCGCGCTCAGCATGGCCGACACCGGCGACGGCTCCATCCGCACGCGCAAGATCGCGATCCTGGTGGCGGACGGTGTCGACTCGGCTTCGCTCAAGCCGATCCGCGACGCGCTCGAGCAGGCCGGCGCGCAATGCAAGACGGTGGGCCCGAAGCTGGGCACCGTTGCCAGCGCGTCGAAGCGGCAGATCGATGTCGACATGACCTTCGCCAATACGCCGTCGGTGATGTTCGACGCCGTGCTGGTGCCAGCGGGCAGCGAGAGCGCCGCGGCCATGAGCGGCATCGGCGATGCGGTGCACTTCGTGCTCGAGGCCTACAAGCACTGCAAGGCGATCTGCACCGTGGGCGAGGGCGTGCGGCTGCTGTCCTCGCTGGGCATCGGCGCGGACGTGCCGCCGGCCGACGCGCCGGCCGGCGTGGTGGTGGCGGCGACACCCGTCACCAACATGGGCGACACCACGGCCGCGACGCAGGTGGCGAGCGACTTCATCGCGGCCATCGCGAAGCACCGCCACTGGGACCGGGCGAACATCGACGCCGTGCCCGCCTGAACCGCGGCAGTCCTAGTTCGTTTGCGCTAGACCGTATTGCGAATAGGCGCGGCGGGTAGCCGCTCCTAGACTCCGCCCCGAGGCCTGAACGGCGCCCACTTCCGAGGCGCCGGCCGCCCGCTTGCAGCGGGTGCATGGGCCCGACGCGGGGGTCCAATGGCTTGGTTTTCCAGTTGGGGATGGGAGCGTCCCGCATGTGGCCGCGCGGGCCTTGCGGTGGCGCTGGGTCTTGCGGGCGTTCTTCTCGCCTCCGGCATCGGTTCCCCGGCGGCGGCGCAGCAGCAACAGCAGCAGCGCGCGCAGGCGCCGACCGGTGCCGAGGCCGCCGCCGACCGCATGGAGCAGGCCCGGCTTGCCGACACCGACACCCTGCTGGCCCTGACCAGCGAAGGCGCGGTGCTCTACGGGCAGGACAGCGTCAAGCTCTCCGGCTACCAGTACTGCAGCCAGGCCGTGGCACTGGCCGAGGCGGGAGAGTTCCGCCAGAGCGTGCGTGCCGCCAGCAAGGCGCTGCACCTGGCCAACGCCACCAACGACCCCAACCTGATGGCCATGGCCAACCGCGACCTGGCCATCGTCTACAGCTACTCCGGCCAACTGGAGAAGGCAGAAGAATTCGCGCGCGAGGCGCTGCGCCATCAGGCGCGCGACCCCAAGCTGGTGGTGGGCCCGGTGCAGAAGGTGATCGGCGACGTGCGCACGCGCCGCGGCGACTTCTCCGGCGCGGTGCTCAGCTATGACGAGGCGCTGGCCAACAGCTCGCCGCGCTATGCGCCGTTGGTGCAGGCCTCGCTGGTCAATGCGCTGATCGAAGCGGGCGACACCGCGCGGGCGCGCGAGCTGATCGGCACCATGGCCCCGCCCAAGGACGCACCGCTTACCGCGCAGCTCGACCGCACCCGCGCGCGCCTGCTGCTGGCCGAGAACAAGCCGGCCGAGGCGCGCGATGCCTACCGCGCGCTCACCGCGCGCCAGGTGGGCGCCGACACGGAGTACTACCGCCTCTGGGCCTGGGACGGCGTGGCGCGCAGCGAACTCGCGCTGGGCCAGAAGCAGGCGGCGGCCGAGGCCGTGGGCCGTGCGCTGGGCGACGTCGACAAGGTGCGCGCGAAGTTCCGCAGCGAAGAATTCAAGATGGGCCTGTTCTCGGACCTGCAGACTGTGTTCGAGCGCGGCGTGGCCGTGTACAGCGACGCGGGCGATGCGCGCCAGGCCTTCGAGGTGAGCGAGCACAGCCGTTCGCGCGCGCTGCTCGACGCGGTGCGCGGCCGCGCGAAGATCAACGAGCAGGCCGCCAACACCATCGACCTGCCGGCGCTGCAGGCCACGCTGGCGCCCGACGAGCGCGTGGTGCAGTTCCACTCGCTGCCCGACCGGCTGGTGGTGTGGGTGGTGAGCGCGAACAGCATCGTCGAGAAGACCGTGGCGGTGAAGCGCGACGAACTCAACGAGCTGGTCGAGACCTTCCGCAACTCCATCGTGCGCGGCCGCCGCACCGCCGTCACCAACGCCGACAAGCTGGGCGCCGCGCTGCTCGGGCCGCTGGGCCTGGCACCCGGACAACGGCTGATCGTGGTGCCGCACGGGCCGCTGCACTACCTGCCGTTCCAGGCGCTGCGGCTGGACGGGCGCTACATCATCGAGACGCACCCGGTGGCCGTGGCGCCTTCGATCAGCATCGCGGTGCAGCTCGCGCAGCGCACGCCGCGCGTGAACGCGTCGCTCACCGCCTTCGGCAATCCGCGCATCGAGGACAAGTACGACCTGCCCGGCGCCGAGACCGAGGTGAAGCAGCTCGCGCAGCTGTTCCCGCGCAACACGGTGTACATGGGCGCCGCCGCCACCAAGACGCAGTTCCGCGACGTGGCCTCGCGCTCGCCGCTGATGCATGTGGCCGCGCACGCGGAGGCCGACGCGGTCGATCCGCTGTATTCGCGCATCCTGCTGGCCAACGAGGGCGGCAAGCAGAATTTCCTGGAGGCCCACGAGATCCTCGGCCTGCCGATGGACGGCACCGCGCTGGTCACGCTGTCGGCCTGCGAGTCGGGGCTGGGGCGCATCGCGCAGGGCGACGAGGTGCTGGGCTTCACGCGCTCGTTTCTCTCGGCCGGCAGTTCGAGCCTGATCGCGTCGCTGTGGCCGGTGTCCGACGACGCCACGGCGGTGCTCATGAGCACGCTCTATGGCGAGCTGGCCAGGGGCCGCGACATCCAGAAGGCGATGCAGGCGGGGCAGCTCGCCGTGCTGAAGGACCCCAAGATGTCCCATCCCTTCTTCTGGGCACCGTTCAACCTGATCGGCAACTGGCGTCTTACGGTGGGGGGGGCGACATGAAGCCTTGGTTCTTGTTCGATGTTCTTTGTTCGGGGCGCGCTCACGCCGACGGGGTGCCTTGCTCCGCGAATGTCCCCCGGCCTTCGGCCTCCTCCTTTGTTTCGCTGCGCAAGGCACCCCGCCGGCGTGATCGTCGGACAGAGCGGTCGTTGATCAACTGCGAACCAGCAGCGTGTCCAGTGCACAGGGTATCGGGTGCTCCCCGCAGCGAAATAAAGGAGGAGGGGCGCAGCCCCGGGGGACATTCGCGGAGGGGAGTACCCGGTGCCCTGTGCACGCGCCCCCAAACACCAGCAGCACAACGCAGCACAGAGCACTGAGATGCAAGCCCGCCAACGCCTCACCCCCACGGCCTTCGCAGCAGCAACCCTGTTCAGCGCGGCATTGCTGATCGCAGCCCAGAGCACGCACGCAGCAGAGACCGAAGAAACAAACACGCTGCTCCCCACACAAGATCCCTGCGGCACCTGCGACCGCCCGCTCGCGCAAGCACCGGCCACCGCCACCGTCGCACCGCAAAGCCTGCCCGCACCGCCCAGGCCTGCAGGCGCGTCGTTCAGGCTCAACGACCTGCGCCTCAACGGCGTCAAGGCACTCAGCAACGAAGAGCTGCAGGCCATCACCTCGCCGTACATCGGGCGCGACGTCACGCTCTCGGAGCTCGAGGACCTCGCCAAGGCCATCACCGCACGCTACAAGGAACGCGGCTACTTCCTCGCCCAGGCCGTGGTGCCCGTGCAGACCGTGCGCGACGGCATCGTCGAGATCAGCGTCATCGAAGGCCGCCTCAGCAAGGTCGACGTCGTCGTCGCGCCCGACGCGCCCATCGCCGAGTCGCGCGTGCGCGGCTTCCTCGCGCCGCTTCAGCCCGGCGAAGCCGTCAGCGCGCCGGCCTACGAACGCGCGATGCTGCTGCTGTCCGACCAGCCCGGCATCAAGGTTTCCTCCGGCCTGCAGGAAGGCTCGCAGCCCGGCACCACCGACCTGTCCGTCGAGGTGGCGCCCGCGCCGCGCTGGGCCTTCACCGTCGAGGCCGACAACCACGGTACGAAGGAGTCGGGCCGCTACCGCGTGGGCGGCACCGTGCGCTGGCTCAGCCCCTTCGGCATCGGCGACAACCTCGATGCGCGGGTGATGGTGTCCAACGGCAACGCGCTGCAGTTCGGCCGCGTCTCTTACGAGGCGCCCATCGGCACCAGCGGCTTGCGCGCCGGCGTGGGCCTCTCGCGCGTGAGCTACGATCTGGGCGGGCAGTTTTCCGACCTCGAGGCCCAGGGCCGCGCCAACGTGTTCGACGTGTCGCTCAACTACCCGCTGATCCGGCAGCGCCAGCAGAACCTCTTCCTGCGCCTGAGCGCCGACAGCAAGGACCTCGACGACGAAATCCGCGCGTTCGAGTACGACGCCAGGAAGCGCGTGCGCGGCTTCGGCGTGGGATGGACCTGGGAGCGGCGCGACGATGTGCTGGGCGGCGGCTACTGGGCCAGCTCGGGCACGCTGTACCACGGCTCGCTGTCCATCCGCGACCCGCAGGGCCGGGCCGACGACCAGGCCTTCGGCGGGCGCCACACCGAAGGCGGCTTCAACAAGCTGAGCTTCCAGCTGTCGCGGCTGCAGGCCATCGTGCCGCGGCATTCGCTGTACCTCTCCATCGGCGGCCAGTGGGCGAGCAAGAACCTCGATGCCTCCGAGAAGCTCGCGCTCGGCGGCGCGCGCGCGGTGCGGGCCTATCCGTCGGGTGAACTGCTCGTGGACCAGGGCCTGATCGGCACCGTCGAATGGCGCTGGTCGGTGAACGAAGAGCTGACGCCCTTCGCGTTCTACGACGCCGCGCGCGGCCGGCTGCAGCGTCACCCCTCGCCGTTCGACGGCGAGAACTCGCGCAGCCTGCGCGGCTACGGCATCGGGCTGAGCTGGTCGCGGCCGGGCAATTTCTCGATCAATGCGACCCTGGCATGGCGCGACGGCACGCCGCGGCCGCAGACCGATGGCGGAGGCCGCGGCCCGCGGCTGTACGTCCAGGTTCAAAAGGCGTTCTGACCATGAAGCCACGCAAACTCAAACCTCTCGCACCGCGCCTCGCGCTGCGTCCGCTGGCCTTGTCGCTGGCCTGCATGGGCATGGCGCCCGCGCTCGCGCAGGTCATCCTGCCGAGCTACCAGCCGGGCATGTTCACCACGCAGGGCATGGTGACGGTGAACCCGGTCCTCACGGCCACGCCGCGCGGCGGCCAGGCGCTCGGCATCACGCAGGGATCGCTGCGCGCGATCATCGACTGGAACAGCTTTTCCATCGGCGCGAAGGACGCGGTCAACATCCAGCAGGCCATGGGCAGTTCGAGCATCCTGCTGAACCGCGTGAACGGCAACGAGCTGTCGACCATCGCGGGCCAGCTCACGGCCAACGGCCGCGTGTTCCTCATCAACCCCAACGGCGTGCTGTTCAGCCAGGGCGCGAGCGTCAACGTGGGCGGGCTCTTGGCCTCCACGCTGGCCATGACCACCAGCGACGCGAATTTTCTCGACGGCCAGACCCGCCTTGCCTTCGAGCGCGCCGACATCAGCACCGCCACCGTGCGCAACCTCGGCGACATCACGGCCACCGGCGGGCCGGTGGTGCTGATGGGCGCGGGCGTGAGCAACGAGGCCACCGGCACCATCACCGCCGACGGCCAGACGGTGGCGCTGGCGTCGGGCCGCAAGATCACGCTGGACATCGGGGGCGACGGCCTCACCAGCCTCAACATCCTGACGGATTCGAAAGCCACCAGTGCATCGGTCGCCAACAGCGGCACGCTGCAGGCCAACGCGGGCCGGGTGGTGCTGGTGGGCCAGTCGATCACGCCCGGCGAGCTGGTGGTGAACCAGAGTGGCACGGTGCGCGCCAACTCGCTCGGCATGAAGAATGGCGAGATCGTGCTGAGCGCGGGCGCCGACAACGAAGTGCGCGTCGGCGGCACGCTGCAGGCCACATCGACCGGTACGGTGGCGGGCGGGCGCATCACGGTGGCCGCGGGCAAGGTGCGCGTGGAAGGCGCCACGCTCGACGCAAGCGGCGAGGCCGGCGGCGGCACGGTGCAGCTGGCGGCGCTCGGCGGCCTGTCGGTGGGGCCGACCACCGTGCTGCGCGCCGACGGCAGAGCGGGCAACGCCGCGGGCGGCGAGATCCGCATCGGCGCGGCCGACTACACGACGCTGCCCGGCGCGGCCGGCGCGCCGCCAACGGACACCGTGCTGGGGCTGCACCTGTCGGGCGAGCTGTCGGCGCAGGGCTCCGGCAGCGGCAAGGGCGGTGCGATCTCCACCAGCGCGAATGCGATCGAGGTCGCGAGCGATCTTTCGGTGTCCGCGGCAGGGGGCGCCAATGGTGGCGCCAACGGTCAGTGGAGCCTGCAGTCCGAAAAACAGATCGTCGTCACGGCCGCGGCGCCGGCGTACGACGCGGGCGCCTATCCGAGCGCAGGCGGCGCAGCCTCCAGCCAGCTGAGCGACGCGGCCATCGGCGGCGCGCTCGGCCGTTCGACCGACGTGGTGCTCGGCAGCAACGCACGCAACGCCGAAGGCGGGCAGGAGCCCCTGGGCGTGGTGTTCGACACCGCTTCCGCGGTGGTGAAGAGCGCGGGCGGCACCGCATCGCTGCGCGTCGATTCGGCCACCGGCATCGGCATGTCCGACCGGTCGTCGATCAGGTCCACGTCGGGTCCGCTGAACGTCGACTTCAACGCCGACGCGGCCGGTGCGGCGCTGCCGGCCACCGACATGCCGATCACCGACACGAACGGCATGCGCATCGCGCCCATCGTCCTGACCGGCGCGACCATCGAGACCAACGGCGGCAACGTGCGCTTCTACGGCCAGAGCGATGCGCAGAACGGGCGCGCCATTGGCTACACCGACGACACCTACTTCAACGTGCCGTTCGAGAGCGCCGGTGTGCAGGTGACGGGCGGCCGCATCTCGACCTGCGCGCCGGGTGCCGCCAGCTGCGCGCTGGGCGGCAGCATCAGCCTGCGCGGGCAGGGCGGCACCGTGGTGTCGAGCTCCACTTTTTCCGGCAGCACCGGCGTGCTGATCACCGGCGCGGAAATCATCAGCGGCAGCGGCGGCATCACGCTCGACGGTGTCGGCGGCCTGGGCGGCGCGGGGGTGTCGATAGGGCAGACGTTCAACGACGGCCCCCCGGACACGCGCAGCCGCATCGCATCGGGCAGCGGCGACATCAGCGTGCGCGGCGTCACCCGCGGATGGAGCGACACCGACCAGGTCGCCGACTGGTCGTCGCGCGCGGTGTCGGTGGGCGTGGCGGTGAGCGGCACCGACATCGCCACCGGCGGCAACGTGCGCGTCGAGGGCACGGGCGCCGACCTGGGCGCGCTGCTGGCCAACGACCAGTTCCGCAAGCTGTCGGCGTCCTCCACCATCGGCGCCTCGCGCGGCGTGACCGTGGGCGACACGGGCATCGTGGCGGGGCGGGGCAAGCGCATCGACGTCGTGGGCACCACCGGCAGCGCGGGCGTGGTGTACGACTTCAACGGCGACCCGCAGCCGCCGGCGGGCGCCATCGACGAAGGACTCACGCCGGCGGCGGTGTGGATCCGCGCGAGCGGCGCCGGCCAGGGCCTGCGGGCCGAGGGCGGGCAGATCGCGGTGAGCGGCGGCAGCGGCGACGTGCTGCTGCAGCGCGGCGCGCAAACCGATGCCCTGCTGAGCACGGCGAGCGGCAGTGGCGCGGGCGGCGGCATCACCGTCACCGGCCGCAACATCTACGCCGGCGCGCTGGCCGGTGCCGCCGGCACGCTGGCCGACGCGAGCGGCGCGGGCACGGGCGGCGACGTGCGCCTGCAGGCCATCACGCGCACCAGCGACAACACGGGCGGCATGCTCGCGCTGGCGCCGGGGCTGTCGGTGCTGGCCGACAGCGCTTCCGCCACGGGCAACGGCGGCAGCATCCGCCTGCTGGCGGACAACAGCCTGCGCGCGCACGGCACGCTGAGCGCGCGCGGCGGGGCGGCCGGCGGCAACGGCGGCTTCATAGAGACCTCCGGCGGCAACCTGGACCTGACCGGCATCCGCGCGAACGCGGGTGCGCCGGCGGGCGCCGCGGGCACCTGGCTGGTCGACCCCTACGCGGTGGCCATCGTCAGCGGCGCCGGCGCCGGCACGCTGCCGACCAACCCCTTCGACGCGCTGTCTAACTCGACGATCCAGGACGGCGACATCAACGCCGCGCTCAACGGCGGCGCCAGCGTGAAGATCACCACCGGCACGGGCGGCGTGGGCACGGGCAGCATCACGCTGGCCAACGACGTGCTCATCGACTACACCGCCGCTGCCGGCGCGCTGAGCTTCGAGCTCGACTCGGGCAGCAGCATCCAGGCCAACGGCGTGGGCACCGTCATCCGCTCCTCGGGCGCGGGCGGGCCGCTGAACGTGGTGTTCAACGCGGGCTTCAACCCCGACGGCACGCCCTCCGGCTCCATCGGCACCATCACGTACAACGGCAGCATCGACACGCGCGGCGGCAGCGTCGCCATGACCGCGCGCGGCGACGGCACGCCGGGCAGCGGGCGGATCGGCATGAACGGCGCGAGCGTGCAGACCGGCGGCGGCGCCGTCACGCTCTACAGCGGCCAGCCGGGCGCACCCACCGGCTATGTGACGCTGGTCGATTCGCAGATCGACACGCGCGTGGGGCAGAGCAACGCCGGCGCGGGCGGCGCGGTGCAGATCGCGGGCGGCAACGTCACGCTGGCGGGCGTGCAACTGGCGAGTTCGAGCGGCGCCATCGACATCCGCGGCAGCTCGGCGGACTGGAACAGCGGCGTGGTCATCACCGACGGCCGCGCGGCTTCGGCGCTGTCGACGACCAGCGGCAACATCACGGTGCAGGGCGTGGCGCGGCGCCAGGCTTCGTCGACCTTCGCGGGCTCGTACGGCGTGCTGGTGAACGGCGGCAGCAGCATCGCCAGCGGCAGCGGCACCATCGCGCTGCGCGGCTACAACTTCAACAACGACCCGACGGCGCCAGCCGTGGGCGGCGACAGCGGCGTGCGCCTGGAAAACGGCGCACGCATCACGACCACCGGCGGTGGCGGCATCGAGATCACCGGCCGCTCGGCCAACGGCGGCGCCGGCGTTGCCATCGAGGCCGGCGGCTCGCCGACCTTGCCGGGCGCGCTGCCGGTGGTGCAGGGCAGCGGCAACGTGGTGCTGCGCGCGGTGAACGACGGCAGCACCGACGCCATCGTGATCGGCGCGCCGGTGAGCGCGGCAGGCGCCATCGACCTGCGGCCGGGCGGCATGGATCAGAACTTCGCCGCGTCCGATGCCACCACCGCACCCGTGGTGCTCGGCGGCGCGGGCACCGGCGGCTTCTCGGTCTCGGGCGCCGAGTTCGCGCTGCTGGGCGCGCCCACCATCGTCGCGGGCAGCAACACGCAGGCGGCGGACATCACCGTGGCCGGCCCGCTGTCGGCTTCGGGCGCGCTGACGCTGCAGAACGACGGCGGCGGAAACATCGCCGTCAACGGCGCGATCAACGCCACGCAGGTCGGGCTGCTGTCGGCCGGCAACATCACGCAATCGGCTGCGGGCGCCATCAATGCCACGAGCCTGCTCGCACGTTCGCTCCAGGGCAGCGTCGACCTGCGCAATCCGGCGAACAACGTGGCCGTCGTGGGCGGCGGTGCCGCGGGCGGGTTCGGCTACGTGGACGCCAATGCGGTCACCATCGGTGCGCCGAGCGTCGCTGGCTTCGACGCCGCCACCAACCAGGCGGCAACGGCCGGCGTGGCGTCGATGGCGGCCAACACGGTGTTCGTGCGCACCTTGGCCGACGACCTCACGCTGGGCACCACGGTGGCCGGCGGGGCGGGCACCGACCTGGTGGCGGCCGCGCGTTTCCAGAATCCGGGCGGCTTCACCATCGGCGGCGGTGCGTGGCGCATCTGGGCCGACACCTGGGTGGGCGAGGCGCGCGGCGGCCTCGCCGGCACCGGCACGCTGCCCAACCTGTATCACTGCGCCTACCTGGGCCTGTGCACGGTGACGGTGCCGGCCGGCGGCAACCACTTCATCTATGCGCAGCAGCCGACGGCCACCGTGACCATCGGCGATGCCGCTCGGCCGCAGGGCGCGCCGAATCCGCTTTTCACGTACAGCGTGAGCGGGCTGATATTGGGCGACAACGCGTCGAGCTTCAGCGGTGCGCCGGGCACCAGCGCCAACGCCGGCAGCCCGCCGGGCAGCTACCCGATCGACGGCGCCTTCGCGTCGGCCGCGGGCTACGCGGTGCGCGTGGTGCCGGGCACGCTGCGCGTGGATGCGGCCCCCGTGGTGGCGCAGTTCAGCCCGGCCGATCTGCCCACGGTGGACGTGTTGCGCGAGCTGCCTTCCACCTACCTGTACGACCGCAACATCGGCCAGGCACCGATCTGCCTGGCCACCGGCCCGCTGGACGGCGACCGCGCCTCGCAGGCCGGCGACGTGCTGGCGCGCGAATGGTCGCGCGTGCGCTCGCGGCCCAACCTGTTGAGCTGCGTGAACACCGAGCGGCGCAACGGATGTTCGGACTTCTGAGCGCGCGGCTTCAATGCGGCGGCCGCGCGCTGATGACGAAGAGCTGCGCCATCAGGTCGGCCAGCAACTGCAGCTGCGGGTCTTGCGTGAGCGCGGCATGGCGATAGGCACCGACGTGGGCTTCGAGCGCGGGCGCGTCGAGCGGGCCGGCGAAGAAAAGCCGCCGCAGTGCGCCCGACAGCGCGTCGTTCCCGGCCGCGCGCGGCCGGTCGTCGATGGTGCTTTGCGCATGGCTCGACAGCGCCGGTGTGGCCAGGAACGGCGCGAGCACGGCGGCACGGATGCGGCCGTCGTGCACCAGCGTGTGGAGCGTCATGTCGAAGGCCAGCGCCGGGCCCGCGGCCAGCGCCTCGCGCAGCAGCGGGGGCAGCGTGCGCAGGCCCTGCGGCGTGACCATGTAGGCCACCGCGCCCCAGTTGTAGAGGCCCCGCGCATCGAGAATCTCCACGCCGCCGATGGCATCGCGCGGCATGCCCGCGCCGTGCGCGTCGTGCGGCAGGTGCTTGCGCAACGCCTGCCAGAGCGCCAGCAGGCCGGGCGCCGAAATGCCGGGCATGCATTCGAGGAACACCAGGTCGAATCCGCCGAGCTGCGCAAGCGCATCGGGCTGGCGCAGCAGCGGCGGCAGCGCGCGGCTCAGCAGCGCGTCGTCTTCGAGCACCAGGAAGAAGTCGCCGGGCGTCGCACTGTCGATGGCGCCCGCATGCGAAAGAAAACAGGCGTGCTCGCGCGGGCTCACCGGGGCGTCCGGCAAGGCAGCGTGCGCGGGCAGCCCGTGCGTGCCGGTCGCCTCCAGGCGGGCGATGCCCGGCAGGCCGAGCGCGCGCAGCTGCAGTTCCATGGCCTCGCGGCGCGCGATGCTGTCTTGCAGGTTGATGAAGCAGCCGTTCATGATGGCGGTATGACGCTGGTGGGAACACGGGCACGTGAAGAAGCATTGTCTCGCGGCGCGGCCGCCGGCAAGGACGCGTCCGGGCGGGGTCGCGCATGACCGCGCCCGGCGCGGCGCGGCCGTGGCTCAGCGTGGTGATGCCGTTCTACCGCAAGCTGGCCGAGTTCGAGCGCGTCGTCGCGCTCAACGCGCCGTTCTGGTCGCGCCCCGGCATCGAGGTGGTGATCGCGCTCGACGATGCGAGCGAGGAAAAGGGGCTGCGGCAACTGCTCGCGCGCTTTCCCGGCGTTGCCTGGACCCTGCTGGCCAACGACCGCGCGCACGCGTGGCGCCCGCCGAGCTGTGCGATCAACGCGGGCGTGCGCCACAGCGCGGGCCGCTTCGTGTTCGTGCATTCGCCCGAATCCGCTTACGTGGGCGATGCGCCCGCCATCGCGCTGCATGCGGCCATGCAGGGCGCCCGTGGCGTGGCGGTCGGCCGCGTCGGCTTCGCGCGGTTCGACGAACTGGACGCTGCGCCGAAGCCCGGCGCCCATGCCATGCCTGCCGCGCTGGACGCGCTGTTCGCACACGCCGTGCCCGACGCGCTCTACCTGCGCACCTTCTACGGTTCCCTGTGCTGCGCGCGCGAAGCTTTCGATGCCGTCGGCGGCTACGACGAATCGCTGGTGCGCTGGGGCGGCGACGACGACAACTTCCGCGTGCGCCTGGAGATGGCCGGCTGGCAACTGCTGGCCTGCGCCGACCTGAAGCTGCTGCACCTTTCTTTCGAGGCGCGCGACGGCAGCGAGCAGTTCGACCCCGACAACGACTGGGCATGCTGCACCCCGGCCACCGCGCGCGCGAACGAGGGCGCGGAGCGCCGCGCGTGGGGCTGCGACTTCACGCGCATCGCTCGCACGGACGCCGCTGCGTTGCCGCAGTCGCCGCAGGACGCGCCACCCTGGCTGCGCCCCGCGCCCGTGTTCGCGATGGGTTCGCGCCTGCAGTGCGAGATTTGCGCGCGCATGGTCCACCACGAGCCGGCGCCGCACTTTCATTGCCCGCGCTGCAGCAAGGAAGCGCCACGGCGCCTGACCGCGCGCCCGCGCATCGTCTGCGTGATGCAGCTGCGCAACGAGGCGCGGCTGCTCGAGGGCTGCCTCGCGCACCTGCGCGCGCATGTCGACGGCTTCGTGCTGCTCGACGACGGCTCGACCGACGAGACGGCGCACATCGCACGGCGCGAGCCCAAGCTGCTCGAGCTGCTGTCGAACCCGCCGGCGCCAGCGCAAAGGCACGCATGGAACGAGCGCGAGAACCGCCGCCGCCTGCTCGAATGCGCACGCGCGCACGGCGCCGGCTGGGTGCTGGCGTGCGATGCCGACGAGCGCTACGAGACGCTCTTCCTCGACAACCTGAATGCCATTGTCGATTCGCTCTCCGAGACGCAGCTGTCCTGCCTGTCGGTCGCGATGCGGGAACTGTGGGACGCGCCCGACCGGTTCCGCATCGACGGCCCGTGGGCGCACAAGTCGCGCGCCTGCCTGTTCCGCCTGCCGCAGGAGATCGCCTTCGCGCAGGCGCCGGCGCTGCATGGACCGTGGTACCCCGACGCCGTGGCGCAACACGGCGTGATGTACCGCAGCTACTACCGGCTCTACCACCTGAAGATGATTCGCCGCGAAGACCGCGTCGCGCGGCGCGACCTGTACCGGCGCCTCGACCCCGAGCGGCGCCTGCAGCCCATGGGCTACGACTATCTTGCCGAGGAAGGGCCGGCGCTGCGGCTCGCCGCGGTGGCGCCCGGGCGCGGCTATGCGCTCGCGAGCCTGCCGAAGGACCTGGCGGCGCTGCTTCAGGCCTGACCTTCGGACGGGCCCGCGGACATCGCCAGCGAACGCGAAAAATCGCCGCGGTAGGTGCGCGTGCCGGTGTGGCTCAGCCGCGAGCGCGTGTCGACGAACACCTGCCCGCCGATCGACTGCCAGCGCCGGCAGAAGGCGAAATCCTCGCTCAGGTAGCGGCCGTTGCCGGGTTCGGCCCACACGTCGAAGAAGCGGTAGTGCGCCTGCGCGGCCGCCTGCGCGTCTTCCATGTGGTCGGGCGTGTAGCGCAGCTGCGGCATGGCCTGCGCGAGCCGGGTGAAAACGCTGCGCTCGATCAGCATGAACCCGGTGGGGGCGTCCAGCACTTCGGCGAAGCCGTCGGCGTCCACGCCGGCGTTTTTCAGGTTCACCGGGAACACCGCGTGGCGCGCCTCGAAGTCTTCGCGCGTGCTGCCCGCGGGCAGCGCCTGCGCCAGGCCCTCGCTCGGCCAGCCGTCGCTCTTGTGCGGGTACACGCCGGCCACCACCGCGCGGTCCGCCAGCAGCAGCCGCAGCGCGGCCTCCGGCTCGAAGCCGATGTCGGCGTCGATCCAGAACAGATGCGTCCAGCGCGCGTCGGCCATGAACTCCGCCACCAGCCTGTTGCGGGCGCGCGGGATCAGGCTGTCGCCGTCGAGGAATCGCGTCTGCATCGCGAAGCCGTGCCGCCACGCCAGGTTGACCAGGCCGAGCAGGCTGCGCACGTAGTCGCTGGTGAGCTGGCCGGTGTAGCTGGGCGTGGCGATGAAGGGGCGGATCTGCGGGAGGGCGTCGATGGAGAGCATGGGCGGTCCGGGTGTGGATGGTCTTGCGCGGTCGTCAGCTTGCCGCAACCTGCCGCCGCGTGGTGAGCAGCGCGCGCAGCTTGGCCGGCGCCACCGGCTTGGTCAGCAGCATCACGCCGCCCTGGCGCAGCCGCTGCAGCACGTCGGGCCCGGTCGCGCCCGACACCAGCACCGCGAGCGCGTCGGGCTGCAGGCGCTTGGCGGCGTCGAGCACGTTCACGCCGTCGTCGTCGCCCGCCAGCTGCAGGTCGCACAGCACGGCGTCGTAGCGCACGCCGCCGCCGCCCAGCCGCGCGATGGCCTCGGCGCCGGTGGTCACGCAGTCGACCTGGCAGCCCCATTGCGCCAGCAGCGTGCGGGTGCCTTCGAGGATGGCGGGGTCGTCGTCCACCACCAGGCAGCGCAGGCCGGCCAGCGGCGCGGGCGCGAACTGCGGCGGCTCGGGCGGCGCCGCGTCGGCGGCGCGCGCGGCGGGCAGGGTGAAGGCGAAGGTGCTGCCGGCCTGCAGCGCCGAGCGCACGGTGATGCGCGTGCCCAGCAGCGTGGCGATGCGCGCGCAGATCGCCAGCCCCAGCCCGAAGCCGCGCCGGCGGTCGCGCTCGGTGTTGGCCACCTGGTAGAACTCTTCGAAGATGCGGCCCTGGTGGATGGGCGCGATGCCCACGCCGTTGTCGCGCACCTCGATGCGCACGCCCGCCGCGCAGCGCCGCGCGGCCACCAGCACGGTGCCGCCTTCGGGCGCATGGCGCAGCGCGTTGCTCACCAGGTTGCCGACGATGCGCCGCAGCATGGCCGCGTCGGTGCGCACCGCCAGGCCCCGGTCGCTCCAGTGCAGGCGCACGCGCGCCTGCGCCGCCGCGGCGGCATGCTGCGCGTCGATCTGGTCGAACAGCGCGTCCAGCGATACCTTGGCGATCGCCGGCGTGAGCACCTGCGCGTCGAGCCGCGAGATCTCCAGCAGGTCGTCGAGCAGCACGCCCATGAACTCGGTGCTCTCCTGCAGCCGCAGCACGGCCGGGCGCTGCTGGCGTGGCGCCGGGCAGCAGGCCGTCGATGAACAGGCCCATGGCATGCAGCGGCTGGCGCAGGTCGTGGCTGGCGGCGGCCAGGAAGCGCGCGCGCGACAGCGCCGCCTGCTCGGCCTCGGCCATGCGCTGCAGCGCCACGGCGGTGGCCTCGCGCACGCGCTCCTCGCTGACCTGGCGGTTGTGCTGCAGCCGCTCGGCGAGCCGGTCGATGTCGTGCGCCAGCACCGCCAGCTCGTGCGTGCCGCGCGTGCCGCCCTCGACCACGCCGCAGCGCACGTCGAACTGCCCGGTCTCCAGCGCTGCGACGGTGCGCGACACGCGCCGCAGCGGCCGCGCCACCGTGCGCGCCATGTGGCGCACCGAGGCCCAGGCCGCGATCAGCGCCACCATCGCGATGCCGATGCCGGCAATGAGCGAGCGGCTGCGCTCGCGCGTGTAGGCCGTGGTGTCGCGGAAGGTCTGCACCAGGCCGATGGGCGTGTCGCCCGCCGCGGTGGACCCCGCGGGCGCGAAGGCGCTGGCGCGCGAGGCCTCGCGCAGCGTGACCGGCGAGGTGAACATGCGCAGCCGCGCGAGCGAGGTGGTCTTGGGCCCCGCCGTGACGAACACGCCCGCGCTGTTGCTGATTTCCACCCGCGTCACCTGCCCGCCGCGCAGCGCTGCATTGGCCACGTTCTGCAGCGCGGGCAGGTCGCCCGCGTACAGGCTCAGGTCGGACATGGCCGCCACCTGCCGCGCGACCGCCTGGCCCTCGGCGTCGAAGGCGGCCTCCAGCGTCTGCAGCCGGCTGTGCGTGAACCAGCCGGTGAGCGCCAGCGCCACCGCCGCGCACGGCACCACGCCGAGGCGGAACAGGTCGTTCTGCAGGTTGCCGCGCACCACCAGCGTGTGGTTGGGCGGCGGCGGCGATGCGGCGGGCGCCGCCTCCGGTGCCGTGCCATTGGAGGGCCGCGCGGCGGTGCTCATCGCGGCGCCGCGAGTCGCTCGGTCAGTTCCCGTTCCTCCGGCAGGCGCAGGCCGAGTCCGCGTGCCACGGTGGCGTTGACGCGCACGCTGGCGGGCGTCGCCGCTTCCACCAGCGGGCCGTTGTTGCTGCTTGCGTTCGCGTTCGCGGCGGCCACTTTCTGGCCGAGCAGCCGTGCCTGCTGGGCGAGCTGCGAAGGCGTCGACACCGCCGCGGCCAGGCCGCCCGAGCGCACCAGCCCTTCGCTGGTGCCGAACACCGGAAGGCCCGCGCCGGCGCCCGCGCGCAGCACCGAGAGCGTGGCCGCCTGGTTGTCGCCGATCAGGTCGGGCAGCACCATCAGCGCATCGCTCTGCGGCACCACGATGCGCAGCGCGGCGGCCAGCGAGCGGGCGTCGGGCGCGTATTCGATGCGCACGTCCCAGGCCGGGTTGGCCACCTGGGCGGCGCGCTGCAGCTCGCGCACCAGCGGCTCCGACTCGGGCGTGGCCACCACGCCCACGCGGTGCTTCTGCGGCAGCACCGCGCTCATCAGCGCGAGCTGGTCGGTCATGGCCGGGTCGCGCAGCAGCACGCCCACGCGGCGGTCGCTGCGCCGCAGGGCCGCCGGGCTCGCGGCCTTGAGCGTCTCGTAGTCGAGCCGGCTCAGCATCGCGAGCACCAGCGGCTCCTGGCCGGGCCGCTCGACCGCGGCGCGCGCGGCGGCCGGGCCGACGGCCATGGTCAGCGGGGCGTCGGCCGGTGCCGCGCGCAGGCCGCGGGTGCGCACGCCCGCATTGGCGGCGCGATCGGGGTCGGTGCCGGCGTCCGGCGCCAGCTGCGGTTCCGAAGACGGCGCGGCCCCGCCGGCCGGCAGCCGCACCAGGTCGAAGCGGCTGCCGGGTTCCTGGTCGGCGCGCAGCTGCTGCACGAACTCCGAGGACGCCGGAATGTCGTCGCCCATCAGCACGGTGAGGCTGGAGGCCGCCGCCAGGCCCGTGGCTGACGCGGCCGCCGCGGCCAGCAGGGCCAGCGCGCCGCGCCGCATGCCCGCGCGCGGTTTCGCGGGGCGTCCTGGACGTCCGCGGAAGAGCGCGAAGATGTGGGGCACGGCAAGGAACATGGACTGCTTCCGCAGCAAGGGGCGATGATCCAATGTAAGGACCGCCCCTGCTTCTTGCGATAAGGCGGAGGGCTTATGTCAGTGGCCGCGGCGGCCTGCCCGCGTGACGAATATCACTGCGCGGCAGCCGCTCGGCCTATGTCCGACGGACTACCCGCGCACCTACCCCGCAAGGCGGCCGTCAGGCGTCCGCCAGCAGCGCGGCCGCTGCGGCGCGCTGCGCCTGGATGGCCTGGCGCAGCACGCGCGGCGACACCGGCTTGTAGAGCACCGTGATGCCCGCGTTGGCCACTTCGCGCAGCCGGTCGGGCTTGGTCTCGCCCGTCACCAGCAGCCGCGCGGTGCCGGGGCCGATGCCGCGCGGGTGCCGCTCCAGCGCCGCGATCACGTCGAGTCCGTTGTCGCCGCCCTGCAGCAGCAGGTCGCTGATGACCACGTCGGGCGGCTGCGCCCAGCCGTCGGCCATGGCCAGCGCCTCGGCGCGGGTCTGCGCGGGCAGCACCTCGGCGCCCCAGTTGGCGAGCACCACGCTCAGGCCTTCGAGGATGGTGCGCTCGTCGTCGATCACCAGGATGCGCACGTTGGCCAGGCTTTCCTCCTCCTCCATGCCGGCCAGGGCCACCGGCAGCGCCGGCACCGGCAGCGCGGCCGGCGCCGAGCGCACCTGCACCCGCACGCAGGTGCCCTTGTGCAGCTTCGAGCTGAGGTCGACGCGGGTGTTGAGCAGGTCGGCCAGCCGCTGCACCGTGGCCAGGCCCAGCCCCATGCCGCGCGCGCCGCGCGCCGCCTGCCGGCCGGTGGGCTCGACCTGGTAGAACTCCTCGAACACCCGCGCCTGGTGCTGCAGCGCGATGCCCACGCCGGTGTCGACCACGTCGATGCGCACGCCCTTGCCGCGCCGCCGCGCGCCGATCAGCACGCCGCCCTCGATGGTGTGGCGCAGCGAGTTCGACACCAGGTTGTTCAGGATGCGCGAAAGCATCACGTAGTCGCAGCGCACCCACACGTCGGTCTTGCGCACCACCAGCCGCAGGCCCTGCTGCTCGGCCACCGGGCGGAAGTTGCGGCTGATCTCGTCGAACAGCCGGTCGAGCGGAAAGTCGGCCCACTGCGGCTGCAGCACGCCGGCGTCGAGCTGCGACAGGTTCAGCAGCTCGGAGAACAGCCGGTCGAGCGAATCCACGCACTCGCGGATGTGGCCGATGCGCTGCAGCTTCACCGGGTCGGTCTCGCCGTTGGCCAGGCCGTCGGAGAACAGCGTGAGCGCGTGCAGCGGCTGGCGCAGGTCATGGCTGGCGGCGGCCAGCAGCCGGGTCTTGGCCTGGCTCGCCACTTCCAGCTGCTGGTTCTTGCGCGCGAGCTCGGCGGTGGCCTCGTTGATGCGGCTCTGCAGCAGCCGGTGGCTCTCGGCCAGCGCGCGCGCGGCCTGGTTGAAGCCGTGCTGCAGGTGGCGCACCTCCGACGTGCCCTCGATCGCCACGCTCGCGTCCTCGCCCGCGCCCAGCCGGTCCACCGCCTTGCCCAGCGCCCGGATCGGCTCGCTGATGCGCCGCGCGGCCCACCAGCCGGCCAGGCCCACGCCCGCCAGGCTGAAGGCCAGCACCAGCGCCACGTTGAGCCACACGGAACGCCGCGCGCTCTGCACCGCGCTCAGGCTGATCTCGACCATCACCTTGCCCGTGTGGCGGCCGTCGTCGCCCACGATCGGCACCACCACCTGCAGGCCCTCGCCGCGCGCGCGGTCGGAGGTCTCGGAGTTGGCGACGATCTCGCCGTCCTCGGTCCAGATCTGCACCTGCTGCACATGCGGCTGGTAGGTGCCCGACTGGGCGGTGCGCTGCAGCGCCCGGCGGTCCATGCGCGCCAGCGGGGCCTGCGCCACCGTGGCCACCTGCAGCGCCACCGTCTGCGCATTGGCCCGCATCAGCTCGGTGAGGTTGCCCAGGTGCTGGCGCGTCAACACCGCGATGGCCGCCAGCGTGGCCAGGGCCGCCGGCACCAGCGCCAGCAGGATCAGCTGCTGCGCGAAAGTGAGGCGGGCCAGGCCGCGGAGGACGCGGAAGTTCCAGTTCATGAAGGCTTCGGACGCATGGAGGCCCGAGCTTAGGGGCGCCGGAGCGAACAGGGAAGCAGGAAAAACATCACGAAAACTACGCGCAATTGCTATTTAATGGCGTCCGCACAGCCCGTGTCAGACCCGCCGCCCGTCGGCGAACCCCATGCCATCCGGTCAAAAAATGCTGGTTTCATTGCGCCTCACTGCCCTGTTTCCAGCTGCCCTGCGCGCGGCGGCGATGGGCTTGCTCGTCGGCCTCGCGCCGTTGCTGGCCTGCGCCCAGGGCACCGCGCGCGAGCCGCCGGTGCGCTTCGGCATCCTGCCGCTGGGCGGCGCCTTCGAGTCGCGCAGCGACTGGGATCCGCTGCTGGCCGAGCTCAGCCGCGCCATCGACCGGCCGGTGAGCGTGCTGTCCGTCAACTCGTACGAGGCGCTGGAGCAGGCCATCCGGCGCGACGAGGTCGACATGGCCTTCCTGTCCGGCAAGATGGCGCTGGACGCCGTCACCCAGCGCCGCATGAAGGTGGTGGCGCAGGTGGTGCGGCACGACGGCCTGCCCGGCTACCGCGCGCTGCTGCTGGCGCGCAAGGCGCCGCCCTTCAATTCGCTGAAAGACCTGCTGGCCCAGCCCGAGCGCTGGCGGCTGGCGCGCGGCGAGAAGCAGTCGGTGTCGGGCTTCATCGTGCCGCAGCTGCAGCTCTTCCTGCCGAACCACATCGCGATGGAGACGCGCTTCCTCAGCGAGACCGTCGGCACCCACCAGGCCACCGCGCTGGCCGTGGCCAACAGCGAGGCCGACGTGGCCACCAACAACACGGCCGACTTCGAGCGCTTCAGGCAGCGCTTTCCGGCCGAGGCGGAACGGCTGCAGGTGCTGTGGCAGTCGGACCTCATTCCGCATGCGCAGATCGTGGTGCGGCGCGAATACCCGCCCGAGCTGCGCAAGCGCGTGCAGGTGTTCCTGACCGCCTACGGCCGCGCCAAGGGCCCGCGCGGCGACGCCGAGCGGCTGGTGCTCAAGTCGCTGCACGACCTGGCCGGCTTCCTGCCGGCCGACAACAGCTCGCTGGAGCCGGCCGCCAGGCTGGCCTGGCAACTGGCGCGGCAGAACGCCATGACCGCGCAGTGGGTCAACGACGCCGCGCGCGAAGCCCGCCTGCAGCGCATCGACAGCAGCTACGCCGAGCAGGTCGGCGTGCTCAAGGACGTGTCTCCCTGATGGCCCGCGCCGCCGCCCGACTGCTTGCCGCGACGCTGCTTTGCGCCGCGTCGGCCGCGATGCTGGCCGCGCCCGCCACGGCCGCCGCGCAGGGCGCCAATTCGGCGGCTCCCGCGCCCGCGCCCGCGCCCGCCAGGGGCCCGACCGGCGTGCCAGAGGTGGTGCGCGCGGTGCGCTTCGGCGTGCTGCCGCTGGGCGGCACCGTCGAATCGCGGGCGCTGTGGACGCCGCTGATGGCCGACATGAGCCGCGCGCTCGGCGTCCCGGTCAGCTCGTACTCGGTGCCCTCTTACGAGGAACTCGACCGCGCCATCGGCCGCGACGAGATCGACATGGCCTTCCTGTCGGCCAAGATGGCGCTCGACGCCGTGATGCAGCGGCGCATGAAGGTGGTGGCGCAGATTGCCAAGCAGCCCGGAAACCCCCAGCACCGCGCGGTGCTGCTGATGCGCAAGGCCGGCCCTCTCAACACGCTGGCCGGCCTGCTCGCCGAGCCGCAGCGCTGGCGGCTCGCGCGCGGCGACAGCCGCTCGGTCACGGGCTTCATCGTGCCGCAGAGCCAGTTCTTCCTGCCGAACAACATCCAGATGGAAACCCGCTTCCTCAGCGAGTTCGTCGGCACCCACCAGGCCACCGCGCTCGCCGTGGCCAACGGCGACGCCGACGTGGCCACCAACAACACCACCGACTTCGAACGCTTCAGGCAGCAGTTCCC
>Ga0157369_10002657_pt1 | contig 21337 bp, 25 predicted proteins | sample C25metaG_FD_113461 | JGI IMG/M metagenome (GOLD analysis project Ga0157369, IMG submission 113461) | Corn rhizosphere microbial communities from Kellogg Biological Station, Michigan, USA - C2-5 metaG | ecosystem: Host-associated > Plants > Roots > Rhizosphere > Soil | place: USA: Michigan...
ACGAGCCGCCCCTCCGGGTCGACGCCGAACTCGAGCTTCGTGTCGGCGAGGATGATCCCGCGCTCGCGTGCGTAGTCGGAGACGTAGGCGTAGAGCTCGAGTGCGATCCGCTCGACCTCGTCGAACCGCTCCTCGCCGACCAATTCCACAGCGGCGGCTCGGTCGATGTTCTCGTCGTGGCCCGACTCGGCCTTCGTCGCCGGCGTGAAGATCGGCTGCGGCAGCTGCTGGGCCTCGACGAGCCCCTCTGGCAGGCGGTGCCCGCAGACGGCGCCGGAGGCGCGGTAATCCTTCCAGCCCGAACCGGCGAGGTAGCCGCGGACGACGCATTCGATCGGCAGCATCTCGAGGCGCCGGCACTCGGTCGAGCGGGCGTCGTCGCGCAACGAGAGCAGGTGGTTGGGGACGAGCTCGCGGGTGCGTGCGAACCAGAAGCCTGCGACACCGGTCAACACGCGGCCCTTGTCGGGGATCTCCGTCGGCAGGATCACGTCGAAGGTCGAGATGCGGTCGCTGGCGACGAGCAGCAGGCGCTGCTCGTCGAGCGCGTAGAGCTCACGAACCTTGCCACTGCCGACGTGCTGAGCGGCTTCAGACATGGGCGGCTTCTCCTTTGGGTGCGAGACGGCGGAGACGGTCAAACGTCCGGTCGAGGTTGGCGACCGTCGCGTCGAGGTCGAAAACATGGTCGAGGGCAGCTGCGTCGAGCGACGCCGCGATTTCCACGTCGCCGTGCACAAGTTCTGCGAAGTCCAGTTCCTCGTCCCAGGCGCGCATTGCGTTCCGCTGCACGAGCCGGTAGGCATCCGCGCGGTCGGCGCCGCTCTCCACGAGCGCCAGCAGCAACCGGTGCGAGAAGAAGAGCCCGTGCGAGGCCCAGAGGTTCCGTTCCATCCGTTCCGGATACACGACCAACCCCTCGATGATCCAGGTAAATCGGTCGAGCATGTAGTCGAGCGCAAGAAACGCATCGGGGAGCACGACGCGTTCCGCGGATGAGTGGGAGATGTCGCGCTCGTGCCAGAGCGTCATGTTCTCCAGGCCGACGATCGACGCCGCGCGGACGACCCGCGCGAGCCCCGAGATCCGCTCGGCCACCTTCGGGTTGCGCTTGTGCGGCATCGCGGACGAGCCCTTCATACCGGTCGCGAACGGTTCCTCGACCTCGCGCACCTCCGTGCGGGCGAGGTGCCTGATCTCGGTCGCGAACCGGTCGAGCGACGTCGCGCAGACCGCGAGTGCGGAGAGCAGCTCGGCATGCCGGTCGCGCGAGATCACCTGGGTCGAGGCCGGGTCGGGCTCGAGTCCGAGCCGGTCGCAGGCGATCCGCTCGACCTCCGGGTCGATCGCCGCGTAGGTCCCGACCGTTCCCGAGAGCTGGCCGACGCGACACTCCTCGAGTGCGCGCTCGAGGCGCGCGCGCGCACGGTCCAGCTCGAATGCCCAGCCCGCGAGCTTCCAGCCAAAGGTCGTCGGCTCCGCGTGAATGCCGTGGGAACGCCCGATGCAAACCGTTCGCCGGTGCTCGTCGGCCTGCCGAACGACCGCCGCCAGGGCGCGCCCAATTCCGGAGATCAGCACCTGGCCCGCGGCGCGAATCTGCAACGCCAGCGCTGTGTCGACCACGTCGGATGACGTGAGCCCGAAGTGCACCCAGCGACCTTCCGGCCCAAGCGTCTCGGCCACCGCATCGACGAACGCCGCAACGTCGTGATCGGTCGTGCGCTCGATCTCGGCGACCCGTTCGGGTGTCGGCACGACCGCCCCGGCGCGGATCGCAGCGACGTCCGCCGCCGGCACCGCCCCGATCTCGGCCCAGCCGTCGAGCGCGGCGAGCTCCACCTCGAGCCAGCCGGAGAGCTTGCCTTCGTCCGACCAGATGCCGCTCATCTCCGGACGGGAGTAGCGCGCGATCACTTCAGCCAGTGTAGAGGCCCGGGAAGGACGCTCAAGCCGTCAGAAGCGCGAGGATGCGCGCCGCGAGGACGGCCGCGTTCTTCGCGTTGTCGACCCCAACTGTCGCGACCGGCACTCCGGGGGGCATCTGGACGATCGAGAGCAGCGCGTCCAGTCCATCGAGCACCGACATCGACGAGCGGAGTGGCACGCCGATCACCGGCAGCTCTGTGTGCGCGGCCACGACGCCGGGGAGCGCGGCGGCGAGCCCGGCGCCGCAGATCAAGACCTTGAGGCCGCGTCCCGCGGCGGACTTCGCATACTCGGCGACCGCATCGGGATCGCGGTGGGCCGAGCGCACCTCGAACTCCCAGGCGATGCCGCGTGCGTCGAGCTCGTCGAGCGCCGCCTGCATGCGCGGACGGTCGGATTCCGAGCCGACGACGATCCCGACGGTGCTAGACACCGGCGACCTGTGCTGCCGCCGCCGCGATGTCGCGCCGGAACCGGACTCCGTCGAAGTGCACCAGGTCGACCGCTGCGTACGCCCGGTCGCGTGCACCCGACACGGTTGAGCCGGTTGCGGTCACGGAGAGGATTCTGCCGCCATGCGCGATCACTCTGCCGTTGCGGACCGCAGTCCCACCGTGGAAGACGAGCGCTCCTGCCGCTTCAGCCTGCTCGACGCCGTCTATGGCAGCGCCCGAGTAGTCACTCCGCGCCGGATAGTCGGGGGCGGCGAGCACGACGGTGACGGCAGCCTCGCCGGCCGTCCCGATCGAGACGCCGGAGAGGTCGCCTGCCGCCGCGGCCGCCAGCGCCGACAGCAGGTCGCCCTCGATGCGCGGCATCAGCACCTGCGTTTCCGGGTCGCCGAAGCGCGCGTTGAACTCGAGCACCTTGGGCCCGTCCGCCGTGAGCATCAAGCCCGCGAACAGGCAGCCCTGGAACGGTGAGCCCCGCCGCGCGAGCTCCTCGATCACCGGCCGGTGCACCTGGTCGACGAGCTGCTCGAGGTCGCCGAGTGTGGGCACGGGCGAATACGCGCCCATCCCGCCGGTGTTCGGGCCGACGTCTCCGTCGCCGATCCGCTTGAAGTCCTGCGCGGCGCCGAGCGCGACCACGGTCCGTCCATCCGAGAGTGCGAAGACAGAGGCCTCGTCACCCTCGAGCAGCTCCTCGATCGTGAACTCGCCGCCCAGCTCGGCCATCGCGCTGAGCGCAGTCTCGACCTCCTCCGATGTCCGGCAGACGAAGACGCCCTTCCCGGACGCAAGACCGTCGGCCTTGACCACGCACGGGGGCCGCGCGACCGCGAGGGTCGTTGCGGTTGGGACACCTGCCGCGCGCAGCACGTCCTTGGCGAACGTCTTCGACCCTTCGATCCGCGCGGCCTCGGCACCCGGCCCGAACACGGCGACGCCGTTTCGCCGCAGCTCGTCCGCGACACCGGCGACGAGTGGCCCCTCGGGGCCGATCACGACGAGATCGGCTTCGATCGTCAGCGCGAGGCTGAGCAACCCTTCGCCATCGTCGGCCCGAACCGGATGGCACCTGCCGAGCGCCGCGATGCCCGGGTTGCCGGGCGCAGCATGGAGATCCGACAGACGCGGGCTCTGCACGAGGCGCCACGCGAGCGCATGTTCGCGCGCCCCCGAGCCGACGATCAGCACTTTCACGCGGCGAGTCTACTCGGCGGCGTCGTCTTCTTCAGCCCGGCGCTGCTCGTCGTGCCGGCGCCAGCGTTGCTCGTCGGGATCGTCCTTCGCGCCGCGCAGGATGAACCAGGTGAGCCAGATGGTGATCACGACCGGGACGAAGATCGAAAGGCCCACGATCACCTCGGTCCAGGTGCTCGCGCTGTACGCGAGCGTCACGCGAGCACGCGTTCGCGTGCCGCGCCGACGCCGACCAGTTCGATCGGGATCTCAAGCGACTGCGACACGAACTCGACGTACGCGCGCGCGGTGTCCGGGAGGTCGTCGAGCGTCGAAACGCCGTCGAGCGTCTGCTGCCAGCCGGGCAGCGTTTCCCAGACGGGCATTGCGTGATGGAAATCCGACTGGTGCGCCGGGAAGTGCTCGGTCTCGGTGCCGTCCGGCAACCGGTAGCGGACGCACACGGGCAACTCGGCAAACTCCGACAGCACGTCGAGCTTGGTGAGCGCCAGAGAGGTGATCCCGTTCACCCGCACCGCGTAGCGCAGCGCAACCAGGTCGAGCCAGCCGCAGCGGCGCTCGCGTCCGGTGACCGTGCCGAACTCGCCGCCGAGCTGGCGGAGCTGCGCCTGTTCCGGCCCTTCGATCTCCGACGGGAACGGTCCTTCGCCGACGCGCGTCACGTAGGCCTTCGATACGCCGAGCACCCGGTCGATCCTCGTCGGCCCGATGCCGATCCCGGTCGCCGCGCCGGAGGCGATCGGATTCGACGACGTCACGAACGGATACGTGCCGTGGTCGAGATCGAGCATCGTCGCCTGCGCGCCTTCGAACAAGACGTTCTGGCCGGCGCGGAGGGACTGGTCGACGAGCAGCGACACGTCGCCGACGGAGGGCGCGAGCCGCTCGGCGAAGCCGGCGTACTGGGTCCAGACCTCCTCGAGATCGAACGGCTCGACCTCGTAGATCCGCTCGAGCCAGAGGTTCTTCTCGGCGAGCGCGACCTCGATCTTCTGGCGCAGGATCTTCGGGTCGAGCACGTCCTGCACGCGGATCCCGATCCGCGACGCCTTGTCGGCGTAGGTCGGGCCGATCCCGCGACGGGTCGTGCCGATCTGGAGGCTGCCGAGCCGCCGCTCCGACGCCTGGTCGATCGTGACGTGCCACGGCATGATCAGATGGGCGTTGCCGGACAGGGTGACGATCGAGGGGTCGATTCCGCGTTCTTGCAGCAGATCGAGCTCGTCGACGAACACCTGCGCGTCGACCACGCAGCCGGCACCGATCACGGACTGTGTCCCCGAAACCACGCCGCTGGGCATCTGGCGGAGCTTCCAGGTCTCGCCGTCGACGACGATCGTGTGCCCGGCATTGGGGCCGCCCTGGTAGCGGCACACGATGTCTGACTGCTGGGCGAGCAGGTCGACGATCTTCCCCTTGCCCTCGTCTCCCCACTGCGCCCCGACGATCACGGTCGACGGCACGGGGGCAGTCTAGTGCGAGCGCCTTCTACACAGCCGCGAGGTGCCGTGCGACCTACACAGCCGCGAGGTGCCGTGCGACGCGGCGCACGACGATACGGTGGCCGCGCGGGCAGGTCATGAAGCCGACGTCCGCGTCGCGCCGGAGCGTGCCGTGGACGACGAGCGAATCGGCGGCGAACGATTCGCCCAGCGACAGGCATGCCTCGCACGGTTCTTCGAAGGTCGTCGCCTCCGGCCCGAGCCAGACATGCTGCCGCTGGATCATGCGATCTGCAGCTGGCGCTCGTCGGGCCGGCTGAGCGCGGGCGGCCGCTCGATGCGCCGGAGCACGATCTCGTGCCCCGCCGCGCATCGGACGCGCGAGCTCTCGGTGTCGATCGGGATCGAGCCGCGTACCGCTGCCCCGGCGAGCGCGTCCGCGAAGAGCGCGCCCGAGACTCGCGCAGCCTCCAGGCACGGCTCGCAGAGACAAGAGAAGACCGTCGCCGACGGAGTCAGCCAGACGACCGTCCTCACGAGCCGGCCGCCAGGTCGGCGAACTTCGCGTACCGCTTCTGGAAGGCGAGCTTCTCGATCCCCGTTGCGCCGTTTCTGTGCTTGGCGAGCACCAGCTCGGCGATCCCCGCCGACTCGGTGTCCTCCGGGTTGTAGTACTCGTCGCGGTAGACGAACATCACGAGGTCCGCGTCTTGCTCGATCGAACCACTTTCACGAAGGTCGGAGAGGATCGGCCGCTTGTCGTGGCGCTGCTCGACCGCGCGTGAGAGCTGCGAGAGGGCGACGATCGGCACCTCGAGGTCGCGGGCGAGCACCTTCAACGAGCGAGAGATCTGCGACACCTCCTGGACGCGGTTCTCCACCGAGGTGCCGCTCGTCATCAGCTGCAGGTAGTCGACGATCACGAGGCCGAGGTCGGGCGCCTTCATCTTGAGGCGCCGTAGCTTCGACCGGATCTCCATCATCGTGATCGAGCCGGTGTCGTCGACGTAGATCGGCGCCTTCGCGAGCTTGTCGCAGGCGGCGGTGAGTCGCGGCCAGTCGTCGACGGCGAGCTTGCCGGTACGCAGCCGTTGCGACTCGACCTTGCCCTCCGCGCACATCAGGCGCTGCGTCACCTCGGCCTTGGACATCTCGAGCGTGAACAGCGCAACCGGCGTTTCGTGGCGGACGGCGACGTTCGCCGCCATGCAGAGGGCGAGCGCCGACTTTCCCATCGACGGGCGGGCCGCGATGATGATCAGGTTGCCGCCCTGGAAGCCGGAGGTCAGGCGGTCGAGGTCGCGGAAGCCGGATGGCGTGCCGGTGATGTCGCTGCCGGCTTCGTAGAGCTTGGTGATCGTCTCGAACGATTCCTTGAGCAGGTCGTCGATGTGCGCGAACTGGGTGGTGACCCGCTGCTGGCTGAGGGCGAAGATGGCGCTCTCGGCGCGGTCGATCAGCTCGACCACTTCGCCGGGCCGGTCGAATCCGAGCTGGGCGATCTCCTGGCCGGCACGAATCAGGCCGCGCAGGGTCGCCATGTCGCGGACGATGCGCGCATAGTGCGCGACGTTCGACGCGGCCGGAACGAGCGCGGCCAGCTCCTGGACCTTCTCCTGGCCCCCGATTGCCTCGAGCTGCTGCAGCTTGTCGAGCTCGTCCGCCAGGGTGATCGCGTCGACCGGGTCGCCCTTGGTGTAGAGCCCGACGGCGGCCCGGTAGATCATGCCGTGCGTCTCCCGGTAGAAGTCGCTCGCGTCGAGGATCTCCGCGACGGCTCCGATCGCCCCCGGAGAGAGCATCATCGCGCCGAGGACGGACTCCTCTGCGTCGAGGTTCTGGGGCGGTAGCGGAGCGGTGCGGACGGGTGCTTCGGTCTGTGCGCTCATCCGATCGCCATCCAATCGCGACTCCGGCGCGGACGCCAGTGGCCAGGCGTGTGGACAACCCGGGCCGTTCGGGCCGGCCCGATGCGACTTTCCACAGCTTCGGGGCGTTCTCCACGGCGTCTTCCACACTGAACGAACATACGTTCGCGTAGTCTTCCACAGCTCCCGGCTGTTGTCCACGCCTGGACGTGGAGTGTCCACAGGGGGGAGGGCTTTTGTCCACAGCAGCCGCTGGTCGAAGAATCGGACGCAGTTTGCGGGATGATTCGTCGCGCCGTCAGCGCAGCTGGTCGAGCTCCCGCTCGAGCCTTTCGCACCGTTCTTCGAGTCGTGCGGCGAGCAGCGCGAGCGCGCGGAGCGCGCCCCCCTCGCCGAGTTGCGCGAGCTCGGGTCCGGTCGGCGCGGTCAGAAGCTCGAGGAAGTCACGGGCCGCCCTCGACCCATCGGCGAAGGTCAGCCCGATGCCGAGGCAGCGCGGGCAGCGCTCGACGGCAGGCCCGCGATCGTACTGGAGGACGCCGGCCCCATGGCATTCGCCACAGATCGCGATCCGGCTCATGTGGTCGAGCATAGTGCGAGCCGCAGCCCGCTACTCGGTCGGGAGGTCGTCCTCCACGTGTCCGGCCGGCTCCGCCTCGACTTCGGCCAGCTCTGCCTCGACCAGCTCTGCGGCGGTTCCCTGCGCTTCGGCAGCTTCCCGTCCCTCGGCCTCCGTGGCCTCGACCTCGGCGGCCTCGAGCGCGGCGAGCTCCTCCTCGGGCGGCAACTCCTCGCCTTCGGGGGCGACGACGAGCTTGAGCTGGGCGGTCACCTCGGCGAACAGCTCGACGGGCACGGTGTAGCGGCCGATCCGCTTGATCGTGTCCATCTGCACCTTGCGGCGGTCGACCCGCACCTTCTCCTGTTCCCAGAGCCGGTCGGCGAGATTGGTCGCGGTGACCGAGCCGAACAGCGAGCCCGTCGGGCCGGCCGTGACGTCGAAACGCAGCTCGAGCGTCTCGAGACGGTTCGCGATCGCACGCGCCTCGTCGACGGTCTTCGCCTCGTGGCGTGCCCGCAGCGCGTCGCGCTTCTCGACCTCGCGCACGATCGCCGGTGAGGCGACCTCGGCCAGCCCGCGCGGCAGCAGGAAGTTGCGCGCGTAGCCGCGGGCGACGTTGACGACCTCGCCGCGCAGGCCGAGCGTGTCGACGTCCTGCTTGAGAACGACGTCCATGGCTCCTACTTCTCGCCGACGTAGGGGAGGAGGGCGAGCTCGCGTGCGCGCTTCACGGCAACGGCCACCTGGCGCTGATGGCGCCGGCAGGCCCCGCTGATCCGGCGGTTGCGGATCTTGCCCTTCTCCGACACGTAACGCCGGAGCTCGTTGATGTTCTTGTAGTCGACCTCGTCGACCTTCGACTTGCAGAAGAAGCAGGACTTGCGGCGGCCGGGCCCGGTGGGGGCGTTGCGCTTGCCCCTGCTCGAGCTGCGGTCACGATCGGAATTCTTCGGTGCAGGCAATTCTCTCTCCTTAGAACGGGATGTCGTCGTCGGAGCCCTGGAAGTCGGCATCCGAGCCACTCGCGGCGCTTGCGGGCACGAACTGGTTACCGCCGCCGCCTTCACTGTCGCCGCGGCTGTCGAGGAACTGAACGGACTGCGCGACGATCTCGACCTTCGAGCGCTTCGAGCCGTCCTGGGCCTCCCACGACGACCAGTCGAGGCGGCCGTCGACGCCGATGCGGCGTCCCTTGGCGAGGTGGTTCATCAGCATCTCGGCCTGGCCGCCGAAGACCTTGACGTCGAAGAAGTTCGGCTTGTCGCTCCAGTTGCCGGCAGCGTCCTTCATCCGGCCGTTGACGGCGACGCCCAGCTGCAGCACGGACGTCCCGGACGGCAGCGAACGCAGCTCCGGGTCACGTGTGAGACGCCCGACGATCGTTACGCGATTGATGTCACCAGCCATGGGATTTGCTCCTTTGCTCCGGGTCGCCCCAGGCTACTCCGCGGCCTCGTCGCTGTCATCGGAGGGATCGGACGCGGCCGCGCCGGCCGTGGCCAGGGGGGCCGGCGAAGGCGCCTTCGTGTGGCCGACGCCCTTCACGCGGCGGTAGGCGCCGTGGCGCATCACACCGTCGGTGATCTTGAGCACGCGCGTGATCTCGGCGAGCGTCTCCGCCGGGGCCGTGAACAGGACGAGGTGGTAGACCGCCTCACCCTTGTGGTCGATCTCGTAGGCGAGGCGGCGCCTGCCCCACGGCTCATGGCCGTCCCAGGAGCCCTGCGCGCCCTCGACCGAGTCGCGGATGCGCTGGATGATGTCGTCCCCACGCTCTTCAGCGACCTCGGGGTCCAGCAACAGCATGATTTCGTAGTCGTTCACAGGCCCGAATCCTCCTTCTCATGGACTGAATCGGCCCCGCCTCCTGAGCACCGCTTCGGGATGCGGCGCGACGGGCGTGGCGAGAAGCGGCGGCAGTGTAGCATCGCCGCCGTGGCGGGTTTGAGGAACGTGGTGGCTCGGTGAAGCGCCTGCTGGCGCTGCTTGCGGGCGCTTTCGGCCTCCGGGCCGGCATCAGGATCCTGCGCCGGCATGGCCGGGGCGACGTCTCGCTCGCGAGCGATCTGCGGGCGCGCCTCGACGAAGCACGCGGGCACGAGGCCGAGCAACCCCCGGCCGAGCCGCCTCCCGCGGATGTCGCGGACGTGGATGCCCGCCGGGCCGACGTGCACGAGCGCGCTCGCCGCGCGATCGATGACCTGAACAGCTGAGCGTTCTCTACAGGACGGTCGCGAGCAGCTCGCCGTGCTCGGCCGGCGTCAGTCCTCGCAGCGGTGACCGGACGTCCGGCTGCAACGGGACGCCCTTCGCGGCGACGACCGCCTTGAACGCCGCGAGGCGTGGGAAGCGCTCGACGCGCGTCCGCAGCACGCCGGCCGCCTGCGAATCGCCGCTCCGCACCGCTTCGACGACCACGTCGGGGAACGCCGAGGCCAGCCCGGAGACGGCACCGGCGGCGCCCGCCGCCAGTCCCGGGCCGATCAGCGCCTCGGCGCCGACGTAGACGTCGAGTCCTTCGAGGAGATAGGGCTGCACCTTTTCGAACGGCGAGTCGCTGACCTTCATCCCGGCGACGTTGTCGACCGTCTCGCGCAGGCGCTCGACGACCGGCACCGGGATCGCATAGCCCGACGCCCGCTCGAGCTCGTAGACGTAGAACGGCAGCGGGGCGCAGGCGAGGGCCGCCGCAGTGAAGTGGGCGAGCAGCTCGTCGTCGTCGAGCGGGAAGTACGGGGGAGCGATCACGGCCACCGCCTCGACGCCCGTCTCGGCGGCATGGAGCGTGAGCTCGACCGTGTCGGCGGTGGTCTGCGCCCCGCAGTGGGCGAGCACCGGCAGGGGGCCTTCCGCGAAGAGCTCCAGCGCCCGCTTGCGCTCGGCCACGGAGAGCAAGATCCCCTCGCCGGTCGAACCGAGCGCCAGGATGCCGTCGATCCCCGCCTCGGCCAGGAATCCGAGGTACGGCTCGAACGCGTGCTCGTCGAGTGACGCTCCGCCGTCGCGAAGCGGGGTCAGTGCTGCCGCGATCGCCCGGACGCTCACCGGCACGATCGTAGAGATTCTCTATGCCTCGTATGACGAGGTATAGTGACGCAAGGTATGCAAGCGGAGACACTCAGAGGGCACCTCGACGCACTCGTTCTGGCGACGCTGCAGGCCGGCCCGCTGCACGGCTACGCCATCATCAACGAGCTGAAACAGCGCAGCGAGGGCGCGTTCGATCTCGCGGAGGGGACGATCTACCCCGTGCTCCACCGCCTCGAGGCCGAAGGGCTGCTCACAAGCGCCTGGTCGACGGCGGCGGGGCGCAAGCGCCGTGTTTACCGCCTGACGCGGCGCGGCCGGTCGTCGCTCGCGCAGCGGCGCACCGACTGGCAGGGCTTCGTCCGCGCGGTCGAGGCGGTGCTCGCATGACCTACCTCGACGAGTTGAGGCATGAGCTGCTCGACGCCGGGATCAAGGGCGCGCCTGCAAGGCGCATCGTGGCAGAGATCGACGACCATCTTCGGTGCGATCCCGCCGCCAAGCTCGGCGACCCGAAGCTCGTTGCCGGACGGTTCGCCGACGAGCTGCGGATTGCCCACACGCGCCGCTCGTCGACCATCAGCTTTGGTGCGCTGGCGGTTGTCGGCGTGCTGTTCGTCGCGTCGGCGGTCGGGCGCGGCAGCGTCGGCTATCCCAGCCTGAGTGGGGGGCGCGCGACGGCGGTGGCGCTTTCGGCTCTTGCGATGGTCGCGTTCGCTCAGGTCGCGTTCGTCGCCGGTGCGCTGGCGCTCGCGCGCGGCCTGCGCGCCGCCGAGCCCGCCGATCTGCGGTTGGCGCAGCAGCGGAGCTTCGTCGCCCTGCTCGCGGGCGCTGGCGTGTGTGCCTCCCTCGCCGTGCACGCGGCGCTGCTGCCGTCACCGACCTGGTGGCTGGTCTTGGCGTTCGCGACGGCTGCGGTGCCCGTGCCAATGCTGGGCGTGGCGGTCGGATCGGTCGGCGCTGCACGTTCGATCACACCTGCGGCGACGGGTGCGGCCGGGCTGTCGGGCGACCTGCCGGCCGGGCTGGCCAGGCACTCCGGTGCGCTGCTCGCGTTGCTGGGTGTTGTCGCGATCGTGTTCGTCGCGGCCGGAAGCGCATTCGCCGAACGCTCGGCGTCCGAAGGCCTTGCCCGCGGGGTAATCGAGGGCGCTGGTCTACTGGCCGGCATCGCCGCGCTCGGGCGAGTGCTGGGCCTGCGCCGGTAACGGCGCAAGCCCAGGGTTCAGCGTGAGCTGAGTGCTTAGCGCCGGCGGCGGCGCTGGCGGCGAGCCGCCGGGCGGGCCGAGGTGCTCGTTGTCTGCGTGCGCATGCCCGAGGCGGCGAAATCGTCGCCGTGCCCGAGGCGGTTCGCGAGCTTGCCGACGTCGGTCTGCTGTTCGGGCAGGACGAAGGTGACGCCGGTGCCGCTGCGGCCCGCGCGGCCGGTGCGGCCGACGCGGTGGACGTAGTCCTCGTCACCGTGCGGCGGATCGAAGTTGATCACGTGCGTGATGTCGTCGATGTCGAGGCCGCGGGCGGCGACGTCGGTGGCGACCAGGGTTGAGACCTTGCCCGACTCGAAGCGTGAGAGCGACCGCTCCCGCTGGTTCTGCGACATGTTCCCGTGCATCGCGGTTGCGGCAACGTCGTGACGCGAGAGCTTCTTGACGAGCTTGTCGGCGCCGTGCTTCGTGCGAACGAACACGAGCGTCAGCCCGCGCTCGCCGCGCAGATGCTCGACGAGACGGTCGAGCTTGTCGTCGTTCGTGACGGCAACGAACCGATGCTCGATCTCGCCGCCGCTGCGTTCGCTCGGAAGCTCGGCGTGGAAGCGCGACGGGTTGTCGGTGTAGCGCTGCGCCAGCGCGTCGACGGGCCCTTCGAGCGTTGCCGAGAAGAGCATCGTCTGCCGGTTCCCGGGGACGTGCGAGAGGATGCGGTCGACCTGCGGCTGGAAGCCCATGTCGAGCATCCGGTCGGCCTCGTCGAGCACGAGGACGCGAACGCCCTCGAGCGAGACCATCCGGCGCTCGAGCAGGTCGTTGAGCCTGCCGGGCGTCGCGATCAGGATGTGGGCCGAGCGGGCGGCCTTCGCCTGCTGGCTGACGGACGTGCCGCCGTAGACCGCGGTGATGCGGAGGCCCTTGACCGCAGCGAGCGGCTTCAGGTCGGACGCGACCTGTGTCGCCAGCTCGCGCGTCGGGACGAGCACCAGCGCGCCGGGTTGCTTGCCACCTGCCGCGGTGCGCTCGACGAGCGGCAGGCCGAAGGCCAGCGTCTTGCCCGACCCGGTCGGCGACTGGGCCAGGATGTCCAGGCCGGCGAGCGCGTCCGGAAGGGCGAGCTCCTGCACGGCGAAGGGACTGTGGATGTTGCGCTGCGCGAGCACGCGCACGAGAGGTTCGCTGACGCCGAGCGCCGTGAACGACTGAGACATATGTTGTTCGACTCCTTGTTGTGAAGCTGGGTTCGAGATGCACCTACTCGAACACCGTGTAAGGAGGAACGAGAAGCTAGATCTCACGGAGGCCAGAATCGGCTCCGTCAGGTCACGGTAGCACGGACACCTCTCTGAGCAGGCTATTTGTGGAGAGGCGCGACACGCACGGTGCCGTCGCGGGCCACGACGAGCCGGCTGGGCAGCTCCTCGTCGTGGAGGAACGGCATCAGCGCCTCGCGTGCGTAGCCGTTCGACGCCACCGCCGACGGGGCGGTGAACTCGACGATCGAGCGCGCCTTGCGCTCACCGCGTGAGAGCTTCAGGAGGTACGACGCGTCGCACTTCGACTTCGGCGTCGGCTCGATCGCCCTCGTCTCGTCGACATTCCACTTTTCGACGGCGATCATCTACCTATTCTAGCCGTTCTCAGCTAGAAGTCGGGCGTGTTTTCACCGCCTCAGCGGCTTCTTTCCGGCGGCGAACTGCGCGCACGGGGCCGACGGAGCGGCCCCGCCGTCATCTGTGTCAACGGCGGTCAGAGGGCCGAGGTCGACGGCACCTGGAGCGCCTCGCTCGAATGGCTGGTCGACCGCCTCGCGCCTCGTTTTCCCGGTCTTTGCTTCGCCGAGCTCCGCTACCGGGTCAAGTCGTGGGCTCGCCTCGATTCGTGCGTCGAGGACGCCCGCGAGGCGATCCGGGCGATCGGGGCGTCGCGGACCCTGCTGGTGGGCTTCTCGATGGGCGGGGCGGTCGCGGTCGTATGCGCCGACGAGCCCTCGGTGGAGGTGGTCGTCGGGCTCGCTCCATGGCTGCCCGAGCAGGTGCCGCTCGCCGCTCTTCGCGGGCGGCGGCTCGTGGTCGTGCACGGGTCGCTCGACCGGGCGCTTCCGGGCATCCCGGGAGTCAGCGCCGAAAGCTCCCGTCGAGGCGTCGCGCGGGCCCAGGCGCTCGGCGTCGAGGGCGAGCACACCGTCGTCACGGGCGCGGTGCACGGGCTGGCGCTGCGTGCCCCGTGGGGCCGGCCGGTCCCGCTGCCCGGCGCATACAGGCTGGCTGGATTGATCGAAGCGGAGGTTGCACGCTTTCGTGGCGACGGGTAACCGCCGTCAGTACTCGAAGGCGATGCGCCGGCAGTTGCGACTACTCGGGGGTCGCCGACTCCCCGTCGCCCTCTGCCGAAAGCTCGGTTTCAGGCTCTTCGACGAGGCCCGCCGCAGCCGCCTGCTTCTTGTATTCCTTCTTCTCGAGCTTGCGTGCACGCTTCTCGCGGACGGCCTGCTCGCGCGCCATCTTCGCCATCGTGGTCTGTCTCTTCGAACTCGAAGCCATCCAACCACGCCCTTTCGTCGGGTTTGCGTTGGTTACACGGTACTCCCGAACGCGGCTCCTGCCGTTTAGAGGCTCTCACAAAACAAGCGTTGTGCCGCCCGGCCCGCTCAGGCGGCCGCCGTCGATCTCCCACGTGACGTGTGCGTAGGCGTGGGCGCGCGCCTCGTGGGTCGCCACGAGGCAGCTCGTGCCGCGCTCCGTCGCGGCCAGGAGCAGCGACCAGACGCGGTCGCGGAAGATCGGATCCTGGTGCGATGTCGGCTCGTCGACGAGTACGACCTGCGGCTCCAGGACGAGGGCGCGCGCCAGCGACGCCCGCTGCTGCTGCCCCACGGACGTCTCGTGCGGATACCGGTCGGCGAGCTCGGCAAGGCCGAGCTCGCCGAGCAGGTGCGCGATCTGAGGGCGCCGTTCCTCGAGGAGGCCGGCCAGCCGCGCCGGCAGCTCGATGTTCTCGCGCACGCTGAGCTCCGGCACGAGCGCAGGCCGCTGCGGCACGTACGCCAGCTCGCTCCAAGAGCGTCGCGGCGACGGCGCGATCGATCCCGCGTCCGGCGCTTCCCAGCCGCCGAGCAGCATCAGCAGCGTCGATTTCCCCGAGCCCGATCTGCCAACGAGCACCGCCAGCTCCGCCGCGTGCAGGTCGAGCGACACGTCGCGTAGCGCCGCGACCCCCGCGTACGACTTCGTCACCCCGCGCACCGCGACCGCGACCTCGCCGCGCGCACGCCCGCGCGCGACCGGTTCGGCCGGGACCGTCTCGGCCGCATTCCGGCCGCGGTCGAGCCGCACGACATGGTGGGCGATCTCGAGCACGTCCTCGTCGTGCGTCGCGATCACGAACGTGGTTCCGCCGGTGGCCGAGCTGTGGATCGCCTCGAGGAGCGCTCCGGCCGAGGCGCGGTCGAGCTCGGCGGTCGGCTCGTCAGCCAAGACGATCGGCACGCGCCTTGTCAGCGCCAGCGCGAACGCCGCGCGGGCGAGCTCTCCGCCGGAGAGCTGTGACGGCCGGTCGTGCAGCTTGTGAGCGATCCCGAACGTCTGGAAGATCCCGACGTCCGCGTTCCGGCCGGCGTGCTCGAGGATCGTCAGGTGCGGAACGAAGTTGTCGGCCGCGCGCTGCGAGACATAGCCGACGTTGTCGCGGCGGTATTCGCGCAGCGCCTGTCCGTCCAGTTCGCCGAGGTCGCGGCCGTGCACGATCGCCTGGCCGGACGTGGGTGTGTCGAGCGCTGCAAGCAGGCGCAGGAGCGTCGACTTGCCGCTGCCCGAGACGCCGACGAGTGCGCTCACCTGCCCCTGCGGGAACTCGGCGTCCACCTCGTGCAGCGCCTCGACCGTCCCTGTCGGAGTGACGTACGCCTTCGTGATCCGGTCGGCGATTGCGAATTGGTCAGGCAACGCGAAGCGCCTCCCCGACCTTGCCGCGTGCCGCCACGAGCGTCGCCGCAACGCCCGCCAGCGCGGCGACGGCGACGGCGGTGAGCGCCGCGATGCCGAGCAGCAGCCACGGGACGTGCAAGACCGCCGAAGGCGGCAGCGTCGGCAGCGGGTCCACATGCGGGACGAGCGGCCACGCCGCCACGAGCGCGCCCGCACCGCCGGTTACCGTCGAGAAGAGCACGAGGCCGGCCGACTCGATCGCGAGTGACAGTGCCTGCACACGTTCGCCCAACCCCATGCGCCGCAAGAACGCGTTCGACACGAGCTGTGCGCGCTGGCGCGCTTGCAGGTAGAGGAGCAGCGCGACGAGGGCGAGGAGGCCCGCCGCGATCGCAATCGCGCGCATGAAACCGTAGGTGCGCGTCACGTTCGTCACGTCGGGGCTGTCGAGCGTGTGCGCGACGCTCGTCACGTAGTACGGGTCGATCTCCCCACTGCGAACGAGTGCCGCGGTCACCGCGTGCGGCGGGCCCTTGACCCACAGCAATGAGTACGGCAGCGACTGCTCCGTCGGAATGCCGTGTGCCTGCTCGGCAAGCTGGAGCTGTCGCTGCGAGACGATCAGGAGCGGCTGGCCGACCGTCATCCCCGGAAAGACGTCGACCGTCGCGACGACGCGAACCGGGACGCGCTGGCCGGCGAGCCAGATGGCGTCCGGTGAGCGCGCGTCGGGGGTGGCCAGCAGCGGCAACGGGCTATCCGGTGCGGCCGCCAGCTTCCGGAGCGCCGGCCGCGGGTCGCGACCCCAGTCGCCTTGCCAGTGGATCACAGCTGCGATCGACGCCGGTTCTCCGGCGAGTAGCTCGGCCGGCCGGCCGCCCGCGAAGTCGAGCCGCGCCGTGTTGAAGTCTTGCGAGACGAGCGCCAGCGGGTACGGGAAGTCCCGCGGCAGCGGTTGTTGCGGGTCGACGATGCTCGAGATGTCACTGCCGTTGGCCACGTATGCCTTGAGGCCACTGTTGACATCGAGCGACGAGGCGAGTGATTCGGCGTACGCGAACGCACCGAACGAGACCGCTGCGGTGACGGTGAGCAGGACGAGCAGCCCTCGCGCAGCCGCAAGCCGCCGCAGCGCGAGGTACGGCGCGTGGTGTCCGGGTGCGCCGGAGCTGCGCAGCAATCGGCGGCCCGCTCGTGTCAGGAGGCCCGTCAGGCCGGCGCCGACCAGGAGCGGCAGCACGAAGACGGCGAGGCGCGGGTGCGAACCGGCTCTGCCGTTCGAGACGAGCCCGCCGCCGCGATCGAGCAGGACGAAGAGTGCGGCGGCCACGGCGAGCGCGAACGCTTCCCACGGCACGCGCACGCGCCGCAGGAAGGGCAGCGACGGCGGGCCGCTGCCCGGGAAGCCCAGAGCGGCGCCGCTTGCGACGGCCAGGATCGCCGCGGCAGTGGCAAGGGCCGCCACCACGAGTGCCTGGCGCGTCACGCCGCCGTCGATCGTGCCGTGCGGGGTGAAGAGCCTGGTAAGGAGGACGGCCGCGCTGTAGCCCGCAGCCCCGCCTGCGAGCGCCGGGAGCAACGCCTCGAGTCCCGACCGTGCGGCGAAGACCGTCGCGCGCTCGCCGCGCACGTGCAGCAGGAGAGCCTCGCCCGCACGACGGCGGACGCTGAAGACGCCTGCCGAGATCGCCGCCGCCAGCGCGAGCAGCGACCCGAACCCGGCGAGCAGGACGAGCGTCGGCGTGAGCGACTCCACACTCTGCTCGGCGAGTGTGAGCGCCGAGCTCAGCGAGCTCGTGCTCGTGCAACGGTAGGTATGACCGCGGAACCGCTCGTTGCAGCCGAGGCCGCGCGCGAGCGGGTTGAGGCCGGTGCTGAGCTGGCGCCGCAGTCCCGTGAACTGCGTGTGCAGCGATTTGGCGCGCGTGAGCGTGATCTCGCCCTGGGAAATCGGCAGCTCGTAGATGTTCTTGACGACGTTGCCGCCACTCGACTGGGCGATCCGGTACAGCTGCGCGCGACTCATCAGGACGAACGTCGGCAGCGGCGGCGCGTCGGGGTTCACGGGCCGGATGTCCTGGATGAAGTTCGCCCAGTAGGGATTCTCGAGGTCGGCGTCGAGCGTGCGGTAGACGGCGGCGATCCGGAACGTGACCGGCGTTGGAGGCGCTTGCGAGCCGAACGCGAACGTGGTCAGCGTGAGCTTGTCACCGGGAGCGAGCCGGGCGGTCTTTGCGACCGACTGTGCGATCCACACGCCGTTCGTGCCACCACCCGCGACGAGCTTCACGTGCGAGCGCGCGCCGGTGCGGGCCATCGGCACCACCTCCAGGCCATTCGGTGCGAACGTCTCCACTGCGCCGCCGGTGACCAGCGCCCCGGCCAGCTCCGTCGTGACGATCGGCGCGCCGACCTGTGGCAGCGATGCGGCAAGCCGCTCGACCGCACGGCGGCGAGCAGCGTCGGCGGACGGGAGGTGCGGCACGGGAGTCGGGTTCGTTCGGATCACGAGCCCGGCGTCGAGCGGCGTAAGCGAGGCAACCTTGTTCTTCAGCGCCTGGCTCTCGGCGCCCGCCTTCAGGAGCGGGGCCGAGGAGGCGGCCAGTGCCACCAGGAACGACGCGCAGACGACCGCGACGAGCGCGCCGGGATGGCGCGCAAGAACGAACGGTGCCTTTCTCCACAATGCCCCGCGCACGTGCGGACCGTACCGGCCTCAAGTCCGGGGCGTCTATTGCCGATTGGCCTTCTATGGATGAACCCGGCGGCTACGAGGCGGCGCCCGAGCGCGGGCGGCTCCTCCGCTGGCTCGACCCGGGGCCGGAACCGGCCCCTGCGCCCGGTGTGCCCACGGCCGGTGTACTCACGCTGACGGAGGCTGCTGCCGCCGCCGTCGACGAGCTGCTGCCGCTGCGCATCGCCGGTCGCTGGTAACCGGCTTAGAGGCTCTCACAAAATAAGCGTTGTGTCGCCCGGCCGCGCTCGGCGGCGCGATGCTGCGTCCTCGGTCGCGCCAAGAGCTACGGCTCTTGACGCTCCCTGCGTCCTTGCCTCGCACTCGCCGATCGCACCCGGATCGACGAACGTCATTCTGTGAGAGCCTCTTGGAGCTCGCCCGGTTTCTCGCCGCCGGACTGCAGCGCGACGGCGGCGATCACGACGACGCCGCCGGCGAGCGTTGCGGTGCTCGGCTGTTCCGACAGGGCGAGCCACACCCAGAGCGGGCCGAGCACGACTTCGAGCAGCGTGATCAGCGCCACCTCGGCGGCCGGGATCAGTCGCGCTCCGATGGTCAGGAACGCAAGCCCCAGCGCCATCTGACCGACGCCGAGCGCGAGGATCAGCAGGAGATCCTGCCCGCCGATCGTGGCCGGGTGCGCAAACGGCGCCGTGACGACGAGGACGAGCACCTGCGAGAGGCAGATCGCCGGGCCCATCGAGATGTCGCGGCGGTGCCGCGTGACCACCACGCTGACCGCGAACGAGAGCGTCATCACGACCGAGAGTGCGAGGCCGAGGCCGGGCGAGTTGCCCGGCCCGCCGACCATCAGGCCGACGCCGGCGAGCGCGATCGCCATTGCGACGCCGGTGCGCCGCGATACCGACTCGCGGAGCGCTGCCCACGCGATCAGCGCCGCGGCGATCGGCGCGACCGCCTGCATAAAGAGCACGTTCGCGACGGTCGTGTGGTTGAGCGCGACGATGAACGTTCCCGACGCGATTGCGGTGCAGACGGCGACGGCGAGCTCCGCGCGGCCGATCGAGGTGAACGCCTTGACGACGCGCCCCCGGTTCGTGAGCGCGACGAAGACGAACAGCGCGAACGTGGCAACGAAAGCGCGGCCCGCGACCTGCGTCGCGGTGTCCACCGACAGTTCGCGCTGCAGGACACCTGCGCTCGACCAGGCGAGCGCCGCGAGCGCGACGTACATCTGCCCGCGACGCCGGACGCTCCGCGCCTCGAGAGTGGCGGTCATCGTGGCCATCGCACTAGTCAATCAGCAGAACGGAGCGGCCCCAGAGTCGAACTGAGCAAGCGTGGGGTTGCCACGCCGGGTCGGCTTTGAAGGCCGACTGGGCCACCGGGCCCCGCCGCTCCCTGCGCCGCCGACTGTACGTCACCTCATCTCCCGCGGCGCAGGACGCGGGCGTCGCCGCGGCGCAGTGTCAGCCCGTCCGAGTCGTACCGCTCGAGCAGCAGCTGCGCCGTGCGGCGGCCGACGCCGAGCGCGTCGCGGAACGACGGCAATGTGATCGGGTCGAGCGTCCGCAGCGTTGCGAGGCCGCGTTCGTAGAGCTGTGTCGAGACGGCAAGCCCGTCGCCGACGCGGCGTAGCCGACCGCTCGCTTCCAGGAAGGCCGCGAGCTGCTTGTCGGCCACCTTCACGGTCTCCTCCTGCGCGAGTTGCTGCTCGAGCTCCGCGGCCGCATCCGCGTGTTCGCCAAGGGCGGCGGACGCTCCCGGCAGGAATGCCTTGGCGTCGCGGCGCTCGAGCTGCAAGAGATTGAGCACGTGCGGTGCCCAGGGCTCGTTCGGCAGCAGCTCGGCCAGCGGAACGCCCGGATCGAGCGGATTCGTGCGCGCTCGATCGGCGAGCCGCGCTCGTACTTCGGTGCGGAGCGTTGAGAGCCACCCGTCGGAGAAGTAGTGCTCTCCGGCGGCGCGGACCGCAGCGAGGCCCTGCGCAAGCTCGATCGGTGCGAGCACGCCGCGCGCCTGCAGCTCACGGCCGGAAACCGGCGCGTGCACCAGCATGTGCACGATCTCGGCGGGATCGCCGCGCTCGAGCACCGTGAGGCGCTCGAGATCCAAGCCGCGGGGCGGGGCCGGGTCGAGCACGATGCCTCCACCGACGGTCGTCTGGGTACGCAGCACGATGCGGTCGCCGCGCGCGGCCGCCACCGGCTCGACGAGACGTAGCTGCGCGTATGCGCCGCGCCGCGCCACCCGGGCCTGCACCGCCTTGGTGCCGGCGTGCACGGTGACGGCGGCAGGGACCGGGGCGAGCTCGATGAGCTTCACGTCCAACCGGTACGAGACGGGATAGTGACCCGGTTCGACGAGCACGTCGCCGCGCGCGAGTTGCCGCGTCTCCACGGTGGGCAGGTTGAACGCGACGCGCTGCCCGGCCTCCGCCTCCGGGACGGCGGCGCCGTGCACCTGCACGCTGCGCACGCGAACGGTGCGGCCGCTCGGCTCGACGCGCAGCACGTCGCCGGGCGCGATGCACCCCGACCAGAGCGTTCCCGTGGCGATCGTGCCGGCGCCCTGCAGCGTGAACACGCGGTCGACATACAGGCGCGTTGCACGCTCCGCGTCTCGTTCCGCCGCAGGCACGCGCGCAAGGGCGGCGCGCAGCTCGTCGAGCCCGGCGCCGGTCTTCGCCGAGACGGCGACCACTTCGGCGCCCGGGACGAGCTCGCGCGCCTCGTCGACCGCGAGCGCGAGCGTCGCGGCGTCGACCGCATCGGCTTTCGTGACCGCGACGACGCCCTGGTCGACGCCGAGTAGCCGCAGGACGGCGAGATGCTCGTGCGTCTGCGGGCGCGCGCCCTCCTGCGCGTCGATCACGAGCAGGAAGAGGTCGATGCCGGTGGCTCCCGCGATCATCGTGCGCACGAACCGCTCGTGGCCGGGCACGTCGACGAGCGAGAGGCGGCGTCCGTCCGGCAGTTCGAGCGGGGCGTAACCCAGGTCGATCGAGATTCCGCGCGCGCGCTCCTCGGGC
>Ga0157369_10002658_pt1 | contig 21335 bp, 17 predicted proteins | sample C25metaG_FD_113461 | JGI IMG/M metagenome (GOLD analysis project Ga0157369, IMG submission 113461) | Corn rhizosphere microbial communities from Kellogg Biological Station, Michigan, USA - C2-5 metaG | ecosystem: Host-associated > Plants > Roots > Rhizosphere > Soil | place: USA: Michigan...
ATAAGGACGTGGAAAAGAACACCGCCACGCTGCTGATCATCATCACGCCCCACGTAATTCGCAGCCCGCACCTGGCAGGCCACACGCCCATGCTGATGGTCGACAAGAATCCGCGCGATCGCTGAACGGTGCGGCTGCGGTTCGGCGACCTTTTCATGTGGATTTTGGGCGCGGGTCGGCGAATACTTGAAATTCGGCCCAAACTGCAGCGCCCGGGTGGCCGTCAATGAAATAGCTGGTTCAACTGAGGGGAGTGTGCGATGCGCCTGTACCCCGTATTCTGCGCAGCCGTGCTTGTTCTTGCCGGACATGCGATGAGCGCCCAGAAGCCGCGGAATCTCGAACCACGTACTCCTTCTTACCAAACCACCACACGAGCAGTCTCAGTAGACGTGGTGGCGACCCAAGGCGACCAGCCGGTCTTGGGCCTTCCCAGGCAAAGCTTCCAGGTGTTCGAGGACGGGAAACCGCAGACCATCGACTTCTTCGAGGAGCACTCAGCCGTCACGCTTGCCCCCGGCGCTGCGCAGCCGCTGCCCCAGATGCCCCAGGGCGTTTATACAAACGTGCCGCCTGCGCCGGTGAATGACTCAGTTAACGTGCTGCTGCTGGATGCGCTGAACACCGACCGTCAGGAACAGAGTTACGTACACAGCCAGATTGTCGCCTTTCTGAAAAACATGCGGCCCGGCTGGCGGGTTGCAGTCTTTGTCCTCGGCTCCAGGCTGCGCATGGTGCAGGGGTTTACATCCGATAGTTCAGTGCTTCGTGCTGCCGTCAACGATCCCAAAACAGGCATTTCTATGGAGGCTGACACGTCGGTAAGCCGGTCATTGCAGGACAAGGCCGACGATTTGGAAGACAAGAAGAGGATGGCATTGATCGGTATCAGCCCGGCAGGAATGGATGCCCTCAGTTCGTTGCAAGAGAATAGGGCTGCCTATCAGGCGGATCAGCGCGTTTCGATGACGATAGAGGCTCTCAATGCATTGGGCCGCTATCTCGCCGGCGTGCCCGGCCGCAAGAACCTGATATGGTTTTCGAGTTCGTTCCCGATTACGGTTTTTCCCAGTACCAAACAAAAACAGCCGTTAGCTCAATTCAAGCAGTACAGCGAGGCGATCAAGGCGACGGCAGACTTGCTCACGATCTCGAAGGTTGCTGTGTATCCGATTGGTGCAGAGGGCATGATGGTCGGGCACATGTATGACCCGATCATCAACAGCCGCACTCCAATCGATCTGGAGGGCGGCGAGGTAAAGGTCAGCGCCGGCCCCGGGTCCTCGTCCCGGACAGGCGGCGAGACGACCCCTTATATGAACGAGGATGCGGCCCGCGCCGACAAGATCTCGTCGATGGAGCAGCTTGCGGCCGATACCGGGGGCAAAGCATTCTTCAATACCAATGACCTGAACGCGGCCACGCAGAAGGCTATCGCCGACGGGGCGCATTATTACACGCTGGTTTACACGCCTGCGAACAAGAAGATGGACGGCAACTTCCGGCGCATCGAGGTCAAGATCCCGAATGGGAAGTACCGGCTGGCCTATCGGCGCGGCTACAACGCGGATGACGTTCCGCATCTGGCCGATGCGAAGGCCGAGTCGAACCCGCTGCATACGCTGATGGCGCCCGGAATGCCGGATGCGACAGAGATCCTGTTTGCCGCGCGTGTGCTGACGGAAGTTCCTCAACCGGCGGCGAACAGTCCGCGCGCAGGAAAGAATGACAAGCTGACGGGTCCGACGACGCGATACGGGATTGACTTCATGATCCGGTGGACCGATGTGAAGCTCGATGCGCGGTCGGACGGCTCGCATTCCGGCAAGATTCAAGTCGAGTTGCTGGCGTTCGACCGCGATGGCCGCGCACTCAACTGGATAGGCGAAACCCAGGTCATGAGCCTCAAGCCGGACCTGTTCAAGGCTATCGAACTGTCCGGAGTGCCGGCCCACATGGAGATCGATCTGCCGTCAGATAAGGACGTACTGCTTGAGGCGGGCGTGTACGACTGGCAAACGGGAAAAGCGGGCACCCTAGCAGTGCCGCTGTCGACGCACGCCGCCGCCACCTCTGCGGCGAAATAGCGAGCCCCTGAACGCGAAGCGCCCCATGACTGCGCAGCACGCGCGCGGATCATGGGGCGCACTTTCAATCTGGCAAATTGCTTACTGCTGAATCCCGTCCAGCTTTTCCTGGTACTCGACGATCTTCTTCAGGGTGTCGTAGGCAAGGCCCGCCACCGGCACCTGACGCCCGTTGATCAGCAGCATCGGCGTCTGGTTGATATTCAGATCGCGCGCCAGCTTCACTGACTTCTCCACTTCGGCCGAGGTCGCCGGTTCGGCCGCGCAGGCTGCCACCTTCTCGGGATCGAGGCCGGCCTTGCTGACCGCGCTCTTCAGCGTCAACTGTGCGCCGTCGGCCGTAGCCAGACCCTCCTGGCCGTTGAACACATCGTCGGCGAACAGGAAGAATGCGTGATTGCTGCCCAGCTTGGCCACGCACACACCGTAGTCAGCGGCCACCTTGGCCTGCGGGTGAATGCCCTCCAGCGGATAGTTCTGGAACACAATGTGCGCCTTGGGGAAGTCCGTCGCCAGCTTCTCCATATTGGCCTGCGCCACCTTGCAGTGCGGGCACTGGAAGTCGGCGAACTCGACCATCTCGAGGGTCTTGTCCGCGGAGCCGCGCCATGGTCCATCCGCTTCGGCCTGGAGCTTGGTGCGGTACTCAGCGTAGGGATTGGAGCCGAACGGATACATGTCTTCTCCGGCAATGATGTGCTTGCCATCGGGCATGGCCCAGAACAGCAGCGCACTGGGCTTTTCCTTGCCGGATTTGTCGCCGATGTACACGATGACCTTACTGACGCCGTCCACCTGAGTCTTGGTGATGGCCTGCACCTGCCAAACGCGGCTCTCGTCATATCCCCAGCTTGCCGTGAGGAACGCGTTCACCTGGTCAGCGGTAGGGCTGGTCGCCGTAAAGTTCTTCGGGTCAGGCGGGGGAAACTTGGGAGCTTCGCCGGTGGGTGCAGGCGCAGCCGGCGTGGCTTGTGTCTGCGCCGGAGCCTGGGGAACTTCCTTCGGAGCGACGGGCGCTTGTTGCTGCGCCGCGGCCACAAACGTGAGAGCGGAGGCTGCCAGCGCGAGGCTGCCGGCAATACGGCCAAAGTTACGGATCAAACCTTTTCTCCTTCGTTCAGTTGTCTCAATTATCGCGTCCCAGCATGCCGACGCGCCAGCATCTAAACCTGAACCTTCACTGCGATGGGAAACCGGCGGCCCATGCCGAACGACTTCGAAGTAACTTTCAACACCGGCGCGGCTTGCTGCCGCTTGTATTCCGACCGCTCTACAAGGCGAACCACCTGTTGGACGAGATCGAGCGGAAAACCGTGAGTTCGGGCGATCTGCTCCGGCGTCTCGTAGCGCTCCACGTACGCCTCGAGTATTGGATCGAGCACTTCATAGGGAGGCAGCGAATCCGTATCCATCTGCCCCGGCCGCAATTCGGCCGACGGCGACTTGTCCAGGATGGCCTGGGGAATGACTTTGCGGTCGCGATTGAGCCAGCGGCACAGCGCGTATACGCGCATCTTCATCAGGTCGCCGATGACCGCCAGCGCGCCCACCATGTCTCCATAGAGCGTGCAGTAGCCCACCGCCATCTCGCTTTTGTTGCCCGTGGTGAGCACTAGCGCTCCTAGCTTGTTCGATAAACCCATCAGCAGCGTTCCGCGAATGCGCGGCTGAATATTCTCCTCCGTGACGTCGCTCGCCATGCCCTTGAACAGTGGCTCCAGCGCCTTTGTAAACTCTTCGAAAAGCCCGCTGATCCCGATGATTTCGAAGCGAATGCCAAGGTTCGCGGCCAACTTGTGGCTGTCGTTGATCGATCCCTCTGACGAATACGGGCTGGGCATGCCCACCGCGATCACGTTCTCCGCTCCCAGAGCCTCGGTTGCGATGGCCGCGACCAACGCTGAGTCAATGCCGCCGCTCAGCCCCACCAGTGCTTTCTTGAAGCCGCACTTGCGCACGTAATCGCGCGTGCCCAGCACCAGCGCTTTCCACGCGCCTTCGGTGTCGTCTTCCTGCGGCGCCGCAATCGCCGGTGCAGAAAACGGATCCACAATGACCAGGTCCTCTTCGAAGCATTTCGCCTCGGCCAGCAGCTCGCCTTCCGCATTGATAACCAGCGATGAGCCGTCGAAGATCAGGCTGTCATTGCCTCCCACCTGGTTGACCAGCACCACCGGAATCCGATCGCGCCGGGCCATTGCCGACAGCATCCGGCGGCGCACCGCCCTCTTGCCATGCCAGTACGGCGAAGCCGAGATGTTGAGGTGAATCTGCGGATGCTGTGCCATGAGCTCCTCTATGGGATCGACCGCGTAAAGCCGCTCCGGCCAGAAATTCTTGTCGTTCCACGCGTCTTCGCACACGCTCACGGCCAAGCGCACCCCGTCAAGCTCCACCACTTTCTGGCTGGTTCCCGGACAGAAGTACCGCTGTTCGTCGAACACGTCATAGAACGGCAGCAAGCGCTTGTGCTGCTCCAGCAGAATCTGCCCTTTGTCGACAAGGAATGCCGCATTCACTGCCGGCTTGCCCGAGCCCGCGGGCGCAGGAATCGCCGCCCCCACAATGATCGCGGCGGGCAATTCGCGCGTGGCCTGAGCCAACTCATCCACCGCCGACCGGCAGCGCGCCAGAAAGCCTGGCTTCTCAAGGAAGTCGGCGGGCGGATACCCGCAGACACACAGCTCGGGAAACACCGCCAGGCGTGTGCCTTCGGCAGCCGCGCGCCGGCTTACGTCAATGATTCTGGAGAGGTTTCCGGTGAAATCCCCGACCGTGGGATCAATCTGCGCGAGCGCGATCTTCACACTTCCAGTTTAATGCCCGACAGCCTCGGCCACGGCGTCAACCTTCGTTGAATGGCGCTTTCTCTCCGCGTTCTCGCTGCGGCCCGCGTGCAATCAGGCGTTGGGCAGTACGTACGCATCCAGGGTGAGAAACTGTTGGATGTCGGCGTCCTTTGACTCCATGAACCCCTTCAGCGGCCCGAAATAATGCGCACGGCCCTGGTGAAGGAAGAGCACGGAGTCGGCCAGCCGCTCGGCAAAGCGCATATCGTGCGTGACCACGATGCTGGTGAAGCCCAGCTGGTGTTTCAGCCGCTGGATAATGCCGCCAAGCCGCCGCGCAATGATGGGGTCGACCATGGTCGTGGGCTCGTCGTACAACACCACGTCGGGCTGCGCCGCCAGCGCCCGGGCAATCGCGACGGCTCTCCGCCGCCCCGTCGACAGACTCGCCGGCAGCAGTTCCGCGACATCCTCGGCGCCCACCAGGGTCAACAGTTGATCCACCACCGCCTGAACCTGGTCTTCGAAGAGGCCTCCGCGCTCGCGCAGCGGGAAGGCAACATTCTCGCGCACCGTCAGGGAATCGAACAGCGCCCCATTCTGGAAGACCATGGTGATGCGCTTGCGAACCGCCTGCATCTCCACTTCGCTGAGGTTGAGAATCTCCTGCCCATCGAAGCGGACCGAACCGGCATCGGGCTTGAGGAAGCCCATCAGGATGCGGAGCGCGACGGATTTGCCCACGCCGCTGCGGCCTAGAATACAGAGGGTCTGGCCGCGCTCGACGTTGAAGCTGACGTCCTCAAGCACCGGCCGATCCCCAAACGCAATCGACACGTTCTCGAACACGATTGGGGGCTCTACAACCACCGGCGCCGCGGCCACTGCCGCCCCTTCCGGTTCCGTGATCAATGGCTCCAGTCCCGAAAGCTCCTCGGGCTTGTCCCCCTCGAACGGATTGGCGACCGGATCTCCCATCGTGATTTCAGCTTACGACAACGGCGGCCTGCGTTCAGCGCCGTTCACCGCTCCAGTCATCCTACGGCGGGTCTTCGCTGAAGCGCTTCCGCGATTGCCTCCAGCTCCTTCGGAGAATTCACATTCCAGAACCACTCCTCCACCCGCAAACCGTCTGCAGGCACCGCGAGCTCTTCCGCCGCAACCACCGCCAGCCCCGCAGCGCGGAATGCCTGCAGGCAGCCCAGCCGCCCCGCCTCCAACTCTGCCTCAAGCGCCTTAAGAGCGTGCCTCCGCAGCACAGCGGGAAACGTCTGCGCCGCCCCATGCAGCGAGGCCACGGTCACGGCGGACCCTCCCGTTCGCGCGCGGTCGAGCAATTGAGAGACGAGTGCTGGCTCCATGAGTGGCTGATCCACGGTGACGAACACGGCCCAATCGCGATCAGTGTGACGCAGTACCGAGCAGACGCCGCCCAGCGGCCCCGCATCCTCCCACAGGTCGGGAATGACCGGCCCAAACGCCGCCAGCTCAGGGTTCCGCGCTCCGGCAATCCAGAAGTCGAGTCCAGCCCCCGCCAGGATCATCTTGGCCCACTCGATCAACTTCAACGAACCCAGCTCAAGCAGCGCTTTATCGCGGCCCATCCGGCTCGACCGACCGCCAGCCAGCACAAAACCCGCTACATCCTTGATGACCTCGCGCGGGACTCGCGGACCCGGCTGGCGGTCAATCAAGCTCCTGCCTCCTCCAAAAACCTGATCAGAGACTCAATCCCCAGCTTGAAGTTCCGCAGGTTAAATTTCTCATTCGGCGCGTGTAAATTGTCATCCGGAAGCCCAAAGCCCATCATCACGCTGGGCAGCCCGAGGTGCCGGTCGAAGTCGCCCACAATCGGAATCGACCCGCCTGACCGGATGAATACCGTGTCCTTGCCCCAGACGTCATGCAGCGCCCGCACCGACGCTTGAATGTATTTGTTATCGACCGGCACGATGCACGGATCGCCCTGGTGTATGAGCCGCACCGTCACGTCTACACCGCGCGGCGCGCTCTTCTCCACGAAGGATTTGAACTGCTCAAACGTCTTCGCCGGGGTCATGTTGGGCACCAGGCGCATCGAGACCTTCGCCAGTGCCTTGGCCGGAATCACGGTCTTTGCACCCGCGCCCGTAAACCCGCCCGGCACGCCGTGAACCTCCAGCGTCGGCCGCGCCCACGTGCGCTCCAGCACGCTGTAGCCATCCTCCCCCACTAGCTCCTTCGAGCCCACTTCCGTCTTCCGATAATGCTCTTCGTCGAATGGAAGGCTCTTCCACGCGTCCAGTTCTTCCCGGCTCGGCGCCTGCACATCGTCATAGATTCCCGGAATGAGGATGTGTTCGTGCTCGTCCTTGAGCTTGGCGAGAATGTGCGCCATCGCCATAAACGGATTGGGCGCCGCGCCGCCATACATGCCGGAGTGCAGGTCGGTCTTCGCGCCCTTCACTTCAATCTCGGTGTAGATCATTCCGCGCAGGCCCACGCACAAAGTGGGAATATCCGGTGCAAACAACTCGGTGTCGCAGATGAGCGCGAAATCGGCTTTCAGGTCCGCAGGCTTTGAGGCGACATACTCCGCAATTCCTTCGCCGCCCACCTCTTCTTCGCCTTCAAGGAGCACACGCACATTGACCGGCAGGCCGCCCAATGCCAGCAGGCTCTCCAGAGCCTTAACCTGCATCCATACCTGGCCCTTGTCGTCCACGGCTCCGCGGGCGTAGATATTGCCGTTGCGCTCCGTCGGCTCAAACGGCGGCGTATGCCACTCATCGACCGGATCCACGGGCTGGACATCGTAGTGCCCGTAGACCAGCACGGTAGGCTTGCCGTTTGCATGCAGCCAGTCGGCATACACCAGCGGATGCCCGCCCTCCCGGCCTTCGCTCGTCTCGATCAGCCGTACGTTTTCCATTCCAATGCGGCGGAATTCAGAGGACAGCATCTCGGCCGCTTTGCGGCAATCTCCCGCGTGTTCCGGCAGCGTCGAGATCGACGGAATTCGCAGGAGGCTCTTCAACTCCTCAAGAAACCGCGCATGATTTTCGCGGGCAAACTCAACAGCAGTCGACGGCATAATCACAACTCCCGATCAAAGCACTAGAATGAGGACCAACAACAAAGTATAGGCGCTTGACCCAACGTGAAAGGGGCCCTTCCTTTGCAGTACTCCAACCCGTGCCGCCGTCCCCTGGGACTGCCTTTCATCTGCCTGCTTCTTTTGCCGTTCTTCTTCATCGGGCTCGCACCGGCACAGACGGATTCCGCCGCCTACACGCGCAAGAACTCGTTTGGTATCCTGGCCGCCTACTCCAACGATTCAAGCCACATTTTCGTCGGGCTCGCCGAGCAGCGGAAGCTCCTTAACCTGGGCGTGAGCTATACGCGGCGACTGATCGCCGGGCGCATCGTCAACTTCCAGTACGACGCAGAACTGCTTCCGGTGGCGCTGGAAAGCGATCCGCTCACGCGCAGCGTCAACGTGCAGACCTCGCCCACGAAGGGGACCGTGATTGTGGAGAATGGGTCGCCGATGATTACGTGCTCTCCTCACGTGAACGTTTACGACTACATGGTCGAGGGCGTCACCTACTCGGGCATCGATACGTTCACCTGCCATGGCCGCCAGTGGACGATCGGCGAGGCCATGTCTCCCTTCGGCATGCAGTTCAATTTCACGCCGCGACACCGCCTGCAGCCGCTGATTGAAACGCACGGCGGGTACATCTACACCACGCATGCGATTCCGGTCGGAGGAGCGGGGTCATTCAATTTCACCGCCGAGGCCGGCATCGGCATCGAGTACTTCCGCAACCATCGCCAATCGATTCGGATCGAATACCGCTACCATCACATCTCCGATGACGACACCTCGTTCTACAACCCGGGTATCGACAATGGGGTGTTCCAAGTAGGCTGGGTCTTCGGGCGATAATCAGCAGTCCGCCCAGGCAGAGATGCTGACTGTGTTGGAGGGAACGCGGGAATAGTCAATGTTTATTAACTATCTATTATTCAACTAGTTGATATATGTCCGGAGTTGTGGAGGGAGGAGAGGGGATATTTTTGTGGGGCAATTATCCCCTCTAGACAAGTAGTGCCAGGATGCAGGATGATACTGCAACCATGCCCAAACACCTTTACTTGGTTGTGAATTGCAAGAGTTGCGGCTACGTCTGCGCGGTTAAGTACCACGGCGTGGATATTGGCGCTATCGAGATAGCCGAGTCGGCTCCAACAGGGTTCCAATATCAATGCGGTCAGTGCCAGCGAAGCCATCGGTACGAGTTGCCGGATACTCGTATTGAGCGCTTTGACTTACCTCCGCCTGCGGGATGGAAAAGCGGGTGGTAGCCGATTTCTTATCTACGCTGATTACGACTCCAAACATGGGGTTCATGTGATGAGCATAGCGCAAGCACTTTTTAGTGGACGCTGATAACCCTAGACCCCTTCTTGCGGTAGAGCCTGATTTGCGTAAGAGTGCCGTCGAGCGCCACACGGATGAGAAGCGGCTTTCTGTGGGCTGCCAGCTTCTCTTCAATGGTTTCTTTCGCTGCGATCAGACGGCGCGCCCAACTTCTCGCCCCATCATTGTTCCGAACAAGCAGAACGACTCCAATTCCCGCATTCAAAATATCTATGGCGTAGGTGTATTCCAGTCGTCCATCTGACGTGATTAGAACCTGTTTGCGCTCCCCGCACACGGCGATTATTGAGGGGTCGGGGATCGATTGCCTGATGACGCGGCCGTAATCATCCCAATAGGTGGTGAGACGAAACCCAGCCGCTCGGAGCGGGTCAATGGTATCGTCGGAACACAGATTCCGGTCTAGATAGTACGGGACTTTCCTAGGCCGCTTTCCGGTGCCTATAGGCTTTGACTGCTTGCTCAATCGTCTCCCGATCAATGCCGTAGTCACGCGCAATCGCGTCAGGATCGTCGCCAGCGATCTTGCGCGAAACCAGTATGGAAACCATGATTCCTGTGCCGGTCACAATAGGTTCGCCGGAGGAGTACGCGGGGTTAATCGATATGTGCTTATGCGCAAACGGCTGCAGCTCCGCCGGGAGCCCATCGGGTCCGCGCTTGATGCCCCGCATGTGGTTTTTCAGGATCAATTCCATCCCATACTGGCCATGCTGACTTGCATTGACCAAGAGGCCCAGTTCTCGGATGAACACGGAGCCGCCCCGGGTGGTTGCGAGGTATCTGTGAAGCAGCGGACGCTCATCGCTCCAACGTTCACGGATGTATTCCATTGCCAGCCGAATGCGCTTTAGGGACACGTTTTGATTCCTGGCGAATCGCAAGACGTATGCCTCTGCGAGATTGAAAAATGAGAGCAGCCCGCGCGCAGGATCGGCAAGCTTGATGATGGCGGGATAATGGCGACGGTCTCCGTGACGGTAGGAGCGATAATATCCCCTCGTCCAACTTTTGAGCGTAGACACGGGAATACGCAGGTAAGCGGCAGCTTCCTCGATGCTGTAGCGGGGGTACTCGCGTAAATCCCCGCCCATGCGCAGTGTCTGTTTGCGCCCCATGCGACCCTCACCTTGACCACTCATTCCATTCTCCGTGCTACGCTAGTCACGGAAGGGAAGAGAGTCCCCCTACCAAGGTGTTAAAAATGCCAGTACCAGCAAAACCGCCGAGTAAGCCTTCGGGGCTGCCACCCCAACCGTTTACACGCGATAATTTCCAAGAGCTACTGAGAAGGGCAATTACTCCGCCCGCTACCAAACCTGTTCCAAAAGCGAAGTAAACATCGGCTGTTGATCATTCCGACGGTTGTACCGAAAACTATACTCGTCCACGTAGCTCTGTAAATACCCTTTACCGACGGAGTGGTAAACTCCGCCGATACCACGCTTTACGAGACTCCAGAACCCCTCAATCGTGTTCGTGTGGGCATCGCCCGTGACGTACACTCCCGCGCTGTGATTCACGCGCCGGTGCTGGTAACCGTTAACCTGCTCCAGCCCGTGATACCCGCTCCATTCGTCGGTAAAGACGGTGGACGAGGGCAAGATGTACTCTTTGGCGATTCCATGGAGCGTCTTTTTCGTCGCATCCGTGCCCACGATTGCGATCACTTTCCCTTGGCGCTCAACAGCGCCGACTACGCAGGATTTGTTGCCTTCGGTAGAGCGTCCGCGCTTCCCATTGCGGCGCTTCCCGCCCACGTAGGTTTCGTCCATCTCAACTGGTGAACCCTCCAAGCTGACCTCTTCCGACATGAGGGTGCGAATCTGCTTAAACATCCTCCATGCCGTCTTGTAGGTCACGCCAGTTTCGCGCTGCAGTTGCTTTGCGCTCACCCCGCAGCGGGTGGAGCCCATCTGATACATGGCATAGAACCAGATGCGGAGGGAAGTCGTGCTCTTCTCAAAGATGGTCCCGGCCAGCGGGTAGATGTGATTTCCGCAATGGTCGCAGGCGTATGCCGTGCGTCCAGTCACGCGGTAATGCTTGCGCTCCACTCCGCACTTTGCGCACATGGTCCGACCATCAGGCCAGCGCATCTCCATGATGTGATTCAGGCAAGCATCATCATTGGGGAATTCGGTATTGAAGTCCGCAAAGGTGTACTTTTTGTTGCCGGGGATGCAGTTCGATTTCTTGCTGCGCTTTTCCATGACAAACACAGTATGGCATTTAGCTTACTTGTTGTCAAGGGATAATTTCCTTTTGTGGTAACGTTCCCCGATACAGTTTGTTACTTATTGATTAACACCCTGATTCACTCCTAATCGGGTTTCGATATTCGCAGGCGCGTACTGGCCTGGGGGAGGGGGGGGTATTTTTTTCGGTAAACAAAGCCCGCTCCCGGATGTTACCTAACAGTAATTGCCCGGGTCGGGCAAAATGGCCCCTATGCGCCGCTCGGGCAGAGTGGCGGATTTCGATGATGGGGCCATTGGGGCTTCGCTTTCTGTGCCGGTCATCACAGATGGATGTTCGCGGAGCGACTACCCCGGTCCCCAAAATGCGAGGGACCGGGGGCACCCGACACACGGCACACGGCTCACGGCTCACTAGACGTCTCGTCAGAAAGCACCCGGCTGCGGATCAGGGCATGTTCGACGGGGCCGGTGAACCATCGGACCACTTATCTGCCAGGACCATTAGAATCGTCACGCGTTCCTGGGGGTCCTTGGCCACCATGACGGGTGAGTTGGGATCGTCGGCCGCCCAGGCCTTCGTCATGTCGCCGGGTGAGAAAAACATCGTATGCGGGCGCCAACTGATTGCCCGGTCGTTCAGGTACTGCTGCTTCGACATCATGTAAGCCATCGCGCCAGGCTCAAGCGCCTGCAGATCCTTCTTATCCAGCGCGGCGGCGATGGCGCGCGCGATTTCAGGTTTCGATTTTCCCGCCAGCACCAGCCTGGTCTTCATCAGATAGATGGGCGCAACGCTCCTTGCTGCCTGCGAATTGAAGCAGTGGGGTGCGCGCATCTTCGGATTCCAGAACTCCGCCTCATCGGTGCCCTGCCCCCACGACCTCTCCACGATGCAGAGAAATCCATTCGTGCCCTTGACCGCGGTCTTATATCCGTCGCGACCCAGCACCATTACTTCGGCTCCATCGGAAATGGAACTGGGTGCAGCGCTGCGAGCCAGCGCGATCTCGGCTTCTTCGTCCGATATCAGGTAGTGATCCAGGGGAGCCATGGCCGGATAATCTGCTTTCGCAGCCTGGGCAACAGCCTGTCCGCGCGCACCGGCTAGAACCATCAGCAGAGCAAATGCCAACGCGATGCACGTGACGTGATTCTTCCACATGTGACCCTCCCAATCGCCGCAGCCGTGCCGGAAAGCATCTGAGATCGATTGTCGATTGTAAAAAGGGCAAAATGGGCAACGTCAAGCCGACTCGGAACATTTCATAATTCAAACGATTCGATCGGTCGCGGCCCGGCTGGCACCGAATCTGGTGGTACCTGTTCCCACGGCGCTGTTTTTCAATCCCTGCGCCGGCGCTGGTGGGTCGACGGGATGTTCATATCCTCGCGGTATTTGGCCACCGTCCGGCGGGTGAGTTGGATGCCCTGGGTGCGCAACATGGCGGCGAGCTGGTCATCGGTGAGGGGATGCTTCGCATCTTCTTCCTCAATGAGCTTGCGCACTTTGCGCTTGAGTACTACGAGCGGCGTATCGGCGCCCTCGGGCCCGTTGGAGCCCTCAGAGAAGAACGAGCGAAGTTCAATTACGCCTTGAGGTGTGTGGGCGTATTTGTTTGCAACTGCTCGGCTTACGGTGGATGGGTGTACGCCGATCTCCTCTGCCACTTCCTTGATCATCATGGGCCGGAGGGCCTCGATGCCGTCTTCGAGAAACTCCTGCTGCCGACGAACGATGATCTCGCAGGTGCGCAGAATCGTGCTCTTGCGCTGCGCGATGTTGCGCATGAGCTGCATGGCGGAGCGGAAACGCTCCTTCACATACTCTTTCACTTCGCGATCGGTGTTCGCATTGGTGAGCATCTGCCGGTAGCGGCGGCTCAGGCGAAGGCTGGGCAGATCCTCTTCGTTCATGCTGACCACCCACTCGGCGCCGCGCTTGACGAACATTACATCCGGCTCGATCAACCTTGTCTGCTCCCGGTTGTAGAGGCGCCCCGGCCTCGGGTCAAGCGTGCGGATGAACTCCACCGCGGCATGCGCGTCCTCGACATTTGACCCCACAGCCTTTGCGAGGTCCTTGACGTCGCGTTTCTGCAACAGTTGCAGATGCTTGTCGATGATCAGGGCGGCCAGTTCCATGGCCCGGTGCCGCTGCTCCAATTGCGCTTCTGCCTCTACGCGCAGGGGGCCGTGGGGATTCTCGAGAGGAGACTGCCATTCTTCCTCGTCTTCCTCATCGGCTTCGGCTTCGATTTCTTCCCCACTCAGGATGCGGACTTCCGCGCTTTGCCTTTGCCCAGTCATGCTTTCCCGGCTGGCTGCTCCGCCGTCACGGCGGGCAGGCCTATTTTCGCGACGGGCATAGAGCTGCGCAAACTCGTCCTGCTGGGCTTTGATCTGCAGCAGCAGGCATTCGCGCAGGTCATGCGCGCCCACGCCGGCGGGATCAAGATGCTGCACGAGGTCGATTCCGCGGCGAATCAGCGCCAGCGATTCATCGTGCTCAGGGGTTCCATGGCCGTTGTTCTCCGGCGAATGGAGGACGAGGGGGACGCCCGACAGTTCCCGGAAAGACGCGGCAAGCTCCTCGTCGGAGGTCGCGAGGTAGCCGTTCTCATCCAGGTTGCCGACGATGAATTCCGCGACGGTTTCCACCTGCGGATCGAGGGTCAGAGCTCCCAACTGCCACGCCAGGTGATCTGAAAGCGTCGTGGGCTGCGACAGAAAGTTCTCAAACGAGGGCTTTTCGCTGTCCTCGTACTCCGGCTGTGTTCGGTAGCCGGGGTCGAGATAGTCCTGGAAATAGGAACCGAAATCGATCTCGTTGAACGAATCCTGGGCTGGGGCCGGGGTTTCCGCCGGTGCGCGCTCCAACTGCTCCTGACGACTCGCCACCTCATCGAAACTGGGGACGGTTTCGTCGATCTCTTCGAGAACGGGATTTTCGACCATCTCCGCATCGATCATCTCCTTGAGCTCGAGCTTGTTGAGCGCCAGGACGCTCACCATCTGCATCAGGCCCGGAGTCAGGACCTGGCGTTGCGCCACCTTCAAATTCAATCTGGGCTGTAACAACGCCATAAGGAGATTCCCGCGAGAACTGAGCCTAGTGTAACCGGACCACCAATGTCACTCTGCGGAAATCGTCCTCTTTCTGCCTGCCGTACCGGAATGGGCAACTTGCCGCCCCGGGACCAACCTTGCAGCACTAGGATGCGGACGACTTCCGCAGGGTAAACCCTCAAGCAAAATAAACTTGCCCGCTGCACCGGTTGAGCCTGGCAAACCCAGCTCTCCCTTGATGTTGCTTGCTAATCGAGGGAAAACCCTTCACCCAGATAGATCCGCCGCACATCTGGATCGTTACCCAGTTCGTGCGGAGTGCCGGCCTTGAATATACGCCCCTCGGCAATAATGTAGGCCCGGTCGGTGACGCTCAGCGTTTCGCGAACGTTGTGATCGGTAATCAGGATGCCGATTCCGCTGGCTTTCAGGTCGAAGATGATCCTTTGCAGCTCCATGACCGCGATGGGGTCGATGCCGCTGAATGGCTCATCCAGAAGGATGAAGCGGGGCTGAATGCACAGGGAACGGGCGATTTCGACGCGGCGCCGCTCTCCTCCGGAAAGCGCATAGCCGCGAGTGCCCCGGATGTGCCCGAGGTTGAGCTGGCTGATCAGGCGCTCAGTGCGCTTCCGCCGCTCCTTGTAGCTGAGCGGCTGGCCTTCGAGCACGGCGAGGATGTTCTCTTCGACTGTGAGCTTGCGGAAAACCGAGGGCTCCTGGGGCAGGTAGCTGATGCCGTATTGCCGCGCGCGCAGGTACATGGGCGTACGCGTGATGTCGGCCTGGTCCACGCGGACATGGCCGGCATCGGGCACCACCAGGCCAACAATGATGTAAAAGCTCGTGGTCTTGCCGGCTCCGTTTGGGCCCAGAAGACCCACGACTTCGCCGCGCGAAATCCTGAGATCGACCCCGCGCACGACCTGCCGGCCCTTGTACGACTTTCCGATTCCCTCGGCGATCAGTGTTTCCATCTGGCCTTGCTGGTTTCCGCGCGCTAACTCCTGCGGTCCCCCGTTCATCGCGGCGCTACCGTTTGCGTCAAGGTCTTGTGTCCCTGGCCTTCGATACTGACGCTATCATCGCGACTGTTGAAAATCAAAGCTTGTCCCGTAACCGTGCCGTGCGCCGGATCGGTCATCTGCGGCGGCGCACCGGCGGTTCCGGTGAGGATGTACTGGCCGGTCTCGCCGGAGTACACAAGCTGTTCGCCTGTGCCCTTCCGACCGAGTGATGACACCACCACATTGCCGCGCGCGGTGAGCCGGTCGAGTTGCGTGGCTGCGCTATTCGCGCCGGGGTGTTTGCCGGACGGCAGTAAAAGAATCTCCACTTCCCGTGCCGACGTGGTGGCGCTCGCTGTATCGGCCTGCACGGCAGCGATTGAGCCCGCATGCAGCACGGCCTTTCGCTCAGCGGCCGAATATTTCAGGTCCCCGGCACGCACGGTAATGACAGATGGCTCGCCGCGTCTCTCACTCTTTTTGGCGGGCTCGGGCTGCAGCGTTCCACTGCTAAGCAAAACGAGGTTGACGGGCTGCGCAGCGCCCGACCCGCGGGCGGTGAGCGTCTGGCGCTTGCGATTGAGAACAATTTCCGGAGCGGAGATGGAATTCGCATCCTGCCACAGCCGCGCCTTTCCACGGAAGACTGCCTCGTCCGCAGCCTTGTGCAGTTCCGCATCCGCCGCGATCACGTGGGCCGGACCGTCGCCGCCCAGTGTCAGGCCGGTTGGCTGCGATTTTCCTCGCGCGCCGCTCTCGTTTTGCAGCCAGGTAGCCTTCACGTTGCCGTGCGCCAGGGCATCGCCGCTTGCCTGCGAAACGTCGAGGCGGTCGGCCGCGAGTTGCATGCCGCCATCGTCAACCCACGGGCTCTGGGTGAGGCGAAGCCACTCGCTCGCACCGTCATAGACTGCCTTTCCGGCAGTGGCGCGGAGGGATGGTTGTGGGGGCTCGCCGGGTTTGGTCGCCTGCTGCTCGGTTAGAACGACGTGTCCCTCAATGGTTGCCGACTGAATCTGCTGCGACGAGGCCGCGGCAGCCTTGCCACGCGGGCGTCCGCCTGAGGCCAGTTGCGCGGTCAGCCGATCGCCGGTGGTCTGCTGGCGAACGCCGGAGGCGGTTGTCTGATCCATGCTGGCGTGGCCGGCGCCGGTGATGCGATTCAGTTCCTGGTGAGCGCCGAACGTGGCCGTGACCACGTCGGCGGCCATCCGCGACGGAACCACAGCCGTGCCCGGCCGCTGCATGTGCCCGGTCACCTCGACGCCGCCGGTTCCCTTCACCGACGCGATCTCAATGGCTCCATGGGCGCCGTTGCGGAAATCGACATCTGCCACCGGTGAATGCCATTCACGAACGACGCGCGCGCCGCCCTCGCCGGACTGCTCGCTGTGCAGGACCACGCCCCGTTCCATGTGCGCGTGACGCAACACCCCGCCCGCGGCGAACGCGAGTTGAGCCGTCGGTGCAGCGCCGTTCACCTTGCGGTCGCTGTTTTCCGACTGCATCGTAACGCCGCCCTCGAGCCGGCCGCGCGTCGGCTCATTCTTCTCGTTGAACTCGAGCGATCCCGTGGGCGCGGCGATCTTCGCACCCGCCGCGCTGGTCAGGCGGAATCCCTCGCGCGCATCCAGTCGGACGGCCGAACCATCTTCGCGAAACAGAATTTGCGCCTGCCCAGCGGTGGCTTCTCCGTTTCGATAGCTGGCCGATGCGCTGCTCAGATCGCAGGTCAGGGCATCGCGCAGGAATTCACCGTGCCCCGCCCGCAGAACTACATTGTCAGGCCCGCGCCGTACGTTCAACAGCACGTCATGGTCGAGGACAAGGTGGCCCTGTTGCGAGTCGAAGGTGGCGCCGATCGAGCTGCCCGAGCCCTGCACCACAGAAAACTCCACGCGCTGCGCGGTTGTGGCGATGCCGGTTTTCTGGTTGAACGTGAGGCCGCTGGTCTTGACGTCGATTTGACCCGCGGCAGCATTGGCCAAAGGCGGCGCGGTTGCCAATTGCGAATTGGGCCGGACATTGGGAGCCACCGCCGGTGCCTGGTTGGGCTTCATGATGGTGATTTCCACCGGGCCGGCGGCCGTGGCAATGCCAGCCTTCTGGTCGTACTGGAACTTGCCGCCGCGGATACGGTCCACTGTGGTGCCGTCCTGCCCGTAGAGCTCGATCTGCACGTTCTCAAGCTCTGCCTGGCCTCCCGATTTCATTTGCACGAGGTGCGAGGCGCGGATCTTGAACAGGGTGTGTCCGCCGTGGGATTGGGTGTAGACAAACTCGTTAGCCTGGCGCTGGATGTCGGCGCCGAGGCGCTTTGGGATCTCCCTGATCGCTTCGCGGGTCTTCCAGCGGGCGAGCGCGAGGAACGCGATGAGGGCAAGCACGAGGAGCACGCCCGCCGCCAGCACCAGCGTCCGCAAGCGTTCGATGGTGAGGCGCACGGATCAGTTCCCCTGGCCGCCGGGCAGCGCCGCCAGCCTTTGTGCCAGCTTTTGCGCAAGGCTCTCGCCCAGCTCGCTCCACAACAGGCGCGCGGTTGCGCCCGAAGCCTTTTCGACCGCGTTCGTAAAGTCGACAAGCTGGCGCACATTGTCGGCCATGTGCCTCGCCGCAATCGAATCGAGCTCGGTCCCTTCCTCCAGGAACGCCGCGTCGGAGCCAAACTCGATGCGGATGTGGCCGTCCTGCTCGTATGCGCCCTCGTCAAACAGTGGCCCGTAGCCAGTCACGCGAACCAGCCGCGTAACGCGCGCCCATCGCGGGTCGACGTTGGGAAGGGTCTCGAGCTCCCACAGTGCCCAGCCAATCTGGAATTCGTAGGCGTAGTCTTCGTGGAGCAGTTCAAGGGTCTCCTGCACAGCCTGGCGCGGCTCGGCGCCGAGTTCGGGCGGCCCCTGCAGCTCCTCCGCCGCCGGACGTGCCGCGCGGCCCCACACTCGCTGGAATACCGGCGTCTCATGCCAGTTCACCGGCCAGACGGTGGCGGAATAGACGCGGCTCTCGCCTCCGTGCTGCGCGAACTCGCCAAGCACCGCCGCAAGCTTGTCGGCAAGCCCGGCAAGCCGCAGATTCGGATACCACAAACTCAAATACAACGCGTCGGACATCTCTATTGATTGTAGACGTGCCGCAATCCTCATCCGATTCAACTCATCGCTAGTTCGAATGTGTTCTCCGGGGCGGAGATGAGGGTCTGTGACCGCTTCAAACCGGCTGCCGCGCGATACACTTCCGCCATGCCCACGATCCGGCTCTGGACAATTCTTCTGCTCGCCGTTTTCGCCGCACCCATCGCGGCCACCGGACAATCGACCGACGGCCAACTGCACTACGCTGAGCTCGGCGCGTGTCACCTCGTCAGCGGACAGCAAATTCCGCACTGCCGCCTCGGCTACCGCACCTGGGGCACGCTCAATGCCGACAAGTCCAACGCTATTCTGTGGCCGACCTGGTTCTCCGGACAGAGCAAGGACATTGCCGGCAACGTGGGGCCAGACAAGATGGTCGACCCGGCAAAGTGGTTCCTGATTGCGGTTGACGCCCTTGGCGATGGCGTATCTTCGTCCCCATCGAATTCGGCCGCCCAGCACGGTCCCGCCTTCTCCGCCTTCAATACCCACGACATGGTGAACGCCGAGTACCGGCTGGCCACGGAAACGCTCGGCCTGAAGCATCTGCACGCGGTCATGGGCGTGTCCATGGGAGGCATGCAGACCTTTGAATGGATGGTCGATTATCCCGACTTCATGGACATGGCCATTCCTATCGTCGGCTCGACAAAGCTGACCGGATACGACCTGCTGCTCTGGACGGTCGAAGAGGACGCCCTCAAGGACGACCCGGCGTGGAAGAACGGCCGCTACACGCAGAAGCCGCCCATGGGCGAGGTGCAGTCCATCCACCAAATGAACCTGACCACTCCCACGCATTATGCGCGCGAGTTTCCGCCGGAAAAGTTCGCCGCCACCGATGCCGAGTACATGAGCAAGGGGATCCTTCCCTTCGACGCGAACGACTGGCTGGCGCAGCTTGAGGCCATGATCCATCACGACGTGGCGCATGGCGGCTCGCTCGACGATGCGGCAAAGAAGGTGAAAGCAAAAGTGCTGGTGATTTCCGCCGCGCAGGATCACATGGTCAACCCAGGGCCGGCGCTGGCATTCGCGAAGCTCATCGGCGCGCAGACTCTGGTGCTCGAGTCCGACTGCGGACACCTCTCGCCCGGCTGCGAAGCCGATAAGGTGAACCCCGCCGTGCGGAATTTTCTGGACGGAAAGTGATGGAGCTGGGTTAGCGGGGTTAGGGATGCGTGGGTACAGATTGATTCTGGTCATTGCGCTGGTTGTTGCGGGGGTGGCGCTTGGTCGCGCCCAGTGGCAGATGCAGACCTCCAACACGACCGCCGATCTGCGCGGGATTGATAACGTCGGCAACGGAGTGGCCTGGGCTTCGGGGACGAATGGGACTGTGCTCCGAACTGAGGATGGGGGATATAGGTGGCAGACGTGCGCTGTGCCGCCGGGAGCGGAGAAGCTAGATTTTCGCGGGGTTCAGGCGTTTGACGCCAACACTGCCATCGTCATGTCCAGCGGCAAAGGCGACCTGTCGCGCCTCTACAAAACCACGGATGGGTGCCATACGTGGAAGCTGGTCTTCACGAATCCTGATAAAGATGGTTTTTTCGATGCCATCGTTCTCGATCCGTCTGACCTCACCCATTCTGAAGGCTGGCTGCTCGGCGATCCCGTGAGGCATTCGTTTACGTTATTTGCGACCGAAGATGGCGGGAAGAACTGGTATCGCCAGCACAACAAGGGCCTCCGCGCCGCCCCTGACACACAGGGCGCCTTTGCAGCCAGCAACTCCTCCTTGATCGGCTGCGGAGGTTTTATCGCGTTCGCTTCCGGAGGGAAATCAGGCTCATTCCTCTACTCCACAGAAGAAACAACCGTGTGCGTCGATTGCACGTTTGAGGAGAGTGACTACGAAGGGCGGCATTCCAAATGGGCGCGTTACGAAGTGCCGGTGGGCACTCAAACTGAGGCTTCCGGCACGTTCTCAATCGCCATCCTGAATCCAGTCGGACATGGCATTTACCGTCAAGCCGCAGTAGCGGTGGGCGGCGATTACCGTTACGCCGATTCTTCCGAGCACACAGGCGCTTTCACCCTCGACGCCGGCAAGAACTGGCACCCCGCCCAAACCCCGCCCCATGGCTACCGCTCCTCAGTCGCCTACGACGAGAAAACCAAAACCTGGATCACCGTAGGCCCCAACGGCACCGACATTTCCACTGACGACGGCAAGAACTGGCGGGCGATTCATCCGGATGCGTCTCTGCACGAGACGGCGGACGCCGACCGCAACTGGAATGCCCTTTCTCTGCCTTATGTCGTCGGCCCCACAGGCCGGATCGGCAAGCTCGAACCCGCCGCCCTCAAGAAGTAGACGGACTGGGTTGGTTTCCCACCCATCGCGCGATGATGCTGCGCGATGGATGGGGCACCCGCATTTGTGGGCGACCGTGTTTGTGTGGCTGTCACAGGCCGGTGACGCTGCGGTCGCTCAACAATCTCAGCCCGCGGCCGCCCACAATCAATGTGGCATCCACTTCGACGATGTCGACGAACGGATCCTCAATGTTTTCCGTGTCGATGATCTGGTGCCAGGGATTGCCGCTGGGCGACTCCGGCAGGGTGAACTCGACGCCCTCGTGCGACGCATTCACCAGCAGCAGGAAACTGTCATCGATAAGC